>Ga0326597_10006881_pt1 | contig 15509 bp, 12 predicted proteins | sample RVTome_12_FD_203789 | JGI IMG/M metagenome (GOLD analysis project Ga0326597, IMG submission 203789) | Soil microbial communities from uranium-contaminated site in the Upper Colorado River Basin, Wyoming, United States - RVT100D185 | ecosystem: Environmental > Terrestrial > Soil > Contaminated >...
CGGCTGCGTCATGGATCCGTGGTTTCCCGACGTCCACCGTGCGGTCGTCGAGGTCCTGGTCACGGCGGGCTATCGCGTGGTGGTGCCTGTCGCACAAACCTGTTGTGGGGCGCTCAGCGCTCACGATGGTGCTGCCGATGCGGCCAAGCGGTTGGCCCGCCGCAACGTGGCCGCATTTGCAGGTGTCGATGTGATCGTGGCGGATGCGGCCGGATGCAGCGCCCATCTCAAGGAGTACGGACATTGGGCTGCAGGTGGCGACGACCTGGCTGCCCGGGTTCGCGACGTCACCGAGTTGGTGGCGGACCTGATCAACGCGGGTGACCTCCCCAGGAGTTCAGTCGATCGGGGACCCGTTGCCGTTCAGGACCCATGTCACCTCAGGCACGCGCAACGCATCATGGACGCTCCCCGCCAGATCCTGGTGGCCGCCGGGTATCAGCCGGTCGAAGTCGACCCGGACGGTCTCTGCTGCGGGGCGGCCGGGATTTACAGCGTTCTCGAACCGGAAGCTTCAGCCGAGCTCGGGAGACGAAAGGCTGCGCAGGTGCGTTCCACCGGGTCGACCCTGGTTTCTTCAGCCAATCCGGGTTGTGAGATGCAACTTCGTTCTCATCTGGGTGACCCGTATCGCATCGTCCACCCGGTCGAGTTGTACCACGAGGCTTTCATTGGCAAAGGTCATTGAGGACCGATAAGTATCCTCGACCTCGAATGGAGGCAACACGCTGACAGAAACAACCAGTGCATCCTTCTCGGCGCGAACCGATGCTGGGTGGAAGCACTACCTCAAGTTGGCTGCCAATGCCTTCGCCACCATGCTCGACCTCGGCCTCTTCGCCGTTGCGGCATCGCTGATCGGTCTGGCCGCGGCAGTGATGCTCGCCGCCCTTGGCCTGATTGACGCCGACATCGAGCTTGCCACAGGGCCGCTTTTGATTTCGGCGCTCGTCCTCACCGTCGTTGGTTGTTTCACTGCAGGGATCGCCGCCGAGGGACCGGTGCGACGCAATCGGAAAATCGTCGGCAATTCTGAGATTGAGATAGCAATCGCCCGGGCGGTGTCGGCTCTGGTCGTGGGCGTGCTGTTCCTATTCGCGGCCGCTCGGCTGGAACCGCTCATCGACGACGTGCCCTTCCCGTTGGTGATGGGTATCGAACTCTTCGAACTCGCGGGCCGCGTGGGGCTGTGGGTGATGCCGTTGATCGGAGTGCCACTCGCCCTTGGTGTCAAGTTGACGGAACTACTTGGCAGGGCTGTCGAGGAGACAGAACTCCCGGTCCTCTTCGTGGTTTGGATCGCCGGGATGATGCTGCTCCGCTGAGCTAGAGGGCCTTCTCGTAGACGTAGTTGGGGTGTTGAATCTCAAAGTGCTCGGCGGTGAGCGCCTCCTCCAACCAGTCGATGCGCGGGATCATCGCCGTCACCGTCCCGGAGTTGTGCTCCCGACCCAGGTCGGTGAGGGCGCGGGCGCCGCGTCTCGCATCCTCCGGGGTGGTGAGAAACAGCGGAAGCCAGAGTCGGTCCTCGTCAGGTTCGATCACAGCCCACGCGGACGGACTGGACCAGAGCTGGCGCCGTCGGGCTGAGCGCGCCAGATCCGTCGCCTGCAGCTGGCGGAATGCCCATCCATCGGAGGCATAGAGGCCATGGCTTGCTCCCGGATAGTCTCCACTAGCCCAAACCAGGTAGGCGGGTTCGGCCTCGCTTGACGGAGCCAGATCGAGGCGCTCATCGGCCGGTGGCCTCTTGCCGCCGTTGGTACCAGGCCCAGCCTGCTGGTAGCGGCGGCGTGCCAACGCGAATTGGGCGACGGCCCTGTATCCGATCCTCTCGACCTGGCGCATGGCGGGGGTGTTGATGACTTCGGTTGCGAGTCTCACCACTGCTGCCCCCGCCGCTCGCGCCCAGTCGACTCCGTGGTTGTTAATCATCGAGCCGATGCCCTGTCGTCGAAACTCGGGGTGGACCCGGGCGGCGGAGAGCCAGGCTTCCCGGGGCGAGAGCAGCGCGACCCGGGCCATGCCGATCGCCCTATCCTCGGAGTTCGCCGCCACCATCACCAGGACGTCAGGCTCGGTGAGCCACGTGGGGAACTCGTCGGGGACGTAATCGCCCCATTCGAAGGTATCTGCCGTGAACTCCTGGATGGCTGGAAGGTCACCCGCTCGGGCGGCTCGGATGTTGACCACCGGTCTACATCCGCTCGGGGATCTCGATCCCGAGAAGGTCGAGCAATAGCGTGAGGGTGCGGAGGGTCCAATCGGCCAGGGTCAGCCACGACGCCTGCCGGGCGGGATCGCCTTCGTCGAGAATGTGACAGGTGTCGTAGAAGCGGTTCCAGGCCGAGGCAACCTGATACGCGTATTCGGCCACATGGTTGGGAGCCCGCAGCTCGGCCGCTCTCCCGATCGCTTCGGGCAGGCGCAACAAGACCAGCATCAGATCGCGCTCTCCGTCGACGATCGGCGCCAGCATGGGCCCCAGGCCGAGCCCTCGCTCTTGCGCCTTGCGTTGTATCGAACGTATCCGCACCGCTCCGTACTGCAGGTACGGCCCGGTTTTTCCTTCCAGTGAAGAGAACCTGTCGAGGTCAAATGTGTAATCCGACACCCGGTTGTTGACGAGGTCTCCGAACTTCAAGGCGGCGATGCCGACCTGTCGGGCGATCCGCTCTCGTTCATCGTCCGGGTAGTCCTTGGCGATCTCCGCCTCTTCCAGCCTCCGCCGCGCCGCGTCCTGGACCAGCTCGATCAGGTCGCCCAGACTCACTACCCCGCCCGCCCGGGTGCGGAATGGCTTGCCGTCCTTGCCATTCATCGTCCCGAACTTGACGTGTTCCGTCCGGGTGGTGGGCGGGACCAACCCTGACTTGGCCGCGGCGCGAAACAACAACTCGAAATGGTCCGCCTGGCGGGCATCTACCACGTAAAGGATGAGTCCGGCACCGAGGTCCCGTGCTCGCATCTCGAGCGTCGCCAGGTCGGTCGTGGAATACAAAAAGGCGCCGACCGACGATTCCAGGATCAGGGGAGGTAGATCGCGTTTGTCATCGGGAAGGTCCACCCGGATGATGAGGGCTCCGCGGCTCTCTTCTGCGATTCCGCTCTCCCGCAGTCGCTGCACCATCGGCTCGAGTCGATCGGCCACATCGGACTCCCCGTACCACAGGTCGAACTCGACGCCGAGGTCGGCGAAGTCACGCCGTTGACTCTCCTCAGATACTCGCTTCATGTGCCTCCAGAGAGCGACGTAGCCGGTCCGGCCGCGTTGGAGGTCGACCGTCGTGTCCCGGACCCGGGCAGCAAACTCGCGATCCTGCTCAGATCGCGAATTGGCTTCGGGGTAGATCCTTTGGAGATCGTCGAGGGTCACGGGTGACTCCTCGGGGTAGGGGCCCCTGTACTCCGGGTCGAAGTAGGGAAGGTCGGGCTGTTCTTCGGCGATGGCTGCAATCACCAGCCCCATCTGAAAGCCCCAGTCTCCGAAGTGGGGATCCCTGATGACGTTGTGACCGAGGAGACGAAAGATCCGCTGCAACGAGTCGCCGATGATCGTTGCTCGGAGGTGACCGACATGCATGGCCTTGGCCACATTGGGGCCGGCATAGTCGACCACCACGGTCTCGGACTGCTGAGCGGTCTCGACTCCCAAGGTTTCCGCCCGAGCTGACGATTCCGCATAAGCGGCGAGCGCTTCATCTGAGAGCGTGAGGTTTATGAAACCGGGCCCTGCTACCTCCACCTTGGCAAAGGCAGGGTCGGCCGCAAGTCTCGCGGCGACCGCTTCGGCCAGATCGCGGGGGCTGCGGTCAGTGCTCCTGGCGGCCGTGAGCGCGCCGTTGCTCTGAAACTGGGCCAGTTCGGGACGTTGGGACACCACCACCTCGCCCATGGCCGGATCGAGTCCCTCGTCGGCGAAGGCCGCGCCCACCCGTCCGGAGAGCTCGGTTAGCACTGACATCACCCTCATTGTGGCCGAACTGGAAGGGTTCGCGACTTGGGCATCACCCCCCTCGATCTCGCTGCGCTCGATCGGTCCCCCCGCAAGCAGAGGGACATTCTTCTAGCGTCTCGCCTCAGTGACGTTCCCCGAATACGAGCAATTCGACGGACTCGGCCTGGCCGACCTCATCCGGCGCAAGGAAGTGAGTGCCAGTGATGTGCTGGAGGCCGGCATCGAGCGCATCGAAAAACGCAACCCGGTCGTGAACGCGGTGGTCTGGAAGACGTACGATCGCGCCCGGGCTAGAAACAGCCGCAAACCGGTGGATGGGCCTTTTGCCGGGGTCCCCTTCCTTCTAAAGGATCTTGGTTTGGCATATCGAGGGGCACCGCTGACGAACGGATCCCGCTCGCTGCGTAACTATGTCCCCAATTACAACGGAACCCTGGTGGATCGCTATGAAGCGGCGGGTCTGGTGATCCTCGGGAAGACCAACACTCCCGAGTTCGGCCTCGCTCCGGTGACTGAACCGGAACTGCACGGGATCACTCGCAATCCCTGGGATCTCGGCCGGAGTTGCGGTGGTTCTTCCGGGGGCGCGGCGACGGCCGTAGCCGCCGGAATGGTCCCTGTGGCGCATGCCTCCGATGGGGGCGGGTCGATCCGGATCCCTGCTGCGCTCACCGGTCTTTTCGGATTCAAGCCCACGCGAGCGCGCACGCCAGCGGGGCCGGTAGTGGGAGAGTCCTGGTTCGGGCTCAGCGTTGCCCATGCCATTAGTCGCTCGGTGCGCGACTCGGCGGCTCTTCTGGATGCCACTCAGGGACCTGAACCAGGGGATCCATACGCAGCTCCTCCGGCCTCCGAATCATTTCTGAGCGAGGTGGCCACCACGCCCGGCAAGTTGTCCATTGCTCTTGCGCCCGAGCCGTTGCTCGGCTCAGCTATGGACGACGAGTGCCGACGGGCGGTCCATGAGGCCGGCCGACTTTTGGAATCCCTTGGGCATCGCGTCTCGTACGTCGAGGTCCCGGTCGAACGTGAACGGTTGGTCGAAGCATTCCTCACGCTCGGAGCCGCCGATGCGGCGCTCCTCATCAGTCAAAGTGCGGGCCTCGCCGGCAAGGAGACGCCCGACCCAGCCGACTACGAGCTGACCACGTGGGTTCTCGGGGCGGTCGGCCGGAAGCTGTCGGCCGAGCAAATGGCCGCGGCCCTGTTCGAAACGCGGATGGCCGGCCGGGCGATGGCACGGTTTCACCGGGAGTTCGACGTTCTCGTGACGTCGACCGTCGGACGTCCTGCTTGGTCCCACGGTGAGCTAGCGCCGAGTCAGGCTGAGAAGGTGCTGCTGGAGGGTCTCCGGCGAGTTCCGGTCGGCCCCGCTTTGATGGCGGTATTCCATCGGTTGGCGGCCAAAGTGATCGATCCCATTCCCAATACACCCCTCTTCAACATGACCGGGCAACCGGCGATGTCGGTACCGCTTCATTGGACAGAAGATGGGCGCCCGGTGGGCGTGCAGATGGCGGGGCGCTTTGGTGAGGACGGCCTGCTGTTTCGCCTGGCCGGTCAGCTGGAGGTAGCCCGGCCCTGGTTCGACCGTCGCCCCGCCAACTTCAGGGTGTAACCAGCCAGAAGCTCGACTCGGTCGATTCGGCATCTGACCATGCTCTGATCAGAAACTTGCCGTCCACGTCGCCTACAAAACCGATCCGGTCGAAGCGGACAACTTCGCTCGCCCATTGCACCTGGTCCTTGGTGATCAGCAGGCTTTGAGTTGTTTCATTCAGTCGGGTCGCAAAAGGGTCTCCCCGTATGCCCGGCTGACGCACGGAGACCGTCGGGTCCGTCGTGGTGAGCACCACCGCAAGGGCGTCGCCGGCTTCGCCGAGATAATCGACTGAGCCGTTGAGCAGCAGCCCCTCAATGTCGATAGCAGCGAGAGAATCGCGAGTCGATATCGCAACGCCCAACGAGGTGTGCGCCGTGTCCTGCATCTCCCAACGTATTCCGTTCTCGGATGACCACACCGCTGGGAGTCGATCGTGTATGCCGTATTCAGTCTTCGGCATCAATTCGGTGTACCTGCCGAACGCCAGGTACTCATCGGGCGATTTTTCGACGGCGCTGATCTCCACTTCGCCTCCCACGCCGTGGATCGTTCCCCAGCGGTTCCATTGCCTCCCGTCTTTTGAAACGACAACGGAAGCAGCCCCGCTGATTCCCAACGGATTACCCACGGCCAGGAAGCCCGAGTCTGTGGTGACCGGCTTCGTGACGGTTTCGAAGCGGTCCAAACCGGCTACTTGCACCCATTGGAAGGGAGCAATGACCTCCACCCCCTCCACCCTCGTGTCCACCGGGTCCGGGTTGGGGACCGGGGTCGTTTCAACAGTGGGCGGATCAGGTATCACCTGCAACCCGACGACGATCGATAGACAAACCCCGGCGATAGCAATGCCACCGGATCGCGCTGGTTTCCTCTGCTCGGGTGAAGGATTGGGAGACTCGACATCGAGGACCTCGATCTCCATCTCACGCCTCACGTCTCACGCCCCACGTCTCAGTACTTAGCCAACTCCTGGGCGTTGCGGATGATGCCCTCGGGGTTCGGGTACACCTTGTCCTCGAGTTCGCTGGCATACGGAAAGGCCGGGATATCGCCGAGGGCGTAGCGTCGGACCGGGGCGTCGAGCCACTCGAAGGCCTTGTCGGCCACCTGGGCGGCGAGTTCGGCTCCGTAACCGACGAACTCGTTGTCTTCATGAACGATGAGAACCCGGCTTGTCTTCTTCACCGACGCTTCGATAGTCGGCCAATCCAGCGGCTTGAGGGAGCGAAGATCGATGACCTCGGGTGAGATATCGAGTTCCTCCAGCGGCCCGATTGCTTCCATCGTGAAATGCGCCATCGCTCCATAGGCGAGGATCGTCAAGTCGGTGCCCGCGTGACGAATCACAGCCCTTCCCAGCGGCACCCTCCAGGGACCGGATGGGTAGGGGCCTTTGGCGAGCCTGTATAGCTTTTTGGGCTCTATGAATAGGACCGGATCGGGGTCCTCAACGGCTTCCCACAACAAACCCTTCACATCGGCGGGCGTTGATGGGATCACGACCTTGAGCCCCGGGATGTGGGTGTAAAGCGCCTCAATTGACTGCGAGTGATAGAGGGCACCGTGGATCCCGCCTCCGTAAGGCACCCGGATGACAATTGGACAGTTCCACTTGCCGCCCGACCGATAGTGCACCCGGGCCGCTTCGGACACGATCTGATCGAAGGCAGGGTGTATGTAATCAGCGAACTGAATCTCGGCGATGGGCCTCTTGCCAGCGGCCGCCATACCGATAGCAGTTCCGGCGATCAGCGATTCGGCAATTGGCATGTTGAAGCAACGACCTTCTCCGAAGGCGGCCGTGAGCCCTTCGGTCGCTTTGAAGACGCCGCCTTTTTGGCCTGCGACGTCTTCGCCAAAGACCACAGTGTCGGGGTGAGCTGCCATCACCTCATGGATGGCGCGGTTGATCGCAGTGATCATGTTGACCGACTGACCCACCGCGGCAGGTTCGGGGACCGTCGCCGGGGGCCCTGGTTCGATTACGCGCGCATAGACGTGGGAGAACGGATCGTCGGGAGGAGGTGATCCCTCAGCTTTCTCTACAGACCCGGCCACCTCGGCTGCCACCAGGCGGTCGATCTCGCTTTCCTCGGTTGCGGAAAGAAGTCGCTCCTCAATCAGGTACTGCTTGAGCGTGACCACGGGATCATGCCGACGCCACTCCTCGACCTCTTCCCGGCTGCGGTAGAGGCGATCATCATCATCCGATGTGTGGGCGTAGTAGCGGTAGGTCTCAGCCTCGATCAGCGAGGCTCCCATTCCCTGTCGCGCTCGATCCGCGGCCAGTTGCACGGTTCGGTAGACCATCAATGGATCGTTGCCATCGACGAGGTGGCCGACCATTCCATATCCCTCAGCTCGTTGGCAGATCGAACCAGCTACCTCCATGCTGCTCGGCACTGAAATGGCGTAGTGGTTGTTTTCGATAATGAAGACGACCGGGAGCTTGTAGATCCCGGCCAGATTCATCGCCTCGTGCCAGTCCCCCTCCGAGGTGGACCCTTCACCGCCGTAGACGACCACCACCCCCGGGTCCTTGTTGAGTTGGAGAGAGCGGGCTATTCCGACCGCGTGGGGGTACTGGGTGCCGATGCAGGACGATTGAGTGAAGATGCGGCGCGGGGGGTCGGACCAGTGATTGGGGAGCTGCCGGCCCCCGGAGAAGGGGTCGCCTTTGCGGGCAAAGACGGCCAGGAAAATGTCCTCGAGAGGGATGCCCCAGGCCAAGGCGACCCCCATGTCGCGGTAGTACGGCATGAGCCAGTCGCGTTCGCGATCCAGGGCAAAAACCGAAGCGACTTGAACGGCCTCGTGACCCGAGGAACCAACGACGAAGGGCACCCGGCCCTGCCGGTTGAGGGCGAACATGCGATCGTCGACCCTTCTGGCCAACAGCATCAACCGATACATCTCGATCATCTGTGGATCTGACAGACCCAGATCGTGATGGTGGATCGGACGACGCATCCACTCCATCAGTGCAAAGCCGACTGATCGAACGTGCGGACCCTGGTCCTCCTTGCTCCCAAACGAGTCTAAACACCTGCCTGCTAGATCGTTCGTGTGACTTAGGATGAACTGAATGATCAAATCGGCCTACCTGCGGGTCTACCTTCCCGAGGAGCGAGTGCCGGACTGTGACGAGCACTCCACCGGTGGCGAGCCGCGGACCCGCAAGTGGGAGCCATACGGCTTCATCGGGGAGTCGATGATCGAAGACGCCTGGATGGCCGATTGGCGCGGTCGGCGCTTTGTCTGCCCCCGCCGGCCGCAACTTCGGGTCCTGGAAGGGGTGCTCCTATTTCATGCCTCTCTCGAGACCACCGGACGGGCTGTGCTCATTTCCGATGCCGTACGCCAGCAGGCAGTTGATGAACTGCGTTCACTGCTCCGTCGATCGCCCGGGATCCGCTCTCACATCCTCACCTCCGCCTGGCATGTGCCGATCCGGTGGTTCGTTCCGTTTGACCGATCTGATCGTCTAGTCGACTCCAGCGGTGTTCGCACGACACTCCGGTATCGAACCGGATTGAGCGACGGGTTGGCCCGGCTCGAGCGGGCCCAGGAGATCCTTTCCGAGGTCGAGATGCCGGCCAGCATCGTCTCCGAGGTCGGTTCGCTGGTGACATGGTTTGCTGAGTTCCCGGCCGACTCGATGATCGAACTCGACTACGGGCGGGTCGCCGACCTCTTCTCGGAAACCGAGCTGATCCTCGACGAGTCGGCGGCCGACGTCTGGACCTCCCTCCAAGCTCTGGCCGACGGTGACTGGGCCACAGCAGGCGAGCATTACAGCGAGTTGATGGCCCGCTGGTCCCCGGCCTACGCCATCACATACAGCAACTGAAGTAAAGGTGTGTCCCCTCGCAGGCGGGGGGACCGGCCGAGGGCCGAGGGGGGTGGCGGTGGCCTCAAGTAGGCCAGTGGGTGAAGCAGAAGTAGCCTTTCAGACGATGCCTGACCCTAAAGACTTCCTCGATCTCGGCGCTCTCCTCACCAGCGAGGAACGCCTGTTGCGTGACACAGTCCGGCGCTTCGTCGAAGATCGGGTCCTGCCCGAGGTGGCCGATTGGTGGGAGGCGGGCACCTTCCCGATCGAACTCTCGAAGGAGATGGGAGCGATGGGCCTCCTGGGCATGCACCTCGAGGGGTACGGGTGCGCCGGCACCAGCGCTACCTCCTACGGTCTGGCGTGTCTCGAGTTGGAGGCCGGAGACTCGGGCACCCGCAGCTTTGTATCGGTGCAGGGATCCCTGGCGATGTTCCCGATATGGAAATTTGGTTCAGAGGAGCAGAAGCAAACCTGGCTGCCGGGTATGGCTCAGGGTGACATCATCGGCTGTTTTGGGCTAACCGAACCAGACTCCGGCTCGGACCCGTCGTCGATGCGCACCAGCGCCCGCCAGGAGGGGGGGGATTGGGTGCTCAATGGCACCAAGATGTGGATCACCAACGGCAATGCCGCCCAAATCGCCATCGTCTGGGCCACCACCCCCGAGGGCATCCGCGGTTTCATAGTTCCCACCGACACCAAGGGCTTCACCGCCAACCTGATCCATCGCAAGGCATCACTACGCGCTTCCATCACCTCGGAGTTGGTATTGGAAGACGTCCACATCCCGGCCGACTTCGTCCTGCCCGGCGTCTCGGGCATGCGCGGTCCTCTCTCTTGTCTCAGTGAGGCCCGGTTCGGGATTCTCTTTGGTGTGATGGGGGCGGCCCGTGCCTGTTACGAAGCCGCCCTGGAGTACGCCAAGACCCGCCAGCAGTTCGGGGGTCCCATCGCCTCCTTTCAGCTCACACAACAGAAGCTCGTGGAGATGATGGTCGGCGTGAACCGCGGAACTCTTACGGCCCTCCATCTTGGACGTATGAAGGACGACGGCCGCCTGACACCCGAACTGGTCAGCTTCGGCAAGTTCGACAACGTCCGCCAAGCCCTCGACATCGCCCGTATAGCAAGGTCGGTGCTGGGGGCAAACGGCATCACACTCGAATACCCCGTTATTCGCCACATGAACAACCTCGAGACCGTTTCCACCTACGAAGGCACCAACGAGATTCACACCCTGATCCTGGGTGAGGCCATCACCGGGATTCCGGCCTTTCGAGCCGGCAGCGGATGACCGTTGCGGCGGTCCTCTACAACGGGCTGACCAAGAAGTTCGGTAGCAAGGTGGCGGTGGACGAGCTAGTCGCCGAGATCCCTGCCGGTTCTTTCTTTGGTATCTGTGGGCCCAACGGAGCCGGCAAGACCACTTTGCTCCGGATGACCTGCGGGCTCCTGCAGCCCGATGCCGGCAGGGTGGAAGTAGCCGGCCATGACGTCTGGGCCGATCCGGTGGCAGCCAAGAGCAGGCTCGGCATGGTGCCCGACAGTCCCTCTATGTTCACCCGGCTGACCGGTCGCGAACTCGTCGAATTCACCGGCCTCTTGCGCGGCATGAATCCCGAGGTCGTCCAGGAGCGTGGCTCCAACTTGTTGAGGTTGCTGGACCTTGAGGAGGCGGCCGAGACCCTTGTCGCCGACTACAGCCTGGGGATGTCCAAGAAGGTGGCGATAGCCTGCGCTTTGCTCCACAACCCCCGCGTCCTTTTCCTGGACGAACCCTTCGCCGGAATCGACCCGGTCGCCCGCCAGGTGCTGGAGGAGACGCTCAAGCGGTTTACCGCTGCCGGGGGGACGGTGGCCTTCTCCGATCACTCGATGGATGTGGTCGAGCGGCTTTGTGACCGGCTGCTGATCATCGACGAAGGCAAAGTTGTCCTGGCTGGAACAACGGCCGAGATAACTCGTGGACGACGGCTCCAGGAGGTTTTTGTCGAAGCGGTAGGTGGCAGTAGCACCGAAGGGGTCGACATCACATGGCTTGGCTCTACCTCCGGCTGAAGGCACGGCTGATCCGCAACCGCCTCCGCAACGCTGGAGGCTGGGCCACCCTGGCCTTTATAGGTATCTGGTCCCTTGCGTTCGGGGTCGGATCGGTCATGGGGTTGTTGGGTGGAGTCGTCGCCCGTTTGGTGGGCGGCCAAGGCACTGCGGCCCTATTCAGCCTCGCCGGGATTGCCTGGCTGGTCGGACCGGTAGCGGCGGCGGCGCTGGACGAAACGATCGAGCCCCGTCGGCTCGAGCTGCTACCCATTACCCCGACGCAGATGAGCTGGGGGCTCCTAGCTGCCTCCTTCTTCGGACCCGGCGCTTTGGTGACGATCCTGTTTGTGGTCGGTGTGATGGTGGGATCGAGTCCTGACTGGTTGAGTCTGATTCCCACGCTGGGCGCCGGTATTGCGTTTGTGGTTTGGTGCATAGCCTCGGCTCGTTGGGTCACGACGCTTCTAACGGACCTGCTTCGGTCGCGGGCCGGGCGCGATATCGCGGTCGTGGGGGCGGCGATCTTGGGTGGCGGATCGGCATTCGCTTCCACGTTTCTGTCCAACGGGTCGGGCGACCCGATGCCCGCGTTGGCCGCGTTTGGCCGGGTGTCGGTCTATCTCCCTCCGGGAGCTTTGGGGCGGTCGCTCGGGTTGCTAGCCGATGGCGAGTGGGGCGTGGGGCTGGCCTTGCTGGTTTACGGTTTGGCTGCAATCGCACTTGTCATGCTGGGCTGGCAACGGAGTCTGTTCCGGCTCAGCACCCGGGCGCCGGGTCGGGTATCGGAGGCCGTGGCCAGAGGCGGGCACTCTCCTTTGGTGCCGAGGTTGCTGTCGGGTTGGCCGGCTCCCCAGGCAGCCACTGCTGGAAAGGAGCTTCGCTATCTGAGACGCGACCCGCGCTTCCGTTCGCAAGCGGTGGGGCTGGCGGTCGCCCTGGCTTTCCTCGGTTTAGGGGCAGGTCGCATGTTGTTCGGGACGGAGTACTCGCCGTTTCTGGCGGTGATAGTGGCATGGATGGCGGCCTCAACCACCGGGTTCAACCAGTTCGGGTTTGATGATCGGTCGTTCTGGAGTTACCTGGTAACCGGGGTTGAGTTACGAAGCGTTCTCGTGGGCAAGAACCTGGCCGTTGCCCTGGTGGGCTTGCCGGTCCTGGCCCTCGTGGCGGTGGTTGCATCGGTGCTGGTAGGTGATGCCCGGCACCTGGGGTCGGCGATACTGTCAGGTGCCGCCATCCTGGCCGTGTGGCTGGCTGTGGGCAACGTGGTCTCCGTATTGGGTGCTTATCCGTTGCCGGAGAGCAACCTCTTCGGTAGCCGCAATGTCTCGGGCTCGGCGCTGTTCGCAAGCCTTGGGGGTTTACTCGCCGCAGGATTCCTGTCGTTGCCGATAGCCGCCTTCGTGGTCGTCCCGTTGCTGATCTGGGGGACTTGGCAGGGGCTCTCGGGGGCAGGCGTGGCCGTGGTCATCGGGTTGCTGATCCACCGTTTGAGTTTGCGGGTGGCCGGTTCATTGCTGGAAAGCCGCGCCCTCCGCCTGCTCGAGGTCCTCGACAAGCCTCCCGTCTAAGCCAGGGCTGCGCTGAGCGCCTCCTCAAAGAGGTGGGGCTCTGTCAGAAAGGAATCGTGACCTTTGGGTGACGTCACCCGCTCCCAGTTCACCTCGACGCCGGCTGCTCTAAGCGCTTTGACGAGTCCCTCCTGTTCAGCCGGGTAGAAGCAGGCATCCGAATCGATCGTGAACACATGCCACCGCTGACCCCGGCAGGCGGCGAGGGCCTCGACATAGGAGGCGGCGCCAGTGTCGTCCACCAGGTCGTAGTTCGACCAGGCGTCGATGATGCGGAGGTAGCTATTGGGGTCGAAACGGATCACCAGCTTTTGCCCCTGATGCCAGAAGTAGGACTCGACCGGATGGGTGACAAAAGGATGATCGATGGTCTCGGCCCGCGCCCTCGCCTCGATGGCCCCGATCGACACGAACGATTTGTGGCTGATGATCCGCGCCAACGCCAGCCCGGCGGAAGGAAAGCGACCGTCGTAGTACCACCCGGCGTTGAAGTCGGGATCGTTGAGGATGGCCAGCTTCTGTTCAAAGTTGTACATCCGGTGAAGGGTCGTGCTTTTCAATCCACCCGCCAGAGAGATCACCGTGTCGACTCTCTCGGGATGACGGGCTGCCAGCGAAAGGCTCAGCAACGCCCCCACCGAAGCACCGGCCGTCGCTCTCACCCTGGCGATCCCGAGCGAGTCGAGCAGGGGTAGTTGGGAATCGACGATGTCGGCGAGATGGACCTGAGGGAACTCCGGACCGTAGCGAGTGCTGTAGCGGGGATCGATATCTGCAGGTCCGGTGGTCCCGTAACAACCGCCGAGATAGTTGACGCAGAGGACGGCCAGACGGTTGGTGTCAACCGCCAGGCCAGGCCCGACGAAGCCCTCCCACCAACCCGTCTGGTTTTCTTCAACCCAGTGATCCACTCCCGGCACCGATGGGTTGTAGCCAGCCACATGTTGGCTGCCCGTGAGGGCATGGAAGAGCAGCACCACGTTGTCGGCGTTCTCGTTGATCTGACCGTGGAGTTCGTAGGCGAGCCGGACCTCGGGCAGGGTCTCGCCGTTCCTCAGCTTGAACGGAAGCGAGCCCTCGGGCAGGTCAAAGAACATCGTCTCGACATTCACGGGTCCGGGGTCCGGCACGCGATCGCTCATGTCATGAAACGGCTTGCAGAGCCTGGTCGATGTCTTCTCTGATGTCGTCTATGTGCTCGATACCTGCTGAGATCCGCACGAGGTCAGGAGTCACGCCGGTAGAGGCCTGCTCGGCGTCGCTCAGTTGTTGATGGGTTGTGGAGGCGGGGTGGATCACCAGTGTCTTGGCGTCGCCCACGTTGGCCAGGTGCGATAGCAGCTTGGTGTGGTCGATGAATCGCTTGCCTGCCTCGTATCCACCGGCGATGCCGAATGACAGGACCCCACCGAAACCGTTGCGGAGATACTTCTGAGCAGCGGCGTGATATGGATGGGAGCCAAGTCCTGGGTAGCTGACCCATGTCACCGAAGGATGTTGCTCGAGCCACTTCGCCAATGCGAGGGCGTTGTCGACGTGACGCTGGACCCGCAGCGAAAGCGTCTCCAAACCCTGCAAGAACAGGAAGCTGTTAAACGGCGATAGCGGGGCACCAAAATCGCGCAAGCCCTCAACCCGCGCCCGGATCGCAAACCCGATATTTCCAAACGGGCCTTCGGGGTTGAAAACGTCTGTGAAAACCAGACCGTGATAGCCGGGGGCTGGCTCGGTGAAGATCGGAAACCTCCCGTTCCTCCAGTCGAATCGGGCCGAGTCGACGATGACACCTCCGATCGAGGTGCCGTGACCGCCGATCCACTTGGTGGCTGACTCGACGATGATGTCTGCTCCGAATTCGATGGGGGCGCACAGGTATCCGGCGGCCCCAAAAGTGTTGTCGACCACCAGAGGTATCCCGTGGCGATGGGCCACCTCGGAAAGGCCCTCGAAATCGGGGATGTTGTACTTGGGGTTGCCGATGGTCTCTACGAAAAGGGCCTTGGTGTCGTCGTCGATCAGTTTCTCGAACTCGGCCGGATCGTCTCCCTCGACGAACTTGACCCCGAACCCGAGGCGGGGGAATGCCACCTTGAACTGGTTGTAGGTCCCGCCGTACAGATACGAGGTGGAGACGATGTTGTCGCCCGCCCGCAGCAGCGTCGTGAAGGTGAGCAGTTGGGCGGCCTGACCGGAGGCAGTTGCCACCGCCGCGGCTCCTCCTTCCAGGGCGGCCACACGCTGCTCGAACACGTCGGTCGTCGGGTTCATGATCCTGGTGTAGATGTTGCCGAACTCCTGCAGGCCGAACAGGCGGGCGGCGTGGTCGGTGTCGTTGAACGTGTAGCTGGTCGTCTGATAGATGGGAACCGCCCGGGCGTTGGTGCCCGGGGCGGGCCCTTGCCCGGCGTGCACCTGCAGTGTTTCGAATCTGTAGCTCATGAATCTGTGTTCCTTTCAATCCTCCGTTCTTGTGACGGTTCACCAGCGATATGCCTGTCAACC
>Ga0326597_10006882_pt1 | contig 15509 bp, 14 predicted proteins | sample RVTome_12_FD_203789 | JGI IMG/M metagenome (GOLD analysis project Ga0326597, IMG submission 203789) | Soil microbial communities from uranium-contaminated site in the Upper Colorado River Basin, Wyoming, United States - RVT100D185 | ecosystem: Environmental > Terrestrial > Soil > Contaminated >...
AAATCTCAGCGTGCGAGAAGACGCCGCTGCCCGGCTCGCCCATCACCGGCAGCCAACGCACGATCTGAAAGCCCGCGGTATCCAGGGGGACCAGGATCTGGCTGGCGCGCCGGTGCGCGCTTTCGGCGGGGTTGGTGATGGCCATGACCACGGCAAACGTCGCGCCGTCGGCGCCGGTGGCGAACCACTTGCGGCCGTTGATCACGTAGTCGTCCCCGTCTTTGACCGCCGTGGTGCTCATCCAGGTGGGGTTGGAGCCGGGGTGGTCCGGCTCGGTCATGGCGAAGCAGCTGCGGATCTGGCCGCGCGCCAGCGGTTCAAGGTATTTGGTTTTTTGTTCCCGCGTGCCGTACTGCATCAGAATCTCCATGTTGCCGACGTCGGGGGCTTGACAGTTGAACAGGTAGTGGCCGACGGGGCTTGCGCCCAGCAGTTCGCTGACGCGGGCGAACTGCGGCAAGGCAAGCGCCAAGCCGCCGTGTTCCTTCGGCAGGTGAGGCGCCCACAAGCCAAGGCGCTTGACTTCCTGGCGTTTTTCATCGAGCGCGCCCAAGGTTTTTGAGGCGCCTTCGTGCAGGAAGCGGCGCTCGAGGGGGGGAACCTGAGCCCCCATGAAGGCCTTGATCTGCTTGAGGATCAGTTGCAGCGCTTCAGGGCTGTTTGCCATGCCCGTCTCCTCCCTTGCATAGGGCTAGAGTTATTCCTCTATGGCTATCTATACCTATAGACTTAAAGACACTCAGGAAAGCCAACCGCACAGGGCTTTGCGCACTCCAAGCGCCGAGAGGCTGGGCGCGGGCTTCAGAGGGCGAATACTTCAAAGCCGCTGATCTGGTTCACCCTGGCCTTTAAGAAGAACATCAAGTCGGGCGACAACGTTGAGAAATCCACCTCGTCCAGCTGCGGCAGCACCAGCGCGGCGGCCAGCATCTGCCACTCGATGATCTCGTAGGCAATCGCCCGCGTTTGGAACGAGTTGTATTCGCTCTGCTCCAGGGGCCTGAGCACGACCATGCGGTCGTTTTGGGGCAGGCGAACGGCAACCCAATGCTCCGCGCTCTGCTCCAGGTCTGGATACGCCTTCAGGTCCGTCAGCGTTGCCACCGAGAACGCGGGGGTTTCCAAGGCTTGAATCTCGGGAGTACGAGTGGCGGTCAGGTACACCAACATGCCGGCAAGCGCCACACCCACCACGCCCAGTACGAGGGTGAGATGGTTATTCATGGTGAATCACCTCGCCTTGAGCATAATCCGGCAGGAAAGCGTTTGGCAATCCCGCGTGCGCTCATAACCCAAAGCGGGCACGCAAGGATTATTCGATGGTCAGCAGCCACAGGTCGTTCAACACCGTTTGACCCATCCCGCCGAAGGCGACCATGCCTCGGTTGGGCACCCAGACGGCGCTGTGGCCGTCGCGCGCCTGCGGCCCTGTGCCGGAGGGGGTAATTTTGTTCCAAAGCTCGGCGTGCAAGTCAAACGACCACAGATCCCCGTACGTTTGTGCGCCCCGGCCGCCGAAGGCGAGCAGTTGCGCGCGTTCGGGATCGTGCACCAACGAGGTGAACATGCGCGCGGCAGGGCGCGGGCCGTTTGTGAACTCCTGCCACGTGCCGGCGAGGGGATCAAAGGCCCACAGGTCGTCCAAGGGGCCGCTGCGCTGGCCTGCGTAGACGAACAGACGGTCGCCATCCGAGTCGTATGCGCCCGCGTGCAGACACCGCTTGCCCGGTTGAGCGCCGCTGAAGCTCACTTGCTGCCAGCCGTCGGCTTCCAACGAGAAGGTCCACAGGTCGTCGAAGCGGCCGCGTTCGGAGGTGAAGCCGGCAAAGGTGAGGGCGCCGCGCCGCGACGGGTCGTAGGCCAGGATCGTGCCGTATCGGGCCAGGGGACGCGGCATGCCGGGTAATTCGCTCCAGCGCTCGCCGCTCAGGTCGAAGGCCCAGGTGTCGTTGAAGAATCCATTGCCTTGACCGGAATAGATGACCATGCGATGGCCCTGCGGGTCGTACACGGATGTGGGCGTCCTGCGCGGGGCGGGGGAGGGGCCGGCGGGCGTCAGCTCGCTCCACCCGTTGCTTTCAAACGAGTAAGCCCAGACGTCGTTGAGAAAGCCCCCTTGTCCGCTGCCTCCAAAGGCGACGAGACGGTCCCCCAGCGGATCGTAGATCATGCCGTGGTTCAAACGTGCAGGGGGGCTCGCGCTTTGGGGCGACACGGGTTGCCAGGCGGCCGTGCTTTGCCCTTTTGCCCATGGGCTGCCCAGCGCATGGGCAAGGGCTCCTGCGCTCAGCGCTTTGAGGGTTGTGGCAAGGAAACGCCTGCGCGTCAGTGAATATCTCATGAGGCTCCTCCTTGGTTGAGCGTCGCACGACCGGGAAATTCTCATCGAATCTTAGCACTTTCTTGGCCGCAGTGTCCAACGGGCTTGATAGGGTCGGTGCCTTGAAAGAAGAGGAACAGGGCGGCGTGGATCTGTACCGCCCTGCTAGGAGTGAGAGGTAAGGGGTTTTCAGTTAGAGGAATTTCTCTCGGCGTAGTTCCTCATCTCATATCGCTTGCTCCAGAATTTCCAGTGTAAAGCCATATCAGTCACGTTCAATGGCACAGAGATACCGGCAAGGTCAAGTTTGGTCAAACCCCGTCTTTTCGATGTTTTACCGCACTACCTCATGGAGCGGGGGTGGCTTCGCAAGGTGATGGCGGCAACGCCTGGGGAGGCTTTTGCAGTAATTCGGATTATAGTTCCGCCCGGGAATGTGTGGAACACTCGAATGACTCAAATCTTACACAAAGGGAAGCTGGTTGGAGGGGTATGAGGCATTGGGTGGTCTGTCTGCTGGGAGTGGCCTTGTGCGCCGCCTTGCCCTCGGCGACGCTATCGGGTGCACGGGCGCCTTACGTGGTGGTGCTGGATGCCGGGCACGGAGGAAAGGATCCCGGCGCCAAGGGATCGGCGGGAACGCTTGAAAAGGACTTGGTCCTGCAGGTGGCCAAAATCGTGCGGCTGCGCTCGTTTGCCTACCCACAGCTGCAGATCGTGCTCACGAGGACCGAGGATGTGTTCATCGAATTGACCGATCGCACCTCCATCGCCAACCGTCTGCACGCAGACCTGTACGTAAGCATCCACGCCAACGCGCACAATGACCCCAAAGTGCAGGGGGTGGAAACGCTTCTCTCAGACCGAGTCACCGGCCAGAAGCGCCAAAACAGCTTGAACCTGGCGCAGGACATCCAAACGCAGATGATTCAGCGTCTCCAGCCAGTCCGGGACCGGGGAGTCAAATCGCAGCAGCTCTATTTGCGCCATGCCGACATGCCCTCGGCGCTGGTCGAGCTGGGCTTCTTGACCAATCCCGCTGAAGAAGCAGCCTTGTTGCAGCTCAGCTACCAGGTGCGAGCGGCCGATGCCATCCTCCAGGGCATTTTGAACTACCTGGACGCCAACCGTTGAACCAACCCTGAAAAAGCGAGTAGGGGCGAGGTCACCTCGCCCCTACAGCGTTCGATAAGGCAGCTTTCAGATTAGAAGTTTAGCACTCCGTGCCGATGGCGCCCAACACGGCGTCGCTGACCACGTTGGCCGGGTCGCCCGTTCCGGCGTTGATCAAGCTGATGCTTTCCAGCAATTGGACCGTGTGACCGAAATCATCGGCGTTCAAGCAGCCGTAGGTGGTGGCATTAGGCGTCGAGGTGAAGCCGTACAGCGACAGGATGGCCGGGTCGGTCAGCAGCGCGGGCTGCACCATCTCGGCGATGCGGGCCATCTGCCAGGTCTGGTGGATGGTGGGGGACTGGGTCGCGCCCGAGCCGTTGCAGGTGTCGCCGCAGAAGTCCAGCACCACTTGCACGGCTTGCGGCTGGTTTTCCACCGCGTATTGCCAACCCTTGAGGCTCGCGCGCACGAAGCGCGCGGCGATCTCCAGGCCGCTTAAGCCCGTGCCCTTGTAGTTGTCGCTCTCCAGCAGCGCGCGCGTGGCGAAGATGAAGTCCTCCAGCAGGCCGCAGCCGCTGCCGGCGGCGGAGATCACGCTGAGCTGGTCCAAGGGGAAGCCCAGGCCCACGATCTGGTCCAGTTCGTTGTAGACCATGGCGCTTGCCAGGTCCACCTTGTCCGGAAACACCAACGCGGGGTCAAAGGCGTAGACCGTGGTGTTGACGTCGGGGTTGCTGGCGGTGGGGTCCAAGTTGCTGGTCAGGCCGTTGGCGGCAAAGCAGGCCTGGGCCACGAACTCGTTGCCGAACGCCCACACGCCCACGTTCTTGCCGGCGAAGTCGGCCACGCTTTCAATGCCCGAGCTGCCCAAGCCCACGAACAAATACCCGGGCACCTGGAAGACCTGGGCGATGTGGACCAAATCCAGCCCGGCTTGGCGCTGTACGAGCATGTTGGCGATCCAGTCCGTGCCGAAGTCGGCGTTGCCCGAGGCCACGTTCACCGACGGGTTCACGCTGCCGCCGTCCAGGATCGTCACGTCCAGGCCTTCGGCCGCGTAGAAGTTCACCCCGTTTTCCGTGGGTACGTTGTCCGAGGCCGACTGGCCGGGCAGGTGGCCGCCGGCCACCCAGTAACCGGCGAACTGCGCTTGGGGAAACCACTTGGACTGGAACACGATGGAGATGAGCCCACCTTGTCCCACTCCACTCACCGAAAAGAACGCAAACGCCGCCAACGCAGCGGCCAACATCACGAACTTCATCTGACGCATAGACTAACCCTCCTTGAGATTTTACCCGTGTTGGGGTGCTCCATATTAGCACCAAGGGCGCGGGAGTGTCCATAGGGCCGCCGCGCCGTGACGGAGACTAGACGATGCGCTTCCACAAGGCCTTGGCTTGCTGGCGCGCGTTGACGTAGGCGCGCTCCAGATCCACCCCCAGCACCTGCCGGTCCTGCATCACCAGCTTTCCTTTCACGAACGCCGAAACGACGTCGAAACGGCTGCACAGCCCAAACAGGAAATGGCCCATCACGTTGCTCGCGTGGAGCGGGGTGGGCGGGTCGTACTCCACCAGGATCAGGTCCGCCTGATAGCCGGGTGAGACCTTGCCCAGCTTCGCGCCGAAGAAGCGTTTGGCGATGCGATAGTTGTTGTCGAAGAAAATCTGATGTGCTTGTCCCATACCCAGCGCCTTGGGGTCGCCATGCGCGTGCTTTTGCAGCAGGTAGGCGGCCTTCAAGTCATCCAGCAAATTGCTGCCGAAGCCGTCGTTGCCCAACCCCACGAGCACCTTGCGCGCAAGCAGCCCCAGCACGTCGGCGCTGCCCACGGCGTTGTTCATGTTGGACTGCGGCTGGTGCGCCACGATGCAGTCATGCTCCGCAAGCAGGTCCTTTTCCGGCTCGCTCAGGTGGATGCCGTGAGCCACGATGGTTTTTTCGCCCAAGATCCCTAAGTCGCGCAGGCGGACGATGGTGCGTTTCTTGTAGTTGGCGGCGGCGTCCACCGGGTCTTCCGGACCTTCTGCGCCGTGGATGTGGTAGCCCACTTGGCGCCGTTCGATGGCGTCCGACAGCTTTCGGAACGTCTTGTCCGAGACCGTGAACGAGGCGTGCAACCCCACGACGGCGCCCAGTCGGTCGTCCTTGGTTTTCACGACGTGGTCGAAATATTCGAGGTTCTCCCGGATGCCGGCCTGGGAACCTTTGGCGCCGTTTCGGTCGGTGATCTCATAACACAGGCACGCGCGCAGGCCCAGTTCGTCGACCACCGCGCGCTGCAATTGCCGTAGGCTGCCTCCGATCGCGCCGGGGCTGGCGTGGTGGTCGATTAAAGTGGTCACCCCGCTCTTGAGCATCTCGGCGGCGCCCACCAGGCCGCTGTAGTACGTGCTTTGCGCGTCGAGCGCTTTGTCCAGCCGCCACCAGATCTGCTCCAGGATGTCGCGGAAGCTGTAGGGCTCTACGCCCGAAAGGGCCATGCCCCGCGCCAAGTAGCTGTAGAGGTGGGTGTGGGCGTTGACCAAACCCGGCATCAGCAACTGACCGCGGGCATCGAACGTCTCCGCCCGCCTGACGGTTTTTTCATCCAGCTGCGTCAGCGGCCCCACGGCCTCAATCACCCCGTTCTTGACGCTGACAAAGCCGCGCTCGATGAGACGGCCGTCGTTGGTCCAGATCCTTGCGTTCTTGATGAGCAACACCTTCAACCTCCCTCACCCGCATGCGAAAGTGCTCCATGATAGCGCGGGCTCCTTGGTTCGTGCACGGCGGAGCCTCTTCCATGGAGCTTGACAGCGCCGGTGCGCCACGGATACCTTCAAGCCACAACCATCTCTTGCCAAAAAGGGGACATCGTGATTTCAGGGCTTCCAGCGCGCGGGCAAGTGCCCTTCGAGTACACGTGGGACACCGGCAGCGTTTTCTCATCAGATCAAGCGTGGGAAGAGGAGATAGAACGCCTCGTGGCTGCGTTGCCGCAGGCGAGGGCTTTCCAGGATCGATTGGGGGAGAGCGCGGTCGTCCTGGCCGATTGGTTCGAGCTGGCGGAGCGCATCCAGCGCATGATGGAAAAAATCCGCCTGTACGCCTCCATGCGCCACCACGTGGACACTGCCGACCAGCAGGCGGCTGCCCAATACGACCGTGCCCGCAGCCTGCAAGCGCAGGTCGGCAGCGCGCTTGCCTTCGCAGAGCCGCAGTTGCTTCAAGTGGGCGCCAATACCTTGAGGCGCTGGGTCCAGCAAGAGCCGCGCCTGGCGCACATGGGCCATTACGTGGATCGGCTGGAGCGGCGAAAGGATCACGTGCGCTCGGCGGAGGTGGAGGGGCTGTTGGGCCAGGTGATGGACGTGTTCAACACCGCCACCGCCATCCACGGCGTCTTGTCCGACGCGGACTTGAGCTTCTCACCGGCCCGGGGAGCCGACGGCACTGCGGTGGAGATCGGCCAGGGCAGCATCAACAAGCTTTTGATCAGCCCCGACCGCGCCCTGCGCCGCAGCGCATGGGAAAACTACGCCGACGGGTACCTGGCCTTCAAGAACACCCTGGCCAACTGCATCGCCACCGGCGTTAAGCGCGACGTGTTCCTGGCGCGCTCGCGCGGCTACGGCTCCTGTCTGGAGGCGGCGCTTTCGCCTCAATCCATCCCGGTGGCCGTGTTTGAAAACCTCATTGCAGCGTTCAAGAAGCACCTGCCGACGTGGCACCGCTATTGGCGACTGCGCCGGCGCGCCTTGGGGGATGACGCCCTGCACGTTTACGATGCCCGCGCGCCGTTAAGCAAGAAAACCTCGCCCGTGTCCTTCGCCCAAGCGGTGGGCTGGATTTGCGAGGGCATGAGCCCTCTGGGTACGGAGTACGTCGACGTGATGCGCAAGGGGGTGATGGAACAGCGTTGGGTGGACATCTATCCGAACAAGGGCAAGCGCATGGGCGCGTTTTCCACCGGCGTGCAGGGGGCCCATCCCTTCATCATGATGAGCTACAGCGACAATTTGCTGGGTTTGAGCACCCTGGCGCACGAGCTGGGCCACTCCATGCACTCCTATTACACGTGGAAAACCCAACCGCAGGCGTACGCGTCCTATTCGCTGTTCGTGGCCGAGGTGGCGTCCAACTTCAACCAGGCGCTGGTGCGCGCCCACCTGCTGAAGACCCAGGGTGATGCGGGGTTCCAGCTTGAAGTGCTGGAGGAGGCCATGGCCAACTTCCACCGCTACTTCTTCATCATGCCGACGCTGGCGCGCTTTGAACTGGAAATACACCGGCGCGTGGAGGGCGGGATGGCCCTGACCGCGGACGACCTCATCTCGTTGATGGCCGACCTGTTCGGCGAAGGCTACGGCGCCGAGGTGAAAGTGGATCGAGAGCGGGTGGGCATCACCTGGGCGCAGTTTGCCACGCACCTGTACTCGAATTTCTACGTGTACCAGTACGCCACGGGCATTTCCGGGGCGCACGCGCTGGCGCAACGGGTGTTGGACAAACGTAGCGAAGCTGTCCAGAGCTATTTGGGCTTCCTCAAAGCGGGCGGCTCGCAGTATCCTTTGGATGCACTGTGTGCGGCGGGCGTCGATCTGGCCTCGCCTGCTCCGGTGGAACGCGCGTTTGAGGCGTTGGTCGGTTACGTGGATCGGCTGGAGCGGTTGCTGTCAGCGGTGTAGCATCACACATGCCCCCGTGTTACGGGAGGCGACGGAAAGCAAATCGGGTGGTTTTCTTGCAAAATGGCTTTGTCCTGCTATAATAAACGCGATTGGGGGCTGGCTTCATGGACTTTATACCAGAATACCCTCTCACTTCCAAAAGCGTCCGCCCGGCTTGTACCCTACGGCGCCAAGGCGCCTGCCTTGAAGCGCTTAGGCCCTTTTGTGAACCGAGCCTCCCTCGTTCACCAAAGGGAACTCCACTCTCTTAGGTCACCAACCGAAAGTGGTCCGACTGGGCGGACGCTTTTGGCTTGGTATCACGGTGCAATCCCTATGTGCCGGCGAACTTGCCGCATCGTTTGCGAGGCCTGCGCTTGCGCGCGCTGTGCGCCGCGCGCCAAGATGTGCTGTACCCGGTCGAGGCCAAGTTCCTGCCTGCGCTTGCGGATGGGGGCCAGCGCCTTCATCAGGTGTTCGTACACGGCTTCCTTGAGCGCGACGTACTTGAGCTTGCCCTCTTGGTACTGAGCTTTCAGGGCGTCGCACACGGACTGCGGCGCGGCCAGTTGCAACAACAGGAACAGCCCTTTGACCCCCGGTCCCATCTCCCCGCCCTGGGGACCTGCGTCGGTGACGGCGCTCTTGATTTTTTCATACAGGCTGTTCTCCGGCTCGAACAAACTGATGGTGTGTTTGGGTCCCAGGCTCTTGGACATCTTCACCGTGGGGTCGGCCGTGGACATGATGCGCGGGGCAGCGGTGTGAAGCGTCTCTGGCTCCTTAAAATACTCGCCGTAGCGGCTGTTGAAGCGCCGCGCGATGCGGCGGGTGAGCTCGACGTGCTGATCCTGGTCGTCGCCCACCGGCACCACCGTGGTGTGATACATCAGGATATCGGCGGCCATCAGCACGGGGTAGTTGAACAGCCCGGCGCTGACGAACTCGGCGCCTTCGGACTTGTCCTTGAACTGGGTCATGCGTTGCAGGTCTCCGTAAGAGGTGAGGCAGTTCAGCACCCAGGCCAGCTCGGCGTGTTCCGGCACTGCCGATTGCACGAACAGGGTGCTGCGCTCGGGGTCAATGCCGCAAGCCAGCAGGTCAGCCGCCATGTTAAAGGTGCGCTGGGGGAGCTGGCGGGGATCGTAGTCCTCGGTGATGGTGTGGTAGTCCACCAGACAGAAGAGACACTCGTACTCCTGTTGCAGCTTGACCCAGTTGACGATCGCGCCGAAGTAGTTGCCCAGGTGCGGGCTTTCGGCTGTGGGCCGAATGCCGGAGAAGACTTTGCCCTTGCTCATATCTGGTCACCCTCCACAAACCCTTGTTACATCATGCTCAAGCGATCTCCGGTTAAAGATCTGGAAACGGTTGGCTTGCTACCGGTTGTGCCCGTCGCAGGAAGCGGTACAGCACCGCTCCGGCCACAAACCCGCCGATGTGCGCCATGACGGCCACTCCCCCGCCTGCGCCCGAGGACAGCAAGGCGCTCAGCACTTGCCCCGCAAACCAAATCCCGAGCACGATCAGGGCGGGCAATCGGATGAACTGGATGAAGAAGATGATGGGCACCAGCGTGAGCACCCGCGCGTGAGGAAACATGAACAGATACGCCCCCAGCACGCCCGAAATGGCCCCGCTTGCCCCGATCATGGGGATCGGGCTGTGGGTGTCCATCAAGGCTTGTGCAAAGGCGGCGGCCAGGCCGCAGAGCAGGTAAAACCCCAGGAACTTCCAGTGCCCGAAGGAGGCTTCCACGTTGTCGGCGAAGATCCACAGATACAGCATGTTGGAGCCCAGATGGAACAGACTCCCGTGCATGAACATCGAGGTGAACAGCGTTTGCCATGCGGCCGACGAGGTTTGCAACACCGTTTGCACCAGCGAACCTGCGAACGAGTACGCCGGGCAGCCGCCAAACAGCTTGCAGGGGACCATGCCGTAGGTGTTGACGAACACCTCGTTTTGCGACAGCAACCCGAACCCTCGGCGCAATTGATCCGAAAACACCAGAATCTGCTCGCCGTTGGCCAGGCGCAGCACGCCTCCGTACACGTCGCTGGCCCGCCCTTCCAGCAACAGCTGGTACAGAAAGACCAGCACGTTCAACGCCAACAAGCCGTAACTGACGTACGGCACGATGCCGCTGGGCCGATAATCGCGAAGTGGAATCATGCAGGTCCTTATATACCCCATTTGGCTGAGGCTGACAAACACCATCGGCTTGAGGATGGCGCAGCCGCCGTGCTTGACAAGCGCTTGGTCTCCCCGTGTACAATTCTGCAACAGGGAGTCGAAGGGGGAAGCGGTGCAAGCCTATTTGCAGTTGTTGCAAAGCCTGTTGGAACACGGCGTCCGCAAAGAGGACCGGACGGGAACGGGCACCTTGAGTCTGTTCGGCCATCAGCTGCGCTTCGACCTGTCCCAAGGCTTCCCGCTGCTGACGACGAAAAAACTGCACACGCGCTCGATCTTCCACGAGCTGCTGTGGTTCCTGCGCGGGGAAACCAACGTGCGCTCCTTGCGGGAAAACGGGGTCACGATCTGGGATGAATGGGCTGATGAGCGCGGTGAGCTGGGGCCGATCTACGGCTACCAGTGGCGCTCCTGGCCCACCTGCGACGGCGGTTTTGTGGACCAGCTGGGCCAGGTGGTCGAGCAGATCCAGCGCCAACCGCACTCCCGCCGTCTGATCGTCAGCGCCTGGAACGTCAGCGATCTGCCCAAAATGAAACTGCCGCCGTGCCATGTGCTATTTCAATTTTACGTGGCCCAGGGGCGCTTGTCCTGCCAACTCTACCAGCGCAGCGCGGATGTTTTCCTGGGCTTGCCCTTCAACATCGCCTCCTACGCCCTGCTGACGGCGATGGTGGCTCAGGCCACCTGCCTTGCGCCAGGGGATTTCGTGCACACGCTGGGCGATGTGCACCTGTACCTGAACCACCAGGAGCAAGCCAAGCTCCAGTTGTCCCGCCGGCCCAGGCCCCTGCCGAGCTTGAAACTTAACCCCCAGGTCAGGAGTCTGCTCGACTTCAAATACGAGGACATCGCGCTGGAAGGGTACGATCCACACCCCGCAATTCCTGCGCCGGTGGCCGTGTGATGGTTGTTTCCTTGATCGTGGCCATGGCACATGACCGCGTGATTGGGCGGGGAGGGAAAACCCCTTGGCGCCTGTCGGCCGATCTACGGCGCTTTCGCAAACTCACCATGGGCAAGCCCATCATCATGGGGCGCAAAACCCACGAGTCCATCGGCAAGGTCTTGGATGGGCGGCTGAACATCGTGCTGACCCGCAACCCAGAGTACGCTGCCCCCGGCTGTCGGGTCGTGCATTCGGCTGACGCGGCCCTTGAGGCCGCAGCCGAGGCCCAGGAGGCGATCGTCATCGGCGGCGCGGAGGTCTACGCCCTGTTCCTGCCCTTGGCAGATCGGATGTACCTCACCTGCGTCCAGGCGCATGCAGCGGGGGACGCGTTCTTTCCACGATGGAACAGCGATGAGTGGGTGGAACGCCACGGCGAAGACCACGGCGCCGATGCGGCCAACCCTTCCCCCCATCGCTTCAGCATTCTGGAGCGAAAGGGTTCCCCATCCAGCGTTGCGTGAACTACAGCCCCATCGCAGCGGTGTGCGCTAAGATGCAACAGAAAAACGCTTGTCCACAAGGGGTGGGGGAATTCCCAGGGCCGGCGAAGGAGGCGGAATGGCTCGCAACGTGACCCACCTTGCGATCGTGTTGCTGTGTCTTGCCTTTGCTGGTTCGGGAGTTGCTCTGGCTCAGGAGGCGCAGCTCATCGTCGAGGTGACCACCGACAAGGCTCTGTATCAGCCCGGCGAGGTGGTGACGGTGACGGTGAGAACATTCGTGAACGGCAAGCCCGCCCCGGTCACCATCGCCTCCGCGCAAGTGACCGTCACCTTGCCCAACGGAAAAACGGTGTACAGCGACATTCGCCCCGATTTTCACAGGGTCAGCCCTGGCGTTTACCGGGCGGTGGGGCAGGTCAACGCCCCGGGCGTGCGTCAGGTGGACGTTGTCGCTTCCATTGAGCAGAAGGTGGGGTGCAAGTGCCAGGTGAAGGTGATCAAGAGCCAGGGCGTCACCGCGTACGCCGTCGAAAGTTTGCCGCTGAGCGTTGCGATCTCTGCAGACCCGCTGGCCCCTTCCGTGTGCGACCCGATCACCGTGAAGGTGACGCTGAACCGAGCCGCTTTCGTGCGCCTGCTTGCCGTTTTCCCGCACGGGGTGCAGCGCGAATTGGTCGTCCCCGGCTGGCTGGAAGCCGGAGAGCATTGGATCAAAATCCAGCCCAAGGAATTCTTCGACGTGGGCCCTCTGACCCTCGTAGCCATCGCAAGCGACGGCTACGGGCTATCCGAAGCCGCGGTGGAACTGCTGCTGGGCTACGGGGTGTGCGACTGCTAGCGCAGGCGTAGCTCGGCAACGATCGCTTTCTCATCTTGTATACTTGAAGCGCATAACAACAAAACTCGTTAAATCCCCCCGCTCCCCCCTTTGCCAAAGGGAGGGAATTTGGGATTGGCTTAGTAGGGAGGTGACCACGCGATGCGGCGCAGGTGGGTAGGGTTTACCAGCTTTCTGCTGCTGATCTGCCTTGCGCTCGTTGCCCGTTCCAGCGAGCGCTGGCTGCTGGTGCAAAGCGAGCATCTGTGGGTGGGGGTTCGCAGCGACCTGCCCGAAAACTTCTTGCAAGGCCGCGACACCCTGGATGCGTTCCGCGACCGTTTGCTGGTCACCGCCGAGCAGCTTGACCAGGACTTCCAGCGCGTGGAGCGCGCGCTACGGACCGAGTACGCGGTGGAGCGCTATGGGCGCGTCCCGGTGTTGCTGTACCCCGACCTGGACGCTTATCAACAAGATGCAGAGTGCCTCATTTGCGCCGCCCATGTAGGTCCGCTGCTTGCCGAGTTGCCCGACGTGCAGGAAACGCTGGATTTTGGAGCACACCTCAATCTGGACAGCACCGAGAGCACGATACTGCACGAGTTCACCCACGTCGTTGACTTTGCCATGATTGATCATCAGATTTTTCCCGTTTGGTACGAGGGACTGGCCTCCTACATAGGAGACGGGCTGCAGGGGGGCAAGGGGCGCGCCTTGTTGAACCTCCTGCCGCAATATCTGAAGCTATACCAACAGCTGCACCCGCTGCAGTTGCAGGATTACTTGACTTTCCCCGCGTATGGGCGCTGGACGTACAACCTGGGAACCCAGCTGATTGACATGCTGGTGCAGCGAGCGGGGATGGATACGTTCATGGCGTTTTATCGTGCGCTGGACCGACCTGATTCGCAGGCATACGACGCCCTATTGGGGCGCTTTTATGGCGTAGGGCTTGACCAGTTGCAGCGTGAATGGCAGGCGCAGTTGGACCGGACTGCCATCACCGAGGAGGGCCAACGGGCTTTTCGCTTCAAGATGGATCAGGTGGTGGTGCGCTGGACGTACCTGCGGCCCTTGCTGCGGGACCCTCAAAGGCTGTCTCAGGCCTATTTTAACCTATGGCGGGAGGGCAGGTTCAATGCCGAAGAAGCCCGGTTCATGCGAGAATATCTGCAGGATTTCCAGAACATGCTTGCGACGCCGGATGCAGTGGAAGCCGTGCTGCAAAACGTCCCTCAATTGAGGTCCTATGTGCTGACCTATGCGCAAAGTCCCCTGAAGCAAAATGAGCTGATCCACGCCCTTGAGGGCCTGCAATCTGCTTGCAGCGGATCGGCAGAACCGTGCGCTTTAGCCTATTTCAACATCATCCACGAGTTCATACGCTGGGAGTGATCTTGAGACGCGTGTTGCGCGCTTCTACAATCCATACGCGATGAAGATTGCAGTGGACGGCGTTGCCGGCGTGGGCAAGAGCACGATTGCGCGGCTGCTGGCCAAGCGCTTGGGAATCCTGTACGTCAACACCGGGGCGATGTATCGGGCGGTGGCCTGGGGGCAGCAACGGGACCTCAGCCTGGAGGACATCCACATCCGGGTGCAGGGGGAGTCCGTCTGGGTCAACGGGTGCGACGTGACTGACCAGCTCTACAACGGCGCCATCGATCAACTGGCCTCGCAGTTGGCCACCCAGCCGCGCGTGCGCGAGAAGCTCATCGCCTTGCAGCGACAAATCGCCCGCGATCAGGACGTGGTGATGGAGGGGCGGGACATCGGCAGCGTGGTCTTGCCGGACGCCGACTTGAAGCTGTATTTGACGGCGTCGCTTGCGGAGCGGGCGCGGCGCCGTTCGCGCCAACGTGGAGAACAGGAGGAAGCCGCTGTGCAAGAGGAGCTTTCCGAGCGCGATCTGCGCGATGGGCAGGGGTTTGGACGGACCGCGGCGCAGGATGCGGTCTGGTTGGATACGGAAGGCATGGATGTGCACGCCGTGGTGGAGGAAGCGATACGACACTTGAAAAAAAGCAAGGGTGTGAGTACCCTTTGAGCCAGGCGCTGGTGAGCGTTGCCAAGCAGTGGTTCTACTGGTTCACCGTATGGGTGCTCTCAGCGCTGGTCAAGGTGCTGTTTCGCGCACGTTTTGCCGGTCGAGAAAACATCCCTGTGCAGGGAGCCATCGTCGTCGCTCGCCATACCAGCTACTGGGACGTTCCACTGACTGCCGTCGCACTCCAGTGGCACCGTCGCGTCACGTTTGTGGCGCGACGCACCCTGCAGCAGGAACATCGGCTATTGAGGCCGTTTATCCGTGCATATGCAGTTTCCGTGGACCGCGAGCATTTTCACGCAAGCGACTTCAAAAACGTGCTCCGGGCGATCCGGGAGAACCACTTGGTGGCGATCTTCCCGGAGGGGACGATCCAGCAGACGGGGCAGGTGTATCCAGGGGTGATCCGGTTTGCGGAGCTGACGGGCCGCCAGTATCTGCCGGTGCGCTTCCTGGCGCGCCGGGGACAGTACCCGCCGCCCACGTTCCTAGGCCTTCCGGCGCTGACCGTGGTGGTAGGCAGGCCCTTTACGCTCAAGGACCTCGAGTTTGACCTGCGGGGGGATGAGGTCAAGGAAGAGCGCGTGCAGCGCTTGGCCGAATTGCTGATGCGGCGTGTCGATACGGCAGAACCGGCCTGACCTGCCCGACCGCAGGGCCATGGCGCGGATCGCATCCAGGGTCGGCACATGTTATCATATCCAGACCCTAGGCTTGGTCATAGAGGAGTGGGCTGCAGTGCAAACACGCTCAAGGTCGCCCTTGGCCCGGGACGACCGCGAAAAAAGACCGGACAACGCAATCGAGCAAACAAGTGGGTGAGGCTAATGACGAATAACAAGAGCATGGGAGAATGGTTGGAGCTGGGCAACGTGCAAACCTATGCCCGCGGCGACATCCTTCAAGGCAAGGTGCTGCAGGTCAACGACAACGGCGTGCTGGTGGATATCGGCTACAAATCCG
>Ga0326597_10006884_pt1 | contig 15504 bp, 15 predicted proteins | sample RVTome_12_FD_203789 | JGI IMG/M metagenome (GOLD analysis project Ga0326597, IMG submission 203789) | Soil microbial communities from uranium-contaminated site in the Upper Colorado River Basin, Wyoming, United States - RVT100D185 | ecosystem: Environmental > Terrestrial > Soil > Contaminated >...
CAAGGCGAATCTATTGGAGCTTGCGATCGATGCCGCGCGCGCACGCGCCACGGTGGGCGAGATTTCGGCGGCGATGGAGAAGAGCTTCGGGCGCCACCGCGCGGAAATCCGCTCCATCGCCGGTGTCTACGGCGCAGCCTATGACGGCGACAACGCGTTCGCCGCGATCCGCGACGACGTGGAGAATTTCGCGCGCGACGAGGGACGCCGGCCGCGCATCCTGGTGGCCAAGATGGGGCAGGACGGCCACGACCGCGGCGCCAAGGTGATCGCGACGGCCTTCGCCGATCTGGGCTTCGACGTGGATATCGGCCCGCTGTTTCAGACGCCCGACGAAGTCGCCAAGGACGCCGTCGAGGCCGACGTGCATGTGGTGGGCATCTCCAGCCAGGCGGCGGGCCACAAGACGCTGGTGCCGGAGCTGATCGCGGCTTTGAAGAAGCAGGGTGCGGGCGACATCTTGGTCGTGGTGGGCGGCGTCATCCCGCAGCAGGACTATTCCGCGCTGGAGAAGATGGGCGTGGCTGCGATCTTCGGGCCGGGCACGAACATTCCCGCCGCCGCCAAGCGCGTGCTCGAACTCGTGCGCGTGCGCGCCAGGAAGGCAGCGGAGTAGCCGCGCCGGCTATTCTGTCCGCGCGAGACTGGTCCCGTCGAGCTGCACCTTGTCGAGAAGCGCGACGACGACGCCATAGGGCGATTGCGCCCAGATGCGCAGCGGCACGAGATAGCGCAGCTTGGGATCGGCGCGGCTTTTCATCTCGGCAACCCAGGCGAAGACATCGGGAAAGCTTTCGCCTTCCTTGATGATCTTGGGCTTGAAGCCCGCGACTTGGCGATAGTCGATCTTGCAGACCAGCGCGCGCCCCGAATAGACGCCGTTGTCCATGTCGACGTTGCGCTCGCCCTCGTGCGCGAACGCGACATCATAGCGCCGCCGCCCGTCGAACACGCGCGCAACGCGCCCGCATGGCGCGCTCGCGTCCGCGCTGACGCCCGCGATGAGATAGATGGCCGCGCTCATCGGATCGGCGGTCGCCTTCTTCTCTTCGTCGCTGACGGGATATTTGCTCGTGTTGTAGGCGGGGTCCGCGAACAACCCGATCGGGCCTTGCGGATTGAAGGTCAGCGAGACCTGCTGGTTCTTGTCCTTGTGATCGTCGGTGTAGGAATCGTAGACCAGCGGATAGAACGTCGTGCCGTCCATGCGCCCGGAGGAGGACGCTTCGATCTTGGCTTTCCAGAACATGTTGACGATGCCGCCGGTCTCCAGCCGGGAGTTCACCCGATACTCGCCGTTCTGGAAGCGCGCGCGCATGTCGGTCTTCCCGAGCGCGACGCCGCCGACGTAGATCTTGTAGGCGATCTCGAGCGTGGACGCCGGCGTGCTCGCGCCGGGATCGGCGCCTTCGCCGCCCGCGGCCCAGGCACTCGATGCGCCGGCCAGCGCGAAGCCCATGATGGCGAGTATGGCGAAGGCGGTCCTCAAGCGGCTCATGCGGCTCTCCCGGCGACCTGTCCCGAACTTTGATCCGATATTCGCGTAGACCGTTCCATTATGTGCCGACTATGGTCGAAAAATGACCCCTCGGCGTGCAAGCAAGGTTAATCGCGATGGTGCGGCCGCGCTGGCCCCGGGCGTCCTCGCGGGCGACCGCCGCGCGCTCGCCCGCGCGATCACGCTGGTGGAGTCCGCCAAGCCCGCCGACGCGGCCGAAGCCGAAGCATTGCTGACAGCACTTCTGCCGCATACGGGCCGCGCCATGCGGCTCGGCATTTCCGGCGCGCCCGGCGTCGGCAAATCCACCTTCATCGAGGCGTTCGGCCTGCATCTGACGGGGCAGGGCAAGCGCGTGGCCGTGCTGGCGGTCGATCCGTCGTCGCGCCGGTCGGGCGGCTCGATCCTCGGCGACAAGACGCGCATGGCGGCGCTTGCGCGCGATCCCAAGGCGTTCATCCGGCCCTCGCCGGCGGGAACCACGCTGGGCGGCGTCGCCCGGCGCACGCGCGAGGCGATCCTGACCGTCGAGGCGGCGGGCCACGATGTCGTGATCGTGGAAACGGTCGGCGTCGGCCAATCCGAAACCGCCGTTGCCGACATGACGGATCTCTTCGTGCTCCTGGTCGGTCCGGGCGGCGGCGACGATCTTCAAGGCATCAAGCGCGGGGTGATGGAACTGGCCGACCTCGTGCTCGTGACGAAAGCCGACGGCGATCTCGCCGCCGCCGCGGGCCGCGCGGCCGCGGACTACCAGGCGGCACTGCACCTGATGCGCCCGAAACATGAAGGGCTTACGACGGATGTCCTGATGATTTCGGCGCTCGAGGGGCGAGGCGTGGATGCAAGCTGGGAAGCCATGGAACGCCTGCACGCCACGGTGACGCGTTCGGGCGCGCTCGAACGCATGCGGGCCGGCCAGGCAAAGCGCTGGTTCTGGAGCGAGATCCACGAGGCGCTGATCGAGGCGGTCGACCGCGACCCGGCGACCGGGGACTTGGCCCGCGCGTTGGAGGCGGGCGTGGCCGCCGGCCGGTCGCTTCCCGCCGCCGCGGCTCGGGCCTTTCTCAAGGCCTTCCGGGGCGCTTGACGAAGGGGGGCCAGCCCCCTAAGAGGGCCGCTCTTTCGCCGACGTTTCCGAGGATCAGGCCATGTCGCGCCGCTGCGAGCTAACGGGCAAGGGTGTTCAATCCGGGCACCGCGTGAGCCACGCGAACAACAAGACGAAGCGGGTGTTCCGCCCGAACCTGCACACGGTGACGCTCGCGAGCGAAGCGCTGGGCCAGAACGTGCGCCTCAAGATCTGCATGGCGGTGCTGCGCACGCTCGACCGTTCCGGCGGTCTCGACGCGTTCCTGCTCAGGGCCAAGGCCGATACCCTGTCGCCGCGCGCGCTTCGCCTGAAGCGCATGGTCGAGAAACGCAAGGCCGCCGCTTAAACCGGATCGTTAACGGCACGGCACCTGCACCGACCAGACCCGGTGTTTCAATTCGAGGCATGCCGTGGCGTTGGCGCGGCGGCCGGGGCGGGGCTAGGGTGCGCATCGATACCGATGGCGGTCACGAACACGAAAGCCGCTGGTACAACGGAAACCGTAACGGGGCGATTGGGTCAGTGGGGAACGGTCGGGTGGTGCCCGTCCGCCTAGGTGCCATGGCGAATACCATGCCGGCGGCGAACGCCCTGCGCAAGCGGCAGGAAGGCGGCTTCTTCGCCGGCTTGCGTGCGGTGCTCCGCCTCGTGGTGCCGGTGGTTTTCCTGCTGTTCACGCTGGCCGGCGCCTATCTCTATTCCGACAGTTACGTAACCCTGTTCGACGACAATTTCGCGTCGTCGCAATGGCGCCAGATGCCGGGCTACTGGCTCACCTGGGGCCATGTGTTGCTGGCGTTCTCGTTCTTCGCGATCCATGCCGCGAACCGGCGTTACGGCCAAGCCTACGCGGTGGCGCAGATCGTCGTCGCTTGGGCGATCATCGGCGCGCTCGTAGTGGCGGCGCAGACCTATCTCGGCGCGGCGATGACGGCGAGCCCGATCCCGCCGCCGCGTCTGGGCGGCGCGTTCGTTTTCGCCGCAATTCTCGCCCATCTCATCGCCGCCGTCGTCTTCGATCGCATGCGCGGCATACGCTGGTGGGAGGCGCCGTTCTTCGGATCGTTCTGGGCGGGCGCCACGTTCTGTTTCGTCTTCTATCCCGTGGCCTTCGCGGGAACGGAGGAACCCTGGATCAACCACGCGATCGTGCATTTCGCGATCATGTCGGCGATGGCCATCGTCCTGTTGTTCCCGTATTGGCTGATCCGCCCGCTGGTGCGCCCGCTTCCGGGCTTCGGCGGCTACTGAGCGCTGTCGCGAAGCGCGAACATCAAGAGCACCGTGCGCTGCAATCCAGGCTGAAAATTGTCGTCGGAGATCATGTAAAGCAGCGTCTCGCCGTTCGGTCCCGCGCGCGCGGCGAGGCCTTCCATGTTGTCGATGTTCGCCTCGGTGCCCGATAGCAGGACGAGCGTCTTGCCTTCGATGCGTGCCCCCGGGTGGATTTCGCCTTCCGCGATATGACGCAGCGCCATGCCGACGCCGCCGAGCGGGGAATAGCGCCGTTCGAGCAGGAACACGCCGCCCGACGGCGCGCGCGCCGCATCGGTGACGCGGAACGGTTCGTGCGGTATGACCGAAAGCCGACCGTAGCCGCCCCGACCGACATAGGCCGGAAACGCCTCCAGCGCGCCCTGGATATCGCCATTGGCATCGCGCGTGTTTTCGGAAATCGCGAGCAGGGTATCGCCGCGGACGAGCACGATCGCCTCGAGGCCTTCGTTGGAATTGAGATCGTCGATCCACGCGCCCATCGGCACGGGCTCGGGCAGGACCGCGTGCCCTTGTCCCAGATCGTAGAGCCAGACGCGCTGAGCGCGTTCGAAGCTCACCAGCACCGGCCCGGAGGCGCCTCGATCGCTCGCGAATTCCAATCCTTCGGCGTCGCCGTCCTTTCCCCGCATCGGCTTGCCGTCGGCGCCCAGCATGGGCGCGATCTCGGCATGATCGAGGCGGGCCAGGTCGCCATTGACGTCGTAGCCGAGCTCGGCGCGGAACCAGAACGCCACGTCGGAAACCGCCAGCAGCGTTTGCCCGTCGGCGCCGACGCGCAGGCCCGACAGACCGCCGAAGCGTGCGTCGTCCGATTTGAGAACCAGCCCGCCGCGATAGATCAGCTCTCCGGCGTCCTTTCGGCCGGGATCGTCGGGATAGAGCGGAATGGGAGAGGCCGAAATCACTACGCTCCCCGCCTCGCCGGGCGCGACGAGCCCGAACGCCGCGCACGCGGAGAGCGCGAGCGCGGCGACGACGGCGGCGAGCCGCGGGTTCATGCGGCGCGGCGCACGCGACGTGCCAGGCGCGCGGCGCGGCGTTTCGCGGAGGCGTTGGGCGGTGCGGCGTCGCGGGCGTCTTCCTCGAACAGGGAAATCAGCTGATCGGTCATGGCGCCGCCGAGCTGTTCGGCATCCACGATCGTCACCGCGCGGCGGTAATAGCGCGTCACGTCGTGTCCGATGCCGATGGCGGTGAGTTCGACGGGCGATTTGCCTTCGATTTCGTCGATGACCTGACGCAAATGCCGTTCGAGATAGTTCCCCGCATTGACCGACAGCGTGGAATCGTCGACGGGCGCGCCATCCGAGATCACCATGAGAATGCGCCGTTGCTCCGACCGGGCGATGAGGCGGTTATGCGCCCACATCAGGGCCTCGCCGTCGATGTTCTCCTTGAGCAGCCCTTCGCGCATCATCAGACCCAGATTACGCCGCGCGCGGCGCCAGGGCATGTCGGCCGACTTGTAGACGATGTGCCTGAGATCGTTGAGCCGGCCGGGTTGCGGCGGCTTGTTCTCGGCGATCCATTTCTCGCGCGATTGGCCGCCCTTCCAGGCGCGCGTCGTGAAGCCGAGGATCTCGACCTTCACCGCGCAGCGTTCGAGCGTGCGCGCCAGGATATCGGCGCACATGGCCGCCACCATGATCGGCCGGCCGCGCATCGAGCCGGAATTGTCGAGAAGGAGGGTCACCACCGTGTCGCGGAAATCGGTGTCGCGCTCCATCTTGAACGACAAGGGATGCATGGGATCGATGATCACGCGGCAGAGGCGCGCGGTGTCGAGGATGCCTTCTTCGAGGTCGTAATCCCAGCTTCGGGTCTGGCGCGCGAGCAGCAGACGCTGGAGCTTGTTGGCGAGGCGCGAGACCAGCCCCTGCACGGCCTGGAGCTGCTGATCGAGGAAGTTGCGGAGCCGGGTGAGCTCGTCGGGATCGCACAAATCTTCGGCGCTCACCGTTTCGTCGAATTGCGCGGTGTAGACGCGATAGCCCCACTGATCCTGGTTGGAGAAGGGCAGCTCGGGCCGCATCGGGCGCATGCCGTCTTCGGGATTCTCGGCTTCGGGCATTTCGCTCGTCTTGTCGGCGTCGATCTCGATCGCGGAATCGTCGTCGGCCTCGCCTTCGGCGTCGGTCAGTTCGGCGTCCATGGCGGCCTGTTCGGCCGTTTCGCTGTCGGAGCCTTCGCCGCCCTCGTCGTCCTGGGGCTCGGGTTCGCCGTCGTTTTCGCCGCCGTCCTCTTCGGCGTCCTCGGCCAGGTCGTCGCCCATGTCGAGATCGCGCAGGATCGCGCGCGTAACCTTGGCGAAGGATTTCTGGTCGCGCAGCGCGCCTTCGAGCCGTGCCAGATCGGTGCCGGCCTTTTCCTCGATATGAGAGCGCCACAATGCGACAGCCGTTTCCACGGCATGCGGCGGCGCCTCGCCCGTCAGCTTTTCGCGCACCAGAAGCCCGAGCACGTCGGCGAGCGATGCCTCGCTTCTGTCGTGCGCCTTGCCGAGCCCGCGCGCGACAAGCCGCGCTTCGAGATTGGCCGAGAGATTTTCCTTCACGCCCTGCATGGCCAGCGCGCCGATGGCCTCGACGCGGGCCTGCTCGGCGGCTTCGAATAGGGCGGCGGCCTCCGGACCGGAGGGGCGCAGCTGCGAATGGAGCTTGTCCTCGTGATAGGCGAGGCGCAGCGCGTGGGCGTCGCCCGCGCCGCGCACGATCGCGACCTCACCCGGCGGCAGATTGCGCGACGGGAGCGGCAGGCGCGCCTTCAATCCCTTGAGCGCGGGCGGCTCCGTCGAGAAGGTCACTTCCAATTCGGGTTCGCCCGCGAGCGAGCGCACGGCGCATCCGACCGCGCGCTTGAAGGGTTCGACGGGGTTTTCCGCCTTCACGCCACCATCACCTTGGCCGCCGATTCCGGCAGGTCCTCCCCGAAGCAGCGCTGGTAGAACTCGGCCACGGCGGCGCGTTCGAGCTCGTCGCATTTGTTGAGGAAGGTCACGCGGAAGGCAAAGCCGATATCCTTGAAGATCTCGGTGTTCTCCGCCCAGGTGATGACCGTGCGCGGGCTCATCACCGTGGAGATGTCGCCGTTGATGAACGCGTTGCGCGTCATGTCGGCGACGCGCACCATGGACGAGATCATCTTCTTGCCCTCGGGTGTGGCGTAGGCCGGCGACTTCGCGAGCACGATCTCCACTTCAACGTCGTGCGGCAGATAGTTGAGCGTCGTCACGATGTTCCAGCGGTCCATCTGGCCCTGATTGATCTGCTGCGTGCCGTGATAGAGCCCGGAGGTGTCGCCGAGGCCGATCGTGTTCGTGGTCGCGAACAGGCGGAACGCCGGATGGGGCCGGATGACGCGGTTCTGATCGAGCAGCGTGAGGCGCCCCTGCGATTCGAGCACGCGCTGGATCACGAACATCACGTCCGGACGCCCGGCATCGTATTCGTCGAAGCACAGCGCGGTGGGATGCTGGATGGCCCAGGGAAGAATGCCTTCCCGGAATTCGGTGATCTGCTGGCCGTCCTTCAACACGATCGCGTCCTTGCCGACGAGATCGATGCGGCTGATGTGGCTGTCGAGGTTGACGCGAATGCACGGCCAGTTCAGCCGCGACGCGACCTGCTCGATATGCGTCGATTTTCCCGTGCCGTGATAGCCCTGGATGAGCACGCGCCGGTTGAAGGCGAAGCCGGCAAGGATCGCCAGCGTCGTTTCGCGATCGAAGACATAGGCCGAATCGCGGTCCGGCACATATTCGTTCGACTGCGAGAACGCGGGCGCCTCCATCGACACGTCGATGCCGAACGCTTTGCGCACGTCGACTTTCGTGTCGGGCAAGCTTGCCGGATCCAGGCCTTTCGGTGGCGTCGTCATGTGGGAAATTCCGCAGGTTCCGTATCGGCTCGGCGGCCGCCCCGGCGTTCGGCCGCGACTAAGGGCGCCTCGCGAGACGCCTCAGGCGAGGCCCGTCGCCCGCAAATGGCCGTAGGCCTTGATAACCTGCTTTAGACGCTCTTCCGCGCCCCGATCGCCGCCATTGGCGTCGGGATGGTAACGCTTCACAAGCTCCTTATACCGCGCTTTGACCTCGTGCAAGGTCGCGTTCTCGTCGAGCGCGAGGACATTGAGCGACGCGGCTTGCTGCGTGGTTAAGACGCGCATGGCGGGGCGCGCGCGCGCGCCGGGCTCCGCCACTTCCTCGAAGATCGCGAAGCCGTCCTCGAAGCGGTAGGACCACGGGCCCTTGACGTTGCCGTTGCGCTCGCCAGCCGCCCGGCGGCCGAGCGGCCAGGTCGGGCGATGCCCTGTCAGGGCTTCGTCGCGGAAACGCTCGATCTCCGCTTCGTCCATCCCGGCGAAATAATCCCACCGCTCGTTGTGAATTCGCGCGTGCTCCCGGCACAGCCATTGGCGGTCGGCGAGGTTCGAACGGCTGCGGGGCGTACGGATTTCGGCGCCCGCCGGGCATCCGGGCATGTCGCATTTGCGGGCCTCGACGGGCTTGCGCGGCGCGTCGGGCTTGATGCGGATGTCGTAGCCGAACTTCGGCTTGTATGTGCGGGTCCGCGCCATCGTGGAATTATGGGGTGCCGGGGCCAAAACACAAGAAAACGCATTACTTGACAGGACGAGGTTTAATCATTCTTGAAAGCGCATGACCCGGACCGGAAAACCGCCGCCGCGATCGAAGCCAAGCTGAGGACGGCGTTCGCGCCGGCCGCGCTTTCGGTCGTCGACGAAAGCCATCTGCATGCCGGTCACGCGGGCGCGCGCCCCGAGGGCGAGACGCATTTCCGCGTGCGGATCGTCTCGGCCGTCTTCGCCGGACTGCCACGCATCGCGCGCCATCGCGCGGTAAACGAAGCCCTCAAGGACGAACTCGCGGGCCCCGTGCACGCGCTCGCCATCGTCGCCAAGGCGCCGGGAGAAGACGCGTGATCGCGGCCGCGACGAATATCGAAGACTCTTACGCCGACACCGCCGGAGTCCGTAGCAGGGGCGTGATGCGCACCGCCATGATCTGGTTGCGCTGGCGGCGCAGCACCTCGAATTTGAACCCGTGGAAAGCGAAGACCTGGCCCACGTCGGGAATCGTCCGCGCCTCGTGAATGACGAGCCCGGCGATGGTGGTCGCGTCCTCGTCGGGCAGGTTCCAGTCGAGCGCCCGGTTGATTTCGCGGATGGGCGTCCAGCCGTCGACATTGTAGGAGCCATCGGCCTGCGGCCGGATGCCGGCGGCGGGCACGAGGTCGTGCTCGTCGGCGATATCGCCGAAGATTTCCTCGAGGATGTCCTCGAGCGTCACCAGGCCCTGCAGCGCGCCGTATTCGTCGACCACAAGCGCGAAATGGGTGCGCCGCTCGCGAAACGCGCGGAGCTGGTCCTCGAGCGAGGTCGTCTCGGGCACGAACCAGGGCTTCGCCGCGATCGTCGAGATGTCGAGCCCCGCGATCGAGCCGCGGCGCTTGCTGAGTTCGTGCAGGAGATCCTTCGCATGCAGCGTGCCGACGATATTGTCCGGCTCCTTCCGCCAGAGCGGAAATCGCGTGTGAACGGAGGACAGCACTTGCTCCATGATGTCGGCCGCCGGCGCGTCCGCGTCGATCATTTCCATGCTTTTGCGATGAACCATGACATCGCCGACCTCGAGTTCCCTGAGATCGAGAATGCCGCCCAGCATATTGCGGTGTTCGCGCTCGACCGTGCCTTCCAGGTGATGCAGATGGATCGCGCCGCGAATTTCCTCGTGCGCCGAGAGCACGGGAATCGACGTGTCCTCGCGCACGCCGAATAGCCAGAGCACGCGCCAGACGATGAACTGCACCGTGCCTACGATCGGCGCCAACAGCGCGGTGATGAGGCTGACGGCGGGGGCGATCGCCAGTGCCATGCGATCCGTGCGCGTGATGGCGAAGGTCTTGGGCAGGACCTCGGCGAAGACGAGGATCACGGCGGTCATGGCGAGCGTCGCCAGGGCAACGCCGGCATCGCCGAACAGCGAGAGCATCACCGAGGTCGCCAACGCCGACGCCAGGATGTTGACAAAGTTGTTTCCGAGCAGAAGCGCGCCGATCAAACGTTCGCGGTTGACGATGAGGTCGCTCACGCGACGCGCGCGCTGGGAGCCGTCGTTGGCGAGCGCGTGCATCCGGGCCTTGGAGACGGCGGTTAGCGCGGTCTCCGACCCGGAAAAGAAAGCCGACGCCACCAGCAATGCAACAATGGCGGCACAGGAAATCGCAAGGTCGAACGTCATGGCAGGCGGTCCGGTCGTTCGCTGTGACCAGGGCAGTATACAGGACGCGCGCGCGTGTCAGTCCCGGCCGAGAATCTCGAGAAGGACCTCCTCGGACACGTCGTTCTCGACATAGGCTTGGCCGATGCTGCGCATGAGCACGAAGGTAAGCCGCCCGCCGCGTGCCTTTTTGTCGTGACGCATGGCATCGAGAAGCGCGGCCGGCGTGGGCCGCGCGCCCGGAATATCGCCGATTCTGGTCGGTAGCCCGGCTGCCTTGAGATGGCGCTCGGCGCGATCGGCGTCGTCCTTGCCGCACGGTCCGATCCGCGCGGAAAGCCGAAACGCGAGCACGCAGCCGATCGCGACCGATTCGCCGTGCGACAGGCGATCGCCGAATCCGGTCGCCGCTTCCAGCGCGTGACCGAAGGTGTGCCCGAGGTTGAGGAGGGCGCGCTCGCCTCCTTCGCGTTCGTCGCGCGCGACGATGGCGGCCTTCATTTCGCAGGAATAGCGGACGGCATGGACGAGGGCCGCTTCGTCGCCGCCGAGCGCGGCCGTGCCGTTCGTTTCGAGCCAGGCGAAGAATCCGGCGTCGCCGAGCAGGCCGTATTTGACGATCTCGGCATAGCCGCCGAGGAGTTCGCGCCGCGGCAGGGTGGCGAGCGCGCGCGTGTCGGCGATCACGAGCCGCGGCTGATGGAACAGGCCGACGAGGTTCTTGCCGCGCGGCGTATCGATCGCGGTCTTGCCGCCGACGGAGGAATCGACCTGCGCCAGCAAGGTGGTCGGAACCTGAACATAGTCCACGCCGCGCTTGAGGATGCCGGCGGCGAAACCCGCGAGATCGCCGATGACGCCGCCGCCGAGCGCGACGATCACGCCACCGCGCTCGACATTCTGCGCCAGAAGCGCGTCGATCAGCCGCTCGAGTCCGGCGAAGCTCTTGGTGGGTTCTCCGGGCGGAAGGACGATGGGCGACGCGCTCAGGCCGGCCTTGGCGAGCGACGCCGCCAGGACGGGCAGATGGAGCTTGGCCACCGTTTCGTCGGTGACGACGGGCACGCGCGGGCCCGTCACGAGCGGCGCGAGCAATGCGCCGGCCTCGGCCAGAAGATCGGGGCCGATATGGATATCGTAGCTGCGTGCGCCGAGCGCGACGGGAACGATCGTCCTCATTCGCGCCCTCCGGCGAGACGGGCTTCGAGCGCCGCGACAATGCGCCCGACCACGACGTCGTGCGGACCGTCGTCGCTCAGCGCGGTGATGTCGGCCTGCGCGTAGATCGGCTCGCGTTCGCGCGCGAGCGTTTCCATGACCTCGCGGGGATCGCCCCTCTTCAGAAGCGGCCGCGTGTCCTTGCGCATCACGCGGTTGATCAGAAGCTCGATATCGGCCTTCAACCAGATCGAGATCGCACCCCGCTTGATGCGGGCGCGGGTCTCCTCGTCGAGGAAGGCGCCGCCGCCGGTGGCGAGCACGAGCGGCCGGCCGGCGAGAAGGCGCGCGATCACCTTGCGCTCGCCGTCGCGGAACGCGTCCTCGCCATAGCGTTCGAAAATCTCGCTCACCGTGCAGCCCGCCGCCTTCTCGATCTCGGCGTCGGCGTCGCTGAAGGGCAGATCGACGGCGGCCGCCAGCCTACGGCCGATGGTGCTCTTCCCGGAGCCCATCATGCCCACGAGGACGATCGAACGGTCGGGTCTGTGCATCGCGACCCGACTTACACTGCCTTGGCGCTTGGTTTCCAGCGGGTCTTGCGCCCGAGGGGCCAATTCCGCCACAAAGCGGTGCAATGCTCGCCGATCACGCAGGGGAACGACGATGACGACCTTCGTGCGCGTGGCGATAGCCGTGCTGGTCCTGCTGGCGCTGGGGGCCGGCGGTTTGATCCTTTATGCGGAGAGCAGTTCGCCGCCCAAGCGGACCATCGAGCAGGTGCTGCCGGATGATCGTATCCCGGGTTAGCGCCTTTCTGGCGTTTGGGGCGCTTCTGTTCGCGGCCGACGCGGCCGTCGGGCAGCGCGAGGTCACGGGGCCGCCGCGCCAGCTCCAACCGGACAGCCCCGAAGCCCCAATTCCCGACCCAGACGTTCCATCCGAACCGGACACGCCCGGCGCGGCGGGCGGTTACGAACACGTACCCGTCGCGCCCGCAACGAACGCGATCGTGCCGCCAAAACCGTCGATCATGGGCTCGTCGGGTGCATCGGCCGTCGAGGTGAGCGCGCTGGGCGGCGTCGAGGGCGCGCCGGCCGGCCTGATCGATGACGCGTCGGGCGGCCTCGGCTACGCGATGTGGCAGGGCACCGACCGCGCCACGGCCGAGGATCTTCTGCTCCGGGTTCCGGCCGAAACGCGCTCGCCGGCAGCGCGCGCGCTGCTGCGCCGTGTGCTTCTGACCGCCGCGGCGGCCCCCCAGGGCGCCGCGCGGATGGGGATGGGCGGGCTCCGGCTCGAAAAGCTTCTCGAAGGTGGCTTTGTCGAGGATGCGGCCGGGCTGGCGGCGCTGCTCCAGGCGAGGAACGACGCGGCCTTCGCCCGCGCCCAGGCCGACGCGCTTCTTCTCGGCGGGCGCGACGAAGACGCCTGCGGGCCCGCGACCGAGTTTCGTTTCCGCAGCGCGGAGCCGTTCTGGATCGAGCTCCGCGCCTATTGCTACGCGCTTTCCGGCGACCGCGCGGCGCTCGATCTGACGCGCGCGGTGATGGATGCGCAGAGTCTGGACGATCCCGCGTTCGCGGTCCTTCTGGAAGGCGTGCCGACAGGCAAGGCGAAGGATCCCGGCGAGATTGCCGCGCCCAGCACGCTGCATATCCGCCTGCTCGATCGTTTCGGACTGCCCATGAACGAAGCGATCGCGACGGGACTGAGCGTTTCGGCGAGCCTGATCGCGGCGCGGTCGACCGCGACGGCGAAGGAACTGCGTCTCGCCGCCGCGGAGAAGGCGCTCCGCGCCGGTGCGCTGCCGAACGATCTGCTGGCGAGCGTGCTCGATCTCGAAAAGTTTCCGGACGACCGGCTTCAGGCCGCCGGCGCGCAGGCCGCGGCCATGCCGCTCCTGCCCGCGCTGGCATTGCTGCGCCAAGCGCTCGCGAAGGAGACCGGACCGGGACCGCGCGGCGAGCTCGTCCATGCCGCGTTCCGCCTGGCAGACCGCGAAGGCTTGCTCGCCCAGGTCGCGAAGTTTTTTTCCAATGAAGCGGCAAACGTCAGGCCGCTCGAGGAATGGGACGCCTGGTCGCCCTTGATGAGCCGCGGATTGATCCTCGCGGAGCGGCCGGATGCCGCCGTCTTCTGGTACGATATCCTCGACTACAACGCGCCCGCCGATGCGCCGACGATCAACGCGATCCAGCTTTCGCTGGCGCTGGCGGCGCCAAACGAGGCGCGCACGCTGCAATCGCAGGGCGCGCTCCTGTGGATCGCGCGGGAGTCGGCGAAGAGCGCGCCCGCGGGCGGCATCGCCACGGTGCGCCGCGCGGCGATGGAGCTGTCCTTTTTCGACGCGCTGGGACGCCAGATGCCGACGGAGGCGCTTCTGCGCGCGTCCCAGTTCGCGGCCACGGATTTGCCGGGAAGGCAAGCCGCGCCGTTGATGCTGCGGCGGATCGGCAACGCGGCCCTGGGTGGCCGGCTGGCCGAAACCGCGCTGACCGCGCTCGCCGCGATGGGGCCTGCCGGTCCCGAACGCCTCGCGCCGGTTGCCGCCACTGCAATCGTGCGCGCGCTGGTGCAGGTCGGGCTTGAAGACGCCGCGCAGGCGATCGCCGTCGAAGCCGCCTTGTCGCCGTTACAGGCGGATGCGGGATGACCGCGAGCCGGGGGCTCATCGAGGCCTTCCTCGACATGATGAGCGCCGAGCGCGGCGCGAGCGCCAACACGCTGGAGGCTTATCGCCGAGACTTGCTGGAATTCACGAAATTCGTCGAGCGCGCGCGGAGCGATCTCGGCCGCGCGACGCGCGAGGATGTACGCGGACATCTGAAACGACTGGCCGCGTCAGGTCTCAAGGCCTCGTCGCAGGCGCGCAAGCTGTCGGTGCTTCGGCGGTTCTATGGGTTCCTCTACGCGGAGGGCATCCGCTTCGACGATCCCTGTGGCGCGGTCGAGGCACCGAAGCTCAAACGCCCGCTACCCAGGATCCTGAGCGCGGCCGATGCGCAAGCCCTGATCGACGCGGCGCGGCGAGACGCCGACGAAACGCCCGAAGGTGTTCGGCTGCTCTGCATCGTCGAAATGCTCTACGCTTCGGGATTGCGCGTTTCCGAACTTGTCGGCCTGCCGCTGTCCGCGGTGCGCAAGAAGGAGCGCTTTCTGATGATACGCGGCAAGGGCGGACGCGAACGCCTCGCGCCCATGGGGGTGGCCGCGCGCGGCGCGCTCGATTCCTATCTGGCGGCGCGCGAGAAATTCCTGCCCAAGGGCGCGCTCCGAACGAAGGCCGCGCGCTATCTCTTTCCGTCGCGGGGTGCCGAGGGACATCTTACCCGCCGGCGCTGCCATCAGATGTTGAAGGGGCTCGCGGTGGATGCCGGGATCGATCCGGCCAAGCTCTCGCCGCATGTCTTGCGCCACGCCTTCGCGACGCATCTGGTCGAGGGCGGCGCCGACCTGCGCAGCGTGCAGATCATGCTCGGCCACGCCGATATCGCCACGACGCAAATCTACACCCATGTCGCGCAGGAACGCCTCAAGCGCACGGTCGAAGCGGCCCATCCGCTCGCCCGGCGCGCGAAGCGCGGTTGACTCGCAACGTTCCTCCCCCGTTTGCGGGGGGAAAACCGCATGGCGATTGACGACCAAACGCTCCCGCGTCAGTTTGCGACAACCGGATCGGATCGTTGCCATGAGCTTCACCATCGTCGAACGGCGCGGGCCGTTGCGGCTCTACCGCTCCAAGCTGTTCGTGCCGGGCGCGCGCGCGGCGCTGTTCGAGAAGGCGGCCAAGAGCGAGGCCGATGTCGTCTGCCTCGATCTCGAGGACGCGGTCGCGCCCGCCGACAAGGATCAGGCGCGCGCGAACATCGTGGCGGCGCTCAACGACGTGGATTGGGGCGCGAAGACCGTGACGGTCCGGATCAACGGCCTCGACACGCATTGGTGCTATCGCGACGTGATCGCGCTGGTGGAACAAGGCGGCGAGCGGCTCGATTCCATCATGATCCCGAAGGCGGGCACGGGCGCGGACGTCTATGCCATCGACGCACTGATCACGCAGGCCTCGACATTCGCCGGCCGCAAGAAGCGCATCGGCCTCGAGGTCATCATCGAAACCGCACTTGGGCTCACGCGCATCTCCGAGATCGCGCGCGCGTCGCCGCGTCTCGAAAGCCTGCATTTCGGCTCGGCCGACTACGCGGCCTCGGCCGGCATGCGCACGACCAATATCGGCGG
>Ga0326597_10006885_pt1 | contig 15502 bp, 9 predicted proteins | sample RVTome_12_FD_203789 | JGI IMG/M metagenome (GOLD analysis project Ga0326597, IMG submission 203789) | Soil microbial communities from uranium-contaminated site in the Upper Colorado River Basin, Wyoming, United States - RVT100D185 | ecosystem: Environmental > Terrestrial > Soil > Contaminated >...
GCCGTCGCGACGATCTGCTCGGGCGTCTGGTGCAGCCCGGTGTAGATGACCTCGAAGCCCGCGTCGCGGAGCGCCCGCGCGACGATCTTGGCGCCGCGGTCGTGCCCGTCGAGACCCGGCTTGGCTACCACGACCCGAATCTTGCGCTCGGCCATGGGATCCCCCGCTACCCGAACATCGCGCGGATACGGTCCGCGATGCCCATGATCTCCTCCCGGTTGCCCTGGACGAGCTTCCAGTCGAAGCCCTTGCCGTCGCCGGTCCAGCGGGGGATCAGATGCAGGTGAAAGTGCGGCACGGACTGGAAGGCCGCCGCGCCGTTGGCCTGCAGCACGTTGAGCCCGTCGGGGTTCAGCGCCTTTCGCAGCGCCCCGGCGACCTTCTTCGCGGTGGCGACGGCGGCCTTGAGGTCCTCCAGCTCGGCGTCGTAGAGCGTCGCCGCATGCGCCTTGGTGACGACGAGGCAGTGCCCGCGGGTGAGGGGGTTGATGTCCATGAAGGCTAGCGTCCGCTCGTCGTCGTAGACCTTCGCGGACGGGATCTTCGCGTCCCGGATCATGCAGAAGACGCAGTCGGCCATGGCTAGACCTCGACCGTCCAGCCGTGCGTATCCGCCGCGGTGCCGTACTGGATGCCGACGATGGCATCGTAGAGCTTCTGGGTGGTCGGCCCGATCCTGCCGCCGCCGACGACCATGCGGTGCCCCTTGTAGGCGAGCTCGCCCACCGGCGAGATCACGGCCGCCGTGCCCGTGCCGAATACCTCCTCGAGGGTGCCTGCCTTGTGCGCCGCCACAACCTCGTCGATGGAGATCTGGCGCTCGCTGACCTTGGCGCCCCAGTCTCGCAGAAGCGTGAGCACCGAGTCGCGCGTCACGCCGGGCAGGATGGTCCCGCCGAGCGCGGGCGTGATCACCTCGCCGGCGATCTTGACCATGATGTTCATGGTGCCGACCTCGTCGATGTACTCTCGGTGCACGCCGTCCAGCCACAGGACCTGTGTGAAGCCCTCGTGCTTGGCCTCTTCGCCCGCCCTGAGGCTCGCGGCGTAGTTGGCGCCGGTCTTGGCGCTGCCCAGACCGCCCTCGACGGCGCGCACGTGCTTCTCCTCGACGCGGATCTTCACCGGCGCCATGCCCTCGGGGTAGTAGGCGCCCACCGGCGAAAGGATGACGAAGTAGATGTACGACTTCGCCGGGCGCACCCCGAGGAAGGCCTCGCTGGCGATGATGGTCGGGCGGACGTACAGCGAGGTGCCGACGGTCTTCGGCACCCAGTCGCGCTCGATCCCGACCAGGGTCACGAGCGAGCGGAGCGCCAGCTCAGGGTCGAGAGGCGGGATGCACATCTGCGCCGCCGAATGGTTCATGCGCTGCACGTGCTTCTGAGGCCTGAAGAGCCGCACCTTGCCGTCCGCCCCTCGGAAGGCCTTGAGCCCGTCGAAGATCGCCTGGGCGTAGTGGAGGACGGCCGCGGCCGGCTCGAGCGGGATCGGCCCGTACGGCTCGACCCGCGGGTCGTACCACCCCTTTTCCTCCTGGAAGTCGGCGACGAACATGTGATCGGTGAAGATGCTCCCAAAGCCCAGATCCGAGTCCTTCGGCTTGGGCTTGTGCTTCGGCGCCTTGACGATCCTGATCGCGTCGGACATGGTGCCGCCCCCCTAGAAGATGATCGGTTCGCGGTAGAGGCCGAAGACCTGGCGGTAGACGTCGGAGATCTCGCCCAGTGAGACGTAGTCCTTGACGGCGTCCACCAGCACCGGCATGACGTTCTGGCCGCCCCGGCACGCGTCGGCCAGCTGCTTGAGCCTCTTCTCGACCTTGGCCGCGTCGCGCGAAGCCTTGCGCGCTTTCACACTCTCGACCTGCTCGCGCTCGACGGCCTCGTCGAGCTTGAGGAATTCGACAGGCTTCTCGTCCGCCATCACGTACTTGTTGACGCCCACCACGACCTTTTCGCCACGGTCGTCCAGGAGCTGGTAGCGGTACGCGGCGTCCGCGATCTCGTGCTGCGGGTAGCCGGAATCGATCGCACGGATGATGCCGCCCATGCCGTCGATCTTCCTGATGTAGGCCATCGCCTGCTCTTCCATCTGGTCCGTCAGGCGCTCGAGGAAGTAGGCGCCCCCGAGGGGGTCGATCGTGAGCGGCGCCCCCGTCTCCTCGGCGACGATCTGCTGGGTGCGCAGCGCCACGGTCACTGCCTCCTCCGTCGGCAGAGCCAGCACCTCGTCGAAGGAGTTCGTGTGCAGCGACTGCGCGCCCCCGAGCACCGCGGCCAGCGCCTGGATCGCCACGCGCGCGATGTTGTTGAGCGGCTGCTGGGCCGTGGCCGCCGCCCCCGCGGTCTGCGTGTGGGTCCGCAGTCGCATCGATTCCGCCTTCTTCGCGCCGAACCGCTCTCGCATCACCGTCGCCCAGATGCGGCGCGCCGCCCGCAGCTTGGCGATCTCCTCGAAGAAGTCGTTGTGGATGTCGAAGAAGAACGAGAGGCGCGGCGCGAAGCTGTCCACGTCGAGTCCCCGCGCGACACACGCCTGCACGTACCCGAACCCGTCGGCGAGCGTGAAGGCCAGCTCCTGAACGGCCGTCGAGCCCGCCTCGCGGATGTGGTAGCCCGAGATCGAGACGGGATTGAACTTCGGCACGTGCTGTGAGCAGAACTCGATCGTGTCCACCACGATGCGCACCGCCGACTCGGGCGGAGAGATCCACTCCTTCTGCGCGATGAACTCCTTGAGCATGTCGTTCTGCATGGTGCCGCCGATGCGGTCCCACGACACGCCTTGCCTGTCGGCCAGCGCGAGGTACATGGCCAGGGCCACGGAGGCCGTGCAGTTGATCGTCATCGACGTCGTGACCCGGTCGAGCGGAATGTCGCGAAAGAGCATCTCGAAGTCGGCGAGCGTCGAGACCGAGACGCCCTCGCGCCCCACCTCACCGCGCGCGCGCGGATGATCGGCGTCGTAGCCCATGAGGGCCGGCATGTCGAAGGCGGTGCTGAGGCCGGTCTGCCCCTGCGCGAGAAGGTACTTGAACCGGGCGTTCGTGTCCTCGGGCCTCCCGAAGCCCGCGAACATCCGCATGGTCCAGAGCTTGCCGCGGTACATGGACGGGTACGGCCCGCGCGTGTAGGGGAATTCGCCCGGGTAGCCGAGCTTGTCCTCGTACCGCCAGCCCTGGAGGTCGTCCGGCGTGTAAAGAGGCTGGATGGGAATGCCGGAGAGCGACTCGTACGGCACGGTCCTCTCCGGCGAGCCGGCGACGAACGGCCCGTACGTCTCCCTCTCCCAGCGCTCCTTGCCCTCGGCCATGGTCTCCTCCTGACTCAGCACTCGCCTCGCCGTGAATCCACTCAGCCCTCACCTCGCGGCCTCGCCGCTCGGCTCGAACCGCCACGCCTGCGGCTCGTCGGCCACGTCTCAGCTCGAACTGCGGTCGCCTAGGAGCCCGCCGCCGCACCAGCCAGCAGGTGACGGGCGATGACAAGCTTCTGGATCTGCGAGGTGCCCTCGTAGATCTGGGTGACCTTCGCGTCCCGGAAGTGCCGCTCGACCTGGTACTCTTTGATGAAGCCATAGCCGCCGTGGACCTGCACGGCGTCGGTCGTCACGCGCATGGCCATCTCGGAGGCGAAGAGCTTGGCCATGGCCGCCTCGGGCCCGAAAGGCTCGCCCCTGTCCTTGAGGAACGCCGCGCGCAGCGTGAGCAGGCGCGCCGCCTCGATTGCCGTCGCCATGTCGGCCAGCATCCACTGCACCATCTGGTGCTGGCCGATCGGCACGCCGAAGCTCTTGCGCTCGCGCGCGTAGCCGAGCGCGGCCTCGTAGGCCGCGGAGGCGATGCCGACGGCCTGCGCGGCGATGCCGATGCGGCCGCCGTCGATCGTCGTCATGGCGATCTTGAACCCCTCCCCTTCATCGCCGAGCCGGCAGGACACGGGCACGCGGCAGCCCTCGAAGAGAAACTCGGCCGTGTCGGAGGCGCGGATGCCGAGCTTGTCCTCGGTCTTGACGACGGTGAAGCCCGGGGTGCCTTTCTCGACGAGGAAGGCGCTGATTCCTCGGGGGCCCTTGGCCCGGTCCGTCTGCGCGAAGACGAGGGCGGCGGCGGCCTCCCTCCCGTTGCTGACGAAGATCTTCCGGCCGTCGAGGAGGTAGGCGTCGCCGTCGCGGCGGGCGAGCGTGCTCTGGTTGGTGGCGTCGGAGCCCGCCTCGGGCTCGGTCAGCGAGAAGCAGCCGAGCTTCTGCCCCGAGGCGAACGGGGCCAGAAAGCGCCGCTTCTGCTCCTCGGAGCCGAACTTGGCGACGGGATCGCAGTAGAGCGAGTTGTTGACGGACATGATGACCCCGTGAGAGGCGCAGGCGCGCGAGACTTCTTCGAGCGCCACCGCGTAGCCGACGGTGTCGCCGCCGCTCCCGCCCCAGGTCTCGGCCACGGCGATGCCCATGAGCCCGAGCTCGCCCATGCGCCGCACGGTCTCACGCGGAAAGCGCGCCTCGCGGTCGATAACCTCGGCGATGGGGCGGACTTCCTTCTCGGCGAAGTCCCGGGCCACCGCCTGGATCATCTTCTGCTCGTCAGTGAGCTCGACCTGCAACCTGGACCCCGATCTGTGTTCGATTGCCTTCTACTAACTCAGCACTCGCCTCGCCGGGATCTCACCCGGCCCTCGCCTCGCGCCTGCGCCGCTCAGCTCGAACTGCCACGCCTGCGGCCCTCTGGCTATTTCTCCAGGAGCTTCTTGAATTCCTGCTCCAGCAGGGGTGCCACCTCGAAGAGGTCGCCCACGATACCGTAGTCGGCGATCTTGAAGATCGGCGCCTCCGGGTCCTTGTTGATGGCGCAGATCACCTTGGACGTCCGCATCCCCGCCAGGTGCTGAATGGCGCCCGAGATGCCGAAGCCCAGGTAGAGCTTCGGCGAGATGGTGCGTCCCGTCTGGCCGATCTGGAAGCGGTGCGGCCGCCACCCTGCATCCACCGCCGCGCGCGAGGCGCCGACGGCCGCGCCAATCGCCTTCGCGAGCGATTCCAGGATGACGAAGTTCTCCGGTCCCTTGAGCCCGCGACCGCCGGAGACCACGATCTCGGCCTCGGCCAGCTCCGGCAACCCCGTGGAGGATTCCTCGCGCCGCTCCACCAGGCTCATGACGATGGCGGGAAGCGTGACCGCGGGCTTCTCCACGGAAGGCGCCGCCCCCGGCTGCGAATCGGCTGGCTTGAAGACGTTGGGCCTGAGCGTCGCGAGCCACGGCGTCTTCGCCCACGTCATCTTCGAGAGGAGCTTGCCCGCATAGACCGGCCGCGTGGCGACCAGCTTGCCGTCCTCGAGCGCCAGCACCGTGGAATCGGCCGAAAGCCCGGCGCCGAGACGGGCGGCCAGGCGCGCCATTGCCTCGCGCTGCCGCGCCGTCACCGCGCCGAAGACGGCCTGCGGCGATTCCTTCCGGCAGAGGTCCGCCAGCACCGGCGTCCACACCTCCCCGCGGTACGGAGCGAACGAGGGGTTCTCGAGGAGCAGGACGCGCTTCGCGCCCCACTGGCCGAGCTGCTTGATGCCGGCCTCGGTGGCCTTGTCGGTCAGCCACACCGCCTCGGCCTGACCGCCCGCCTGCGAAGCAAGCCTCCCTGCCTCTCCCAACACCTCGGCCATGACCTTCTTCGGATTTCCCTGCCTGTCGTCTTCGACCAAGCACCAGAAAGAACCCGTCATGAGTTTCGTTTCTCCCGTTTGGTGTTCTAGATGGCCTTCGCGTCTTCGCGAAGGGCGCGGACGAGTTCCTTGGCGGCCTCGGCCGCCTCGCCCGGGATGATGCGCCCCGGGGGTCGCGGCGGCAGCGTCTCGAGCTTGACGACCGACAGTGCCGGCGACTCGGCCGTGAGGCCGAGACCGGCGGCCTTGATGTCCTTGATCTCCTTCTTCTTGGCTCCCATGATGCCCTTCAACGTCGGGTACCGCGGCTCGTTCAAGCCCTTCTGGGCCGACACGACGGCGGGCAGCGGCAGGTCGAAGAGCTCGAGCCCCCCCTCGACCTGGCGGCCGACGCGGATCGCCTTGCCCGCCTCGTCCACCGACGCCTCCATGATCCAGGACGCGCAGGGCCAGCCCAGCAACTCGGCGACGGCCGCGCCCACAGCGCCCATGTCGTCGTCGATGGCCTGGCGCCCGAAGAGCGCCAATCCGGGCGCCTCCTGCTTGATCACGGCCGCGAGCGCGCGCGCCGTCATGAGCGTATCGGCCTGCTCCCAGGCAGGGTCGCTCAAGTGAATGGCGCGGTCCGCACCCATGGCAAGGCACGAGCGCAGCGCTTCTTTGACGCGGTCGGGGCCGAGGGCAACGGCAACGACCTCGCCCTGCCCGCGCTTCTCCTTGATCCGGAGCCCCTCTTCGAGGGCGTACTCGTCATACGGAGAGACGATCCAGGTGATGCCGGTCGTATCGATGGCCTTGGGGTCCGGCCCGATCTTGACCTGGGTCGCCGTGTCCGGTACCTGCTTGATCATCACGAGAATCTTCATGCCGTGGCGCTCCTGTCGTAGTGGAGTTGGCGCGTGATCCGGAAGCGGTCGCCGGGGATGAACACCCGGTCGTACACGATGGGCCGCGACTCGGCGTCGGTCGAGACGCGGTCGGAACGGAAGCAGGGCACACCGGGGGCGCACCCGAGCTCGCGCGCCGCGCGGGCGGGCAGCGTCTCGGCGGAGACGGTCTCACGCGCACCGGTGATCTCGATCCCGAGCTTGAAGGCCAGCACCTGGCGAAGCGGTGTCACCGCGAGATCGGCCCTGGCGACTTCCTCGCCGAGCGCCGCGGGCAGGTGCGAGACCTGGAAGCTCGTGGGATGGCCATCCACCAGCCTCAACCGCTCGAGGACGAAGACGCGGGCGCCGGGTTCGAGCCCGAGCTCGCGCGCGGCGTGCCGATCGGCCCGGGCGGCCTGCGTGCGGAGAAAGCGCGTGGCGACGTTTTCGCCGACAGCCGTCAGGTCGCCGGCGAAGGCTCGGAAGTGGAGAATGTCGTAGTCGACAGACGGCGACGCCACGAACGTGCCGAGCCCGTGCCGCCGCGTGATCAGGCCGTCGCGTTCCAGCACCTCAAGCGCCTGGCGGAGGGTCATGAGGGTGACGCCGAAGTCCATCGCCAAGCGGCGCTGGTTGTCGAGGCGCTCGCCCGGCGCAATGCGGCCCGCGCCGATCTTATCGCGCAGGGCTTGGGCAATCTGGTGATACCGGGGAATGCGGCTCCGCACGGCGCCTCCCTGTAAGAAGAGTTCTAGAACTCTGGTGGCCGCTCAACGCCCTCGTCGAGCCGCGGGGCGGGATTCCAGCCAGGCCGGATGGGCAGTTACGGCAACCGGGGGGATTGTACCCGTGGGGCCGGACCCCGGTCAAGGGGCGCCCGCGAGGGCGCTATTCGTTGGCCAGGCGCTGTGAGACTTCGACCAGGTCCGCCAGCTTTGCGGCCGCCGCTCCCGAATCTATGGACTTTGCGGCCAGCGCCACGCCTTCCTTGAAGTCGCGTGCCTTGCCGCCCACCACGAGGGCCGCCGCGGCGTTCATCAGCACGATATCGCGGCGCGGCCCGGCTTCGCCCGCCAGCACCTTGCGAATGATCTCGGCATTCTCCGCACGGTCGCCGCCTCTCAGGTCCTGGATGGACGCCCTCGGCAGCCCGAAGTCCTCGGGGCGCACGGTCGAGCTCCGAACCGCGCCCTCGTGCACCTCGGAAATGTTGCTCGGCCCGGTGTTGGAGACCTCGTCGAGGCCGTCGGCGCCGTGGACGACGAACGCCCTGAGCGTGCCGAGCTCGGCCAGGACCCGGGCGAGCGGTTCCGTCAGCGCGTCCGAATAGACCCCGATGACCTGGGCATTGGCGCCCGCCGGGTTCGTGAGGGGCCCCAGCATGTTGAAAACGGTGCGAATACCCATCTCTCGACGCGCTGCCATGACGTGCTTCATGGCCGTGTGGAGCAGCGGCGCGTACAGGAAGCCGATCCCGACGTCGTCCACGCAGCGCGCGACCTTGGCCGGCGGCAGCTCGATGTTGATGCCGAGCGTCTCGACCACGTCGGCCGACCCGCAGAGCGAGGACACCGAGCGGTTGCCGTGCTTGGCGACCTTGAGTCCGGCCCCTGCCACCACGAAGGCGGTGGCGGTGGAGACGTTGAAGGTGCCGGAGGCGTCGCCGCCAGTGCCCGCGGTGTCGATCAGCATCTCGCGGTCCGTGCCCGTAGCCCCCACGACCTCGCCCGCGCGCGTTCGGACCTTGACCGCCTTCTGTCGCATCACCTGGGCGAAGCCGATCAGCTCCTCGACCGTCTCCCCCTTCATCCTGAGCGCGGTGAGAAACGCCGCGATCTGCGCGTTCGTCGCCGCTCCCGACATGATCGCTTCCATGGCCGCCGCCGCCTCGATGCGCGAGAGATCCTTGCGATCCACGAGGGCGCGCACCGTCTCGGTGATGATGGGGCTGGTCACGGCCGACCGCCTTCGGACTTCCCGCGCGGCCGGACCGCGGCAGCCGCATCGAGCACGTCGCCGATGTTGATGGGCTTGGCCAGCACCGAGTGCACGCCGCTCGCCTGGAGCTCCTCGGGGGACACCTCGACCGCGAAGCCGCTGACGAGGATCACGGGCAGGCCCGGAGCCGCGTCCCGGACCTCGCGCGCAAGCTCCCAACCGGTCATCCCGGGCATGGAGAGATCCGTGAAGACCAGGTCAAGCGGCTGGCTCAGCACCCGCGAGAGGCCCTCGGAACCGTTGCGCGCGACGGTAACCGTGTGTCCCCCGGAGCGAAGCACGTCCGCGAGCATGTCGCCCACGGCCTCCTCGTCGTCCACCACGAGGCAGCTCAGAGCCGCTCCGACCGGCGGGGGCTCGGCCTCGGCCACGGGCACCCTCGCGGCCGTGCCTGCCGGGAAGAGCAATGTGAATACCGTGCCGTGTGCCTCCTGACTGTCCACGGTGATGGTCGCGCCGTGGCGCGAGAGGATGCCGTAGGTCATCGACAGCCCCAGTCCTGTGCCCTTGGGGCCCTTGGTTGTGAAGAACGGGTCGAAGATCTTGGCCCGCACAGCCTCGGGGATGCCGACTCCCGTGTCACCCACGCGGAGCTCGATCGACTCCCCGCGCCGAGCCGTCGAAAGCGTGAGGGTGCCGCCGCGGGGCATCGCGTCCACCGCGTTGAGGATCAGGTTCGTCATCACCTCGCGCAGCTCGGTCGGGTCGCTGAGCGTCGGGGGGAGGTCGGGCGCGAGATCGGTGACCGCAGCGATGACGATCCCGCGTTGCGGCGGCTCGATGCGCCAGGCGGACTCGGTCAGCTCGAGCGCCTCGCGGACGACCCGGTTGAGTTCCACGTCCACCGCCGGCTGGTCGCGCCGGATGCGCGTGAACTCCTGGAGCCGCCGCACCGTCTTAGCCCCGTCCGCCGCGGAGCGCTCGATGATCTGCAGCCACTGGCGCGCCGTCGGGTCCGAGACCCGGTGCAGCAGCAGCTGGGCGCGCCCCAGGATGGCGGCGAGGAGGTTGTTGAAATCGTGGGCCACGCCCGAGGCCATCTCGCCCAGGGCGCGGAGCTTCTCGCTGCGCACCAGCTGATCCTGGGCGTGCGCGAGGTCCTCGTAGGCGCGGGTGCGGTCCTGGTAGAGCCGTGCGCTGCGAAGCGCCAGCGCCGCCAGACCCGCGATGTTGGTGAGCACGCGCTCGTCGGCCTCGGAAAAGGGCCTGTCGCCGCTGCGCAGTGCCAGCACGCCGACCACCTGGGAGCCGGCCAACATGGGCACGCCGATCCAGTGCGGCACGACATGGTCGGGCTGCGCGAGCTCCAGGCCGCGGCGGGCGCATTCCCCGACGTAATCGTCCGTCCGGATGGGCCGGCCCGAGGTGGCGACGCTGGCCGCGAGCCCCACCCGGGAGTGGATCGAGCGCCGTGGCGGCTCGAGGTCGCGGACGCCGTCCTGCGTCCGCAGGAGGGTCACCATCTCCTCCGTGGCCTCGTCCACGACGGCCAGGACCATGTGGCGGGTGTCGAGAAGGCGCGCCACCTGGCGGTGGATGGCCTCGACCACGTCCTCCTGGCGAAGCTGGCCCGTGACGGCGCGGGAGAGGTCGTGGAGCACCGACAGCTCGGACAGCAACGCCTCGCTCTCCTCGAGCCTGAGCCGCGTCTGGCGCGTGAGGTCGGCGTTCTCCAGGAACAGTCCGACCTGCGAGGCCACGCCTTCGATCAGGTGCGTTTCCTGCGGCGGGAAGGAGCGCCCCACCTCCCACCAGACGAGGAACACTCCGCCAACAGGCTCGCCACCGGCCAGGGCGGGCGCGAAGAGGACGGAGTGAGAACCGAGACCCTCGAGGGGCTGCTGGTCGATGCGGGGATCGTTCTTCACGTCAGCCGACCAGGCCACCCGCCCCTCGTGCCACAGCTGACTGAGAGCGGGCATGCGCCCGAGCACGAACGGGCGCGCGAGGAAGGACTCGACGAAGGCCTTGGGCACGTGCCAGCCCGCCGCCGGGACCAGCTCGCTCTTGTCAGCCGACAGAGTGTAGACGCCGACCATGTCGGCGCCGAGCTTGCGGCCGATCTCGGCGGCCACCCGGCGCAGGGCCTCCCCGGTGCCCGCGGGCTCCGAAAGCGCCCGACCGACGGCCAGGAGTGTCGTCGCTTCGCGCAGCCGCTCCTGGACAAGCCCGTACAGGCGCTGGTTCTCGAGCGCGAGCGCCACCTGGTTGCCGATGGCCATCCCGAGGTCCCGCTGCCACGGCTCAAACGGGGTGACGCGCTCCATGTAATCGAGCGTCATCACCCCGATGACCTCGTCCTGCTGGATGAGCGGCACGACCATGCAGGACTTGATGTGGAACGCGTCGACCCACGTCCGCGGGAGCAGGTCGGTGTCCGAGGCGTCGGCGACGATGACAGGCCGGCGCGTCCCGATGGCCTGGGCGTGGATCGGGACCTCGCGCGGAACGTCGTCCACCATCGTTTCGAAAGCGGCCCACAACTGGGGATCCTTCCGCCCGTCAGCGAACTGCGACATGAGCGGTATGACTCGGTCGCCCTCCCAGCGCTCGATGCTGCAGCGGTCCACGCCGCAGACCTGGGCGATCCGCTGCGCAACCTGCTTGAGCATGCGCCGCGGCTCGATGGTCGAGTTGAGGATCTCGGCCACGTCGAGGAGGGCCCGGGTCTGCTCGAGCCGCTGGGTGGCCTGGGCGTACAGGCCGGCGTTGCGGATAGCCACGGCGGCCTGGGCGACGAAGCTCTCGATCAGCTCGCGCTCGTCGGGGCCGAGCAGAAGCGGCGCGCGTCCGCACAGCGCCAGAACACCCAAGAGCTGGTCCTGCAGCACGATGGGCACACCGAGAAAGCTCGTCAGCCCGTGCTCCCGCCACCACGACTCGGCGAGCAGCCGGCCGTCGCTCAGTGCGTCCGGGATGGACAGGGTCTGGCGCTGCGAGGCCGCCAGCCCGATGGGACCCTGGCCGAAGGCCATGGTCCGAAGCGGGAACGCCGCCCCCATCGACTCGTCCGAGAACCCGCGCAGGCGCAGCATCTCGCTCTCCGGTTCGGCGACCCACACGGAGACCACGGGCACGCCCATGAGTGCAACGGCTGCCCGCGCGATGCCTGCCAGCACCTCGTCCGTGTCGAGCGAGGAGGAGACGAGCTGGCTCAGGCTGGCCAGGGAGCGCAGCCGCTCGGCCTGCTGCGCCGCCTCGCGATAGAGCCGCGCGTGCTCGATGGCAACCGCGGCCTGCCCGGCAAAGGCCTCGGCGATCTCCTGGTCGCGGCGGCTAAAGGCCCGGCGGGCCCGGAACGAGAGCACCCCGATGATGCGCTCGCCCACGCGCAGCGGCAGCCCCATGAAGTGCGTGTAGCCGAGGCGCCGGACGGCGGCCCCGTGATCCGGCACGAGAGCGGGCAAGGCGTCCAGCTGGCCGATGACGGGCTGCCCATCGGCGACGACCTTGCCACCCAGGCTCTCGCCCACCTTGATGCGCGGGCGGATCATGGTCGCGGGCGCGGCGCCCGCCAGCCCCGCCACGACCAGCTCGTCGCCCTCGAGGAGCCGGAAGCCGGCGTTATCCACATCAAGCAGTCGCATGGCCTCCTCCGCCACGCCTGTCAGCAGCGTGTCGGTGGGGGAAAGCAGACCGATCTTCTTGTTCATCTCGAGCAGCGCCGAGAGGGAGGCGCGGCCGCTCCGCTCGTCGGAGAAGAGCCGCGCGTTCTCGATGGCGACGCCCGCTTGGCCGCCCAGCGCCGTCAACACCTCGATCTCCGCCGCGGAAACCGGGTGCGGCTCCCACCAGTACACCGTCAGGCCTCCGTAGGGCTCGCCCTTGATGAAGATGGGGACTGAGAGCACCCCCCGGTAGCCCTCGCGCTCGACCAGGATCCGCGTGTCCGCGGACAGCGGGATCGCCGGATCGTTGAGGATATCCTCGGTCCAGACGGGGCTCCTCTCGCGCACGGAGCGGCCGGCGGTCCCTTCGCCCGGACGGACGCGCAGGCCGCGGAGGAACTCGCTCGAGACACCCTTACCCCGCTCATAGACCAAGAAACCGGTGTCCTCCTCAGGGCGGAAGATCCCCGCCGCTGCCGACCCGGTCAGGCCCTGGCACCTCTCCACGATGGCGTCGAGGATCTGGTCGAGCTCGAGCGAGGACGCCAGCGCGCCACCGACCTCGAACAGCGCCCGGTAGCGCGCCGCGCTCTGCTGGGCCTCGGTGAAGAGCTGGGCGTTGTCGATCGAGATGGCAGCGTGGCGGGCGAAGGAAAGCAGGAGATCCATGTCGGTCGTCCCGAAGGCATGCGGCGTGCGGGTGAAGACGTTGAGGACCCCCACCAGCCGGTCGCGCACGAGGAGCGGGATGGCGGCGAGCGAGACGAAGCCCTCTGCCCTGAGCCACGGGAGGCCCGCGATCCCGGACTCGGCCTCGACCCGGTCGATGACGATGGGCTGGCGACTGACGGCGACGCGGCCCGTGACACCTTCGCCGAAGGCGAGACTACCGACCCGCTCGGTGGCTGAGCGCCCGAGCAGGCCCGCCTCGGCGCAGAAGCGGAGCCGGTCACCCTCGGCGATGGCGAGCCGAACCGCGCCGTCGGCCACGAGCCCGCGCGCCGCGCCAACGACTGCCGCCAGCACGTCCTCGAGCGAGCGGGCGGCGGTGAGGCTCTGCCCGATTCGGGCCAGCGTCTCGAGCCGCCGGCTCTGCTCCTCCATCTGCGCCAGGAGGAGCGCGCGCTCGACGACCTGGCCGATCTGGTGGGCAACGGACTCCAGAACCTTGACCTCCTCGGTCAGGAACTCGCGCTGTTCCTGCGAGATCAGCGACATCACGCCCCAGGTCTGCCCCTTGACGGGGATCGGCAGGGCGAGCTGGGTGCGGTGCGCACGCACGGCCTGCAGCTGCGCGAGATGTGGGTCGGTGAGCGACGAGGGGTCGAGGTGGGTCACGATCAACCGCCCCGTTCGCGCCGCGTCGCCGACATAGGAGCCGTCAACCGGCCTCACGCGGATCTGGGCCGCGAACTCGGGAGTGAGGCCGCGCTGGGCGATCAGCGTCAGGGTGCCGTCGTCCGCGTCGAGCTGATGCACGCCGCCCACGTCCATCTGCGCCAGTGCGCGGACCACGTCGAGCATCTCGCCGGCGATGGCGGCGACGTCCGCCGAGCGGCCCATGCTGAGGGCAACGGCGTTGAGCGCTTCGAGCTCCCGGTTGCGCCGGGCCAGCTCGACATCGGGGTCGGACACCGCCGCCTCGGCCGTCGCCTCGGACGCCCGCCGACGCGGCGCGGCGGGCCCGCCGCGGAGCAGGAGCGACGCCGCGGCGCCGGCGAGCGCGCACAGACCAAGCCCCACCAGCCAGCCCACGAGCGCTCGGCGGCGGCCTTCGCTCTCGTCCGCGACGAGCACCCAGAGCCGCCCCGGCCCTGAGACGGCGACCTGGTCGGCCGGGCGGACGAGAAGGTCCCGGCCAGCGCCGAGACTGAGCCTGCCGGCTGCTGTTACCCCGATCCAGTCCGCCGTCGGTGGACGCTGGAAAGACGCGACGAGGGCACGGCCATTTTCCAGGAACACGATGCCTGGCTGGGCCGCGGCTCCCGCCGCCAGGGGTGCGACGTTCTCGAGCCGGCGGGCGATGACCACGAAACCCGCCGGCCGGGTCTGCCCGGTATCCCCGGCCGCCGGGCCCGCTACGGGGACCGCCGCGGCGACATAGGGATGGCCGTTGAGCACTGTCAGCCCGGGGGGCGATGCGCTGATTGCCGCCGGGTCGGAAATGGTCGTGGGCGGCTGGGCGGGCACCTGGAGGAGCGCGCTCCCTGCGGCGTCGAGCACCGAGACGAAGTCGGCGACCCGCTCGAGAGTGATGGCGGCCAGGCGCGGCGACACGCCTCGGGCCAAGGCCGCCCAGTCACCCTTGGCCACGCCGTCCACGAGAGCCGGGTCTCGCGCGAGCAACCGCGCCTCGCGGTGCAGCGCAGCCTGCGTATCGGCCACGAGCGCAGTCGTGGACTCCTGGGCCCGCGCCACCGCCTGCTCTCGCGCGAGCGAAAGATGGCGGAGCGCGACGGCGACGCCGCCCGCGCCCAGCGCGGAGAGCGCCATTGCGCCGAGGGCGACTCCAAAGAGCAGATCCCGTGTCGAGGAACGCATGAAGGGAGCCGGGCCTTGTCAGACCCGGTGAGTCCAGCATATGCAGAACCACCCAGGAGGGCAACTTTCCCGAAACCGGCCAGTTCCGGGCCCATACCAGCCCTGCCTAGCAAGCCGCAGGCTGCTCAAGAGGGTCCAGAGCGAGGCGGCAGCCTGGATTAGAGGCCGAGGTAGGCTTGTTTTATGTGGGGGCTCGCCAGCAGGCTCTCGCGCGCGCCTTCGAGCGCGATCCGCCCGTTCTCGAGGACGTAGCCGCGGTGGCAGAGCTGGAGCGCGCGCAAGACGTTCTGCTCGACCAGCAGGATGCTCAAGCCCCCTGGTTGATGCGCTCCAGGTTATCGAAGATCGCCCGCACCACGACGGGGGCCAGTCCGAGGCTGGGCTCATCGAGCATCAGGAGACGCGGCTTCGCCATGAGCCCGCGGCCGATGGCGCACATCTGCTGCTCGCCGCCGGACAGCGTGCCCGCTACCTGCCGCTCCCGCTCCGAGAGCCGCGGGAAGAGATCGAAAACCCACGCAAGGCTCTCGCCCCGCCGCCGGCGCGCCTCGACCGACCGGGCGCCCAGCTCCAGGTTCTCTCTCACCGTCATGGTGGGGAAGAGCTGGCGGCCCTCCGGCACATGCGCGATGCCGCGCGCGACGACGCCCGCGGGACCCACGCCGTCGAGGCGCTCGCCCGCGAACTCGATGCTCCCGCGTCGGAGCGGCAGCAGGCCGGAGACGGCTCGGAGCGTCGTCGTCTTCCCCGCCCCGTTGCCGCCGATGAGCGCCACCGTCTCGCCCTCGCCCACCTCGAGCGAGGCCTCGTGGACGGCCGTCATGTCGCCG
>Ga0326597_10006886_pt1 | contig 15502 bp, 14 predicted proteins | sample RVTome_12_FD_203789 | JGI IMG/M metagenome (GOLD analysis project Ga0326597, IMG submission 203789) | Soil microbial communities from uranium-contaminated site in the Upper Colorado River Basin, Wyoming, United States - RVT100D185 | ecosystem: Environmental > Terrestrial > Soil > Contaminated >...
CGCGCCGGCCCGGGCCTGGGCCAGGTCCACGCCGCTGGGGATGGTGACGAATTGCTCCGGGCGGCCGATCCCGAGGGCCAGGTGTTGGGCGGCCTCGGCGTCCGTGAGGACCGTGATGCGCTCCGTGAAGCGGGCCGCCACGCGCTCCATGGCGATGAAGGCCCGCGTGGCGGCAGGCGCGAAGTACCCCTGGAAGATGTGGCCGTGGGGCGTGTGCACGATGCGGCGCACGCCGGCCAGCCGCGCGGCCAGGCGGCCGATGAACCCCGCCTTGGAGGTGTGGGTGTGGACCACGTCGGGCCGGGCCGCCCGGACGGCGCGCCACACCCGGCCGAGGGCGCGGAGGTCGGCGGCGGGATGCACGTTTCGGCGCAGGGACGGCACCGTCTCCCATGGCACGCCCGCGGCGGCAAGGGTCTCGGGCAGCCGGGGCGGCGGCTCCAGGGTGAGCCCCGACACGATGCCCTGGGCGAACTCTCCCCGCGGCAGCCGGGTGACGGTCATCACGACGTCGTCCGTCGAGCCGCCCACGTCCATGCGGGTGATGACGTGCAGGATGCGGATCATCTCATGTCGCCGTCGCGCCGGGGGCTCCGGACGATGCCAGATCCCACAGCAGGGTCTCGAGACCGTCGAGCGATCGATCCCACGTGTAGTGCGCCAGGGCGTGCCGGCGGCAGGCCTCCCGAAAGCAGCGCGCCGCCCCCGCATCCCGCGCGCTCCCAACGAGGAACCGGCGCAGGCTCTCGGCCATCGCCTCGGCCGTTGCCTCGGGGAACAGGAGCGACGCATCCAGCGGCCCCAGAATCTCCGGCGTGGCCCCCACCGGCGTGCCCAGGACCGGCGTGCCGCAGGCCAGTGCTTCCACGGTGACCAGGCCGAACCCTTCCAGTTCGCGGGTGGGAAGCACGAAGGCGTCTGCCGCCTGGTAGTAGGCGGGCAGCGCGCCGTCAGGGATGAAGCCGAGGAACCGGACATGCCCCTCCAGACCCAGCGAGCCGATCAGCGATTCCAGCGCCCCCCGCAGCGAGCCGGCACCTCCGATGAGGAGGAGGACGTCGGGGACGTCCCGGCGCAACGCTGCCACGGCGCGGATCAGGATGTCCAGCCCCATGCGCGCCTCGAGATTGCGCACCGTGAGGAGCACCGGACCTTCGGCCGGGAGGGAGAGGGCGGTTCGCACCGCCGCGCGATCCGCCGCCGGGCAGAAGCGTGTCACGTCCGCCCCACCGGGGATCTTGGCCACCCGGTTCTCGGGGATGCGGTAGAGTCGCCGCAACTGCCCCAGGGAATAGTCGCTCAGGACGTGGATGCGGCGGGCCCGTCGCAGACAGGCCCGCTCGATAGCCCAGAGGACGGCCGCCGCGAGAAGCCCGGCCGGCCCCGCCCGGTGGAACCGGGTCATTCCACGCCGCGACCGGAACTCCAGCGGGGCCGGCGAGAGAAAGGTGTAGAGGGCTGGCACGGCCCGCGCGGCGGGGGAACGCAAGACGCCGTACCCGGAGAGGGGCTGGTGCACGTGCAGGACGTCGACGTTCGCCTTCTCCAGTTCCTCCGCGGCGGCGCGCCGCGCGTGGACGATGGAGCCGCGGAGGAAGCGGAGGTCGGACCGCCGGTCCACGAACACATGGCGAATGCGCACGCCGTGTCGCTCCAACGTCCTGGGTGCGTCCGCTCCGGCGGCACGGGCCAGTATGCGGACGCGATGGCCGCGCTGGGCCAGGCCCGAGGCCTGCTCCCAGAGCACCCGCTCGCCGCCGCCACCCAGGTGGGACGGCGAGAGATCGGAGACCATGAGGATATCCAGTGGTCGCTTCATCGGGGCCGCCCGAGGCGACCGCCGGGCTCGCCGCGCGATGGCTGCCGCCGGGCCACGACGGGGCGCCCCGGGAGCTGGGCGGGCCGATTCATGGCGCCGCCGCCGCAGGCCGCCGGGCCACAAACCCCAGCAGGTAGTCCCTGCGCCGCAGTTCGGGATCGTGGCGGTCGGCCTCGAACTCGGCCCGCGCCCGGGCGTCCAGGACCTCGAACCCCGCCCCCCGCAGGTCGGCGCACGCCTCCTCCAGGTCGTACATGTGGAAGAAGGCCCGGAGGCGCGACCGCGCCCGGCTGATCCGCGCGCTCCACCGGTCGTGGTCGCCCAGGCCGCTGTCGTAGCCCAGGCGCCGCGCCGCGCGCCGCCAGCGGTTCACGCAGGCGAAGTAGAGGCCGAACTTCCAGTGGCAGCGGCGGTTGTGCGTGGTCATGGCCAGCATCCCGCCCGGGCGCAGGGCCCGCCAGGCGGCGCGGAGAGCTTCCACGCGCCCAGCCCGCCCCGGCACGTGGGCGATCACCTGGCCCAGCATGGCCACGCCGTCGAAGGCGCCCTCGCGGAAGGGCGGCGCCGCTGCGCTGCCCACCAGCGCGGGGAGGCCCACCCCCTGGGCCGCCGCGTAGGTCGCCGCGGCGCGGACCATGGCGGGGCTCAGGTCCATGGCCACGACGCGCAGGCCGTCCCGGGCCATGGGAACGGCCTCGCGCCCGCCCCCGCAGCCCACGTCGAGGATGCGCTGGCCCGGGCCGAACGCGCGCCGCACCAGCGCCGCCTCGAAGGGGGTGAGGCCCTCGGCGGCCGCGGCCGAGAAGGCCGCCACCTGCGCCGGGTCCTCGTAGACCCGCCGGACGGCGGCCTCCAGGTCGGGCCCGCTCACCGCGATCCTCCGAACCGCTGCCGCAGGCGGAAGGCCCAGGCCGCGGGCCGCTGGATGGCCGCCTCCGCCGCCCGCCAGGCCGCGTAGGCGCGAGGCCGTACCACCAGGTCGTACTCGCCCAGGAAGCGCACCAGTTCCGCATTGAACTTGCGCTTGAAATCGTACACGCCGTATTCGCCATCCTCCGGCCGCGGGTCGGACGAGGCGACGCCGCGCATGTCGTAACAGGTGCAGCCGACATCCCAAGCGCGCCGGATGCCCTCCCACTGCAGGAGGTAGGTCGGCATCAGGTTGCGGTCCTCCTCGGTGGAGGCGCCATACATGTACCAGGCCGTGGGCCCGAAGCGCAGCACCTGGAGGGCGGCCAGCGTCCGGCCCTGGTGTTCCGCGAAGAGGTACTCCCCCATCCCGGCCCGCACGCAGCCCCTCCAGATGGCCTCGTGAAAGCGCAGGCCGCGGACGGGAAACCCCTTGGCGCGCCCCGCCGCCCAGAGGAGCCGGTGGAAGGCCCGGCACGCCGCGCCATCGGTGCGCGGGACCACGGTCACGCCCTTCCGCCCGGCCAGGCGGATGTTGTAACGGGTCTTGTGGGGCAGCGCCGCCAGGAGCCCCTCGGGGCCGCCGTACCGGTCCAGCGGGATGCGCATCACCCAGCGGGGCTGGAGGATGCGGAACAGGCCGTGCTTTTCCTGGCGGCGGAAGCCCATGGTCTCCAGGGCGGCGTGGACGTCCTGCCGTGCCTCGGGGATGCCCGGGTCGGCCTGCACCAGGAATCCGCCGCAATCCCGGGCCAGGCGCCGGAGCGCCTCGCCCAAGGCCTCCACCAGGCGGCGGTCGCCGGAGTCCAGCACCGGCCCGCGCGGGATGTAGAGGAGGCCCAGGCCCGTCCCCGGGATGCCCCGGCGCAGCGCCAGGGCCGCGGCCCGGATCCCGCCCGAATCCTCCAGGCGCAGGAACAGGGGCTGCCAGCCGGTGTCCTTCCGGACGCGCGCCCAGGCCCGCGACTGCATCAGGTGGCCGGCGGGATGGGAGGCCACGAAGGCGTCCCAGGCGTCGCCGGGATCCTCGGGGCCGGCAACGACCTGGAGCGATTCCGTGGGTGAAGAGCCGGTCAGGAGACCCATCATTCTTCCCGCTCGCCCTGCGGCTCGCGGTGGGTGCACGCCACCGCCTCGTCCAGGACCTTCAGGATGTCGCCCGCCATCTGCTCCGGGCGGAAGCCGGCAGCCCGCACGCGCCCGCGCGCCGTCATGGCCGCGCGCCGGTCGGGGTCCTGCAGGAGGGTGTACAGGCCGTCCCGCCACCCCGCCTCGTCTTCCGGGTCCACGTGATCGGCCGCGTCGCCGGTCAGCTCGACCAGGGCCGGCGCCGTGGAGCAGAGCACCGGTGTGCCGCAGGCCATGGCCTCCAGCGCGGGAAGGCCGAAGCCCTCGTAGTGCGACGGAAAGACGAAGAGCGCGGCACCCCGGTAGAGGGCCGGCAGGTCGGCCTCCGCCACCACGCCGAGGAGGCGCGTCCCGGCGGCGATCTGCGGGGATCTCAGGAGGCGCCCCAGGTCCTCCGGGAGCGGCCCGCCCGCCAGGACCAGGGGATGCCGCGCGCGGAGGGCCTCCGGCAGGGCGGCGTGGGCCCGGACGACGCGCGGCACGTTCTTGTGCGGCCACATCCCCCCGACGGAGAAGACGTACCCCCGGGCCACGCCGTAGCGGCTCCAGACGGCGGCGTCCGCGGTGCGGTCCCCGTCGGGGCGGTAGGCTGCCGCCGTCGCCAGCGGCACGACGTGGAGCTTGGCCGGGTCCGCCCCCAGCAGCCGCCGGACATCGCGCGCCGACGTCACGGAATCGACGATGATGGCCGCGGCCCGGCGCGCCACCAGGCGGCAGAAGACGCGGAAGGGCACGTTCACCAGCGCGTCCGCGGGCCGCCGGTTGTAGTCGCGGCGCAGGAAGAAGGTGAGGTCGTGGATGGTGCTCACCACGGGGAAGGGCGCGCGGAGGGGCACCTTGATGTAGGGGGAGTAGAGGACGTCGGCGCCCAGGCGGGCCAGGGCCCGGGGGAGGCTGACCTGGTCCCACCAGGGCGTCCAGCGCTCCGGGATCCGCGTGGCGCGGATGTTGGCGGTGTCAACCCGCACCTCACAGGTTGCGTCCCCGACGAGGAGGAAGCGGTCGGTCGGCCGCGCCTGCGTGGCGACGCGAAGGAACTCTTCCAGGAACCGGCCGATGCCGGTCTGGTTCCCGGGCTGCCACTCGCGGATGTCCACGCCGACGATCATCTTCTATCCCGCACCGCTGTCTTCTACCCGCTCCGCGGTGGCCGCGGGGCGATCAAGGCCCCGGCCGACCACCACGACGGTGCGCCTCGCCCGGTGCGCCTCGCTGGGACCGGCATGAAGCCGGTCCCTACCCCGGATCCTGACAGCGGATGTAGGGCCCGGGTTCATCCCGGGCCGCGGCTGGGCGCCAGTCAACTGCCGGTCCTCGGCGTCGGAGGCTTGCGCGCCTTGAAGATCATCTCGCAGAACCCCACGTAGTGGCAGTCGAGGATCTCGTAGCCGGCGGCGCGCAGCCGCGCGGCCAGGTTCTCGCGGGTGAAGTGGGTGATGTGCTCCTTGGCGTAGGCCCCGGGCAGCACCTTCCCATAGATCCACTCCAGCACCCACCAGAGGGCGCGGCCGTAGTCCGGCGTGCCGAGGATCAGGAGGCCGCCGGGCCTCAGGACCCGCCATATCTCGTCCCAGATCTCGGGCACGTCGGGCACGTGCTCGATGACCTCGGAGTTGATGACGGCGGCGAAGCTGCCCGCGCGGAAGGGCAGGCGGTCGCAGCTCGCCCGCACCAGCAGGGCATGGCGGGGGCGCAGCCAGCGCAGCTTGCGCTGCAGCAGATCGAGCCCCACGGCGCCGGGCAGGTCCTGGATGATGCGGCTGGAGCCGCAGCCGATGTCCAGGATCCCGGCGCGCCCCTCCAGGTAGCCCAGGACGATGCGGTGGCGCGCCCGCTGCCAGTAACGCTGCAGCCAGATGGGGCTGTCGAAGGCGCGGTGGTCGTAGTCCGCGGCGGCCACCGAGTTGCGCAGGCGCCACATGCGCAGCAGAGTCCTCAGGAACGCCCAGCCCAACTTGAAGAGGCGCGCGTGGGAGCTGCCCGATCCCCGGGCCATGTAGTGGAAGGGCACCTCCAGGATCCGCCACCCCTCGCAGTGGACGTGGATGAGGATCTCTTCCAGCACGTCGAAGTCGCGCGCCTGGACCTGGAGCCCCGCCAGGACGTCCCGGCGGTACATCCGGAAGCCGCTGGAGAGATCACGGATGGGGAGGGACAGGGCTCGGCGGTACGTGCGATTCAGGGTCTGGCTCAGGAGGCGGCGGAAGACCCCCATTTCCGCGCGGCCGCCGGGCGCATAACGCGAGGCGATGAGCACCTCGGCCTCGTCCCGCCGCTTCCAGAAGGCCTCCAGGAACACCGGGCGGTGCGAGAGGTCCGCGTCCATGGTCACGATGTACGGGGCCGTGGTGGCCGCGAAGCCCGCCAGCAGCGCCCCACCGTAGCCCCGCTCTCGCTGGAGGACGGCGCGGACCCCGCGCCGTTCGGCCGCCTCGCGCGTCCCGTCCCGCGAGCCCCCATCGGCCACGACGATCTCGAAGGTCACGCCGAGGTCGGCCAGAACCTCTTTCAAGGCCGGCAGCAGCAGCTCCAGGTTCTCCCGCTCGTTCCAGGCGGGGATCACCACCGCCAGATCCGGCCGGACGGGCGCGCTCGAGCCGCGCCTCATGATCCTGCCTCCCTCATGGCCGTGAGACGGCGCATCAGCGCCCAGGCCAAGGCCGCCACGCCGAGAAGCTTCCCCGCGAGAAGAAGCGAGGGGATCCCTTGGTGCACCGCCGGGAAGCGTTCCAGCGAATAGCGGCTCCCCAAGAGCAGAACCCCGGCGATCACCAGGACGTGGTCGATCCATGCCCGCGGGGCGTCGGGCGCGCCGAGGAGGAGGAAGGTGAGGGGGAGCAGGAGGACCACGAGATGGTGTTCCTCCGTCAAGGGAGAGAACAACGGGACGGCGGCGAGGCCGAGACCCCACCCCCAGTCGAGTGCCTCGCCGAGGGGCCGCGTGCCCCTCGGCAGGGCGCGGGCGAACACCCACAGCAGCGTTGCGGCCACGGCGAGGGAGAGGCCGTGGGCGACGCTCGGGCCGCCCGGGAGGCCCGCGAGGAGCCGATGGAGGACCGCTGCGGGTGAGATATTCGCCGTCCACGTCAAGAGGTTCGTGGGGAAGGCCAGGATGTATCGCGCGTACGAGAAGTTGTGATCCAGCCCCATGGCCAGGAGGCCCACCGCGACCCCCAGGCCGGCAAGCAGGGTGGCGCGGACCAGCGCGCCCCAGTGGCCCAGCCAACCCAACAAGGGGAGTAGAAGCGCGTATTGCGCCTTGGTGTGCACGGCCACCGCGACCGCACCCGCGACGATCCACGGACGATCGGTGCGCAGGGCCACCCAGGCCGCGGCCATGAGGGCGAGGAGGAAGACGTTGACTTGGCCCAGCGCGAGGTTCTCCATCAGCGGCTGATAGTTCAGGAGCACGAAGACCGCCGCTCCGATCCGGGCCGACGGCGCCGCCGGAAACTGGCGCAGGCAGAGCCAGGCGGTCACCCCCAGGCAGATCTGGCCCGCCACCGCCCAGGCGAACGCGGCGGGGCGGAACGGCAGCAGAATCCAGGGTCGCATCAGCAGATAGAAGAGGGGCGGATAATTTGCGGGCGCCTGGGCCCGCCGGATCTGAAGGCGCTCATCGACGGGACCCAGGGCAGGCTGATCGAAGGGATTCTCCCCCCAACTCACAATGGTCGCGTTCGTGTAATAGTGGGCGAAATCGATGAAGGGCGCCTCCATCAGGACCTTCGAGACGGCGTGGACGTATCGGAAGAGACTGAAGAGGACCACCACCGCCAGCAACAGCGGCACGGCATCCGTTGCTGCCTCCCGCCACCTCGCGGTGCCGCGAACGGTGGCCCCTGGGCCTCGGCAGGGCTCACCCATCCCTCCCTCCAGTCGGGGACGCCCCCTTGTGCGCCACGCCCTGGAGCGCCATCCCCCAGTTTATCCCCGTCGCCCGGTACCAGGCATAGGCCAGCTCATTGATCAGGCGTTTCCCCCACACCGCCGCGGCGCCCCGGTCGAACTCGATGGTCACCTCATCGAACCCGCTGGAGACCAGCAGGCTCCGGAGCGTGGGGCTGGAGAACACGTAGAGATGCACCTCCCGCTCCCCTGGTTCGTAGAGCCTGGGCCTGCGCCGTCTGGCCAGGAGGTAGGCGGCGCGGAAGATGCGGTCCTCCAGGTTGGGCGTGGCCAGGACCAGCGCCCCGCCCGGGCGAAGGACGCGGGCCATCTCGCCCACCAGGCGGCGGGGGTCGGCCACGTGCTCGATCACGTGCCAGCAGGTGACCACGTCGAAGGTGCCCTCCGGGAAGCCGGCCTCCCACAACTCGCCCTCGGCGACGGCGAGGCCGGCGGCCCGCGCCGCCGCCGCGCCGGCCCGGGACAGCTCGGTGCCGGCCACGTCCCACCCGCGGGCCCGCGCCCGCTCCAGGAACGTTCCCGTGCCGCAGCCCACGTCCAGCAGCCGGCCGGGGGGCGGGGCCAGCGCCGCCACGCGCTCCACGCGGCCCCGCCAGATGCGGGCGCGGAGGCGCTGCTGGTCCCCCCAGGGCCGGTAGTAGGCCTCGTCGTAGGCGCCCTCCAGCGCCGCCCGGGCCGGCTGCGGCGTCACGAAGACCAGGCCGCAGCCGCAGCGCACCACGCGCGTCCCCGCGGCCTCCTCCAGCGTCTCCCAGCGGCCGCCGCCGCAGAGGTTACACGCCGGCGCGGGCATCACCGAGGATCTCCCCGTAGAGGGCCTCCACGGCCGCCGCGTGGCGCGCGAGGCTGAACTCGGTCTCCGCCCGCCGGCGCCCGGCCGCGCCCAGGGCCGCCGCGCGCGCCGGGTCGTCCAATAGCGCCAGCACGGCTTCGGCCAGGGCCTTGGGCTGCGCGGGCGGCACCAGCAGGCCGGTCTCGCCGGGCAGCACGATCTCGGGAACGCCGCCGGCGTCCGTGGCCACCACCGGCCGCCCCATGGCCATGGCCTCGACGAGGACCCGCCCGAAGTGCTCGCCCAGCGATGGGAGGACAAACACGGCGCAGAGGGCCAGGAGGTCGGGGACGTCCTCGCGCCACCCCGTGAAGCGGACGCGGTCCGCCAGGGCCAGGTCGCGGCGGCGGGCCTCCAGGGCGTCCCGCAGCTCGCCGTCGCCCACCAGGATCCAGTGGACGTCGGGCCGCGCGTCCCGCACCAGGCGCGCGGCGTCCAGCAGGTGGTCGTAGCCCTTGTAGGCGACGAAGCGGCCCACGCTGGCCGCCACCGGGACGTCCTCGGGGATGCCCAGGGCGCCGCGCAACGCCGCGGGGGGCTGCCGCGGACTGAACCGGCTCAGGTCGACCCCGTTGTGGATGCGCCGCACCTTGCCGGGCCGCGCCCAGGGGAAACGCCGCGCCACCGCGTCGGAATTCACGACCACGGCGCGGGCCAGGGCCGTCAGGATCCGGTCCAGCGCCGGTTCCGGGTCGGCGACCCGCACGTGCCAGATCACCGGCCGGCCGGACAGGCGTCCCGCGGGGCCCGCGTAGACCATGGCCCGGGTCCCGTTGGCGTGCAGCAGGCGCGCGCCGCACCCCCGGGCGAGCCGGTGGAGCGCGGCCACGCCGCGGATGACGCCGCCCCACGGTCGCCGTACGCCCGGCAGCGGGACGACGTGCGCGGGGATCCCCAGGGCCCGCGCGCGCGCGGCCACCGGCCCCTCCTCCGGCACCGCCAGCACGGGGGCCCAGCGCGCCCGGTCCATGCCCTCCAGGAGGCCCAGCAGGCTGATCTCGCCGCCCCCCACGATCTCGCCATGGTTGGAGACCAGCAGGACGGGCCGCGCCGCGCTCATGCCCGCCCTCCGCCCAGCACGGCCTTCCAGCGCCCGATCTCGGTGCCCAGGTCCATGGTGGCCTTCACCACCGGCACCGCCCACCAGGCGCGGCGGTGCGTCGGATAGGCGCGGGCGAAGCGGAAGCGCCAGAGCACCGCCGCGCCGTAGGCGAGGGCGGCGGCCGGGAGGAGCGCCGCCAGCGCCGGCCGCCACGCCAGGATCGCCAGCAAGACTAGGCATCGCAGCGTCCACGAGCTGCGCAGGAGAAAGCGCGCGAACTCGCCGCGGCGGCGCGCCGCCCGCAGCAGCGCCACCTCGCTTTCGCCGCGCCGGATGAACCAGCGCAGCACCGCGCCCAGCCGCCCGCGGGGGCGGTGGTACACGACGGCGTCCGGAACGTACACGCAGGGCCCCAGGGCCGTCACCCGTTCCGCCAGGAGGTAGTCCTCGCCCCCCCGTCGCGCATCCTCCGCGAACCCGCCCGCCCGGCGCACCGCCTCGGCGCGATAGGCGCAGTTGCACGTGGAGAGGTGCCGCGTGGGGATCGTGCGGCCGCCCGCCGCGTGCCGGTAGCGCAGGCCGCCCCCCGGGAACCCCAGGATGTTCTCGGCGTAGCCCACGGCGCCGCAGTCCCGCACCAGGACGGCGCCGGCCGCGCCCAGGACCGCCGGGTCGTCGCGCAGCGGGGCCGTGAGGGCCTCCAGCCAGCCGGCCTCGGCCTCGCAGTCGTCATCCAGGAAGACCAGCAGGCTGCCATGGGCCACGGCCACACCGGCATTGCGGGCGTAGCCGAAGCCCCGCCCCTCCCGAGGGAGGTGGACGGAGCGCACGCCCCCGAGAGGGCGGGGCGCATCGGCCTCCTCCACCACCACGATCTCGGCCCGGCGGCCCGCCTCCCCCGAGGCGCGCACCGACGCGACGGCGCGCGCCAATTCCTCGGGCCGGTCTCGGGTACAGATGATCACGGAGAAGCTGTCCGACCCGGGCCTGTTTCCGGTCCCGAGGGCAGACCCGGGCGCGGAGGCCTCAAAGGCAGACGGCGCCATACTTCACCGATCCCCGCCAGCGGCCGGCAGTCATGGCGGCCGACTTGGCCACCAGCAGGCCGGCCAGGGCCGCCGCCGCCGCCGCGGAGACGGGGAGGCCCGCGGCGCGCGCGCGCCGGCGGCCGGCGGCGACGAGCCAGGCGGCATACAGCGGCAGCAACCACAGGGCCGGCGGCCAAGCCGCGCCCAGCAGCAGGAGCCCCAGCAACTTCTTGTCCGCCGAGGCCAGGTCGATCCAGGCCCGCCCCGGCGCCCCGGGACAGTGCAGGGGGCGGCCCGGGAGATCGAGCCACAGGCCGGGGGGGCCGTGGCGGCGCAACATGTAGGGATGGCTGCGCCCGAAGCCGAAGGCCTGGCGCAGCATCGCCCGAAGGGTCGTCCGATGATGATGGGCCACGCGGGCGTCGGGCGTGTAGACGATCTCGGCGCCCCGGGCGTAGAGGCGGGCACACAGGTCGTAGTCCTCGCCGGAGATCTCGAGCCGTTCGTCGAACCCGCCGAGGTCGCGCGCCAGGGCGGTCCGGACGGCGAAGTTCGCTGTGGGATATCCGCCCTCCCAGGGGGTCCAACCCCGCCGCCGATCGGCGCGGTCGGCCGATTGGAGCGTGTAGAGGGCACTGAAGAGTTCGAGCGTGGAACGCGCCGGGGCGGCCACAACGCGCCCGGCCACGGCGCCGACGGCGGGGTCGCCGAAGGGGGCGGACAGGGGGCGAAGCCAATCGGCTTCCGGGGCGCAGTCGGCGTCAGTGAAGGCGATCACCTCGCCCCGGGCGGCCCGGATCGCCGCGTTGCGCGCGGCGGCCGCGCCACGGGTCGCCTCGTGGAGGAGCCGCCGCGCGGTGCCGGCCGGCAGTTCCCGGGCAAAGTCCTCCAGGAGCGCCACGCTCCTGTCAGAGGACCCGTTGTCCACCACCAGGATCTCCCCCGGGGCGGGATCGAGGGCGCCCAGCGCTCCCAGGCATGCGGGCAGGGTGCGCGCTGCGTTGAGGACGGGGACGACCACCGAGACCGTCAGCATCGCGCGACCCGGGCCGGGAGCAGTCCGGCGTAGAGGGTCTCGAGGGGCGCCAGGCAGCGCGCCCAGTCGTAGCGTGCCTCGGCCAGCCGGCGCGCGGCCGCGGCCAGGCGGCGGCGCTCTCCCGCATCGCCTAAGAGGCGCAGGACCGCAGCGGTCGCCGCGGGCGGACCCTCAGCCAGCACGACCTCGCGGCCGTCGCCGGCCTCGATCCCCTCGAGGCCGACGCGCGTGGTCACGATGGGAAGACCGGCGGCCATGGCCTCCAGCAGTTTGGTGCGCGTGCCGGCCCCGGTGGCCAGCGGCGCGACGAACACCGTGGCAGCGTGCAGGTGCGGGAGCATCTCCGGGACCTCGCCGGTCACCACGATCCCCGGAGCGCGCAGGGCCAGGACGCGGGGGTCGGGGTTCCGGCCCACCAGGCGAAGTTGCGCGTCCGGATGTCGCCGGCGAATCCCCGGGAAGATCTCCGCCGCCAGCGCGCAGGCCGCCTCCACGTTGGGGTCGAAGCCCATGTCCCCGGTGAACACGAGCACGGGCGGGCCGCCTTCCCGGGAGGGTCCCGGACGCACGGCCGCGCAGTCCACGCCGTTGGGGACCAGCAGGACCTCGCGCCGCGGCCGCTGGCGGCGGCAGTGCTGCCGGTCGCGCTCCGATACGACCAGGATACACCGCGTGGGCGGCCAGCAGAAGGCGTCGAAGGCGGCGAAGCGGAGGAGGCGGAGCAGGTTGCGCGCCCGGACGAGGGGCCCGCGCTCGTGGCGGAGGGCGCGGAGGGATCCATCCAGCCCGTAGGCGAACGTGTCCAGCACGGCAGGGACACGGCAGGGGCGCGGCAGGTACGGGAGCATCGCCGGCTTCTCCACGTGCACCGCGCCGTAGGCCCGGGCCGCGAGCCGATCCCGTACGACGTCGGCCAGCGCCGGGTCCGTCTCGTAGGGGCCCAGCCGGAGCGCCCGTCGCCGGGCGCTCCTCGGGAACGGCGGCACGAAGGTCACCTCACGGCAGACGCCGCGCAAGAGGGCGGCCGACGCCTCGGCCCCCTCGACGGCGGGGGCGATCAGGTCCACCTCGAACCGTTCGCTCAGGAACCGCACCATGTGGAACATCCGGAGCGCGCCCCCCCCGCTCCCCGGCCACGGGGGGGCCGGCGCCAGGAAGAGGAGCACCATCACCCGGCCCTTTCCCGGGAGGCCGCGGCGACGATCAGGGCAACAGCCCGGGTGGGGCCGTTCCAGTCCGCCGTCGCGGCCTCGCCCTCGGTGCAGGGCATCCACAGCCCCTCCCGGCTCCGCGCGTACTCGATGTGGAGCCGAGACAGCGGGGACAGCAGTTCGCGGAGGCGCGGGGTGCTGTAGACGCGCTTGAAATCGTCGGTGAGGGCGCGGCCGAAGGGGAGCGTGAGGATGGCACGCCCCCCGGGCCTCAGGATGCGCGCGATCTCCCGGACGGTCTCGCGGTCCCCGACGCCGCCCGTCGGATCCCCATAGTGGCCGATGCCGATGTGCTCGATGACGGAGATGGCCAGGACGGCCCCGAAACTTCCCGCCGCGAAGGGGCAGCGCATGGCATCGCCCCGCACCGCCCGGAGGTTCGGGTGGCGGTAGGGATAGGGGAGGAAGTCCAGGCCGACCACCCGGTACCCGCGCGAGGCCAGGGCGATGGGCAATCCGCTGTGGACGCAGCCGATATCCAGGATGGCGCCCGACACGCCGACGAGGTGCTGGTAAATGAAGGGGTACTCGACGACCCGTTCGGTCGTCACCATCCCGGGATCGAAGAGCTTGCGGAGGACGTGCCGCGCCGCGCCGGCGAGACGGGCCTTGAGCCGCGGAAAACGGTCCAGCGCCCGGACCAGGCCGCGCCAGCGGAGGCGGTACTGGGGCTGATAGGTTCCCGATGGCTCGATGTCAATGCCCGACATGCGCACTCCCGGCGATCGGCGGGGCGCCGGCTCTCCCGGCGCCGCCAGCGGCCCTCAGGGCTTGGTCGCCCACGCGAAGTAGTAGAAGCCCAGCCACTCGGCCAGGCGGGTGCCGTCCAGGCGCTTCCAGAAACGCCGCGTCCGCTCCACCAGGCGCACCTGGGCCTCCCGCAGCCGCCGGGACCGGTAGAGGATCGGCGCGTAGGGCGGCACCACGCCGGCCGGGAACACCCGGATGCCCACCAGCCCCGCGCGGTCCAGAAGGGCGCGGATCTCGGCGCGCGTGAACGACCGCTCGAAGAACGTGTCCGGCGGTTCCCCCCCGCCCACCAGGGCGCGCCGCACCCGCCCCGCCCAGTCCAGGGAGCGGAAGAGGGAAAACTTCCGCGGCACGATATCCGAGTAGAACAGGCCGCCGGGGCGCAGGACACGCACCATCTCCCGGACGATGGGCAGGGGGTCTTCGAAATGCTCCAGCAGCCCCGTGGACAGGACGACGGCGAACGCCCCGTCGCCGAACGGCAGCCCGAATCCGTCACCGGCCACGAACCGCCCGCCCGCCGCCGCCGCCGCATAGTTCCTGCGGGCCGCGTCCAGGGCAGACAGGGAGAAATCGAGGCAGACGGTCCGGAGGCCCTGCCGGGCCAGGAAGCAGGACAGCCGTCCTGACCCGCAGCCGACCTCCAGAGTCCGCCCGTCCGGCGGGAGGATCGCCTGGAGATGTTCCAGCTTGATCCGGTCCAGGACGTGGGTCATGGTCCGGGCCGCCGTCGTGGGCCCGTCCCCCTCCCAGTACGCGTCCCAGAACGCTCGGGCGCGATCATCCATGGTGGACCTTCCGGAGGAGGAACTTGTAGTCGGCGGGTGTCCCGACCGCCGCCCACTCCTGCCCGCGCCGGACCCACGCCTTGAGCCACCCCAGCGTTCCCGCGGCGTCCGTGAACTCCGCCTCGTAGAGCCGCCGGCACGCGAACCCGGCGCGGCGGAATCCGCGCCGCCAGTAGGCCAGGGGCTGGACGTTGACGTGGGACGGGTCCCGCCGGGCATTGGGATGGCTGGGATGGCAGATCTTGAGGTAGGCCCGCCCGCCGTCCCGCAGGACCCGCCCGATCTCCCGAAGGGCCGGTTCCGGGTCGGGGAGGTGCTCGAACACGTCGAGCGCCGTGACCAGATCGCACGACGCCGACCGCAGGGGAATGCCGACCTGCACGTCGGCGACCACCAGGCGCCCCCGCACGGGCGCCTCGCCGTGGGACACCGCATACAGGCTGATGTCCGTGCCGAAGGCCGCCGTGACGCCCTGGGCGCGGAAGGCCTCCACCAGGAACCCCTTGGCGCAGCCGAGGTCTAGGATCCGGGCCGGGCGGCACCGGCGGGCCAGCAGGCGCGCCGTCCGCTCGGCGAGGGGATAGACGACGTCCCGCACGTGGGGGAGGCTCTGCCTCGTCCGGGCCTCGAAGTAATCCCGATCGTAGAAGTCGCGCCCCTTGGCCTCACCCACGGCCGCGCCTTTCTCCGGCGACCGCCCGGAAGAGACCCAGGAGGTCCGCGGCGCTCTGCGTCCAGGAGAAGCGTGCCGACTGCGCCAGCCCGGCCGCGGCGAGGCGCGCCCGGAGGTCCGCATCGCCCGCCACCCGGCACATGGCGGCGGCCAGGGCCGCCGGATCCTCCGGGTCCACGACGATCGCCGCCTCGCCGCCCACCTCGGGGAGCGCCCCGCGGTCCGAGGTGATGACCGGCGTCCCGCAGGCCATGGCCTCCAGGACCGGGAGGCCGAACCCTTCGTAGCGGGAAGGGAAGACGAAGCAGTCGGCCCCGGCGTACATGGCTGGCAGGTCGGCGGCGGGGACGGGGCCGGTGAGGGTGACCTCGCCCCGG
>Ga0326597_10006887_pt1 | contig 15501 bp, 12 predicted proteins | sample RVTome_12_FD_203789 | JGI IMG/M metagenome (GOLD analysis project Ga0326597, IMG submission 203789) | Soil microbial communities from uranium-contaminated site in the Upper Colorado River Basin, Wyoming, United States - RVT100D185 | ecosystem: Environmental > Terrestrial > Soil > Contaminated >...
GCGAAGATCTTGTCGAGTTACCTTACCTGCAAAAATTTGGACTGAAGAATATCCGGTAACGAGCTGTTATGTCAATCTGAACTCGATTTCAGGGTAAGGATGAACACTGACTTCGGTCTGGAGTGGAGAAGCTGGATTCGATCAGGTTTATAATTGTTGAGTCGTAAAGATCTGAGCCTGAAGTCGTGAAGAAGGGGGCAAATCTCTTGTTGCGAGTTGGCGCCGGGGTCAGGCAGAACACGCTTTACAATCTGTCCGCTAATACCCACGGTGCTTACGGGCGGTATATCGAGCGAACCCGTGTCCCAGGAGCCAATCACAGAACCCCTCCAGAGGCTTACCCCACGGACCGTTTCGCAGCTTCTTGAGCGTCCGTGGACACTGAAATACCAATTCCAACGCCATAACAAATCTCGTTTCCAGCCCCGTTCATCGAGGCACTCGGAGATTGTCATGGGATGGAATTATGTGCAGTAATATCCGTACCAGTCCGGACAAACAGTGGAAATGGCGGGGAAATCAGAGGTAAGGGAAGATCAACTTCACATAATTCCGAGCTTCACATAACACGCTTTATGTGGAGCTCCACATAAGACATGGTTGCCCATTAAACAGTAGGCGTAACAGATCCAACCTTGCTGGCTTATTTCTTTGCCAAGCAGATCAAGGAACCTTCGTCGGTCATCGTCATCCAAGAATATGGGCTCTTGCCGATCACTTCGGGCGGTCAGATGATATAGGGCGCCGGCAAATTCCAATCGAAGTGGTCGCGCCATGCCTGTTCAATAGCCGAAAGGCGCTATGAAGCACAGGACTGCCCCCCGGTCCTGACCCCCGGTCCGTACCGTCTTTCCTAGATTCGGGCGGCTTGCAAAGTCAAGAGCGGCAGGACGGCGGTTGATCAAGACTGGAGCGCGGTGGTCGCCGGCACGGTGAAGGTAAAGGTCGTTCCTTTGCCCGGCTCGCTCTCGACCTGGATGTCCCCCTTCAACAAGTCCAGATACTTTTTCACGATGCTCAGACCGAGACCGACGCCGTCGAATCTCCCGATATCGGATTCCTTGACTTGCTCGAACTCGTTGAATATCCGATCGAGATGCTCGGCCCGGATGCCGATCCCCGTATCGGACACGCTGAACTGCACGCAGTTTTCACCGGCGAGGTTGCGCACCCGCACTTCGATGCTCCCCTTGGGCGTAAACTTGAACGCGTTGCCGATCAGGTTTTGAAGAATCTCCTCGATCTTGATCGCATCGGTTGAAAGCGGCGGGATGTTATCGTCGATGTCCCAGCGCACCTCTAAATGATTGTCCCGGTTGATCTGCTCCACGTGAGCGCGCGCGTTCGCGATGATTTCCCCGATCTCCACCTCGGAAATGTCGAGCGCCATCTTTCTTGCTTCAAGGCGGGAAAGCGTCAGAAGGTCATTGACCATCTTCAAGAGAACTCCGGCGTTGCGCGACACTTTTCGCAGGGATTCCTTCTGGTCGTCGCTCACGGACCCGAAAAACCCGTCCTGGATCAAATTCGTATTGCCCATGATAATGTGCAAAGGCGTCCTCAGCTCATGGGACATGGCGGCGATGAACGACGATTTCGCCCGGCTTGCTTCGAGCAACTCGTGATTGGCCTGCGCCAGTTCGGCGGTTTTCTCCTTGACCTCGGCAAACAGCCGGGCATTTTCCGCCGCCACGGCTATTTCCTGAACGATGGATTCGATGAGCTGTAAATCCTCGGGAGTAAATTGACGGGGCTTGCGGTCAGCGACGTGGAGAACTCCCGTGATCTGTTTCTTAGTCTGAATCGGGAACGTGGCAGCGCTGAGAAACCCGAGAGCACGAATGTTTCCGGCGCACGACAAGTCACGGTACACGGCGTCATTCTGAATATCCTCAAACACGAGCCTTTGACCGTTTCTCATGACATGACCATTAATACCCATATCGGCGTTGCGGGTCGCCATTTTGGCCGCGGCATCGTCATCGAGACCTTGGTAGGCGTTCATATGCAACCTGCCGTCTGCGGGTTCGAATTGGTAAATCCAGGCGGCGTCGAATCCAAGCGTCGCGGCGATTTTTTCGACGGCGGTTTTCAGGACGATGCCGAGATCGAGAGATCGACTCACCGCCGCGCCGATGCTGTTCAGCGCTTCCAGATGACGCGACCTCGCTTGCACCTGACCGAACAAGCTCGCCTTTTCGACCGCGACACCGAGGTGTCCGGCCATGGAATTTAGTAGTTGGATTTCATCCGCCGACAGCTTGCGCGAACCTTTAGCGTTAAAGGTGATTACGCCGATGGTCCGGGAGTGGGATTTGATCGGCAGCGCGGCGAGAAAGCGCCTTTGCACCTCCCGCGCTTCGTTGGACAGGGTGAGTTGTCCGTAGTGCGGGTCGGTGAACACATCTTCGAATATCAAGGCCTCCCCCGATTCCAGAACACGCCCCACGATGCCCTCACCGCGCTTGAAGGAACGATCGCCCCGGAAATAGCCTGGGGCGACTTCAAATGTCGCTCGCGGCTCGAGTCGGTCCGTTTGGTCGTTAACCAGAAGTATGCGAATCGCTTCGAATTTAAAGGTCTCTATGATCTTGCCAATAACGGTTTGCAGGATGGTTTGCAAATCCAGCGATTCGTTGACCGAGCGGGCCACCGCGTAAAGCGCCGACACCTCCCGCGTCCGCTGTTCTACCTTGTCCTCCAGCGTGGCGTAGGAGTTTTGCAGAGCCCTGGTCATTTCATTGAATTCATCTGCCAAGGTTTCGATCTCGTCGCCTGTCTTGATGTCCGCTCTGCGGTCGAGATTGCCGTTGCGAATATTTCGCGCTACTTCGCTGAGCTTCTGGATCGGTCGCGTGATTTTTCGACTCACCCAGGCGGCAATCACGCCGCCCACCAACAAGCCGACGACGAGAAGCCAGACGGCGTAGCGCTGTAGCTTTCCGAGATCGGCGAGCGCTACTTCCACCGGTTCTTCGACGACCACTGCCCAGCCAAGATCCGGGACCACCGCATAGGTGCTCAATACCTCAGTGCCGGTTAGTCCCCGTCCGATCTCGCCGGGCGCCGAATCCTCGGACCGGTTGCGCACAAAGGACCGCAGTTTCGGAAGATCTTTCAAGTTCAAACCTTTGAGCACTAATGACGGGTCCCGGTGTGCTATGAGCTTTGCCCGCTCGTCGATCAAATAGGAGTAGCCCGCGGTTCCGAATTGAGTGGCCCCAATGACATCCCAAAGAAACTTTAAATTGGCCTTGGCGACCAAGACCCCGATGGTCTTGCGCGGTGCGCTTTGCAGCGGAACGGCCATCGTCACGTAGGGCTCGGCATGCTCATTCGCGCTCACCGAACTGATGTAAAATTGACCTGCCATGGCCTTCTGATACGCCGGCGAAATGCTTTGATCGCCGAGATCCCCCCGCAAATAAACCCGCCGCTCGGAGAATTTAAACACCTCCCGGCCATTGTCGCCTAAAAGCGCAAGCTCGGTAAAAGAGCGGTCGTTCTTGAGCAGCAATTGCCCCAACAGCTTTTGTTCATTCGCTCCCTGTGGGTGGAGCGTCATGGCAACGCCGGTATCCTGGAGCCGTTCGATTTTCCGTATCATCAAAGCATGGATGCGGCGCGCGGTGAGCGACGCCATTTCCATCTGTAGCTCCGCGTTGGAATGTAGGACCTGCCGGCGGGTATAGATCGACCCGGCGACCGTGTTCAACACCAGAGCTGCTCCCAAGAGAGCGAGCCCCCACGCCATTAAGCGTCGTCTGATGCTGCTTTTAAAAAAAGAAACGATTCTTTTCATTGGCCGCTGATTTCGTGAATCTACTCGAAGGTAACATCCGCCCTTAACAGTAGCTCCCTGGGTATCTTGAGGCCGATGGCTTGAGCGGTTTTCAAATTAAGCGCTAGATGGATCTTGTCCGGAAGCTCGATGGGCAAATCGGCGGGCTTGGCGCCTTTCAGAATCTTGTCCGCCAACACCGCCCCCTGCTTCCCCAAGGCCGTATAATCGGAGGCGTAGGTGAATAGACAACCCCGCTTGACGTTCACCAGCAACGAGGTGGCCAAGGGCAATTTTTCTTTGATGCTTTGCCGGACCAACTCCTTGATGCCTTCACTTACCAGGCTATCGGCCGGCATGAAAATCCCGTCGTAGTTTTTGCTGGTTATGGACGGCGCTACTTTGGCCACGTCGGCAACGCTGAGCACATGAACTTCTGAAACCACGTAACCCAGTCTTGGTATAGACTCTTGGATTTCCGCGATAATAGCCTGATAGTTAACTCCCTTGGGATCCAACGGCATGGCGATTCTCTTGGCGCGCGGATAAAGCTCTCGCAATAGCTCAAAGCGCTTGGCCGTAAGCTCTAAAGAAGCTGAACTTATGCCCGCCAAATTGCTGCCCGACGTATTGTAGTTTTTGACCAGCTTCTGGGGGTTACCGGCGCTGAGAAACACCACGGGGATACCCGTCCCGACCGTCGCCTTGGCCGCCGTGACGGTGCCCGTCGTTGAAGTGGTAACAATCATGTCAACTTTGTCCTGGACGAGCTTTTGCGCCATGGTTCTAAGGACTTTCGCGTTCCCTTTCGAATTATGATAGTCGTAGCGCACGTTCTGGCCTTGCTTGTAACCGAGATCGGTCATGCGGCTTTTGAACCCCTCAAAGGCATCGACAAATTGATCTGCTGTGTTTAGCGAACCGATGGTATAGATTTTTTGGGCGTTCACTCCGTACGCAGACCCGAGTGAGATAATTGCGGTGAGCCAAAGAAGGATAACCCCGCGTCGCCCGGTGGATATTAGAATCCGCAGAGAAAACTCCGCCCGCCACGACAAAACACTATTGGGTAAGGATTTGTTGAAATGGTAGCTCATGGAAACGCTTACCTCCCTTCGAGGTCATCTGATTGTGGACGAGCAACCGGGACTACCGGTGAAATCATTTGAAAGATTTCCCGTTTGCTAAATCGCCATCCTCCCCCAAATTTCTTTCCCGGAATAGCGCCGCTTTTTACCAGCTTGTAGATGGTGCGTGGATGCACCTGAAGGAGGCTGGCAACCTGGGACGCTGTCAAAATTTCGTCAATGGACACAGGCCCTCCAAAATTTCGTCTAATTTACGGCGAGAGACCAATTAAGCATGATTTGCGCCATCTGCCGTCCACTAGCGGGGAAAAAACTCAAGCTTTGTATTTACAATAGCTTAAGACGTAAACGACGGTGAAGTCTGTGGGAATATCCTTGACCAAAAACAAATTTTGGCCACGAATCACACAATTTGTCAGAGTCGAAGCGCCCTGGCAGGATTGGCCCGGATTCCGCTGTTGAAGTTTCAATTCTACTGAGCGAGGTGTGAGACTGGAGTAGCGAAGGCACCCAGATCCGCGGGATCAAAGTCCTTTTTGGTGCTTGGCAAGATATTGCAAGCAGGTTACGGATTCCACTTAGGGCACCGGCGGTCTCAACGCTCTTAGAGGCAGAACTCCATTGCCTTCGCTACGGAAGGCTCGCGCCTCGCTCAGTGCGTTAACTTTCACTGCGGAATCCGGGATTAGTCCATCAGCCGCTTGGCAGCTTCGCCAAGCATGTTGAGGCCGCGAAGCTCTTGATCGAATAATGGGATTAAGGCGCGAACGGAACCATCGAATTTGTGCCAAATCGTTTTCAGATATTCTTCCTGCATGCGCACGCGATTTAGCACAAACTCGGGGCAATCTTGACCCAGGGCCTCTTTGTCGAGCAGCATGTTGACGATCACGCCACCAACAGGAATGCCGAAGTCCTGGAACCAGCCGATGAAACGGGAGATGACGGCGATCGGCAGCGCCTCCGGCAAAGTGACGAAGAAAAACGCCGTCTTATCGATGTCGGTAAGCCGTTGCCGCGCCTGGCCCATGCGGTCGCGGAATTGAAGCAAGTAAGCGAGCAGCGGGTCTTCTTCTTTCTTTTTGCTGAAGGAAAGCATCTCGCGCAAGCTGCGAGCTTCCTCGCGGGACTTGAGCATCTTGTCGACCCACAGCGAATAGACCTTCGACATGCCGAGCAAGCGCCGGGCGTTGGCCGTGGGCGCGGTATCGAAAACGTAAACGTCGTAATCGTCCTTGAGCATCAAGTCCACCATATTTTCAAACATGGCCGATTCCTCGAAGGCCGGATTCATCGTCGCCGATTCGACGAAATCATCGGCCTTGGTGCTGATATCGGCGAACTTGAGAAACCACTGAATCTTTTCCCGAATATCTTTTTTTGACCGTTCGATGGTTTCTTTAGTGTCGATCTCGTAGGCCCAGAGGTTGTCCGACACCGCGGTGGGGGCTCCGGAAACGGATTTTTCCAGCAGCCCAGAAAGACTATGCACGGGGTTGGTCGAAGCCAGCAGCGTGCGCCTGCCCTGCCCCGCGAGCCAGAGCGCGGTCGCGCCGGCGAGCGCCGTCTTGCCCACGCCTCCTTTGCCGCCGAAGTAAAGATACTTAAGGTTAGGATGACCGCGAAAGTAGCCGGTCATCGATGTGGTGATCTGACTCATACGATCCAGGGCGATCAACGTCTTGAACGATTTGTCCGCCGTAGGACGGATCAGCCTTAAATTGCTTGGCTGAAACGTTTTGAACTAATTGAACAATCTTTCCGCCAGCCGCTCAATCATCGGCAAGCCGGTGATGTCGCGCTCCATCTCCGGGACGTAAGCGAGGACTTGATTTCCCAGGGTGCTGCGGATGTCGCCAAGATACTTCTCCTGCATATTGATGCGATTTTTGAGATAAGTTGGAATTTTGCCGGCGCGCAACTCTTGCGGCAGCACCCGGTTCACGACGTAACCGGAGATCGGCACGTCGAAGCGCGCGAACAGCTCCGCCGCTTTGCGCGTGTCTAGAATGATCATTTCTTCGGGAACCAAAACGAAGAAAAACGCCGCGCGCTGTTTGTCGGTGAGAATCTGCGAAGACGCATTGATCCGTCCCTTGATATATCGGAGCTCTTCGAGGATTCTATCTTCTTCGACACTTTCCTGGCGGCGCAGCGTCGCCGCGACCCGATCATACTGCCCCATTTCCTCGCGCAGCTTGGTGATCTTATTGATCCATTCGTCGTAAACTTTCGCCATGGAGAGGTAATAAAGCGCGTGCCCTAACGGAACTAAATCATAGATGTAGTAGTCGTAGTCGCCCTTGACGATGATGTCCACCACCGCGTCGAAGATCGCGCTTTCCTCCATCGCAGGCTCGGCCGAAGCCGAGGCGATGTAGCTGTCGATTTCCTCGGGGACTTTATCGAACCCGTACATGTCAAGAATTTTCTGGCGGATTTCGTTTTGATAGTCCTGTATACGCTTATCAGCGTCGATCTCCTGGGCCCAGAGGTTTTCGACGATGGGCACCGCGCCTTTGCCGAAAATGTCTTTTTGAAAGATATCCGACAGGCTGGCTTGAGGATCGACGGAAAACAGCAGCACGCGTTTTCCCTGGCGGGCGAGCCAGTAGGCACAGGTCGCCGAGAGCGTAGTCTTACCCAGCCCCCCCTTGCCCCCGAACATGATGTAGCGCCGGTTAGGGTGACTCTCAAATACTTCGCGTAACGACATAACTCAGGGACTTGATGATCGAAGACAGCGATCCTCTATCCTCCATCCTCGATCCTCAATTCAGCGCTTCACCCCAATGTGTCCGTGATATCGCGCTCGCGCAGCATGCGCCGCTTCCAGGTGCTGATCTGCGGTGTGACGTAGGGCAGCAAGCGCAATGAATAGTAAGGCGGCAGAATCGGCACGCCGAGCAGATCGCCCATGGTGATGAGAATGAACAGATGCTCCATGCTGGCGCGGCTGCGCACCGCGTGGCGGGTCATCTCGTGGGACGACATGCCGTAGACAATATCTTTGAAGACCTGAAACATGCCGCTTTTCTTGGGCTTGTCCTGTTCAGCCATGGGTTCGATCCTTTCTGCCGTAGTCAAACGCCTTGAACGATTTGAACGTCTTGAACCCTTTTTTAAATCCCGTGGAGGTCGTATTCTTCCTTTTCCCAGAATTCTTTTCTACGCGCCAACTGGCGCTTCCATGCCGCGATTTCCGGCGCGACAAAGGGCAGCAGCCGCAGCGCATATACCGGCGGCATGACCGGAATCCCAACCAAATCTCCCAGTGTCACCATCAGAAAGATAGACTCGGCTTCATGTCTCATCTGCCGGGCATGATGAACGAACTCGTAACCGGTCATGCCGTAAAAGAAATCTTTGACGGCCTGCCAGCGGCGCTTCGAGGTTAGGTCGTTTGCCGAATGCATCTTTAAATCTCCGTCGCCAGCGCGACTAGCCTTTCGCCGGCGCCGTCTGTGCCGACGGTGCCGGCCTGCCGAGGTACTTGAAGAACGCGCGAAAACCGTCGATGCCAATAAGAATCGCGGCAAAAATCAACAGGATCGCCACCAAGACCATCAGACCTGAGCCGATGCTCGGGAGCATCCTGCCCGCTTCGAGGTTGGGTACATAGACATTGAAATACAGATTGTACGCTGTGACCAAAACCGAAGCGACGGTCGTGACGTACATCAGAATCATCGGGATACCGGCATAGACCCAGTTCTTGCCCACCGACACGAGCCACACCGTCACGAGCAAGAGGGACAGCGCCGCCATTAGCTGGTTCGCCGCGCCGAACAGCTGCCAGAGATAGATCCAAGTTCCGGTCATCACCAACAAGATCGCCAACGCAATCGAGATGAAGGACGAAAAATGCTGGTTGCGCAGCGGCGGAATGATTTCTCCCAGCCACTCCGTCAATGTGACGCGCATGACGCGGAACAACAATTGGGTCACGACCAACACGATCACGATAAACGCCGCGAACGCGAGCGAAACCGCGTATTGCACGGGGAAACCCCACACGCTGATGAAGCCGCCCAGACCGTTGGCGAATGCAGCCACCGGAGATCCCTTGGCGCCCACGGAGATGGCCAACAGCGCGAGCAAGCCGAGCAAAAACTCCGCGAGCATCGAACCGGCACCCACGGGGAGCATATCGGCTTCGTTCTCGATCTGGCGCGCCGTACCGACAGAGCCGAACAGCGCGTGCCAGCCGGAAATCGCGCCGCAGGCGATGGTCACGAAGAGCATCGGCCAAAGTGGCATGACCCCCGCCGGCCCCATCTGCGGGTTCCAGCCTTTGAACATAGGAATCTGAAATTGCGCCACCTCCGGTTTGGTAATCGTGCCCAGGGCGGCTCCGCCCAATCCCAAAAGCATCGCGAGAGCGGTGATCCAGAATCCCACGTACACCACCGGCTGCGCCATGCGCCAGATCGGCAGCACCGAACCTGCGTAGCAAAATAAACTGATCGCCACCGCCCAGAAAAGTAGACTGGGCATGATCTTCGCTTCGGCGCCTTTGAAGTTTGCCAGGGTCGGATCAAAATAGGTGACCAGCGGGTTTCCGCCGGTCAACGAATTGAACGCTTCATTGAATCCCTTGAAAAACCCTTCGCTCGCGCCGCCCATCATGATCGCCGCAAGAGTGACACCGACCGTAACGACAGTCGCAGGAATTAAGCCGACCCGCCAGCGATAAAGCATTTGTCCCAGCAATAGGCCCATTAAGACGAGAAGAATCATTCCCAGGTGCGTGCGCGGCTGGGACTCCATCACCTGCGCCATGATGCCGACGAAGGCGCCTGCCACCAGCAGCAGATAAAAGAAGATGAACAGGAAAAGAATCGTGCGCGTGCGCGGCGAAACCAGGCGATGCGCGACGGCCGAAAGACTATGCCCTTCATTGCGCACAGACATGACGATGGCGCTATAGTCGCTCACCCAGCCCATAAAAGCGACGCCGCCGATGAGCCAGAACATCGCCGGCAACCAGCCCCACAGGGTGGCGGCGACGATCGCGCCGACGATGGGGCCGGCGGCCGCGATGGATTTGAAATGGTAGCCGAAAAGTATATTTCGGTTGGTCGGCATGAAATCGACCCCGTCCATATAGAGCGTCGCCGGCGTAGCGCGCTTGGGATCGGACTGGATCACGTTGCGGTCGATGCGCCGCGCGTAGCGCGTGTAGGTGAGATAGACCGTGACGGCCCCGAGGATAACTGCGATCAGCGCATTCATGTCGTTCTCTTTTTGTTAGCGGCAATCAGATTGGCGTCACTTCTTGCCGGCTTCGACATGCCAGAGGTAAAGCGTGTGCTCCCAGGTCGAGCCGTCTTTGATATGTTCGGTTTTAAGCGGCTTCCAATCCCCCATGTCGAAGTCATGCGAAACCACCCGGGAGCCGGGCTTCATTTGCTTCCAAATGTTCGGCCGGATCATCAGATTTACCTCCGGCAAGAGATACATCGTCAAGACGGAAGCTCCCGACAGATCCACCGTTCTTATATCCTGCTGGCGGATTTCAACTAAATTGCCGACACCGGCCTTGGCAATATTTTCTTTCGACTCTTTGATCCTCTCCGGGTCGATCTCGAATCCGATGGCTTTGACGCCGTACTTCTTCGCCGCGGTCACGACGATCCGGCCGTCGCCGGAACCTAGATCGTAAATCACGTCGCCTTTTTTCACCTGCGCCAGCTCAAGCATACGCTCGACCACTTCCTGCGGCGTCGGCACATAAGGGACGATCTTGCCTTCTTGCGCCTGAGCTAACCTCAGGTTGGTCACTGCTGATTGCGAAAATGCCACCGCAACGAAGAGCATCGTATACCGCATCAGGGTTTTCATGACTGATTCCTCCTTGGTTTCGGGCTCGAATTGACGGAACCTACGCGAACTGTTTTGCGTCTATCGAGTTGAGGCCAGCGGCGGTAGTGGTTCATTTGGCATCTACGCTTGCTCTTGACGCCAAGAGAGATTCCTCGCTCCGCTCGGAATGGGAATGACACGTAAGCGCTTTGTCATTCCGAACCCTTCGGCTAGGAATCTCAGGGTAGATTCTGTGAGGAATCTTGGTCGGACCGACCCACTATCTATCCGCCGGTTACCCGTTTTTCTGCCAGAACTTGCCTAACCAACTGCCGCCTTCCTTTTCCGCGACCTCATCCAGCTCGCCAGCGTCAAGCCAAATACCGTTGCAGCCGGTGCATTGGTCGATCAAGATTTTTTGAAAGCTGCGCTCTTTCAACGATTCGCCGCACTTGGGGCATTTCATGTAAGATGCCTTCTTGGCGGCGTCCTTGGCTTCGGTCTCTTGCTTCGCCTTCATTTTCGCCAGCAGCTCGCGCTCTTTTTTCACGAAGTATTCGTTTTCTTGCACTTTCTTCCGCTCGTCCCACTTATTTGCCATACCGCCCCTCCAGCGCTGTCTCCAATTTATGCCAACGTCTTTCTAAGCCACTTCACCGTCCTGGCCACCGACTTTTCGGCCGCCTCCAGGTTTGCCGGGTTCTTGCTTTGCGGATTGTTCAGGAACGCGTGGCCCGCCCCTTCATACATTTCGATCTCATATTTCTTCTTGTATCCGTCGAGGGCGTTGCGAAACATATCGATTTCGGCTTTGGTCGTGCCGGGATCGTTGGTGCCGTAGTGGCAAAGCATCGGCGCACGGATGCCCTTTAAATCTTCCGGGTCGGGAAACATGCTTTGGTAATAGATGACCCCGGCGGCAAAAGCCTTCGATTGCGCCAATGCATACAACGCCAGACCGCCGCCCATGCAGAAGCCGAGCACGGCAACTTTTTTCTTTCCAACCCAAGGGAGCTTGCGCAAGTACGGCACGCTGTCAACGATGTTGATGACTGCGCGTGGAATATCCAGGGAGGTTTTTTTTAGAGCGCAGTCTTCGAGCGTGTGATAGGTCTTGCCGTGGAAAAGATCCGGCGAGAGACAGACGAATCCTTCCTGGGCAAAACGCCGTGTCACCGCCCGCTGGCCGTCGTCCAGGCCGCGATAACCATGCACGAGCACAATGGCCGCGCGCGGGTCGCCGGCCGTGGGCCGTGAAAGGAAACCGTCGACAACTTCCTTGCCGCTCCGGTACGCGGCATGCATGGAAACGATTCTTTCGGCCATAGTTTCGAGGGGCCCTAACCGGCGAAGCCACCGATATAAGGGAGTTTGGAGGCGGTCTTTTTAACCTGGTCGAGATTGGCGCGGAGCAGGGCCGTCGAGTCCCAACAGCCGCTGGTCAGCGCGCTGCGGTATGTTTCAGGCAAATCGATGGCGATCCGTTTCTCGTCGAAGCTGATCGTTTTCCTTTCGATATCGACGGTAAATTTCGTCTTGGGATTTTCCTCGACGGTTTTCATCATCAGAGCCACCTCGTCCTGCGTGGCGGTCACCGTAGGCAGGCCCATCATCGTGCAATTGCCGGCGAAGATCGCCGCGAAAGATTCGCCGACGATTACTTTGATGCCGAATCGGTAGAGCGCCTGGGGCGCGTGCTCGCGTGAAGAACCGCAACCGAAGTTCTTGTTAACGAACAAAACCGATGCTCCCCGGTACTCGGGATCGTTGAAAGGATGGTCTTTCTTCTTGCCGGAAGCGTCGAAGCGCTCGTCGAAAAAGGGGTAATCGCCCATGCGCGCGAAGGTAACTTCTTTCAAATAGCGGGCCGGTATGACGCGGTCCGTATCGATGTCGTTACCGCGCATCGGTACGGCCGTGCCGCCAACTTTAATGATCTTGACTACTTCGGTCATGGTCCCTCGCTTATTCGTACTGACGAACATCGACGACTTTGCCGTTGAGCGCCGCGGCCGCCACCATCGCTGGGCTCATCAGCAGCGTGCGCCCCTGCGGGCTACCCTGGCGACCGATAAAGTTGCGGTTCGACGATGACGCGCAAATTTCCCGGCCATTGAGCTTATCGGGATTCATAGCCAAGCACATCGAGCAACCGGCCTCGCGCCACTGGAATCCTGCTTCCTGGAAAATCTCGTGCAGTCCCTCTTGTTCGGCGAGCTTCTTCACTTCCGCCGAGCCCGGCACGACCAGCGCGCGAATGCCCGGCTTGACCTTGCGGCCCTTGGCGATCTTCGCCGCCGCCCGGAAATCCGTCATGCGCGAGTTGGTGCACGAGCCGATGAAGGCTACGTCGATCGGCGTGCCGAGAATCGGCGCCCCCGGCTGCCAGCCCATATGCTCATAGGCTTTCCGCGCGCCATCAGGATCGGCGTAGTCATCCGGTAGAGGGAGCCGCTCGGAGATTCCCACCGACTGCCCGGGGTTAATGCCCCACGTCACCGTCGGCTCGATGTCCTTTCCTTCCATATTTATGACGTCGTCGTATTTGGCGGGGCTATCCGATGCCACGGACTTCCAGTAATTGACGGCGCGGTCAAATGCCGCTCCCGAGGGAACATAGCGCCGGCCTTTAAGATAATCGAAAGTCGTCTGGTCCGGATTGACGTAACCGACCAGCGCGCCGCCCTCGATGCTCATATTGCACACGGTCATGCGCTCTTCCATGTTCATTTTGTCGATCACCGCGCCGCCGTACTCGTAGGCGAAGCCCTTGCCGCCGCTGACGCCCAATTTTCGAATGATACTCAGAATCACGTCCTTAGCGTAAACACCGGTGCCGAGCGCGCCGTTGACATTGATACGCCGAACTTTGAGCTTGTCCATCGCCAGCGTCTGCGTCGCCAGCACGTCGCGCACCTGGCTCGTGCCGATCCCGAACGCCAGGGTGCCGAAGGCGCCGTGAGTGCTGGTGTGACTGTCGCCGCACGCGAGCGTCATCCCCGGCTGGGTGAGACCGAGCTGCGGACCAATCACATGGACGATCCCCTGGTTCATGCTGTCCAAGCCAAAAAACTCGACGCCGAATTGTTTGACGTTTTTCTCCAGGGCCTGCGTCAGATCTTCGGCCTCGGGGTCGAGAAACGGTCGAGTGCGAATATCGGTCGGCACGATGTGATCGACGGTCGCGAAGGTACGCTCCAGGAACGCTACGTCCATCCCCTTTTCGCGCAGCATATCGAACGCCGGCGCCGTAGTAATTTCATGGATCAAGTGCAGCCCGATGAAAAGCTGCGTCTGTCCCGTGGGCAAAACGCCGACGCTGTGGGACTCCCAGATTTTATCGTAAAGTGTCTTCCCGGCCATGCGCAAGACTCTCCTTCGCGGGGATCATATCGGCCCATACTTGTGACTTCAAGAGCGGGATAATGACAACCGAGAATGGAAGATCGAAGATGGAGGATCGAAAGTCGATTTTCGATCCTCGATCCTCTATCCTCGATTCTCAGCTTTTGCGTAGATCCACTTCCCCGGATTCTTCGCGTAATCGTCGTAAGAACCCGCGCAGGTGATTCCCGGAATCTGCGGAATCCAATCTTCCCGCAAAAGGTCGTTCGGGTCGCCGTATTTCTCGGCGAGCTTGCGCACCTCGGGATCGTCCAGTGCGGTGAGCCTGCCGTTGCGGATAATCGTATTTTCCTTGCCGCTCTTGGTCATTATGGTGAAGGTCGGGAACAGCAGATGGATGTGCAGGTGGCCGTAGAGTATGCCGCGCTCGCCGGCCCACTTCTCTTCCGCCGACCGCCACAGCGTGCCGAAGCCCATGTGGATCACGCCCGAGCGGCGCCGCTCCCATTCGAAGCCGCCGGAGGAATGTTTCTCGATGCCGCTCGGACGGAGAATTTTCGGGTTGGTGCCGATGGCGACTTCCCAGAGATAGAAAAGCCCCGGCCGCGGGAAGCAGGGGTACTGCGTTCGCTTGCTTTCTTCGAAGAGATCGCGCCACGCGTCGCCATAGGCCGCGCCACCCAAAATCTCGACGATCTGCCCGCCCTCCAACTCGACTTTGACTTGTGGGAAGGCGCGCGAAAAATGGCTCGTGGTTCCGGAGACGACACCGGCAGCGTCCTCCTTAGCGATGATCGGCGGCACCGGATGGCCGAATAGATGGCCGTTGCGCGGCGTCGAAGAGAATCCGTAGCGCGTGCCGTCGTAGTACTCGTCCCAATAGGTCCAACTGATGTCCGTGCCCTCCGCGTCCGTGAGCCGAGCGCGCCCGCCCCGGCCATACTCCCAAATCGGGTCCCAGGTTTTCTTGTTGATGAGCAGGTGCAAATCCAACGGATAGGTCGTCGAGCGCTGGAGGAAATGTTCGGACCTTAGCCAGGGAATCTGCTCGTAGCGGAAATCGGTCTTGGGGATTGGGCCGCCCTTGCCGTGAATGAGCAAATCGTAGCCCCCGCGCAGCGCGAAGTCTTCGATGTAAGGCATCCCCTCCCAACGGCGTGGGTTTTTGTCCCAGGGCTCGCGCCGCATGATCACTTCGACTTCATCTAAATGATCGAACTCCCGATCGGGGTTGCCCATATCGGCGATGAGAATATCGACATGCGCGCCCTTTTCCCGCAGCGCCGCGGCCACGGCATGCGGCACGTCGAGATCGTACTCGCGGTCTATCGCAACGAGCACCTTGTTACCCGCCACCGTCTTGTTGTAGCCGACGAAACCGATGTGGCTGTCGCGGTTCTCCCGCGCCTCGGCCAGCGCGCGGGCAAAGGGCATCAACGCCGAGATATCCGCCGAGCGCAGCCCCGCGCGCTTCAATCGTTC
>Ga0326597_10006888_pt1 | contig 15501 bp, 11 predicted proteins | sample RVTome_12_FD_203789 | JGI IMG/M metagenome (GOLD analysis project Ga0326597, IMG submission 203789) | Soil microbial communities from uranium-contaminated site in the Upper Colorado River Basin, Wyoming, United States - RVT100D185 | ecosystem: Environmental > Terrestrial > Soil > Contaminated >...
CGCGGCCCTTGAGCAACCGCCGGCGCGCCTGGCTCGTGTAGTCAAACAGCTTTTCGCGCGCCCATTTGCCGAAGGGCACGGCCCGGACTTTAGAGCCCTTCCCTTTGACGGTCAGATAGTTCCCCTGGAAATCGATTTGTTGGGTTTGCAGCGACACCAACTCGGAAACCCGCAGCCCGGCAGCATACATAAGCTCCAACATCGCCTGGTCGCGGTTGCCCAATGGCGTCGTGGCATCCGGCTGAGCGAGCAGCCTGCGCAAGTCATCGCCGGACAACACGTGCGGCAGCTTGCGTGGTCCCGGCGTCAAATGCAGTGCGGGCAACGGGCTTGCGCTCACCTGCCCTTCCGTCTCGAGAAATCGGTAGAGGCGGCGTAGCGTAACGACACGGCGGGCCACCGTTCGCGGGCTCAAGCCCTGGGTGCGCAAGTGAGACAGATAGGCTCTGATATGGACCGGCTCGACCTCGCGCCAAGCGCAAACGCGCTTTGAGAGAAGAAAGTCGGCTAACTGCGAAAGATCGTGGCTGTAGGCCTCCACCGTGTTGCGGGCGAGCCCCTGCTCCACGGCGACCATGGAGAGAAAACAGTCAATCGACGAGCTAAGCGACTCTTTCATTCTGTTCGGGAACCAGACTGTGAACCAGCGATTGGCGAATCGCCTCCACGCGGGCCGGTTCGGTCACTTTACCGCCGTTTTCATCGGTCACATAGAACACATCCGCGACCTGGTCCACGTTGGTCGATATCTTGGCCACGTGGATGGAAAGGCCGAGGCGGTGAAGCCCGTAGGTGATCGTGAACAGAACCCCGATGCGGTCTTCAGTGAACACCTCGATGATGGTGAAGCCATCCGATGCTTCGTTGTCGATTTGAACCACGGTGGTGACGTTGGGCGCCCGCTTATGCAAAAAAGGTGAACGCTGGGAACCTTCCACCAAGCGCGCCACGTTGACCCGCCCCTCCAACACTCCGTCCAGGCTGGAGCGGAACTTGGCCCATTTTTGCTCCGCCATGACGAGCTCGGGATGACCGCGATGAGAAATCCGGAAAACATCGAGGATGCGCCCATCGCTGGCGGTAAAAATTCTCGCATTGAGAATGTCCAGGTTGAGCGCGGTCAACACCCCGGTGATCGACGCGAACAGCCCCGGGCGGTCCCCGGTGCAGACGACCACGGATGTGCAATCCCGTTCCGGGAAATGACGCACCGAGGTCATCGCGCCCTCACCGGAAAACTCCTCCATCAACTCGAAATGATCCGGCATGTCGCTCTCGGGGGTGGAAAGAAAATATCTTTCCGGCATAGCCTCGACGAACCGATTGACGCTCTCCTGATCGTAGTCTTTTGCCAGTTGGCGGCGCGCCCGCGCCTGGATTCGCCGCAGGACCGCCCTGACATCTTCGCGTTCGAATTCGCCTTTTTCCATTTCCTCGAGGAGATTCAGCGCCTTGATGTAAAGCTCGCCCAACAACGAAGCTTTCCACGGATTCCACATGTCGGGGCCGACCCCTTTGACGTCGGCAAAGGTCAGGAGGTAAAGCATTTTGAGGTTCTCAACACTCCCCATCGTTTTGGCGAAATCGAAGATCGTTTTCTCATCTTCCAGGTCGCGGCGAAAGGCGGTATTGGTCATCAGCAAGTGGTGGCGCACCAAGAATTCCACCAGCGCCCCGTCATCGGCGTTAAGACGCATGCGCCGGGCGATGGACCGCACGATCCCGGCGCCGATTTCCGAATGGCCGCCGCCGAAACCCTTGCCGATGTCGTGAAACATGAGGCCGAGATATAACAGTTCGATTTTGTCCGTCTCCCGGGCCAACTGAGTCAAAAGTGGCAGCGCCTCTTTATATTCTCCCCCTTTCAACAGCTCGATTTCCCGAATCAGCCTGAGCGAATGTTGGTCGACCGTATAGAGGTGATAGGCGTCATGGAGGACCATGCACAAGAGCCGTCCGAACTCCGGAATAAAGGCGCCCAACACGCCGCAGCGATGCATTTCCGAGAGGGTATCGTAGACGCAGTCTTTCCACTTGAGGATGGCAAAGAACGGCAGGTTAGCGGCGGCGGAGCGGCGATAGGTGTCGTCGATGAGATCCAGGTGCTCGCGCACGAGCTCGCGGGTCTCGTGAGCCAGTTCGCAGCCGTATTTCTGCATATCGTCGAATATGCGGATCAGGTTCGCCGGATCGGACCGCAGAACCGCGGCCTTGGTGACCGAGAGATGCCCCCGCGACAGCCGGATGCCCTCACGCAAGGTACGGCCGAACGGGTAATTTGCGCCAAACAAGGGCCGCTCGTGCCCGATAACGCGATGGATGATTAGCGACGTCAAGCGGCTGATCTGCGCGGCGTGCAGATAGTAGCTGCGCATGAAGACTTCCACGCCGCGCAATGTGCCTTCGCCCTGGAACCCGAGAGCAGCGCCGACTTTTTCCTGGTCGGCGAAAGTCAGCTGGTCGTGGTGTTTGCCGCTGGAAAAATGCAGCTCGTTGCGCACGCGAAAGAGAAAATCCTGCGACTCCTTGAGCTTGGCGACGTCATTGGCACTAACAATGCCGCCCACAGCCAGCGTGTCGAAGTCCTTGGCATTGATCTTAACCCGGGCGATCCAACGGGCCGTGTGGATGTCCCGCAGACCTCCTTCACCTTCTTTCACTTCGGGTTCGAGCAGATACACCGACCCGCCGTAACTCTCATGGCGCAAACGGCTCTCTTGCTGCTTGTCTTGAATAAATCGAGCCACCCGTCTCTTGATCAGCTTTCTTTCCAATGCCTTTTCAAAATCACCGTAAAGCGAAAAATCACCGCACAAAAAACGCGTATCCAAGATCGCCGTCTTGACCTTCAAGTCGGCATCGGCCAAACGGATCGACTCGGCGATGGTCCTAACGGCGCTGCCGACCTGCAGTCCCGCGTCCCAGAGTGTGTATAGGATTCGTTCCGTGACCGACTCGAGGAAGGGAGACACCTTCCACGAATAAAGAAACAACAGATCGATGTCCGACTGGGGGTTGAGCTCGCCGCGCCCGAAACCGCCCTGGGCGACTACCGCGCAGCGAGGCGTCTGGCCGGGAAAGCGGCGGTTGAAATCATCGCTTGCGGTCGCATAAATGTGGCGCACCAGATGGTCCATGATCGTCGTGTAAGCCGCGACGATCTCCATCCCGCCACTGCCGCTTCTATGTTTTTCCAGCAATAGCTCCCGTGCCTTCTGAACGTAGCTGCGCGAAAGCCGGACCAAATCGGCCTGCTCCTTCGTTTCGTCTAGCAATGCACGGGAGAGGGCTACGGCGTCCATGGTGATTGGTTTTTAGCGTGGATTATTCACCGCAAAAGGCTATCCGAGCGATCATCCTGGCTCGATTGCGGCCTGTAGGTCAAAAGTTCTAAACGTTCAAGCCGTTCAACCGCTCCGCTCCGTTCAAAACGGTTTGAACGGATTGAACGTCTTAAACCGTTTCGTCTATCACATTCAAGACGCCAAAAGCGCAAATCAGATATCCTTCCAGCGATTACTCTGTTGATGGCGTTACGCCTCCGCTACAGCGTTTTCACCGCCAGCGCGCTTTCGCCGTATTTTTGAATGCCGTCGTAGAGCGCCTCGACGATGGCGTTTTGATAACTTTCCCGGCTCATCGCCTGGCCCTCGATTTTATTGGTAATGAAAAACATCTCCACCAGCACGCTCGGCATGCGCGCCCCCACCAGAACGTAGAATAGCGCCTTCTTGACTCCCAGGTCCTTCACCGTGCCCAGCTTCTTGGACATGCTGCCGACCAGTGAGCCGTGCAGCCGGTGGGCCAGGCTGATGGAATCTTCAAGTTTCATGTTCTGGGTCATGTCGCTCAAGATGAATTGCAGATCCGAGACGTTTTTGCGCGACGTGCCGTTCTCCCGCGCCGCCAGACGAAGCGAGGCCTCGTCGCTGGTGTTATCTAAATAATAGGTTTCCAACCCTTTGGCGTCACCGCTCGTGCTTGCATTCATGTGCAGCGACAGAAACAGGTCGGCGTCTTCGGAGTTGGCGATCGCAGTTCGGTCTTCCAGGCGAACGAAGGAATCGTTTTTGCGCGTGAGCACGACTTCAATTCTCATCTCCTTGGTCAGTTTCTTCGCAAGCTTTTGAGCGACGCTGAGAACGATGTCCTTTTCCGCAATGCCGCCCACCCCGATGGCCCCCGGGTCTTTGCCTCCATGCCCCGGATCCAGCACGATTTTGCGAATGCCCAAGGCGGCAGGTTTGGGACCTTTGACAGGCGGCGTGGGCGTTTTGTTTATCTCGATGGCAGCCGACCGGTCGGGGGTTTCCTGTCCCTGGATGTCGATCACCAGCCGATAAGGATCGGGCAACAAAAACGTATTATGGCTGCGCAGGCTCGTCATATCGAGCACGACGCGGACGACGTCAGGGCTAAACTGCCCCACGCGCACCTGGCGCAACAGCCCATCCTGAACCGGTATCGCTTCTTTGGAATCCATCGCCAGGCGCGCGCCGATAATGTCGATGTAAATCCGCGGTGGCAAGCCTTTCGCCGGATCCTCTTTCAGACGGCGCGTTTCAAAGCGCGCCTCCTGGGTCAGATCCATCATCACCCGCGTGTAGCTCTTCGACGACAGGAAACGCACGGCGGTCAGGCGTATTTTGTCCGAGGCTGCGCCAACCGTCTTGCCGTCCGAGGATTTTTCTTCTTCCACTGACCTGCCGCTTGACCTTGCCTGGTCGGGTTCCTTGACGGCCTCGTCGCTTCGGACCTGCGCCAATCGAAGGTTTTGCCCTTCGCCCCAAACCAGTCGCGGCGCCACTCCTCCGGCAAGGGTCACAAGCGCCAATAGAATTAGGAATCTTTTGCTTTTCATAAAAGAGTCCCCTTCGTTCGCTATTTTTTTGCCTCTTCCGATAATTTGTCGAGCAAATTGATCGCTTCCATGGGCGTGAGCCGAGAGACATCCACTCGTTTCAGCTCCTCGCGTAGCTTGCGGTCCGCCGAGCCGAAGAGCGCCATTTGCACCGGTTCAGCGGCAACGCTCGTCGCCGTGTCTTTGCGCAGGTTCTCACGGTCGCTCTCGTCCCCTTCGAGCTTGGCGAGAATTTCCTTCGCTCTCTCGATGACCGCAGCCGGCAGGCCGGCGAGCCGGGCGACGTGGATGCCGTAACTATGGCTCGCCGCGCCGGGCACGAGGTTGCGCAGAAAAATAATGTCTCCTTGCCATTCCTTGACCGCAAAATTGTAATTCTTGACGCGTCCTTTGGTGAACGCCAAATCGGTAAGCTCGTGATAGTGAGTGGCGAACAGCGTGCGCGGCCGCTGCGCCGAGTCGTGCAGTGACTCCGCCACGGCCCAGGCAATCGATATGCCGTCGAAGGTGCTCGTGCCGCGCCCGACCTCGTCAAGCAAAATCAGGCTGCGATCGGTGGCGTGGTGCAGGATGTTCGCAGTCTCCTTCATCTCGACCATGAAGGTCGATTCACCCCGCGCCAGCGAGTCCGCGGCGCCGATGCGGGTGAAAATTCGATCGACGATACCGATACGCGCTTCTGTAGCAGGCACGAAACTGCCCATTTGGGCGAGCAACACGATCAGCGCCACCTGGCGCATGTAAGTGGATTTCCCCGCCATGTTCGGCCCGGTGAGCAGGATGATCTGATCGGCGGCGGAGTCGATCGCGCAGTCGTTGGGCACGAAAGCGCCGCGCCCCACCGAGGCTTCGACGACCGGATGGCGCCCTTCTTGGATCGTGATATCAAACCCGGTATCGACTGTGGGACGAATGAAGTGTTGCGACTCGGCCACTTCGGCAAGCCCCGCTAGAACATCCAACGCCGCGAGCCCCGCGCTGGTAGCCTTGAGGGAGGGATAATAGGCGGCGACCTGCTCGCGCACGCGGGCGACCAGCGCGATCTCAAGCTTTTCGATCAGCTCCTGGGAATTGAGCACCTTGGTCTCGTATTCCTTGAGCTCGGGCGTGATGTAGCGCTCAGCGTTCGCCAGCGTTTGTTTGCGGATATAGTCCTGGGGTGCGGCCTTGAGATGGGATTTAGTGATTTCGATGTAGTAACCGAACACGCGATTGTAGCGAACTTTGAGCGATGGGATGCCGGTGCGCCGCCGTTCCGACGCTTCGAAGTTGGCGATCCAGTCCTTGGCGTGAACGCGCGCGCCGCGAATTTCGTCCAGCTCGGCATCGTAGCCGGCGCGGATGGCGCCGCCGTCTTTGAGGGAAAAGGGCGGATCGTCGACGATCACCCTTTCGATCAGCGCACTGACCTCGGAGAGATCCGAAATCTGCCCGCGCAGGTGAACCAGCAGCTCTGACTGAACCGCGCGCAAATGCTCCCTCACCTTGGCTACCGCGCCCAGGGTTTCTTTGATCGCGACCAGATCCTTCGCTTGAGCGGCGCCGGACACGGTTCGGCCGGAAAGCCGTTCAAGGTCTTGCACAGGCTCAAACCCGTGTTTCAGCTCCTGGCGTAAGGCGAAACTCTCGACCAGTTCCACAATCGCGTCCTGCCGCCCGCGAATCGCCTGCTCGTCGCGCAAGGGATAGAGCAGCCACTGGCGAAGGCGACGGGCGCCCATCGGCGTAACGGTCCGGTCGATAATAGCCAGCAACGATCCCTTGCGCTCGCCCTGGTAATTGGCGATCAGTTCGAGGTTCGTCCGGGTCGTTTCATCCAGCACGAGATAAGCCGACGCCATGTAGGGTTCTAAGTCGCGTAGGACTTTCAGCGACTCGGGAGTATTGGCGTCAAGATAGGTGACGATCGCCGACGCCGCGCGAACCCCGTTCTCCCAAGCTTCGCCGCCGGTTGCACGCGCCGTACCGAGCCGGCCGGCGGCGATGTTGGAAAACAGGTTCGCCGCCACCGGCGTCAGATGAATGGATGGAAATTCTCTTTGCACGCGGCGTTGCAAACCGCTATCCCCTTCCATCAACAGCAGTTCGCTCGGATGGATTCGGGCGATCTCGTCGCTGAGGGTTTGCTCGTCAACGAGATCGGTGCAGCGAAATTCCCCGGTGGTGATATCCGTAACCGCCAAGCCGTAGCCGCTCCGGCCGCTGCAAATCGCGGCCAGATAATTGTTGCCCCGCGCATCCAGCGCCTCCGCCGCAGTGACCGTTCCGGGCGTGATGACCCGGATGACTTCCCGCTGCACCACGCCCTTGGCCGTTTTCGGATCTTCCACCTGCTCGCAAACCGCGACCTTATGTCCCGCCTCGAGGAGTTTTTGAATATAGGGCTCGGCGGAATGATAGGGCACTCCGCAAAGCGGCACCGACTGATCATCGTTTTTGTTGCGCGAGGTGAGCGCGATGTCTAAAATTTTCGACGCCGTCTGCGCGTCCTCGAAGAACATCTCGTAGAAATCGCCGAGCCGAAAAAACAAAATGGCGTCGCGGTACCTTTCTTTGATCTGAAGGTACTGCTGCATCATCGGGGTGATTTTGGTCGGTTCCATTGGGCGATTCTTACGCTTCAATTGCCTTACAAAATGACTTCAAGAAAATTCCTCGGTCCAAGCATGCCAACGAAACAAAATCCGAAATCCGAATATCGAAATCCGAAACAAACGAAAGCCAAATAAAGCGCAAACTCGGAAAATCCAAAACCTCGAATCCAATTTGAAGTTGTTTTGAATTTTGGTCATATTTGAACATTCGAATTTGTTTCGTGCTTCGGATTTCGTGTTTCGAATGTTTCATTCTTTGCGTCTTTGCGAGAAATATGTTTTTTCCGATGTCTTCATCGATTCCGAATTTCAAAGACTTTCGCTTAGTATTTATGCAGAGCCGGTCCTTTTCTCCGCAAGACGGCGCAATGCGCCGGAGCGTTGCGCCCGCCGTCCGCTGGCGACCTGTTCGACCGCCCCGGTCAGCTCCCGCACCAAACTGCCGATGCCCAAAGAAAGAACGAAATGACGCTCCATGGCGCCGAGAATTTTCTCGCGGTCGCTCGTGATCAGGAAAAGCTTTTCGCCGTCGGTTAAGTACTTAAGCGACTTTGAATCCTCAATGTTCACCGCACCGTGAGCGCGAAGAGCCCTCAGCCCGCGCTCGATCTTTTGTAGGCTAAAACCGCGATCGGTCAGATCCTTCACGACCTTCAAACAGACTAGATCATGGAAGGAGTAGAGCCGCTTCGTCCCCCGCCCGCCAGCAAGCTTCACCGAAGGGCGAATGAATCCCTGCTCGTCCCAATATTGGATCTGGCGCAGGCTCACGCCGACGATGCGGCTGGCAAGCTTGCTGTTATACGCGTCCATGCTCCTGCCTCCGAAATGAAAACAAGGATGTTTTCCTAAAGTAGACGGATGCGGCGGGTTTGTCAATAAAACCGACCCATGGGTAGTGGTTCAGTTGCGCCAAAATTTGTCGGGGTAACCCTATGTGGTTGCCCATTCGGAGGGCAGGCGGCCCCTACACTGATGAGGCTTGTTACGCAGCCTACGAGTTGGCGAGCATTCTCTTCACCCGTTCGAGGACTTCCGGCGGAGGGTCGAAGATTTCTTTTGTCGAGGTTCTTTAGATCAAAAGCAAGGCGAGCTGACCTACAGGTCAGCTCGCCTCGCAACCGATTGACGTCAACGAATCCTTAATCAACCATATGCGTCGTCGCCTTCAGGTGCTTATCGACGGTCGTATAGCCTTTCCATTGATCGACGAGCCAATAGCGCACGCCGAACTCGAAGCGCAACTCTTTCATATCCTTGTCGTACGGATTGAAATGCTGGTGGTGCATCATGCCCGGCGGAACGTGGACGGCGTCGCCTTGGTTCCAGTCGTAGCGTTTGCCGCCGATCTCGGAATAGCCGTCGCCCTCCAACGCGTAGAGATACGCTTCGGGGTGCGCGTGGCTGTGGCTCTTGGTGTGCGCCAGATCGACGAAGATCGAGCTGATCGCCACGCCGGTCGCCTTGAAGCCGTTCTGCTTGCCGCTGCGGCCCATTAGAAAATACGTTGCCCCATGCTTCGATTCATCCGACTTTTCGAACTGCCTCTGGTGCATCGAGATGCGCCGGCCGTCTTCGGGCCAGTTTTGCGATTCTTCCTTTGGGAACGCGGCCAATACTTTCGGATCGTTCTCGCCACACTCTTCCAGTTGTTCCATCCTGCCCATGTAAACATCGGCTTCCAGGTGCCAGGCGAGCCCGGAAAGATAGCCGACCGGCATCTTACCCGTATTGAACAACTGATGCGTAGAGCGGTACGGGACGTGAAAAATCGTTCCGGGGACAAAATCGTAGCGCTTATCGTCTAAAACCATGAATCCTTCGCCGCTCTCGACGTAGATCGCTTCCTCGCCGTGAAGGTGCTTGCCCGTATGCCAACCCATTGGAATCTCGGCCCTCATGAGGCAACTGCCGCCGGTCGGAAAACCAAGCTCCGGCGCGATCATCAACGCCGCCTTGTAATCCTGCGGCGTGCGAACCCATTTGAGATCCTTGCTCCGCGCAACCCGCGGCGAGTCCGTAACTTTCGCCTCATTGGCCTTGGACCGTTCTAACCACGCACTGTAGAAATCACTCATCGTTCCTCCTAATTTGTTTTCGAATCGTTAATTAACTCAAAAATTATCGGACGGGCTAGTTGATGTCAATTGCCCGCCCGCGTACGACCGCTGGTTGCGGCGACACCGTCGAATTGCTACCACTCAATTTCAGATCGGTTCGGCGCCGTGAAAAAATTCTCCCTCACGATCTTGGGAATTCTGGCCACTTTGGCCGTAGTGATTCTTGTCCGCGCGGTCACTTTCCCATCCCGCCAGCTCCAAGTCGGGCCGGCCCAGGCGATCGCCATCGACCGGGACGGGGCAGTGAAGCGACTTTCCGCGGCGATTCGATTCAAAACGATCTCCTTTCAAGAGCCGTCAGATGCTTTCGCCCAAGAATTTACCAGGCTCCACGTTTTTCTCGCCAAATCGTTTCCAAGGGTTCACCAACAACTGACCAAAGAGACCGTCAATGATCACAGCCTGCTCTTCGCCTGGAACGGCAAAGACACGCGGCTGAAACCGATGATGCTGATGGGGCATATGGACGTGGTGCCTGTTGATGCGCCGACTGAAACACACTGGACCCATCCACCCTTCGCGGGACAAATCGCCGACGGTTACATCTGGGGACGAGGCACGATGGACGATAAAGTCAGTGTGTTGGGAATACTTGAAGCCGTGGAATATCTCCTGAGCGCAGGCTTCCGACCACAGCGGACAATCTATCTCGCCTTCGGCCACGACGAAGAGATCGGCGGTCACAACGGCGCCGCCAAAATCGCCGAGCTGCTGCGAGCGCGCGGCGTCGAGCTGGAGTATGTCCTTGACGAGGGAATGAACGTTGTCGACGGCATCATTCCGGGAATCGCCGCGCCGGCGGCGCTGATCGGCATCGCCGAGAAGGGCTATTTGAGCCTTGAGCTGTCGGTGGAAACCGCTGGAGGGCATAGCTCAATCCCGCCCATCGACACCGCCATCGGCATCATCAGCCGCGCGCTACAAAGACTCGAAGCGGCGCCCTTCCCTGCACGCCTCAGCGGCCCGACACGCCGGATGCTCGAATTCCTTGGCCCGGAAATGGCTTGGCCGCAGCGGTTAGCGTTGGCAAATCTCTGGATCTTCGATCCTCTGGTCACAAAACAGTTAGCCGCCTCGCCGCTCACCAACGCAATCATCCGCACGACCCTGGCGCCGACGCTGTTCAACGCCGGAATCAATGAATACATCTTGCCGACCCAAGCAAGCGCTGTGGTCAACCTGCGCATCCTGCCCGGCGATACGATTGCCGGCATCGCTGAGCATGTGCGGCAAACCATCGATGATCCACGGGTGAAAATCGCCGCCCTGCCCATTCGCGTGGAGCCGTCAGAGGTTTCGGACATCGAAGCGGCGAGTTTTCAACTGATCCACCGAACGATCCGACAAGCCATTCCTGAAGCGCTGGTCGCGCCTGCGTTGCTGGTGGCCGGAACGGATTCCCGCTATTACGCCCCGTTAACCAAGAACATCTATCGATTCCTGCCGATCACACTCCGCCCCGACGATGCCAGGAGGTATCATGGCATCGATGAGCGGATTTCACTTCAGGACTACGAGCGCTGCGTGCGCTTTTACGCGCAGCTGATCCGGAATAGCCAGCCATAGCCGCCCTGTTTCCGCTTTCATTGACGCTCTTCCGACAGGGTGGTAAAGCTACTTCACAGACGCGAGGCTCCCATGTCGATACCGATGCGGATACCCGAAGGTAAAATCATTCTCACGTACGAGGATTACGCCGCATTGCCGAATGACGGCAATCGCTACGAGATTCTGGAAGGAGAACTCGCCGTAACGCCAACGCCTAGCACAAAGCACCAAACAGCGTCCGTAAACCTTACCGGTCTTTTGAGACAACACGTCAGAGAAAATGACTTGGGCAAAATTTTTCATGCACCGGTCGATCTCATCCTCGAATCCACCTCAGTCTTACAACCCGATCTACTGTTCGTTGCGAAAGCTCGTCAAAACATCATCACGGATCGAGCCATCGAGGGCGCGCCGGATCTGGTGATCGAAATCTTGTCACCCACAACCAGCCGGAGCGACCGAGTCACCAAGGCGCAGATTTATGCGCGCCATAAGGTGCCGGCCTATTGGATCGTCGATCCTGAACCAGAGGCGGTCGAAGTCTATCTTCTTAACGTGGATAGCTATCGATTAGCCGTCACCTTGCAAGGCAAAGCTCCACTCTCCGTGCCGCCGTTCCCTGAGCTCAAGTTTGCCGCCAAAGATATTTTCATTTGAACCAAGAAGCGACGGGGTCGGTGGTCGTCAATCCGCCCGGCAGCGACTGATAAAGCAGAATGCCCCCTTGTCGTTCAAACCGTCTAGGCCGTTCAAGTTGTTCAATACGTCAGATTCCGAAAGGCAAATCCAATACGGTTTGAACGTTTTGAACTGCTTGAACGTTTTGAACGATCCGTTATCGGTGCATCGCCATAAAGGCAAAAACCTTGGCGGCGTTAAACACGCTGTTTACAGACACAAGGTCGTGGTCGGTATGCTGGAACCGGATATCCCGCGCGCCGTAATTAATCGCCTGGATGCCGCGGAAATTAAATAGCCCGGTATCGTTGGCCGCCGTCGAAAAACTGAACGCAGGCTGCTGGCCAAGCATGGTACGAATCCCCTGCTCCAAGGCCTGCACCACTTCCGCATCCTTCCCGACTTCGCTCGGATACATGAAATCGCGCGGCTGGATCTCGATCTCGAACGGTTCTATATTGCCGATGGTGTCGCGCATCTGTTGGATGGCCTTTTTGGGATCGTCGCGGGGAAGCAGGCGGCGGTCGAACATGATGCGGCACTCGCCCTGAATTGTGTGCGTCGCCTTGGGAAAACTTTCGATGGCGTTGGGCGTCAGACTTACCTTGCCGAGTTCCGCATGGGCCTTGCTTTCAGGATAAGGCATCAGCGGCGCGAGTTTCTGAAGCACTTTCATCGCGCCGTCGATCGCATTGATTCCCTCCCACGGACGGCTGCTGTGCGCCTGCTTGCCCTTGACCGTCACCAAAACATCGACGCGTCCCTTGTTGCCGAGTTGAATCTCCGGCGGCCCGTCGATGATGCCCCAGTCTGCTTCCACGTTGCCGTGATCCAATACGTAGGCCAGTGAGTCATGCCGCCCGGTCTCGCCCGCGGTGCTGACGACGAAATAAAGATCGCTCGGCAGCTCGGCTTTGCTGGCGCCCATGACCTTGATGGCGGCCATCATCGCCGCTAGACTCCCCTTCTGTTCGCAGGCGCCCCGCCCCCAGACGCATTCGCCGTCAAGCTTATAAGGCGCGCCGTCGACAATCGCGCCGGAGTAGGGATTTTGCATCGTGCTCGGCGCCGCGCACATCGCGTAACCGACCAGCATGAGCCGGCCGGTTCTTTCCCGGCCCCTTAGATGCAAGATGAGATTGCCCATCTTGTCGATCGCCGGGTGCAACCCCGATCGTTCCAATTCCGGTTTAATAACGTCGCGGATCAGCGCGAGCACTTGCGGCTCGGCCTCAAGCAACTCCGTCTGTGGGCTTGCATGCTGCACGAGTTTAACGGCGAGCCGCTTGACGTCATCGTATTGTAAACTCTTCTCGATTAGCTTCTTTGCTATCTGAGCTTCCATACGCCCCTCACCTCGCGCCATTCGCCACCCATTTTAGATTTTGGATGCTTCGACTCAACTCAGCACAGGTTTTCGATTTTAGATTGTCGGAGGAACTCAAGTAAGAAATTCGTTCCCAGATTTATTTATTCGCGTATTTGGCTTCTCAATCCAAAAGCCAATATTCGATAAATCGCCTTCGGTGACTCTTAGAAGAAGAAAGGTGTCGCCGCAAAGCCTGCTCGTCAAGGGTTACATGCCAGAGGCTGATTCATCCAGAGGTATCTTCGAGCAACAGTGCGCGAAAGCCGGCCTGTCGAAAGTGCTCGTCGGTTGTCAGGGCTTCTGACAGGGCACGCTCACGCATGGCGATGAAGGACGCGCAGTCTGTCAAGCCCCAGTCTTTATCGGGACGGTTCCGATACAGCTCAAACGCAGCAGTGAAGAGGTCAGAAGAAGCGGGAATGATTTCAACCAAAGCGCTCGCTTGGAGAGCCGCGATTACTTGCGCTGCTTGGATGCGAAATCTGACCGCTGCCAGTCCGTCGGCAATTTCCACCAGCATGAACTCGGTGGTGATGAGGCGCCGTCGGTCCGTCGCCAGCTTCCTTTCCCACCAGACTGCCGCCTCGTGCCATTGATCACGAGTGTTGATAAGGGCATTGACGTAGGCAGTGTCCAGAAAGACCGGCTGAGGGTCAGGTGCCACCGCCGTTGCTCTCCAGGCGGCCGTGTGCGTACCAACTATGGCGAGTCGATAAGTCCGTGATGCCCATGTCGACTGCCAACCTGCCGATCTCCGTTAGAGGGTAGGCGCCCTCTTCGCCTTTCTCTTTTCTTACTTCCTCCCGCTCGATAGTCACCAGGTAGCGAGCGTTTGTTTTCAAGTCGACCGGCTCCTCAGGGCGAAGAACCTGCCCATCGAAGACGGCGCGAACACTCTTAGCCATTGACTTCCCTTTCTGAGCGCGACGCTAAACAAGACCGTCGCGGTCTCATTTCTGCTCGATCGGATCGATACTAACCCTGCCAAAAGCTTTTCGTTAGAAAATGGCCGGGCAACCATGAAGATTCTTTCCGAAGTCCCAGGGGAAGTCAAGGCAATGTTCCATCACAGGGAACAGCCACGCACTTCGGAAAGAAATTCGTTGGTGGAGTGTTAGGGTACCAGAGCAATGCTGTTAATCGAAATGTCCCAACGCTCCATCACTCCGTCTTTTCACTTGATCAACCTAGTTGCCCGCGCCATGACGTTCGGGTCAACGGTCACGCCGATCTGCTTTGCCGTCTTTAGATTGATCACAAACTCGAACCTCATCGGCCGCTCCACCGGTAGATCGGCCGGTTTGGTTCCTTTCAGTATTCTGTCCACGTAATATACGACGCGCCGATAGTTCTCCGCTTGGTCTGCCCCGTAGTACATGAGACCGCCGGCATCTACAGCTTCTTTGCTATAGTACATAGACGGTAACCGGCTCTTTAACGCGAAGTCCGCGATCCGTTTTCCGTTAGCAACCACTAGCGGCCCCCCGGACACGTAGAGTCCATCCGGGCGCTTCTTACTCAGCGTGGCGAATACCCTGTCGAAATCATCCGCAGTTCGTACCTCCCAAGGCTGAAGAGTCAACTTCAGCGCGCGCGCCGCGACTGGGAGAACCTCTTTCACCTCCAGTACATTGGGCGGATTGACCGGATCGTAGAGAACCGCGACGCGAGCAAGTTTGGTAACGGCTTCTTTGAGCAGCTCCAGCCGCTTACCGCCTAGGTCTCTGTTAAGAAGAGTAATGCCGGTGACATTGCCGCCGGGACGGGCAAGGCTATCGACGAAGCCTGCCTCGACAGGATCGGCCCCAAGGCCCACCATAACGATGGGAATCGTCTTGGTCGCATTCTTGGCCGCCTGGATCGTCCCGCCCCCTCCTGCTACCACGATGATATCAACCTTGAGACGCACCAGCTCGGCGGCAAGCTCAAAGAGCCGATCGCGCTTCCCCTCCGCATATCGGTACTCGCTGGCGATGTTCTGTCCTTCTATGTGGCCACGCTCGCGCAGAGCCAGCCGAATTCCCTCGAAACGGGTGGAATCAGTAGCTGGATCGCCCGGCGATAGATACCCTATCCGAGGGACCTTCTTCGGCTGCTGGGCTTGAGCGAGTGAAGCAGTAGTCAGAAAAAAAGTTGCCAGGCGCCGAATGGCGGTTCTTCTGTTCATTTTTCCTTCACAGCTGTTCACTCTTCACCTATCACGATCCAGAAAAGGGGACAGGGTGCGTCGGCGATAAAGCCGGAGGAAGGTCGCGAATGAAAGAGTCGTACAAGGTAAGACCTAGCCAGTCGCCTTGGCCTCGAGTGATGCGTTTCGTCGGGCAACCGGCG
>Ga0326597_10006889_pt1 | contig 15501 bp, 19 predicted proteins | sample RVTome_12_FD_203789 | JGI IMG/M metagenome (GOLD analysis project Ga0326597, IMG submission 203789) | Soil microbial communities from uranium-contaminated site in the Upper Colorado River Basin, Wyoming, United States - RVT100D185 | ecosystem: Environmental > Terrestrial > Soil > Contaminated >...
ATCTCATCTTCGAGACCCTCAACGATCGAGGCGCAGATCTGACGATCGAGGATCTGCTGAAGAACTATCTATTTGGCCGAGCCGGCGATCGACTCGATGAGGTGCGTGACGGATGGGTAGCTGCTCAGAACTCGCTTGACATCTCTACGAATAGCGCGTTATTCACGACTTTCCTTCGGCACTACTGGAGCTCCCTCCACGGGGCTACCCGAGAGCGAGACCTCTACAAGAGCATTCGCGACCGAGTAGCGAACGAGGCTCAGGCCGTGGACTTCGTGAATGGCCTGCAGCGAGGGGCCATTCTGTACGCCGCTCTCTTAAGTAGCGGCCATGAGTACTGGAACGACTTCGGAACCAGCACCCGAGAGAACGTGGACACGCTCTTGCGCCTGGGAGTTGAGCAGAACCGGCCGATGCTCTTGGCCGCTATGAGTCATTTTCCTGAACAGGAACTCAAGATCCTTTTACGCAGAGCTGTCTCGTGGATAGTGCGGGGATTGATCGTCGGCGGGATCGGTGCAGGGTCCACTGAGACTGCCTACAGCAATGCAGCCGTTGCCATTCGTAGCGGGGACATCAAGTTAGTCGATGGACTGTTTCAAACGCTCTCCTCTGTCATTCCGACCGACGCCGAATTCAAGTCAGCTTTGCTCACGACCAGGGTTACGAGAGGTCCGCTGGCGCGGTACTACTTGGTCGCTTTGGAGCGACAAGCTATGGGCAAGGACGAGCCGGAGCTCGTTCCGAACAAGGATGAGGACGAGGTCAACCTGGAACACGTCCTCCCCAAGTCACCGAAGAAGGGTGATTGGGACCAGTTCACTGAGGACGAACAACGCGACTATCTCCATCGTCTCGGGAATCTGACGTTGTTATCCAAGGGCCCCAACGGAAAGGTCGGTAACAAGCCATTTGTCGAGAAGAAGCCTGTACTTCTCGCCTCTGAGCTGAGCTTGACACGCACTGTTGGAGAGAAAGAAGACTGGACCCCGGAGGCCATTTCAGACAGACAGGCACAACTCGCTGACTTGGCCATCGTGGTCTGGCCCCGCCATTCGTCGGGAGGTCAATAAACGGTGACGTCTCTACCGGGCCGCTAGTCGCGCCAGGAGCGCGTTAGGCCGTCTCCGCAAGGCCGCAGATTCAGATGTTCAGAGTCGGGGCCGTGCTCGCCTTGGGCGATCCGACTTACTCGGAATCGGACAGATTCTTCCGCAGGGTCCTGAGTAGTGCTTCAGCTTCAGCGATGCGTTTGAGGACCTCGGCATCTCCCCTAAGTTCGTCGACCTGTGTCCAAGGCAATTGTTTGATAGTGCGCATCGTGGCCTCGAGCTGCTTGACCAGCCCGGTATCTGTCCTTGCGGGTGTGATCCGCAGCATCGCCGAATCGATGGAGGCTTCGCTCTTCAGGAAGTGCTCCTTGGCCACGGGGTCGCGGAGAATCGTCCGTAGCTTCCGGAGGTCCTTGGAGTTCGTGATCTTTCTCTGGTTAACCTTGTCGACTACAGCATCGACAACCGATGGTGTCAGTAGCGCCTTGCTGATACCTTTGAGCTCGCGGGCCCAAGTAATCGCAGCGCCAGGCTCGCGGAGATTCTCGAAGCGCTCTGAAAGCTCAAAGATGTCAACGAGCTTGTCCAATTCACGAACCGTGACTCCGAGAATGTTGGCTGCGCTCGCTCGTCCAACCAGGTCGACAAGTCGGTAGGCAACCATCTCCTTTTCTCGCGCGTCCCACTCCTTCCTCTGCCGATGGATGTAGATCCACGCTCGCAGCCGTTCCTCGTCTGACAGCGTGCGATCCGTGATTTCGACGGGGAGATGGCGATACTGCGATTTCCCTTCGTTGACGAGAACCACACAGTTCGTCCATCTTCGATCGCCGTCGATGATGCGGAACTTCTCTGGCAGATCGGGGTGGGGCTCCACGAGTATTGGCTCAAAGAGACCCTCGTTGGCCTCGATCTGACGTTGGAGCTCCTCGTCTTCCTTGGGACCGAGGCGAGGTTGCCGCTCGTTGGGAACCAGATCGTCAATATCTACGACCGCACGCGCGGTACGTAGGACCGTACGCCCGAGCCGGCGCTCCTGAAAGCCTGCAACTGTTTGTTTACGAGCAATTGGTTCGGGTTGGCTCACTTGGCTTCCCGAAGCTCTGTGGCCGAAGTGGCGATGATTAGGTCTATCTCGGAAACCAGCTCCCCGCGAGCTTGCTGCAACGACCTGATCAACTCACCTCGTTGTTTCCAGGTGGCATCGTGCGCCTTCTTCTCTTTCACCTCAAGGTCGAGCATGGCGTCGGAGAGCGTGTCGATCTGGTCGAATAGCTGAGTGCAATGATCCGAAGTGATGAAGTCGTAGAGGCGAGCGACCTTCCGTGCCCGGGCTTCGTTGCTCACACGAACCGTCGCCAGCTGAACGAGGTGGTCCCTGAGTATTCGTGCGAGAACCACTACTCGAGCTGGATTCGCAAGGATTACCCCGCCCCGTACGTGAAGCTGTCTGGCGCGGGCAGGGAATGTGTGGCAGGCCAGGATGGCGTGATCGGCCTTGGCCGCCAGTTGATCACGGCGAAGCTTCGTGACGTAGTCGTTCCTCCACGCCGTCCTGTTCTTGGAGTCATACACGATGATGCCGCACTTCCGCTTCTTCTCGATGACCGTGTGGATGATGTCCGCGCCCTGCTCGCCGCGCTTGACGCGTTTGATTTCGTCGTCGGGGAACGCAGCCTTAAGTTCGTCGAAGAGGTCGATCTCGGCGCCTTCGCCAAGCTCGTTCGCCGTCTCCTTCTGGAGTTGCCGCTGCAGTTGCTTTAGCTTCTCGTCAAGCTTCTGGCGCTCGGCAAAGGCCTTCGCCTTCTCCGTGCTCACCGCTTTCAGTTTGTCTTTCTCAAGCGCTTCAGCCTGTTCCTGAAGGCGATCCGTCAGGTTCTTCTCCTCTCGTTCGCGCGCTCTCGTAAGTGCTCTCTCGGCCGCGGTCATGGCCTTCTTCGCCTCGGTGAGCTGGGCTTCCATCTCGGTAGTGGCGACCTTCCTGCCCTCCTCGATGGCAGCTGCGACTTTACGCTTGGCATCCTTCTTGGCCTTCGCGACCGCTGCAGCAGCCTCATCCCTTACTGCTTCCACCCTTGATTGCGCCTCGGCCTCCGCCTCTGCAGCTCGCTTCTGCTCCTCCTCCTGAATGCGGGCTCGGATCTCCTCGAACTTCTTGTGAGAGATCGACTGGTCGCACCATGGACATACGTCGCCAGCGGTTCGTGCCGGGCGTCGAGTTGCTGGTCTGGTTGCTGTCATTGCTAGCTCCTATTAGGTCCTAATAGTTCCCAACTCTATGTGGTCTTTGATCACATGTCAAGCCTTTGACTCTGACCACGGGAGAAGAGAATTGTGGTGTGGGCTTCGAATCGAACCGTCAACGGGTTTTCTTACCCCTGGCGAGATATCTCCAGGACGTTGTCCCGAGCAGGTCTCCGCGCGAGAACCCTTGGCGTCGTCGAGAACAAGTCGTCGAGTCGCTCCGCGGCGGCTTCGTCCAGACCCTCGAACAGATGCCCATAGGTGTCCAAGGTCACATTGATCGAGGAGTGCCCCAGACGATTCTGGATCACTTTCGGGTGTTCACCTTGGGCGATGAGCATCGCGGCGTGGGTGTGGCGGAGGTCATGGAAGCGCATCGGCTCGCCGACCGACCCTCGCACCGCCGGCAGCCACGTTCGTCTCCGGAAGTTGCGCCGTAGCAGCGGTCCACCTTGTGGTGCTGTGAACACGAGGCCGTCGGATCCCGATGGCCACTCCGCTAGGTGGACGGCCAACTCGTCGGCGAGGAACTTGGGCAAGGCCACCCGGCGCCGTGCCGCGGACGTCTTCGGGGCAGCGAATCTCACCTGACCACGCACCTCGGAGAGCGCCTCGGCGACTGTGAGACTTCGCCTGAGCAGATCCAGACGGTGTGTCTTTAGACCGGCAAGCTCTCCGAACCGACAGCCGGCGTACGCAGCCGTCAGCACAAGAGCCCGATAGCGGTCGTCGATCACCTCGGCGAGATCGGTCACTTCTTCGGCGGTGAGAAAACGCATCTCGTTCTGAGCGCTCTTCGGCAGCTGGATTCCTCGGCAGGGGGAGCGGACGATGAGGTCCGATTCGAGCGCCGAGGAGAACAGGCCCCCGACCAGCAGGTAGGACTGGCGGATCGTCGACGGCGCCAGACCCTTCTCCTCGAGGTGAGCAACAAACCCCTGGACGTCCGTTGGAGTCACCGACCCGAGACGCCGGTCTCCGAAGTAGGGGATCACGTGATTCCGCAGAAGTGACTCCGACATCGCTCGCGTCGAAGGTCGAAGATGAACCCTGCTCGCCTGCCACGTAGGCAACCACTCGGCAACAGTGATCTTTGCGAGGCGCGGATCCGACCACATCCCTCGTACCTTGTCCGCCTCGACAGTCACGAGAAATTTCTCAGCATCTGCTTTCCGGGCGAAGTTTCGAGCTCGCTCTATGCCGGATGGGTCTCGGTAGCGAACTTGCCACTGGCCTGAGCCCTTCCGTCTGATATGCGCCATCATCAACTCCTTCACCTGTTCCCGATGCACTTGTCAGTCAATGGCCTTGTCTGGCGACCCTACTCGGGGCCTGTGACACCGGCTCTGGCGATCCCGTATCAAGACGGTCCTCGATCCAGCGCTGCACGTCGCTCCACCGGTAGCGGAGATGCCGTCCGGCTCGGAAGCCTGGAGGTCCCTCTCTTCGATACCGCCATTGGTAGAGCGTGGTAACCGGTAATCCGAGGTAGTCCGCGAGCTCCTGAACATTGATGAGCCGGTCCGCGTGTTCCATGCCCGTGATGATCCGTGGGCACACTCTCAAATCACTCCCAAATGCCGTCTCACGTTGAACATTGGCTGGAAAGCACGGCGTCAACCTCACGTGTCGATCGCGCCCTATGTCGTCTATCGCCCTTGACTTTCCGGCCCGTTCAGGGAGATCTGAAAGGGTTCCCGCAAGGTCCAACCACGCTGGCTGAGAGGTTCTTCGTCATCTCGCTCCCATGAGTCGTCGATCGCGCTCCGTCCAGGTTGGGAGTCGTTTGGGAGCGTTTCTGGGAGTGGTTTGGGAGGGTGACCGACTATCGAAACGGTTGATGACCGGCGTCTCAGGATCTCCAACTAGCGAATCAGCCTCTGCGGCTGGGCTCACATGCCCTGGAATGTAGGCGGTGATCGGGCCGGGCGTCCGTTGGGGACCGGCCAGACGGCGTGTGGGCCGGCCAAGCGGTCATCCTGGGCAAGTTCGCAGCGAGTAGGCGACAGTTCTTCGTGGAGGAGACCCGGAAGCTCCTCAGCTGACGAGAACCCACCAGCGAGCGGATATGGAACGAACCATCCAAACATCGGATCGAGACTTGATTGTTCTCGCCGAACCGATCCGGAACCGGTCCGTCGCGAGGATCACGCGCCTCGCGTACCGACCCCCTCAAAAGACACACGCACATGCAACAAGTTGCGGCATGTCTACATGTAGACATGGGAGGTGGTGATGGATTTTGACAGTGGCACGTTGGCGAGGATCGACCGGAGGCTGATGGCTGGACTCGATCAGAACGAGACGTTTCGGATGGTCAGGGTTCCGGTGACTGAGGCGCAGTGGTCGACGTGGAAGCGGTATTGCGGTGCAGCGGGGATATCGATGGGCCGGGCAATCATGACGCTGATCGAACGCGAGCTGGTGAGCATCTTCGATGAGTCCACCGGTGAATGTGCTCCGGTGTTTGCGCGGCAAACCGAGGAGCAGTTCGCTGCCCGGGAGGCACAGGTTGTCGCCCGTGAGCGTGCGGTCGAGGCTACTGAGGATCGGTTACGTGGGTGGAACGACCGGTTGCGTCTCTGGGATGGGGAGCTCAAGGCTCTGGAGCAGCGAACCGAGGTGGCTTCTAAACTGGCCGCTCGGCCAATCGAGACCGCTTCGAAGGTCGGCCGCAATGAACGATGCCCGTGCGGGTCAGGTCTTCAAGTACAAGCACTGCCACGGGCTGGCTGGCCGTCACCCGGGTAGCGCCTAGTGCCGGATCGGGTGCGCCTTGGCGACATTAGCCACCGGGGCCGGGTCCGTTGTTATGCGCTATCAGCCTGGCGGAGGGCCCCTCCACGGTGGGATCTGGCGGGACCCTCACCGCGACCTCCACTTGCCCTCGCCATTCGAGAACTCCACCTCTGGGCTGTTTAGGCCTTCGTTCCCTTTTCCAAGGTTACATCGGTCGATTCGTTCCGGGCCAGACGGTTCACCGTCACTCCTGCAAGGGCTGCTATGCCCGCAGCTAATACCAGAATGTTTATGACATAGAGCCCGTTGGGCGCTAAGGCCGCCAGGCAGTAGCTGGCGCCCGCCAGTCTGCCTCGACCTCGTACACGAAGGATGAGTCCTAGAACTCCTGCGACCATGGCGCCTAGTGCGGCCGGCAGAATCCACGGTCTCGTTGATGGAATGCCGGGTGCGACAAGGATTGTGTACAAGGTGGAAGCGGACAGACTCACGACAAGAACAACCTCGATCGAGAACTGTCTTCGCATGGGTCGCTTTCTCCTATTCGTCTATGGCGTCTGGTCCCATTTGGTTAGGTTGGACCAGACAGCGTAATGAGCGTGCATTCCGAACCGGGAAAGGAGGGCTGAAGGCGGGATCAGGTAAGGAGCTGGCCATGGTCTCGCTAGCGATTGAAGTGGTGGCAATTCTGGTCGGACTTTTGGTGGCATCACTTGGCTCCACTCTGATCGGCGTGTAGTTGATAGACACCAGAGCCATCGTGCCACGGTCTCGCACAACGTGATGGACATCCGTACCAGATCAACCGATATCGCTCACAATCGCCCATTTCGTTCACCCACTCTGTAACGGCACCTCGGTGTGCGGTTCAGAACTGCCGGATAGCGCGCCGGTAGAGCGGCTGATCTGAGGGCTCGGTCGCGCGCGTTATGCGTGGTTGCTTTGCCCCGGTTCTCAGCCCATTGAGTCAGCAATCTAGGTGGCCGATGCTGGTGAGCATTTGTCTTGCGGGTAGCCCGGTGAAACTCGCCGAGAGCAACACAACCCACAGTCTTAAACAAGGACCTATCTCATCCGTGAACGACCGACAGAGCACCGATGTTCCGAATGCGTCCGGCCGTGTCGCCATGCACGACCCGTTCGGCACTCCTGACTTGGCAGTCGCCTCCGTTGTTCCCCTGTGCTTGAGCGTCTGTCGTGGTGCTGGGTCTAAACATCCACTGCGGCGCGGATGTGAGCGCGAATGTCCGACGCGTATCGTTTGTCGATGAAACGGTTCATGATGCCGTGCTTCTTGTTGTCGACGGTCTTCAGATTGGTGAAGTGGAATGCAATTGATCGCCCGTATTCGATCGACTGGACCTCCTGAATCTCGCTGAGCCTGCATTCGAAATCACGCCACATGCTCGCTCGGCTGACAAGTCGGTCGCCCTCGAGGCTCAATATCGTCTTGAGGAAGAACATCTTTGGCAATCGGGAGAGAGGCAACAACAGGAGAGGCAATACAGGCAATGAGGACCAGAACGCCCGGCCTTGCCATTGCGGCTCGTGCAGCTGTTCAGTGAAGAGGACATTGACCAGCGCGTAAGCCCAGATCGCTAGCGTCACCATGAACTCGCCGGCGATCCATCGGCGGTTGGGAGCGAAACGCATTACTGCACGGATATCGACATGTTGACGGCAGAGCCTAAGGTCCTCCTTATTGTGGTGAGTCCGGGGATCTGCGGGGCTGACGCCGACCAACAGATTTCACGCCGCAATACACACCCACCTGTGAGAACTGTCGAGGCGAGATCGTCAGCAGTCGCTTCAGGGCCACAAATAGCGCCGATCGCCGGATATCGGGCGACAACGCGCACGCGGCCAAACCACGCATAGCGGCACTTATTGAGCGGCCGAGGCGGCCCGTTCGGAACCTGATCGGGTCTCGCGGTGTAATAGTGATGTATATGAAAGGAATCTCAGCGGCGGTAGGCGTGCCAGTAGCCATCATGCTTCTCGCTGGTACAGCCCTGGCCAAAGGTGGCGTAGAGCAGATCACTGTGACCGGGCCGGGCGTGGAGCAATCCATCCAAATCAACGACCCTCAAATCCTTGACCAATTCAACCCATGGGGTGGACTACATCGGTTCCTCAGCGAGCGATTAGAGGACCACGAAGTGAACACACGCACCTTGGACGGGTCCTACAAGGTCCGATTCTTTCAAAGTGTTCATGAATGGGTCTACGAATTCTCTTACTACACCGCTGAAGACCACGAGCCTGGGTACATCGTCCTCCCCGAGCCACCGATGTCTCAGGGCTTTGTTCACCCGGCAGGTTGGTACCGATCCACAGCTGCGTGGAGTGAAGTGATGTCTGAGCATCTGGAAGAGATAGTCACGCAGACAGCGACGAAGCCGGAGATCTCACGCTGGTTGCCTCAGCTCCTTCTTGTCGTTTCTGCATTTGTCCTCATCCGTCTGGCGGTGGTGATTCGACGCCATGTTCGGGAAAGAGAATTGGCGGCAGCCGAGCGCGCCCGGCGGCTGGCAGCCGGTGAACCGGACTCGCGGGAGCCGCACTGGTTAGTGCGCAGAGGTGACTCTGCCGACCTACCTGGTGGCGGTTGAAGACCCATCGAGTCAGGCAGCCCGTGTGCGAACCTACCGATTCGTAGTCACTTTCGAGGTCGAACCCGATCACCCTGCCTATGACGATCCTGAGTGGGCGGCGACGCTGCCCATGGAGCGCTGACCAATGAATACGGCCTAAGAGCGACTTATGCGGACATCAGGGGGGTTGACGGCTCAGCAGTCAAACGAGGTTCGGCCACGTATTAGCCTGATCTTCTAGAAGTCAATACTTATACTGCTCGCTTGTGGGAAGTCGAGCACACCGACGAGTTCTACCATTGGTGGCGCAAGCTGACCGAAGAGCAGCAGGTGGCCCTCGATGATCGGGTGATGCTTCTGGCCGAGGATGGACCCGCCCTCAAACGGCCGGTGGTAGGCGAGATCACTTCATCTCTTCATCCCAACATGAAGGAATTGCGAGCGTCGAAGGCGGAGCCTTAAGGGTCTTGTTTGCGTTCGACCCGCGGCGGCATGCCATTCTCCTGCTGGGAGGGGACAAGACCGGGCATTGGGAGGATTGGTACCGATGGGCGGTACCCGCCGCGGACGACCTCTACGACATCCATCTGCAAGAGCTACGAGGAGGAGGTCTTCTGGAAGATTGACCGGATCGACTGGACGAGAGAGGTACTGATGCCGTCAACCAAGAACTACCGCGAACTCCACGACCAGGTGACATCTCGCCCAGGTGCCGCCGAACGACTCGCTGCACTACGCAACGAGACTCTGGCCGAGATCGGGCTGCACGAGCTGCGTCGTGCTCTTGATCGTTCCCAGACCGACCTTGCCGCCGAACTCGGGATCAGCCAATCGGCGATCTCTCAGCTCGAACGGGCCGAGGACCTGAAGCTGTCGACGTTGCGGAACTATCTCGCACATCTTGGAGCCCGTCTTGAGCTGCTTGCTGTCTTTGAGGATGACGACAGTGAGCACGTGGTGCCTATTCGCATCGGCGACAGGGTGGCCTGACGATCGGCAATCGAAAAGCGGTTCCCGCGAGCAGTCGATCTGCTGGGCGCGTTTCTGTCCGACTGCTCGAGTACAGTGGCGACACGGATCACATTAGTGTAATTTAGAGCCCGAGTGATCCAGACCGTGCGAAGGGCTTGTACTGAGGTGGCCACGTGGTTGTAACCGCAACGGAAATCCAACACACCGACGTTCCGGTCGTCCTAGGTCGCTCGGTCGAGCGAAGCAAGCATCGCGTGTTGGCGCCACCTGCTTTGCTCAAGCGGGTTGTCGACGAACCGCAGAAGGCCATTCCCGCCATCGCTAAGGACCCAGCTTTGTGCGCCCAAATCGAACATGTTGTCAGTGGCCTCGAAACCCAGCACGTGCTTTACAACGCTGACAGCCGGCAACTCGATATCGCCGAGGAAAGTGTCGACCTGGTTATGACCTCTCCTCCGTACTGGACGCTCAAGAAGTACAACGACCACGAGGATCAGCTCGGTGATGTGGCCGATTACGAACAATTCCTGGATGAGCTCGATCATGTGTGGCGGCGCGCATATCGAGCTCTCGTCCCCGGCGGAAGACTGGTGGTCGTCGTCGGCGACGTGAACGTGGCGCGGCGCGCCTACGGTCGACATCTGGTCTTTCCGCTCCACGCCAGCATTCAAGAGAGGTGCCGCCACATCGGCTTCGACAACCTCGCTCCGATCATCTGGTACAAGATCGCGAATGCACAGTATGAGATGGGACCGGGCGGCTTCTTCGGCAAGCCGTTCGAACCCAATGGCGTTGTCAAGAACGACGTCGAGTACATCCTGTTCCAGCGGAAACCGGGTGGTTATCGCAAGCCCGATCTAGCGACCCGACTTCTCTCCGTAATCCCTGCGACGGATCACGCCGACTGGTTCCAGCAGGTGTGGACAATCGGGGGAGCGTCAACGGCTAACCATCCGGCACCATTCCCGTTGACACTCGCCCAACGGTTGATCCGAATGTTCTCGTTCGTCGGGGATACTGTTCTCGATCCCTTCGTCGGTACGGGAACAACAGCGGTGGCTGCGGCCACGTGCGGGCGTAACAGCATCAGCACCGAAGTCGACTCGGAGTACTTCGCTATGTCTGTCGACCGGCTTATTACCGCTTTGGACTCGGCAGCTCAGACTTCGCTCAATCTGATCGAATGAAGCGATGATCAAGCTGCCCGAACCGACTGGGCTCGAACTTGTCGACGGTCTCACCGCCATGGAGCGCCCGACCATCGATGATTATTGCCGGGCATCGGCTGAGTACATCCGCCAGGCCACCGAGCTCGGGACGAAGAAGGGGAAAGCAGCACAGATAAGGCTCTCCAACGCCCTGGCTGAGGTAACGCTGGCTGACCTTCGGGACCACACCCTGGGGCTCGATGATGCGGTCGCGGGGGAGCGGGAGATCGGAGGGGGCCTTCGGAATGTGAAGGCCGATGTTTCCGAGACCTCCGAGATCCATGGGTTGACGCTCGCCGTCGAGATCAAGCCCGTGCATCTGGCTGTCGGCCGTGCGATATGGAATCGATTTGGCGATGTCAGAACGTTCGCGGTCAACGTCCATCTCAAGTTTCCCTTTGCAGTGGTCGGAGGGATTTTGACGCTTCCCACCACAGAGCGAGTCAGGTCGGGCGATGACACCGACTGGAAGTCGACCAGCCATCTAGTTTCCCGCGCTGTGGCGCGATTCATCAGGGCAGGTGGTCGAGAGACCGAGGGCGATGCTCCCCACCTTCTCGAAGGGATAGCGGTCGTCGCCTTCGACCGTAACACAGGCGCGATTGAGCCGGATCTTCCGCCAGTTTCGAGCGGCCTTCGGTGGGACGAGTTCATTGACAGCATCGCCGAGGCGTACGTCGCCCGGTTCGGTGAGACATGACGGGACAGGGGGCGCTGGAACTCGTCTGTGCTGGGTGTTTAGCGGGTGTCCCAGAAGGGAAGGATGCGATTCCGCTCGGCTGTAGCGGAGGCGAGGTCGAACTGGTCGGTTCAAGAACCCGTCCCTTCTCGCCAGTGAGTTGGGACCTCATTGGCGATACGAGACAATTGCAGGGGTAAGTAGGGGTGGAGGAGCGTGGTCCCCGGGGGCGGTTGGTTGGTGAAGGCGTTCTCGCCGGACACTACCGCGAGGGCAGGCGATTCATGCCTCGAATCATGGCAATGCCCGGAAGCATGTCGAACGAGTGGGTACGCGACGATCTCCCCGATTTGCTCTGGCCGCTCTGTCTGGTCGCACTACACGGCGACCGAGGCATTGTCGACTACCGGGAGTTCCAAGAGCTGGTCATCGACGTCGTAGGCCCGGATCGGATCGATGAGCTGGACCTGGCCGTCGACGGACGACTCACGAGTCTCCAGCACATACCTGTCGAGATCCGAGATGGCATCGTTGAGGCATTTCAGGGTCATCGCCGCTTCGAAGAACTGTTGACGGAAGAGGTCCTCGGCGTGATGCGGATGTACGAGGACCTTCCCGGACAATGGCTACTCGTCGATCCATGGACCGCGGAAGGGGACAACCTTGAGGAGTCCATGAACTGGCTTGCGCGTGCAATCGTGACCGTGGTCGGTGACAGGCACTTGAACGCTCTCGTCAAGGCCCCCACCTTTGGATGGCTCGTTCTCAATCGTCAAGTGCATTTCCCGCAGGAGTTCGGTGAAATGCTGATCGACTATCCGATCAACGAGGAGAAGCAGGGTGCCGCCGACGCCATGATCCTTAGCTCATTCCTGGCTTTCAAGGCCATGGATGTCCTGGCTGACCCCGGAATCGGCGAACAGCGCGAAGCATGGGCGAGTCGCTTCTGGAATGCGAACCGCGCGCTGTCTTCATGCATGCCTGCAGGCGAGATACGGGAGACGAATCGGGTCGGCAGCGAGGAATCGGCCGACGATCATGCAGATACGGGGGCTTCAGATGAAGGCCAGACAGCAGAGGAAGCGGCCAGCGCGTCCGAGGAGGAGACCTCGGGAATTAGCGTCGCGCAGTTGGTCGATGAGTACCTGAGCCAGCTTAGGCCCCTTGCGGGAGCCGTCTCCGAGGCGTTCTACGATCCGGACCTCGCTCTCAACCTCTACATACCTGCTCGATCCGAGGTCGTTGCCGGTCTGGCGACTCGGGCGATCAGGGGTGTTGCCGCCGTGGTCCGCGCGCCCCTTATGTGGACAGGAGAAAACGGCGCCAATGTCATGCGGATGCTTTTTGAGACGCGTGTGGTCCTCCTCTGGCTGATCGCCCAAGAAGATGACTCAGTCTTCGAGCGCTATCAGGACTACGGCCGCGGGAAGCGGAAGCTCCACAAGCATCATGTCGAGGCTGTTGCTCAAGAGCTGGGTGATTCGACGCCCGACGAAGTTATCAGCGTTCTTGAGATGCTGGAGACCAGGACCGGGGGTGAGTGGGCTGAGGAATTCCAAGCGGTGAGCGTCGAGGGCACTTTCTCGGGCAAACACCTGCGCACCATGGCCGAAGAGGTGGGCGAGCTCGATAGCTACAACCACCTGTTTCAGACATCGAGCGGTGTCACGCATGGCGAATGGTGGGCGATTGAGGATTACGCCCTTCAGCGTTGTGTGAACCCGCTGCACCGATTTCACTTTGTTCCCGACTTCGACCTCGACGAACCACCACCTGATCTGCGATTCCCAGGTCTGCTTCTTCGACATCTTGAGGAGATCGTGTCGATCGCTGCTGGGGGCCTCGTGCGAGGTGAGAGACCCAACGACCCGAGTCCCTGAGGCAAGAGCGTTATGGCCAGTTCGCCCGACCAACGACTGGGACCGTGGACCCTGCGCGAGCGATTGGGTCGCGGCGGCAATGCCATCGTCTGGGCGGCGACGCGTCGGGGTACGCGTGGGCGCGTCGCCCTGAAGGTCGTCAACGCGAAACATGTCGAACGCGAGCCATATCGGCGGTTCGTGCGAGAGATCGAATTCCTGCGTGGCCATCAGTCGGTCGAGGGGTTGCTACCACTGGTTGACGCCTATCTTCCCGAAGAGCCGACGAGGACTGACCAGCCTTGGCTCGCCATGCCGATAGCCACGCCCATCGACGAGGCATTGCGTGGACGGCCCCTCGGTGACGTGGTAGATGCCGTTGCCACGATTGCTGACATATTGTGGAGGCTGCAGCGCGACCTTGGCATTGCCCACCGCGACATCAAGCCCGGCAACCTCTACGAACTCGGCGGTGAGTGGCTCATCGGTGACTTCGGCCTGGTCGCTCTACCCGATGCCGTTGGACTCACAGCGGAAGGCAAGCCGCTGGGTCCGGCGCACTACACCGCCTACGAGATGATCCGTGATCCGGCGACCGCGGACCCGCATCCAGCCGACGTCTATTCCCTCGGAAAGACCCTCTGGGTCCTAGCAACCGATCAACGATTCCCTCCGGAAGGGCACCAGCCGCTGGGTACTCGCGGGTTCGCGATCGGTGACTTCCGACCGCACGCGCACGCTCAAGCCCTGGATCAGGAGATCGACTTGATGACACGACTCCATCCGGAGGATCGACCCTCGAAAGAACAGGTTGCACGAGATCTCACCGCATGGCAGGAGCTCGCGAACAAGCCGGTAGTGCTCGACGTGGCGGAGGCCCGATCTGGCTTGCGGGCCAAGTTGGCATTAGCGATCGCCGAGCAGGACACCAAGGCGCAAAGAAAGGACCATGCACTCGCTGCTGTGCGAAGATTGCAGGGGCTGACGGCGCCCCTTAACCAGGCGCTGAAGGACCTGTGGCCCGGCGCCATCATCGACTCGTCGACCGACAAGATGACGACGAACATCCTGAAGAGCCATCGCGGGTTGGGCGGTCCTCAGGTGGAGTTCCGCTGGCATCGTTGCACCATCGTCGCGCCGCTAGAGAGACCTATGGCTTTGACGTTGCGAATGAGCCGGTCCCTCGAGCTGGTTGACGATGGTTCGCTTTTGCTCCATCTGATGGTGGACGTGGGTCCGGAGGGCGTGATGGGCACGGACTACAACTGGCATCGCCCGGTGGCCTCGGCGCCGGTGGGCACAGTGGAAGCGGAGCGGATGCTCGAAGCGGGTGCTCAGGAGCTAAGGGATGCTCTCAAAGAAGGCGTCGGAGTACTGGTCGACAAACTGCCCGACGCGAGCAGCGGCGCCTAGCGTGCGACCTCTCCACAGATGAGGCAATGCAACTGTTCGGTCCAGCCGTCGAGAACCTTCACGGGCTCCGTGGGGTGGCAAACGAAGTCGACCCACTTCATGTCGTCCGCCTCGGTGAGTGGATCTATCGGGTCTGGCGCGTCATGGCTCGCGCTCACGCGGAACAGGCCCCCTGAGCGGCGGCCGACCTTGTTGACCTCGCGAGTGAAGTCTTTCAGCATCGGATCGACGATTTCCCTGGCGACGATGCTCTCAGCGAGTTGGATCTGCGCCTGTGTGAACCACGAGCCAGGTGGGGCCTGGATGACGCAGTAGGGGCAGAAATATCCACCGACTGGTGTCTCGGTTAAGTCGGCATCGTCGTCCACGCTGGGAAGCCACTTGAACTCGCGCTCGCAGGTAGGGCACTCACGGCGCAAGAAGCCGTCAGAGTCCAATGGCAATGACATACCGAGAGTCACTTCGCCGTCGCTCATGGCCCAGCCATTCTACGGGAGGGTGACCAGCCACCGGTACACGTGGGAGTTCCGGTCCGGAACATGAGATGGACGCGGACAGTCCGCGAAAAGTCCGCGGGAGAATGAAAAACGCTGGAAAACGGCGAGAGCCAACACGAGACGAAACCCCTGCTCAGAGGCCATATTTCTAGGTTCTCCCAGGTAGGCGAAACCCCCTGATCTTGACTGGCAGTCAAGGGGTCAGGGGTTCAAATCCCCTCAGCTCCACTTCTGGAATCCTCAG
>Ga0326597_10006890_pt1 | contig 15499 bp, 10 predicted proteins | sample RVTome_12_FD_203789 | JGI IMG/M metagenome (GOLD analysis project Ga0326597, IMG submission 203789) | Soil microbial communities from uranium-contaminated site in the Upper Colorado River Basin, Wyoming, United States - RVT100D185 | ecosystem: Environmental > Terrestrial > Soil > Contaminated >...
GATGCGTGCTCGGGCCGGCGGGATGTCGGCGCGATTTTCCCCTTGACAGCCTTGGCGGCGGACGCTGGTCATGCCCCGGCCCCGCTCAGCGAATGGCCGCCCAGCGGCCGGCACTGGCCCACCGGTGGACGGCCGCGCGCGAGCTGACCAGAAATCATTCCCCGTTCCAGAAGGGCTCATCCTCGGCGGTGCCAGGGGCGCGGAAACCCAGGGTGTAGAGTCGCTCCAGCAGAAGGAGGGCTCGCCATGGACATCCGCTTGCCAACGCTCGTGGCTGCTCCGGAGCACGTCGCCGCACTCGACCGGCTCGGCGACGAGATCGCCGAGCTGTCGGCGCACCTCGATGCCGCCACGGCCCGCCTGCTCGACCTGATCCGCGCCTTCGACGCCCGGGGCGGATGGAACACGGGCTTCCGTTCCTGCGCGGCCTGGCTCTCCTGGCGGGTGGGGCTCGACCTGGGGGCGGCGCGCGAGCGAGTCCGTGTCGCGCGCGCCCTCGGGGCGCTCCCCCTCCTCGCCCAAGCCCTGGCCCGCGGGGAGCTGTCCTACGCCAAGGTCCGCGCCCTGACCCGGGTGGCCACCCCGGCGACCGACGCGCGCCTGCTCGCCGTGGGGCGCGCGGGCACGGCGGCCCAGGTCGAGCGGATCGTGCGCGGCTGGCGGCGGGTGGACCGGCAGGCCGAGGCGCGGGAGACGGCCCGGCGGCATGCGAGCCGGGCCCTGCACGTCCACCAGGACGAGGAGGGCATGGTGAGCGTGCGGGGGCGGCTGGAGCCGGAAGTGGGGGCGCTGCTCATGCAGGCGCTGGCCGCCGCGCGCGAGACGCTCTACCAGCGGGCCCGCCGCAAGGAGGGGGCGGCGCCGGCTGAGCCGGCTGCGGACGCCCCGAGCCTGGCCCAGCAGCAGGCGGATGCGCTGGCCCTGCTCGCGGAGACGGCGCTCCACCACGAGCTCGATCCCGGGGCCTCGGGCGAGCGCTACCAGGTGGTCGTCCACGTGGAGGCGGCGGCGCTGGCCGACCCGGCGCAGCCGGGCCAGTCGGTCCTCGAGGACGGCGGGGGCGTTTCCGCAGAAACGTCCCGCCGCCTGGCGTGCGATGCCAGCCGGGTAGTGATGCGGCAGGACGCGGAGGGGCGGCTGCTCGAAGTCGGGGCGCGGACGCGAACGATTCCCCCCGCCTTGCGGCGGGCGCTCTGCCACCGCGACCGGGGCTGTCGCTTCCCGGCCTGCGGCAGCCGTGTCACCCAGGGCCACCACCTCCGCCACTGGGCGCAAGGCGGCGCGACCACGCTCGCCAACCTCGCGCTGCTCTGTCGCCGGCATCATCGGGCGGTGCACGAGGAGGGCTATCGGGTCGAGCGCGGGCCGGACGACACGCTGCGGTTCCGGCGGCCGGATGGCCGGCCCGTGCCCGAGGTGCCTCCGTCGGCCGCGGTGCCCGCGGATCCGGTCGGTGCGCTCCGGGCGTATCACGACGGGCAGGGCCTGCGGGTGCACGCGCGGACAGGATGCCCCGGCTGGCTCGGGGAGCGGCTGGACGTGGGCTGGGCGATCGACGTGTTGCACCCGGTGGCCGCGAGACCGAGACCATGTCCGCCACTCGACCAGGGATCGCCACCCGTCAGCCGGGTGGCTGGGCCACCCCCGTTCGCCGAGTAGGTGCCAAGCATTTCCGGGCAAACTATATTCGCGGCGATAGCCTCTATGTCTCCTACGCGCCGATTTGATCTTTGATCCCCACACTGGCAGGATTGTCCGTCGTGATCAGCCTGAGCGTCCTCACCGCCGTCGTGCTCACGTTCGTGTCCTTGCCAGCGACCCAAGTCGTCGTCGCAGCCGCCATGTGGAAGGTATTCGATGATCGCTGGGATCTACGCGCGCAGAGCGCCGAGCAACTGAAGAAGCCGTGAGAGTTATCGCACCTCGCCGGCTGATCGAAGCCTTCACGGAGTGGGGCCTCCATGAGTGGAATGGACGCCTTCAGCGTCCGACGCTCGGCCTCAGCGATCCGAAAGCCGTGCTGACCGGCATCAATACGGCTGTGTGGTACCGCTCTCCCCTGATCGCCCGCATCTTGATCGCAGGGCCGCAGGAACACTGCGTCCGTGTCGAAATTCCTTTCGAAGAGGCAGAGATGCTCCATATCGCGGACGGGCGAAGGCTGGCGATCTGGACCGATGCGATTCTCGCCGACCAGACGGCCGATGGGGAGTTTGTAAGGACGTTGGTCGCGAAGGATGACGCGGCGGTTGGTCCACTGGTGTGTACCGCGCGCGCCGCCGAGGGAGGAATTCGCCCTCCCATTGTGATCTTCGATGGATGGCACCGCGCGGCGACGTGGGACGCGCACGGCCGAAGGGGTCTCAGCTACCCAATCGTCGCCGACCTGATTCTGACTAACGAAGTACCGCCTCTTCTTGGAGATCTGCAGCCATGAAGCGCCGCGGTGGGCGGCTCGCCGCCCACCTTGGGTCTTGGTGCATCTTCTCCGACCTCTCCGGTCAGGTCATGGCCAACCTCTTCAATCCGATCATCACTGCCGCTTCGGTCGCTGTCCCGCAGGAGATCGTCGGGCTCGTACGTACCCAGGTGCGCCGACACGTGCCGACGAAGTGGAAGAATGGCGGCCTTGCCGGTCTTACCGCGTCTGCCGACGTGATCGTAAAGCACCACCTCAGATACGCCGTCTCTCAGCTTCACGTCGCAGACGACACGAAATGGCAGACATACTTCAACGAGGGCACGGCGTTTCACCGGGAAGCCGTCGGCAAGGTCGGCAAGCCGATGAATTTTCTCCAGCCGGACCTCGTGCTGCGTATGGAGTTGCTGACCCGGCCGGGGGCGCATCTGCTGGGACGATTGCTCCAGGCGGTGTACCGGGAGACGATCGATGAGTATACGGTCGACATCGAAGTCGTAGCCGACACTGACTTGCGGACCCAGGACACGGAGGCCCACTTTCGCTTGGCGATGCTGCAATGGCCGAAGATCACGCGCGTGCGACACATCTTGGGACTCTACCCCACGGTTCGCGACGCCCGGTGCGAGACGGAGCAGGCGGAGCCCCTCTTGATGCTTCCCGACTACCTGGCGGGCGTCTACCAGCACGCTGACCCAAGAACGGTGTTAGGCCAGCCCGTCGTGACCAGGGAGGAGGCATCTGTGGGCGTCTCGGAGCTCCGCCGCCGGGCCGGGACCCTGCTCTTCGAGGATTCGTTCGACTTTCTCGACGAATATCCGCTGGCCCACGACGAAGAGGGTCGAGTCGTTCAGACTCGAGACCAGAAGCCGCTGGCATGATTGCCGCGGTCAACGCGCAAGAGCAAGGAAGGTAAGGAACTGAGAGCCGATTCCCGATCGTTGCGATAGCAGCTACCGCTTTGGCCGTTGGCTCTTCTGCCGAGGCCAGTCGCGCCCGCACCGTCTACTTTTGCCATGTCCACTTGAGACAGCCGGGCAAGTCCAGCCAGCGCCGTGTCCATCTCGAGCGCCAGAAGCATGCCCCCGGCGGGCCGTCAGCGCCAGAGGCCCTCGCGCTCGAGCCATGTCTGAATCACGCCGGCGATCTCGAGGCTGTTCTTGTCCATCATCATCATGTGCGAGTTGCCGCGGATGCCGGCCTTCGGCAGGTCCCGGACCTCCGCACGCCCGCCCACCTCGCGCACCGACTCGAGGAACTTGACCACGTTGGCCCGAATGGCCGGCCAGCGGGCGTCGCGCTCGATATGGTCGCCGAAGAGGGCCAGGATGGGAATGCCCTTGAGCGCGGCCGCCTGCGCGGGATCACCTCCCCCGCCGGGCTCGACGGCCACCAGCGCCTTGACCTTGTCGGGCCGCGCCTGGGCAACCTTGAAGGCGAACTGCCCCGCCTGTGAGTGGAAGACGATCACGCAGGGGCAGATGCGGTCCACGAGAAGCGCGTAGGCCGCGATGGTGGGAGCGTCGGTCGTCGTCCAGCGGGGGACGAGCTGGCGGGTGAAATTCTCGTAGGCCTCGAACGGGAACTGGGTGCCGGGCAGCGGCTTCATCAGGGCGACGTCGCGGTTGTACGAGCCCCTGCCCTGGCCGATGCGGAAGCGCTCGAAGGGGTCGGCCTTGGTGAGGAAAATGGGCTCGCCCGGGAAGATGTCCGGGTACGGCGCCCAGCCCGCACGCCCCCGCTCGACGGCGTCGGAGTTGAACGTGGCCCACCCTTTCTTGACGAAGTAGTTCAGCCAGCCCTCGCGCCCGTCAGGCGTGGTCTCGTAGCTGACGCCCGTGAGGCCACCGCCGTGCCACAGGAGCAGCGGCACCGTCCCACGCTCGCGCGCCGGCAGGAAGTACTGCACGTACATCTGCTCGACCTGGTAGGCGCCGTTGGGCTTGCCCGAGATGACGGCCTCGCGCCCGCCCACGTGGAAGGAGCCCATGTCGCGGAGCTCGATAGATGCGGGCGACGCGCAGGCGGCAAGCGTGATCACCAGGGCCAGCACGCGCAGAGGGGGAATCCTCATGAGCCACCTCCGGGATAGGACGGGTCTCGGGACTGGGCCAGGCGGGCGAATTCGGCGAGGGAGAGCGTCTCGGCGCGGCGGCCGGGATCGATGGCCGCGGCCGCGCACATTGCCCGCGCGCGCTCCGCCCGGAGCCCGAGGCCCGAGGCCAGGGCATTCGCGAGGCTCTTCCTGCGCTGGCCGAAGGCCGCGAGGACGACGGCGCGCAGCCGCGCCTGATCGTCCACCGGCACCGGCGGCGCCCGCCGCACACGGAGATGTATCACCGCGGAGTCCACCTGGGGCGGCGGCCGGAAAGCGCCGGGCGGCACCGTGAAGGCGAGCCGGGCCTCGCAGGAGAGCTGGGTCAGCACCGAAAGGCTTCCGTACGTCTTGCCGCCGGGCCCGGCCGCCACGCGCTCGGCGACTTCCTTCTGGAGCATCAGCGCCATCTCGTCCACGACCGGCCCCGCCTCGACGAGGGCCTGGAGGATCGGCTTGCCCACGCTGTACGGGAGATTGCCCACGACGAGCACGCGCCCGGCCGGGTCGGGCTTGAGCCCGGACAGCCCCGTGTAGTTGAAGGAGCGGGCGTCCGCCACGAGGACCTCGACGTGGGGCGCATCCGCGAAGCGCTCGACGAGCGCGGCGGCCATCACCTCGTCCACCTCGAGCGCCAGCAGCCTGCCGGCCGAGCGCGCGAGACGGCCGGTCAGCGCCCCCAAGCCGGGCCCGATCTCGATCACGAGGTCGCGCTGCGTCGGCTGCACCTGGGCGATGATGCGCTCGGCCACGGCGTCGTCGCGGAGGAAGTGCTGGCCGAGCGCCCGCGTCTTGCCCGAGGCGGCGTGGCGCCTGGGTCTCGGGGCCAGCGCCCGCGCGTTGCGCCGCGGGCTCATGACGGCAGCCGGGCCTCGAGCTCGGCCAGGAGCGCGCCGTACACCGCCCGCACCTGGCGCTCGGTCTCCTCGCGCGTGCCCGAGTTGTCGATAACATGGTCCGCGAGCTTCGCCTTCTCGGCGATCGGCATCTGGCTCCCGATCCGCGCCCGCGCATCGGCATCGTTCAGGCCGTCGCGCTCCATGAGACGCCGGCGCTCGGTCTCCGGGTCGGCGTAGACCACGACCACGCGGTCCATCTTGGCGGCGCCGCCTCCCTCGAAGAGGAGCGCCGCGTCCCAGATGACGACGCCCTCGAAGGCATCCTCGTCGAGGACCGAGAGGATGCGCTGCTGGCGTAGGCCGATGGCCGGGTGGGTGATCTCCTCGAGGCGCTTCCGCTTCGCGGCGTCGGCAAAGACAACGGCGCCCAGCGCCTTGCGGTCGAGCGAGCCGTCCTCGTGGACGACCTGGCGCCCGAACTCCTCGACGATGCGGGCGTGGGCGGCCTGGCCCGGCATGACGACCTCCCGCGCGAGGAGGTCGGCGTCGATGACGCGCGCGCCGAGATGGGCGAACATCCGGCTGACCGTGCTCTTGCCGGTGGCGATGCTGCCGGTGAGGCCGACCAGGAGGAAGCGCCTCACGCCTGGGCCCAGTCCGCGCCCGTCTTGATGTCCACCTTGAGCGGGACGTCGAGCGCCATGGCCGATTCCATCACCTCGCGGGCCAGGGCTTCGAGCCTCGTGACCTCGTCTGCGGGCGCTTCGAAGAGAAGCTCGTCGTGGACCTGGAGCAGCATGCGGCTCCTGAGGCCGCCTTCGCCGAGCGCCTTGGCCATGCGCACCATGGCGATCTTGATGAGGTCGGCTGCTGTGCCCTGGATGGGCGCGTTGGTCGCCATGCGCTCGGCGAAACCCCGGAGGTTGGGGTTGCCGCTTCTGAGCTCCGGGATGTAGCGGCGCCGGCCGAGCAGCGTCTGGACGAAGCCCCGCTCGCGCCCCTCGGCGATCGTGCGCTCGAGCCAGGCCTTGACCTTCGGGTGACGCGCGAAGAAGCGGTCGAGGAACTCCTGCGCCTGCTTGGGAGTGATCGCGAGCCCGCGCGAGAGCCCGAAGGCCGTCACGCCGTAGATGACGGAGAAATTCGTCGTCTTCGCCACGTCGCGCTGCGCCTCGGTCACCTGCGCCGGCTCGACGCCGAAGACCTCGGCCGCCGTGCGGCGGTGGATGTCCTCTCCGGCGCGGAACGCGGCGATGAGGCTCTCCTCGCTCGAGACGTGAGCCAGGATGCGCAGCTCGACCTGCGAGTAGTCCGCCGCGACGAAGCGCCATCCGGCCTCGGGCACGAAGGCCGCGCGGATCCGCCGGCCGAGCTCGGTGCGGATGGGAATGTTCTGGAGGTTCGGACCAGAGGAATTGTGCACGACGATGCCGTCCGTAATGTACTGCTCCCCGTCGACCGCGATATCGTACATGGGGACTGGCGGTTCCCACGCCACAGACCGCACCCTGGTCTCGAAATATTGCCCCGATACCGCCTCCGCCAGAAATGGCGGCACCTCGACGCCAGCGCCGTTGATCGCATGTACGATCCGCTCCGCCCGAGGCAGCGTGCACGTCACTCGGCCCGCGGCGTACTTATGCATGAAGATGTAAAGCGCCTGAGGAACCCTCCCGTTTGGCTGCCGTTCGCTGTCGTACAGAGCCGCCTTGATGCCGAGGATCTCGTCGGATGTCGGGAGAGTCAGCACTTCAGCGCGGCTCTTGGCAGCCTGTCTGCCGATCAGCCGATCGAGCTGGGATCGCTTCTTCGTGGAGATGAACCCAATCTCTTCCCGGAATCCCCGTTTCGATCTATCGCCTAGAACGAATAGAGTGTGCCGCGGCGCGTACCCGCGAGGATCCTCACTCCCGTTCCTGATGCTGGACGGAATACCGAACATGCCGAGCAGATGGTGAACCCCTTCCAGCATGTCCCTCGATACGGACCTCACAGAGAGAGTGCTTGAGGTCGTCCCATCTCCCTCGAAATATCCGCGGAGAAACGCGGCTACGATGTTCCGTGGGGCGAAGAATAGGCTCGGGGGTACTTGAATCACCTTCGAGGTGCCCCCGGCGCCGAGCTGCTCGATCAGGCCGCACACATCCATGCTCGACAGCAGCAACACGGGGCACGATCGGGTCTTTCTGTATGTCGGGCTCCTCCCGAACAATCTCTCCATAGCGCCGGCGAAGTGTCGAGCCAAGTCCTGGTCCGGCCAGTCGAATGCCAGGACAAGCTGAGCGGGCTTTCCGTTGTAGTTACTGCGCGCGATATGGCCGTCGGCCATCGCATAGCCCACGAGCTCGGCAAGGTCCGCAGACCATTCTCCTGGGAGATTGGGGGTCTTGCGCGTTCGATAGGCTGCGGTCTGCTCCAAGCGAAACGCAACGGAGGTACCGAACGATCCCTCAGTGAAGCTCATGTACAGAGGCACATCGGGTTTCAGATCCGACGCTTCAACCCACCGTCCTGTGGTTCGAAACTGATGTTCGGGGCTGCAGCGGAGAACCATTCCCGTTGAGAGAGTAATCGCCAGCACGGGTTTCACTCCGGTCATCTCCGCCGCCAGCACCCGCCGCGGCCCATGACAGGTCCGCACAACATCCCCTGCTCGGACAGTCTCGATGCCCACAAGCCCCCTGTGGGTATTTACCAACGCGCCCGCGGGGAGGCAGGAGAGCCTCCCCGTCGCGGTGACGAGCTGGTTAAAGGATGTGTGGATGCGTCCCGTGCCCGGGTTGATCAGGGAGGGCAGGGCGTCGGCGTAGGTGGACTTCAGCTTGGCCAGCGTCCGGTGCTCGATGATCTTGGCCGGCAGCTCGTGGCCGAGTGCCAGCTGCTCGAGGACGTCGGCGTCGGTCGAGTACCCCGTCTTGGTCTTCTTGACCGGCGGGAGCTTGAGCTTGTCGAAGAGGATCCGCGCCATCTGCTTGGGCGAGCCGATGTTGAACTCCTCCCCGGCCAGGGCGTAGATCTCGCGCGTGAGCCGGTCGAGGGTCAGGTCGAGCTCCTTGGAGAAGTCCGCGAGACGGCCCGGGTCGACGCGGATGCCGTGGCGCTCCATCGCCGCCAGCACCGGCACCAGCGGCCGCTCGAGGTCTTCGTAAAGCGTGTAAAGCCCCACCTCCTTGAGCGCGCGCGGCAGCATCTCCCAGATCTGCCAGATGAAGCGCCCCCGGCTGCCCGGCGCCGCGAGCCCCGGCCCCTCGCCCAGGAGGTCGGCGCAGACCTCGTCGAGCTTGTAATTGGAGCGCGCCGGGTTCAGGAGATAGGCGCCGACGGCCGTGTCCTCGACGGCGGGCGGCGTGCCGCGGCGGGCCAGCCACCACTCGATCAGGTGCTTGACGTCGTGGCCGATCAGCTTCCGTCCATCGATGTCCGGTACGTCGGGCCCGAGAGTCAGAACCGCGGCGCCCGAAGCCGGATGGAAGAGGCCGAGCGCTCTCAGCGCGGGCTCGGGCGGCCCACCCTCGCCCACCCAGTCCACGGCCACGGGGTCGTCCACCGGGACGGCGGTGAGCCACTGACGGAGCGCCGATCCCTGCAGGCTCGGCAGCGACTCGGACGTAATCGCGGGCGCTTCCTGGGCGGGGAGCTGGCGAAGCAGCGTGTCGAACTCGAGCTCTTTCCAGAGCGCCCGCAGCCGCTCCCAGTCGGGCTCCCGGCGCCGGAAGGCCTCGAGTCCCTGATCGATGGGGACCCGCGTGCTCACCGTCGCCAGCTCTCGCGACAGGAGCGCCTGCCGGCGATTCGCGGCCAGCGTCTCGCGGACCTTCCCGGGCACGAGCGTGAGGTTCTCGTAGAGCCGCTCGACACTGCCGAACTGGCCGATGAGCTTGACAGCGGTCTTCTCACCGATCCCGGGCACGCCGGGAATGTTATCGATGCTGTCCCCCATGAGGGCGAGCAGATCCGGGATCTGCTCGGGGCCGACGCCCCACTTGGCGATGACGGCGTCACCGTCGAACCAGACGGGCTCGCCGCGCGCATTCGTCGAGAGCACCCGCACGCGCGGCCCAACCAGCTGGAGCATGTCCTTGTCGCCGGTGACGAGGACCATCTCGACCGGTTCGGTCCGCATCCTCTCGCAGAGCGTGCCGAGCACGTCGTCGGCCTCGAAGCCGGGCACCTCCAGGAGCGGCAGCCGGAGCGCCTCGAAGACCCGCTTGACGAGCGCGATCTGGCTCCGGAGATCGTCCGGCATGCCGGGGCGGGTCTCCTTGTACGACGGCAGCTTCTCTTCTCGAAACGTCGGGCCCGGCGGATCCCAGGCCACGGCCGCGTACGCCGGGTTCTCCTCGCGGAGGAGTTTCAGGAGCATGGTGGAGACGCCGCGGACGGCATGGGTGGCCTGGCCCTTGGAATTCGAGAGGTATGGCAGCGCGTGGTAGGCGCGGTACAGGTAGCCCGGTCCGTCCACTACGAAGAAGCGGGCGCTCATGCCGGCACCACGCGGTCATAGAGCGCTCGCACCCAGGCGGTACGCCGCTTGTACTCCTCGAGGAACTCCTTGCGCGAGGGGTACTCGAGGCTCTTCGCGAGGCGCGCGGGGATGGGCCCGGCCGGCTCGAGCGTGTCGGCGGGCCGCGCTCCGAAAAGGCGCAGGTCCGCCGAGACGCGGCGGAGGAAGCGGTAGTGCCCGGCGAGCGCCTCCGCCTCGTCTCCGGGCAGAAGGCCGGCCCGGCCGATCTCGCTGAGCGCAGTTACGGTATGCGGGCTTCTGATGGCCGGAAACAGCCTGCCGTGGGTCATCTGGATCGCCTGGGTGATGAACTCCACGTCCACCAGCCCGCCGCGGCCGAACTTGACGTGGAGCCGCCCCGGCGTCTCCTTGCCGAGCTCCTTCTCCATCCGCCCGCGGAGCAGGCGCATCTCCTTGAGGTCGGGCGGCGGCGCCTCGGGACCGTAGACGAGAGCGTGGATCTCCCGCCTCACGGCGCGGCCGAGCCGCGGGTCGCCGCAGACCAGTCGCGCGCGGGTGAGGGTCTGCCGCTCCCACGGGTCGGCCCATTCGCGGTAGTACTGGCCGACCGCCTCCACGCTCGATGCGAAGCCGCTGCCCTTCGACCCCGGGCGGAGCCGGAGGTCCACCGGCACGACCACGCCGGCCGCCGTCACGTCACCCAGGATCGAGGAGAGCGCTTCCACGGCCCGATCGTAGAACACATGGGCCTCGACGCGCTCGGGTCCGTCGGTCTCGCCTGCCCCGCCGTAGATCACGAAGAGGTCGAGGTCGGAGCCGGTCGAGAGCTCGCGCCCGCCGAACTTGCCGAGGCCGATGATGCAGGCGGCGATCATCCGGCCCGCCGCGTCCCGCGGCGCGCCGAAGGCCTCCATCGTCTCGCCGAGGGCCATCAGCCACGCGGCGGCGAGGGCCGCTTCAGCGAGCGCCGTCATCTCGCGCGAGAAGCGCTCAGCGTCCGTGACGCCCAGGAACATCCGCCAGGTCATGCCGAGCTCCTCAGCCTGCTTGAGCCGGCGCAGACGGTCCATCCGCTCGGACAGCGTGAGGTGCCTGGCCAGCGCCGGCGCCAAGGCGCGCCTGAAGTCCGCGCGACGGCGGGGCGCGGCGAAGGTCGCGGGGTCCGCGAGACCGTTCAGAAGCTCCGGCTGCGTCACCAGGAGCTGGGTCAGAAGCTCGCCGCGGGCGCAGAGCTTGACGAGGTTCGCGAGAAGCTCGGGCCGCTCCGCCAGCAGCTCGAGGTAGGCGGTGCGCGGCCCGGCGGCGGCCACGAAGCGCTCGAACTGGTTGAGCGCCTCGTCCGGGTCGGGGCTCTGCCACAGGGCCTCGAGGAGCACGGGGAAGATCGCGCGCAGCGCGCGGCGCAGGGGAAGGGCGTACGGGACGAGCGGCCGGCCCTCGAGAACGAGTCGCAGGTTCTGGCGGGCGCGATCGGGATCAGCGAAGCCAGTCGCCTTGAGCGCGGTGTAGGTCGGAATCCGTGGCGCGGACTCCCGCGCCTCGACCGGCGCCCCCGGCGAGCCGGCGAAAAAGTCGGCGAAGGCCTGGTGCACGCCGCGCGTCACGCGGCGGTACTCGGCCTCGAAGCCGCGGCGCGCGGCGACGGGCTTCTCGGTGCTGCCGAGACGCCGGGCGAGCCGCGCGAGGGCGGCTGGCTCCTCGGGCAGAGTATGGGTCTGGAACTCGTCCACGATCTGGAGGCGGTGCTCGACCGTTCTCAGAAAGACCAGCGCTTCGCCGAGGAAGCGCCCGAGCGACTGCGGCAGATAGCCGCGCTCGGTCAGGCGGAAGATGGCGCGCAGGCTGTTCCGCTCGCGGAGCCACGGGTCGTCCCCCGAGTAGAGGAGCTGGAGCGCCTGGACCAGGAACTCGACCTCGCGGATGCCGCCCACGCCCAGCTTGACGTGGCGCCGCTGGACGCCCCTGGCCCGCAGCGACGCGTCGATTTGCGCCTTCATGCCGCGGACCGCGGCGACGATGTCGGGCTCCACGCCGGGACGAAACACGAAGGGGCGGACGAGATCGAAGAAACGCGCCGCCACACCCGCGTCGCCCGCGCAGAAGCGCGCCTTGATCAGCGCCTGCCGCTCCCACAGCTCCGCCCGATCGGCGAGGTACCCGCGGTAGCTCTCGAGCGAGAGGATGACGCCGCCCATCCGCCCCTCGGGGCGGAGGCGAAGATCCACGCGGAACGCGTAGCCCTCGTCGGTGACGGACTCGAGGGCCTCCACGATGGCCCGCGCTCCGCGGGCGAAGTAGTCGCCGTTCGGGATGCGTCCCGCGGAGCCTCCCGACGTCTCGCCGTCGTCGCCGTAAACGAACACGAGGTCGATGTCGGAGGAATAGTTGAGCTCGTCGCCGCCCAGCTTGCCCATGCCGATGACGGCGAGGCCCGTCGGGGTCCCGTCCTCCCCTCGCGGTAGGCCGTAGCGCTGCCGCAGCTCCTCCTCCGCCCACCGCCACGCGGCCGAGAGGCACACGTCGGCCAGCCGGGACAGCTCCTCCGTCGTCACGGTCAGGTCGGCGTCGCCCAGGATGTCGCGGCAGCCGATGCGCAGGAGCTGGCGGTACTTGAAGCGGCGGAGCGCGTTCCACCGGGCCTCGGGGCGGTCGAAGGCCCGCGCGCTCTGGTCGAGCTCGCCCTCGAGCTCGTCGGCGAGCCACTGGCGCATGGTGCCGGGCTCGAGCAGCCACGCGAGGAGCGTCGGCCGGCGGCGGAGCGTGTCGGCCAGGAACTGGCTCGTGCCGCCGAGCTTGGCGATGAGATGGACGGCGCCGGGATGCGAGCTTAGGAGCCGGAACAGCGCGGCGCGCTCGCCCTGGGCCGCCAGGCGCTCGAGGTTGTTGAGCGCCATGTCGGGGTCCGGCGCCTCCGAGATCTCCTTCAAGAGCCTCGGCAGGAACGGATCCAGGAGCTCCGCGTCCACCGGGTCCGGCGTCAGCGCGTGAAGGTTGGCGAGCGCCGCGCGCGCGTCGGCGAAGCCCAGCCGCTTGAGCTGACTGAGCGCCTTCCTGTCGTCGGCCGCGGCGGCGAGGAGATGCTTCACGCGGGCTAGATCGCGGATTCGCCCTTTTCGCCGGTGCGGATGCGAATGGCCTCGCCCATGGGTATGACGAAGATCTTGCCGTCGCCGATGGAGCCCGTGCGCGCGGCCGCCGCGATGGCCGCGATCACCTTCTCCACGATCTGGTCAGGCACCACGAGCTCGATCTTGACCTTGGGCAGGAAGTCGATGGTGTACTCGGAGCCGCGGTAGAGCTCCGTGTGCCCTTTCTGCCGCCCGAAGCCGCGCACCTCGGTCACCGTCATCCCGATGACGCCGAGCTCCGTCAGCGCCTCCTTGACGTCATCCAGCTTGAACGGCTTGATGATCGCTTCGATCTTCTTCATCGAGACCTCCGTGACGGCCTGGTGCCTTGCGGGCGGAGCACCTTCTTGTAGAGTTGCGCGTACTCTCGGGCCGAGGCGTCCCACGAGAAGTCCTCGGTCATGGCGTTCCTGACGAGAGCGCCCCAAAGCCCCGGCCGGCTGAAGGCGGCCGCCGCGCGCCGGACGGCGTCCAAGAGCGCGTCCACCGAGAGCGCGTCGAACAGAAAACCCGACCCGGTGCGGCGGACCACGTCGAACTCCCTCACCGTGTCCGCGAGGCCACCGGTGCGCCGCACCACCGGCACGGCGCCGTAGCGAAGCGCGATGAGGTGCGCGATCCCGCACGGCTCATAGCGGGACGGCATGAGAAAGCAGTCGGCCCCCGCGTACATCCGCGAAGCGAGCTCCGGATCGTAGCCGATGCGCGCGGCGACCATGCCCCGGTGGCGTGCGGCCGCCGCGGTCCAGGCCTCCTCGAGGGGCGCCTCACCCGAGCCGAGGAGCGCGACCCGGCAGCCGGCATCCAGCAGGCCGGGCAGGCTCTCGAGCGCCACGTCGAGCCCCTTCTGCCCGGCGAGTCGCGTGACCATGGCGACGAGCGGCCCCCGCCCCTCGTCGAGCCCCAGCTCGCGGCGCAGGGCTTCGCGGCAGAGGAGCTTGCCTTCGGGCTCCGCCGGCGAGTACGAGCGCGGAAGCGCGGGGTCCTTCGCCGGATTCCACTGCTCGTAGTCGATGCCGTTGATCACGCCGTGGAGATCCTGGGCGCGCTCCTCGAGCACGCCCTCGAGCCCGTTGCCGAACTCGGGCGTGCGGATCTCGGCTGCGTACGTGCGGCTGACCGTGGTGAGCAGGTCCGAGAACACGAGCCCGCCCTTCAGGAAGTTGAGCTTGCCGTAGAACTCGAGCCCGGCGGGGGTGAAGACGTCCCAGCCGAGGCCGGTCATGGGCATGTCGTAGTGCCAGAAGACGCCCTGGTAGGCCAGGTTGTGGATGGTGAAGACCGTGGCGACGGAATCGAGCGCCGGGTGATCGCGGTAGAGCGTGCGGAGGTAGACGGAGATGAGCCCGGTCTGCCAGTCGTTGGCGTGGACGATCTGCGGGCGCCAGGCCTCGCGCCCTTCTCCGTCGAGCGCGATCAGCGCCTCGAGCGCGCCTCGGCAGAAGAAGACGAAGCGCTCGCAGTTGTCCAAGTAGTCGCCCTCGGCCGTGCCGTAGAGCCCGTCGCGGTCGAAGTAGTGGTCCTGCTGGAGGAAGTAGACGGGCACGCCGGCGCTCGTCTCGGTGGCGAGGAGCGCGCCCTCGACGAGCCGGTCGCCCACCGGCACCTCGAGGCGTGGGACGACGGTCCTGATTGGTGAGGCGGCGCGCTCCACGCCGCGGTAGCGTGGCATGAGGATGCGCACGTCGTGCCCGAGCGCGCGGAGCGCCCGCGGCAGCGCGGCCGCGACGTCGCCGAGCCCGCCCGTCTTGGCGAAAGGCGAGACCTCGGAGGCCACCAGCAGCACGCGGAGACGCTGCGCCATGTCCCTGCTCCTCACGCGTCTTCTTCGAGGATCGGAAAGACCAGCTGCGAGATGTGCGACGAGATGCGCTTGAGGTTGGTGAGCACGTCAAGGTGGATCTCGGATGTCTCGAGCGACTCGGCCAGCCCCTGGCGGAGCCGCGCCAGGTGCGAGGTGCGGAGCTCGCGCTCGCGCTGGCGGATCGCCGGCCGCTGGTCCAGCACGTCCTGCGCCAGCGTCCGGTCGTTGGCGGCGAAGCCCGCGATGGCGCGCTCGAGGTTCTTCGAGATCATGCCGTGGAACTCCAGCAGCTCCGCCTCGCCCGCCTCCGAGAAGCGCCGGCCCTGGTAAAGCTTCTTGCGGGCCAGCTCCATCAAGTTCTTGTCCACGATGTCGCCGATGTTCTCGAGGTTGCCGATGAAGGAGATGAGCCCGATTTCCTTGCGTAAGAGGTCGGGGGACATCGTCTCCTGCCCCAGGCGCGACAGGAAGAGCTTGATCTCGCGCTCGAGGTAGTCGAGCTGGTCGTCACGCCGCTCCACGTCCTCGAGCAGCTCCTGGTTGTCCGTCTGCAGCACGGCCATGGCGTCGCGCAGCATGCCCTGGGCCACGTCGCCCATCCGCATCGCTTCGCGGGTCGCCTGCCCGAGCGCCAGGGCCGGCTGGTCGAGGAAGCGGTCGTCGAGGTAGCGCGTCTTGAAGGGGTTGTCGGCCGTCGTCACGTCGTCCGGCACGAGCATCGTGATCGCGCGCGCCGCCCACGGGGCGAA
>Ga0326597_10006891_pt1 | contig 15499 bp, 15 predicted proteins | sample RVTome_12_FD_203789 | JGI IMG/M metagenome (GOLD analysis project Ga0326597, IMG submission 203789) | Soil microbial communities from uranium-contaminated site in the Upper Colorado River Basin, Wyoming, United States - RVT100D185 | ecosystem: Environmental > Terrestrial > Soil > Contaminated >...
CGGCGGACCCGAATCGCCAATGGGAATATCCATCTCGCACATTTCGCCCTCGCGCCGGAGCAGCTTGCCCTCCAGCAGGTTGGCGACCCCGATGAACTTCGCGACGAAAGTGTTGGCAGGGCGCGTGTAGATGGCGTGCGGGTCGGCGATCTGCTGAATCGTACCCTCGTTCATCACCACCACCCGATCGCTCATGACCAGCGCCTCGGACTGGTCGTGCGTCACGTAGATCGACGTGATGCCGACCTCGTGCTGCATACGTACGAGTTCCACGCGCATCTGTTCGCGCAGCTTCGCATCCAGGTTGGAAAGCGGTTCGTCGAACAGGATCACCTTCGGGCGATAGGCGATGGCGCGCGCGAGCGCGACGCGCTGACGCTGGCCGCCGGAGAGCAGCGTCGCGTAGCGCTCCGCGAGGTCGGCGAGCCCGACGAGCTCGAGCGCCTTCATCGTCTGTTCCTTGAGCTTGGCTGAGCCAACGCGCCGCACGCGCAGGCCGTAAGCGACGTTGTCGAACACCGTCATGTGTGGCCACACGGCGTAACTCTGGAACACCATGCCGATGTTGCGGTCTTCCGGATTGAGATGAATGCCTCGCTCGGGCGATGTCACCGCCGCACCGTCGATCCTGATCTCGCCCGAGTCGGGACGCTCGAGCCCCGCAATGCAGCGCAGCGTGGTCGTCTTGCCGCACCCGGAGGGCCCCAGTAAGGTCACGAATTCCCCTTCCGCCACGGACAAACTTACCCCGCGCACTGCGTGCTCGGCGCCGAAGTGCTTATCGAGCCGCTCTATTTCGACAATCCGATTCGTTGTCTCGCTCATGGCTTCACCGCCAGGCAGCGTTCCGGATCGAACTGCAGGAATACCCGCTCGCCGGGCTTGAGCCGCGTGCGCGGATGGGAGAGAACCTTCCATTCGAAAGTGCCCCACATGACGCGGCAATCCGTGCAGTTACCCAGGAAGATTGCCTCCAGGACCTCGCCTGTGAGACACGGCCCGCTGCTTTGTTCGCGCGCGGCGCGCACGTCCTCGGGACGCACCGAAAGCACCGCTGCGGAGCCTTCGCTCACGTCTTCGCCCAACATGCAAGGAAGCTGCACGCGCTCATTGCCGTGACTGACTTCGAATTCGCCGCGCCCGGGTGCGGTAACCCGCACGACCGTGCCTTCCAGCAGATTGGCCACGCCGATGAAATTACTAACGTAGCGATTGACCGGGTGCGCGTAGATGTCGCGCGGGCCGCCACGCTGCTGGATGTGGCCCTTGCTCATCACGATGATCTCGTCGCTCATCACCAGCGCCTCGGACTGATCGTGGGTGACGTACACGGAGGTGATGCCCACCTCGTGCTGGATTCTTTTCAGTTCGAGGCGCATTTGCTCGCGCAGCTTCAGATCCAGATTGGACAGCGGTTCGTCGAACAGCAGCAGCCGCGGCTTGGAGACGATGGCCCGCGCGAGGGCGGCGCGCTGCTGCTGTCCGCCCGAGAGCTGCGTCGCGAGTTTGTCCGCCATGTCGGCGAGCCCCACCAGCACCAGCACAGAGTTCACCCGTTCGTCGATCTCCTGCCGGTCGACTTTGCGAATCTCCAGCGGATAGGCGACGTTCTGCGTCACGGTCATGTGCGGCCAGATGGCGTAGCTCTGGAACACCATGCCGATGTCGCGCTTTTCCGGCGCCAGAAACAACCCCTTTTTGGGCACGGTGTAGGCGACGTCGCCCACGTAGATCTCGCCGTCGTCGATCTTGTGCAGGCCCGCGATCGACATGAGGGTGGTGGTCTTGCCGCAGCCCGAGGGGCCGAGCAGCGTCAGAAACCGGCCACGCGGCACGCTGAAGCTGATGTTATCAACGGCGCGGTCGGAGCCGAAATATTTCACGAGACCGCGCACGTTGAGGTAGGGCGCGTCTGTATTCTGTGCTTTCTCTGCTTGCATTTCTAATAAGGACCTTCTGCGTCAAGCGGACAGCGCTTCGCGCCCGGCCGCGCGTCGGAAGACGACGATGCACGCCAACAGCACGACGGTTTGCGCCATTGAGAGCGCCGAGGTCATCGGCTCGTTTTCGAAGTTGGACAGGTAATAGACGCCGACCGAGAGCGTCTCGGTGCCGGACGTATAAAGGATGATCGAAATGGATAGTTCGCGCAGGAAAATAATGAACAGCAGAATCCAGCCGGCAAAAATTCCCGGCTTGAGCAGCGGAATCGTCACGCGGCGCAGCGTGGTGAACCACGATGCTCCGGCCATGCGGGAGCTCTGGTCGAGTTCCTCGGAGATCGCGAGCATTACCGACGAAATGTTGCGCTGCCCGTACGGGAAGAAGCGGGTGATATAGCCGAGCAGCAGGATCCACAACGTCGCGTAGATCGGGGTCTTGATGTAGGTGACGAGCACGCCCATCGCCAGCACGATGCCCGGGAAGCCGATCGGCACCACGCACAGCAAATCGAGCATCCGGGAACCGAAGCCCTTGGTGCGGTGGATCATATAGCTCACCACGATCGCCAGGACCATCGCGATGCTGGCGCCACCGAAGGCCAGGATCAAGCTGTTCCAGATGCCGTTGGTTGCCGCTTGGATGCTGTCGTCGCGCCAGAAGGCGAGCACCTTGACGTAGTTGTACAACGTCATGTCGCTCGCGATGATCTCGCCCATCCACACCGGGTGCAGGCTCACGATCAATAGGCTGAATATGGGCAGCACCACCGCAACGAGTATGAACAAAAGGTTGAGCGCCAGCGCGGGCCATTTCCAGCGGCCGAGGTCGATCACGTTGGGCCGGAAGCCCTTGCCTGTCACCGTGGTGAACGAGCGCGGCGCGATGTAACGCTGCTGAATCCATATCAGGAACGCGGTGATGGCCCCGAGCGCCATCGCCATGGCCGCGCCCAGGTAGTGGTTCGCATCATCGCCCACTGCCTTGGTAAAAATCTGCGTGGTGAGGGTCTCCCAGCCGTAAGGCGTGCCGAGCTTGAAAGGAACGCCGAATTCGCCCGCGCTAGTGACAAAAACGATGATGGCGCCCGAGAGGATGCCTGGCGCAACCAGCGGCAAAGTGACCGTCAGCGTGGTGCGCAGCAACCCGGCGCCGGTGGTGCGCGCGCTGTCCTCGAGCGAGGGATCCATGCGGCGCAGCGAGCCGACCACGAACAGATAGACGAGCGGCGTGAAGAAAATACCGGTCACCCAGATGATGCCGTAGATGTTGTCGACGTTAAGTAGTACCCCTTCGATGCCGAGGTACTGCCGCGCCCAGACGTTGAGGAGCCCGATCTGCGGCGAGGCGAGGTTGTGCCACGCAATCGCGCCGACGAATGGGCTCAGGAAGAACGGAATCAGGTTGTACGGTTCGAGCTTCTCGCGCCACGGGCAGTTGGTGCGCGCGTTGATCCACGCGAGCGACACGCCGAGCAAGGTGGCGAGGATCGTCGAGCCGCTGCTGATCAGCAGCGTGTTGACGAACGCCTTGGGGATGACGCGATCGGTGAACAGCGTCCGGTAGTTGTCCAGCCCCCAGTGGGTCGACCAGCCGAAGCCGTCGAGCACCAGGAAGCTGCTGATGACCAGCGTCACCAGCGGCAGGATCACCGCCAGGGCGACGACCAGGCTCACCAGCATCGTCGCGACGGATTCCTGCGTGAACAGGCTACGCCAGCGCCCAGTCGTCTGTGCGCCGGCGTACGTTCCCGCGGCCTCCTGCGTACTCACACGCGTGCCTGAAACTAAACTCGACGCTTGCGGCTAGCGGAAGCTGGCTAGCGGAAGTTCTTGGCCCAGTCGTCCCGGACCTCTTTGAACTTCCCGCGCGACTCAACCCAGTTCTTCATTCCCAGCAGCTTGCGCGAGGAGAGGTCGAATAAATAGGGTTCGGCCTCGACTGGCGGCTTGTAGCCTTTCATGAAGCTGTAGACCGCTTCGCCCTTGACCGTAACGTCGGTGCCTTCCTTGCTCAGCAGGAATTCGACCAGCAACTTGCCGGCGTTCGGGTGCGGCGCGCCCTTCAATACGGCGATCTGGTTGCCCAGCATCACCTGGCCTTCCTTGTAGTAGCCGACCTTGAGGATCTTGGCGAGCTTGGGTTCCTTGAGGACGTTCTGGTACACCCGCCCCGAGAGGTTCCACATGTCGAAGGGCCGCTGACAGGTGATCACCATCTGCATCTTGGGCTCAGTGCGGAATTCGACGATCGGGTCCGTGGCCTTCAACTTGGGCCAAAAAGCCTTCATGTCAATGCCGGACTCGACGAGCGAAATGACCGTATTGGTATAGGTCGAGCTTTTGGTGATGTCCGACGAAATCGTCTTGCCCTTCAGTGCGGCGGATGTGACGTCGGCATAGGAGGTTACGTTGAAGTTTTCCATGCCGGGGCAGGCGGAATTCCAGACCGGCTGGAAAGTGTAGGCCAGCGGAACCACCACGTATGGATAGTTGAAGTACTGGCCGGCTTGCTTGGCAAGTTCCTCGTGATTCTTCCAGTAACCGCTGTCGAGCTTCTCGAACGCGCCGTGCTTGACGGCCTCCTCGAAGAACCCCGGGTCGCTCACCATGTGCACGTCGACCGTGAAGCGCCCGGCCTTAATCTCCTGGCGCACCTGCGAAATCGTTGCCCCTGTCCCCTTGCGCAAATTGTTGAACTTGAAGTCATCCCCCAGTCCGTAGCGCTTCTTGAACGCTTCGGCCATGCGCTGTGCGGTCGAGTCGCTGAAGAGTGGGTTGATGATGGTGACCGCGCCCTCTTTCTTTGCCGCGGCAGCGAGTTTTTGCTCCTTCGGCGTCAGATCCGCTGCTTGCAGAGGCGTTGTGGTACCGATGAAAGCCGCGGACAGCGCGGCGGCTACGGGTGCGGCAGACTGCCAGGCAAGACGTTTCATGGTGCTCCTCCTGTGTGTCATTAGTCTCCATCCGGAGCGCGCAGCAAGCGCATTCCGGTTCAACCCTATCGCCGTCCGCTAGTCTTGCCGGATCGGCCGGTCCTTTTTTACACCGCTTATATCAGCTCTCGTTCCTATTCTGCCACACTAGCCTAAGATGTGGCGATGCCTGCGGGTCAACGGGTGGGCACGACGACGTTTATCTGCACGGGATCAGCCAACCCAATTCGATGAATTCTCAGGGTCGTTATGGCGTATCAACCAATTGAAAACTACGGCATGATCGGCGACATGCACACCGTCGCACTGGTCGGCATCAACGGTTCCATCGACTGGCTGTGCGTGCCGCATTTTGTTAATGAGGAGGAATGTCATGAGTAGTGATTCCATCACCGCCGGCAGCGCGCCAGTGCCTGGACAGACGCCTAGATTCAAGCCGCTGGTCGAAAGCGATTTGAGCGAGGCGCAACTGCAGGCCGCGCGCGAGCTCGCCAGCGGTCTGCGGGGGCACTGGAACCCGCACGGACCGAACGCATTGCTGTTGCGCAGCCCGGAGCTGATGAGTCGCTCGCAGCGGGTGGGCGAGTATCTGCGTTACAGCAGTTCGCTACCGCGGCGGCTAAACGAATTCGCGATCTTGATCACCGCGCGCCAATGGAATGCGCAGGTCGAGTGGTTTGCCCACCATCCCTTGGCGCTGGAGGCTGGACTGGCGCCCGAGGTGGCCGCCGACCTGGCGCAGGGCAAGCGCCCCAGCGGCATGCAGGACGACGAGGCGAGCGTCTACCAATTCTGCAAGGAACTGCACGCGACCAAGGCGGTCAGCGATGCCACCTTCAAGGCGCTGGCGGACAAGTTCGGTGAACGCGGCGTGATAGACCTCATCGCTTTGACCGGGTACTACACGATGTTGGCAATGTTGCTCAACGTCGCTCAACAGCCATTGCCGAATAATGCGCCACCGCCGTTATCGCCGTTGAAATGATTCATCCTAGTTCCAGCGATTGAACCGCAAAGGACGCCAAGGACGGGAAGGAACCGTAGAAATCGTAGGATGGGTTAAGGCAGGTAACCCATCGAGGCCGCGGGTTACGTCGCATCCGCGCCTCAACCCACGCTACGGGCTTTTTTTTCCTTGGCGTCCTTTTCGTCCTTCGCGGTGAGAGCTTTTTCTAAATTCGCGCGAGAGCGCTTTGCGTATCCGCGCGCGGAGAGAAACGAATGACCACACGCAATGAGTTACGCCAGCAGGGCGAGGCGATGCGCGCCCGATTATTCGGGACAGACATTCCCGATCCGCAGGCTCGGGACGCTGCACTTGGCTTTCGCGATCTTATGTCCGAGACCGAGTTCGGGATCGTCTGGTGCCGACCCGGACTGGCGCTGGCCGATCGTATGGTATGTACGCTGGCTGCGCTGGCATGCGTACAGCGTCATTCGGTGTTGCGCCGTTACGTGGGTGCGGCGCTCAATATCGGGCTCGATGCCGGCGCCATTCAGGAAGTGCTCATTCAGATCGGCATCTATGCGGGCTTCGCAGCGTCCGAGGAAGCACTGGCAACCGCAGCGGCGTTATTTGCCGAACGTGGGATCAAGGTCCCCGCGCAAGCGCCGCGCGACGACGCGCTCGAGACTCTCACTACGCGCGGCAATGAGCTCCTCAATGCACTGCATCGTGAAGGCGGCGACAAGGGCTACGCTGCTCCGGATAATCCGGTCACCGGCGCGCTTTATCCGCTCGCCATTCAGTACGGCTACGGGGAAATCTGGTTTCGGCCCGGACTCGCACGGCAGCAGCGTGCGTTGTGCTCGGTCGCGAGCTTTACCGCGCTGCGTCTGGAAAACCAGACCCGGAAGTTCGGGCAGGCCGCGCTCAACCTCGGTGCAACGCGTACCGAGGTGCTCGAGGCGGTGATACAGACCGCGCCATTCAGCGGCTTTGCGCCGGCACTCAATGCGCTGGCCGTTCTGAGCGACGTGCTGCGCCCCGCGTAACCGGGGATCGCACATTGCGGCGGGAATAAGTTACCCCCGCTTCAGTTCCTGTATCGACTTGACGATCTCGCCGTCGGCGCGCTTGAGCGCGCGCGTGACCGCACGCGTGTTACCGAATGTCGGGATATAGGCCGAGTGCTTGCCTGCACCACCGGTCACGATCACCAGCAAATCCTCGGGCTTAACGAACATTCGTACGGGCGCATCCAACGGTGCGTTGGCGTACTGTTCGGAGAGTTTGCGGCGGAAACGGCGCTCAATACCCTCTTGCGAGAATCGGCCCATCGGCAGTGTCGCGCGCTCGAACAGCCAGCGCTTGACGTCCGCTTTCGTCATGCCGTCGCCGGCAACGGTTTGCGCGTGCTCGGGGCCGAACGCGACGCATGGCTGTCCCGCGTAGTAGGCGTTGTTCGATCCGGTGACGGTCATGGTGCCCGCGACCATGGTGAGGATGCCTTCGGCGCTGATGCTCTCGTGGTCGTTGATGTTGTGCGGTCCTTCTGCGGAAATCACCGTCACGGTACTCGCCTCGCGCGGGAACCCGAGCTCGACGTGCAGCGGCTCCCACGGGCTGGCCGCTTCGTTCTCCGCCACGCAAAAGCTGAACTTCGCCGGCGAGCCGGCCGTCGCCATGTCGCCGATGCCGGGAATCGCCGCGCCGATGTTGACTAGCGCGAGCCGCACTGCGCGACCGATTACGGCGTTGGCGCGAAAGTAGTTGCCCATGGCGTTCTGGCCGGCGTTGATGCCGACCTCGCGCGCAATCGGCCCATTGAATATCAGCATCGGCGTGCAGGGATGGGTCGTGGCCTGGGTGCCGTAGAGGTTATAGGGTTCCTCGGCCATCGCTTCCAATGCCAGTATCACCAGCGGGAAGTACTCCGGCTTGCAGCCCGCCATCACCGCATTCGCGGCAATGCGTATTGGCGTCGCGGCGCCAAAGCGCGGCGGTATTTTGACCACCGGCTGATCGAAGTCGCGGTCGCAATAGGCGAGCATGCGCTCGACGCGCTCGGGTGTGGGCGGAATCGCCGGCAGCCCGTCGCTCCAGCCTTGTGCGCAAAGAAATTCGTTGAACGCTTCCAGGTCGTCGTCGCACTGCGTCATCACACCCGGAGCGGCGAGCAGGTTCGCGAGCGAGCTCATGACTTCTGCTCTTGCAGGACTTTGAGCAGCTGCGGCAACGCGACGCCCGCGCGCTCGCGCACTTTATCCGGGTTCAACCCGCCGAGCGGATGTGGGATTTTCAGCAAGGGCAGATCGGGAACACCAAACACGTTGGCCTGTGCCGTGCCTAGCCTCATGAACGTATCGGAACACACCACCGCGGCGACCAATCCGCGTTTGGTCAGTTGCGCCATGTCGTGGACACTCCACGACGTGCACGAGCCTCAATCCGCCATCGCGCTGACAACGATATCGGCTTCCTGTGCGAGTTCATCGAGCAATTTGTCGGTTGCGGGCCGGCTCGATGCCGGCTTGCGTTTTAGGACGACGGAGGAGATGGCAAACTCCTTTTTCACACCCTCTACGAGCAGGTTTAGCAGCTGGTCGGCATTGGCTTTGCTGTTGTCGAGCACACCGAGACGCAGTCCGCCAGCGCTGAGTTTGCGCCCGGCCTTGATCTGCGTGACCTCCTCGACAGGCGCTTCAGGGATCACGATGGATATTTTTGCCATGCCCGTTCCTTCAGTCGATGAATTGATGGTGATGTGGCCATGCTCGCACGTCCGCAGGCGCGCACCGCCCATATTATGCGGCCTATGCGAGTGGTCGCCTAGCCGCGCGGCAGCCAGGACCGATAGGCTTGCTTTTAAATCGCGAGATCCTTGAGGTTGTAGTCGCGAATCACCTTCTCGAAGGTCTCGGTGTTGAAAGCGAAGTGGCGCTTGCGGTCTGCAAACGGTTGGTACTCGAAGGGCTGCTCTGCCGGATAGTACTGCCGGCGCGCATCGATCGCGACCGCGATGACGGCGGCGCGCTCGAAGATGCGCTGTGCGTCGTAGGTGACGCCTTGCGACTGCATGCTGAGCGCGGCCTTCGATCCCAGAACGGACGTGCGGCGGTGAAATCCGAAGGTGATGGAGATGCGCATATCGGGCGAGGTGTTGGCGAACGAGCCGTGCAATGTTTGTCGGTTGACGATCGTTACGTCGCCGGGCGCGCAAATCAACGGTATGGCGCCCGGCAGTCGCTCGCTGCCGCCGTTCTCGGCGACTAGTCGCTTGATATCGACACGTCCCTGCTTGTGGGTGCCGGGCATTACCCAAAGGGCATTGGCCGCAGTGGTCGGGTAGATCTGCACCTGATAGTTGAAGCCGTGAATGCCTTCGTCCCACTGCGGGTTGTTCCAATGGGTCACGCCGTCCTGGTGCCAGGAGACGGACCCACCGAGCCCGGGCTGCTTGACGAAAATCACATCGTTGAACGGAACGAAGTCCTCTCCGTTGATCGACGCGGCGATTGCAAGGAGTTGCGGATGGCCGTACACGCGCAGACCCGCCGGCATGTACTGGCACATGCCGCGCATGCGCAGGACGACGTAATTCGGCGCGTCGCGTTCGGGCTTTGGCTCTGTCATGCGGATCGGGTGGCGACCGCCGTTGGCATCGGTTCCGCCCTCCGGGTCGGAGAGGGGCTTGATGATCGTATACAGTTCGCGCGCGGCATCGAGGCCGAGCGCCGGGCGACCCTTGGCGTCGACCTTGGCGCCCGGACTGACGGGTGCGCGTTCCAGCATCACGCCCGCATCGCGCCGCAGTTCTTCGACTTCCTGCGGGCTGACGACGCCTTGGAAAACATAGAAGCCGTGTTGCCAGTAAGCGGACAAAATATCCGGATGCAGGCGAGCGTCCGCATCGAACCGCGCCGGACCGTAGTTCCCGATCTCGCGGGCGCGCCGCCTTCCTTCCTCGCCGTAGGCTGCCATGCTTTGCGCATGCTTAGCCCTTGTCAGTTCAGTATCGGCTTCTAAGACCTTGGTCATGGCGCATCCTCAGATACGTAGTCGGGGGCGGCGGCCCGCCGCGTCGGATCGACTGGACTCGAATGCGCAATCATAGTCGGAAACAATCCACAAATTCTGTGGATAACTATGTGCATAACGTGTAAGTAGAATTGCTAAGTTGAACGTTACGCAGTGTTTTTCGCTTTGCGATTAAACTTCAACCATCAATGTTTCTTCTTTTATACAATGGCTTACAGATGTCTCCGTAGGGAGGATAGTGACCGTGAGCCGGTGGGCTAATAAATTGTTGACGGATGTGGACAAACCCGCTCCGCCGCATGGGCCATAGCCTAGCGGGCCGCTCCCTAGGGAACTTTTTTCGAGTTTTTGTGACGCTCGATTTTTTGCCCCAGCGGACTAGCGGCAGTGCCGCCCGAGATAGACGATACAGGAAGCGCTCGAAGCAGCAAGACGCGAGCAGTGTTTGGTAGTCGATACAAAATGTCGCTGGTTATGTGTAGCCTCCGAGGTTTTGTGGGTTTTCCGGGCGCGGATCCGAGCTGCGAATTTTGCCACTTTGCGGCGCCGGCCGCGCGTATGATCAAGCCTGTGCGTGCATGCACGGTGATTGGGGGGATGAACGATGGAAGTATTCGATCCGAGCGGCGCGACCGAAGTCACGGTTGCTTTCGCCAAGCGCCTCGATACGCTCGAGGGCAAGAAGATTGGTCTGTTGTCGAACGGCATGTGGCGGGCGGACCAGGCCCTTGCGCTGTTGAAGGATCGCTTTCAGGAGCGCTACCCGACATCGACCCTGGTGCACATTCCCGCGCGCGAGCGCATTCAATCCGAGGAAGTGATCGAAGCGATCGCGCGCGAGGGCTACGACGCGGTAGTCGTCGGCAACGCCGCTTGAGGGCGCTGCGCCACGGAGTGCGGCCGTGCAGCCGCCAAGGTCGAGCAGCAGGGAATTCCCACGGTGGTCCTGGGCCGCCAGGATTTCGTGACGGTGATCCGCAACGCCGTTGCCGGCGTGGGTCTCGCCCCCGACATCGCGATGGTCGTGTTCCCGATCGACTTGTTCCTGGTCGAGAGCGATGTCGGGCAGGTCGCACACGAAGCTGATCGATTCGTCGATGGTCTGACGCGCTGGCGCTCGGCACAGTCGCGCACCGCGAGCCGAGAGCTACCCATGCTCAAGGTGGAGGGCAGCGATCAACTCGCGACGTTCTCCGAATTCAATGCCATGTGCATTCGGCGGCGTTGGGGCGACGGCTTGCCCCTGGTTCCGCCGACCGAAGATCGGGTGAGCTGGATCTTGCGTGGTACGAACTTACGACGCGATAACGTGGTCGGAAAATTCATGCCCCGCGGTGGCATCGTCACGATGGAAACGCTGGCGATTGCGTTGGCGATGGCAGGCGGCCGGCCGGAATACCTGCCGCTGCTGCATGCTGCGGTCCAGGCGATCCTGGATCCGGCGCTCGAACATGAAGGCTGGCAAGCCACGTCGAGCAGCACATTTCCGGTCGTGGTCGTGAACGGTCCGATGGCTCGTGAGATACGCCTGAATGCCGGTTTCGGTTTGCTCGGACCAGATCCGCAGCACCCCGCGGGCGCGAGCATCGGACGAGCGATCCGTCTGCTGCAACAAAACGTTGGCGGCGCCCTGCCGGGCACCGGGACGATGGCGATGTTCGGCGCGATGCGCTACACCAACGCCGTTTTCGCCGAGGACGAGGAGGGGCTGCCGCCGGGCTGGGAGCCCTTCAATGTCGGCTACATGGGGTACGCGAAGGGCGTCGACAGCGTCGCGGTCAACGTGGCGTCCGGCGCGGACAACATCATTCGCAGGGGTGTCGGCAGCGAGACGCTGGATTTTGAAGCGACCTCCAGCCTGGTCAGAATCGCTACCTATATGAAAAGTCACAACGCCAATTCTCTTCCGGCGCATCGCACGGGAACCCCTGGCATCCTGCTGATCTCGCGGACCGTCGCGAATCAGCTTGCCGCGCTCGGCTGGAGCAAGCGCTCGATCCAGGAATACCTCTGGGAACACTCGCGCATCGCGCGCGGCGATCTCGAACGCAGCGGCATGGTCGCTTGGATGGAGCATCGCGACGCGGGGCGGATGGACGAGGATCCCTGGCCGATCACGAATGCACCGGAGAATATCGCCATTGTGGTCGCCGGCGGATCGCATCCCACACATGCCTTCTGGATGCAGACCTCGATTGCAAGAAAGATGACGGGTGCGGAAATTAAACGACCGGCGCAGTGGCCGGCGCTGGTTGCAAGTGGCGCTCATGAGCTCGGCTACGACGCGGCGGGCTGAGCGAGCGCGGATCGAATTCGCCGAAACATGGGCACGGAGCTGACGTCGGGCAGCGCGTCAAAATCGAAGAACTAAGACCAACAAGGGAGTCCAATGTTAGAGAAAAAATTGCGCCGAGCGCATCTCATCGCCGGTGGTTTTCCACCCGGTTCGAGCGCCGGACACGACCACGACCATGCCCGCCTGCGGCTGCTGGGGCTGCTGGCCGAACGGGATGTTCAGGCCTCGGTCGCCAGTGACTTCGCGGATATCGAGAAATGGCTGCCGGTCAGTCGCTTGCTGATCGCCTATACGGCCGGCCCCTACCCGGACGCCGCGCAGTGCCGCGCGCTTCAGGCTTGGCTAGAGGCGGGAGGTCACTGGCTCGCCTTGCACGGAACCAGCGGCGGCCGCGCCCAGCGGGTGGAGGGTGTGCGCCAGCGCCGCACTGTCAAGGCCGAGCATCACGCTCTGCTCGGTAGCTTTTTCCTGACCCATCCGCCGATTTGCCGGTTTCGCGTCGATGTGAGCGACACCGATCATCCGCTCACGCAAGGGGTCGGCAGATCGTTCGAAGTCGAGGACGAACCTTACTTCATCGAGCTGCAGGATCCGGGCGCGACGCGGATATTGCTCACCGCGGACTACGGTCCGAATGTCGTATCCCCCATAGTCGGACCCCTGTACGGCGCGGATACTTCCCTGCAACCCGACGGCAAGACCCGCGTGCTCGGCTACACCCGTGAAGTCGGCAAAGGTGGCGTGGCCTATTTCGCTCTCGGTCATTGCCACAGCCCCGCCTCACGCGAGGACCGACCCGTCGATCCCACGGGAACGCTGCCGCCGACATTCCGGGGGTCGTGGGATACGGATGCATTCGCCACACTGCTGCGCAACGCCATCGCCTGGGGTACGGCATAAATGAAAATCTGCCACTACAACGCAAATCAGGCCGGCATCGTCGAAGCGGACCAGGTCTATCCGCTTGGCGATGCGCTCAGGAAAGCTGCCTTCCTGCGCGATCACTACACCATGCTCGAAGTGGTCGAAGCGCTGATCGAGAATCCTGCGGCGCTGCAGATTGCCCGTGATGCGCGCGCGATCGGTACGCCCGTTCCACTGGCCACCGTGAAGTTGCTCGCCCCGATCACCAACCCACCTTCCATCTGGGCGGCGGCAGCCAACTACCGCGCTCACCAGAGCGAGATGATCAACCGAGTCGGGGCACGCCAGCGCGCGGATCGTTCCAAGGACGACTTGATGGCCGAGTTCTTCCTCAAGCCCAGCTCCTCGCTCATCGGTCCGGGTGAAACGGTTTTCTTGCCGAAGATCGCCAAGCACATCGACCACGAATGTGAATTGTGTGCCGTGATCGGCCGGCCTGCGCGCCGCGTGAGCGAAGCGCAAGCGCTCGATCACGTGTTCGGCTACACCACGCTGTGGGACTTCAGCATCCGCGATCCCTGGTCCAAGCAGCAAAATACGCGCAACATTCGCAAGGGCTTCGATACCTTCACCGGCCTTGGGCCCTGGATAGTGACGCGCGACGAGATCGCCGATCCCCAGGACCTGCACATCACCGTGGACCAGAACGGCACGCGCGTCATGACCGCCCACACCGCTGACATGATCTGCTCCCTGCGCGAGCACATCCGTTTCTTGTCGGACAAGATCACGCTGCGCACAGGTGATCTCATTAGCACCGGGACACCGGCGGGCGTTTCGCGGCTGGCGGACGCAGACCGGTTGAAGGGGGGTATCGCCGGCATCGGCGAGATGGAGTTTACGGTCCGGGCCGAGGGCTGAGTTCGCAAGCTCACCGCATGGGCTTGTAGATCGGATTGGGATCGTCAATCGGGCAAGGATGACGACCATCGTGCGCGGTGATTTGCGGCGCGTGTGCCATTACGCGGCGTTGGTCGGTAGAATGGCGGGAGTGTAGGGGAGCTTACGATCGCAAGGTATCGACATCTACGGGTATTCACACTAGGGGAGAGATGAGATTGGCCGAGTCCGCAGTTACACACGCATACGGCTACTTGACGCAGCCGGAGATTCGTTTTCTAGACGCAGCCCTCGAGCGCTTGATACCGGCCGATGAACTCGGTCCCGGTGCGAAAGAGGCCGACGTCGCCTATTACATCGATCGACAACTGTGCAGCGTGTGGGGCACGCACGGACGCAATTACCGCTCGGGTCCGTGGCTCGAAGGCGCGCCGGAGCAAGGCTTCCAGTCGCGGTTAACGCCGCAGGAGATTTATCGAGCCGGCATTCGCGAGACCAATTTGTACTGCCGGGCGAAGTACGACAAGCACTTCGAGTTCCTGAGCGCGGCGCAGCGCGACGAGGTCTTGCAAGCACTCGAGCAAGGCAAGATCGAACTGGAATCGCTGTCCTCCAAGCTGTTCTTCGACCTCCTCTGGCGCAACACCGAGGAAGGATTCTTCGCCGACCCGATGTATGGCGGCAACCGTGACAAGGTGGGCTGGAAGCTGCTCGGGTTCCCCGGTGTGGCCTCTGGCGCCTACAACGCGCGCCTCGACAGCACCGAGCCCTACCACGCCGAACCGGTGAGCATTCTCGATATTCAGCAAGGGAAGGCGCCGGTAGATGCACAGGGCTTCGCAAAGCACGTAATGGTGGACCAACGCGGCGGGAGAAAATAACGTGACGACAACTAAACTCAAACCAGTCGATGCTGTGGTGGTGGGCAGTGGCGTGGTGGGTTCCATCATCTGCATGGAGCTTGCGAACGCCGGCCTCAAGGTGCTGTGTCTCGAACGTGGCCGCATGGCCGAACCGCAGCAGGATTTCGTCATGCCCTACGTGCAGGACGAACTCAAGTTCGACCGCCACAGCGATATTTTCCAGAATCTGTCGCGCGAAACGATTACCTTCCGCAACAACATGAGCCAGACCGCGCTGCCGATGCGCGAGCTGGGTTCGTTCAAGCCCGGTGAGATCGTCGGTGGAACGGCTGCGCACTGGGGCTGCAACGCGCGCCGCTTCCTGCCGCATGATTTCGAGCTGCGCTCGAAAGTGACCGAGCGCTACGGCAAGAATTTCTTTCCCGAAGATTGCACCAGTCAGGATTGGGGCGTGCCGTTCGAGGAATTCGAGCCCTACTACGATCAGTTCGAGCACATCTACGGTGTCGGCGGTAAAGCGGGAAATCTGGAGGGCACAATCCAGCCAGGCGGCAACCCGCACGAAGGCCCGCGCTCGCGCGAGTATCCGAATCCGCCGACGCGTCGCACGCCACAGGGCGAAGTCTTCGCGAAAGCGGTGGCCGAACTCGGTTACACGCCATTCCAGGGTCCCGCCGCAGCCATGACCCAGGACTACACCAATCTGTACAAGCTGATGC
>Ga0326597_10006892_pt1 | contig 15496 bp, 12 predicted proteins | sample RVTome_12_FD_203789 | JGI IMG/M metagenome (GOLD analysis project Ga0326597, IMG submission 203789) | Soil microbial communities from uranium-contaminated site in the Upper Colorado River Basin, Wyoming, United States - RVT100D185 | ecosystem: Environmental > Terrestrial > Soil > Contaminated >...
GCAGCGGCGGCGGCGGCGGCGGCGGCCGTGGCGGCGGCGGCGGCGGCCGCTGGTAGGCCCCGGCACGCCACCCCACAGACACACGAGGAGACCCTCGGCCCAGAGCCGGGGGTCTCCTTCTTCGTTCTCCATCCTCCCTCGTCACTCGCCGAGCCGGTGCAGCGCCTCGACGTCGAGCCGGTCCTGGGGGCGGTGGCTCTTCGACTTCAGGAGGATCAGGCCCTCGGCGTCCAGGTACGGGACCTCCACCTCGCCGTCGTGCACCTTTCGATGAGCCTCGAGGTCGGCGTACCGCAAGCCGCCGATGCGCGTGAACAGATCGACGGGGAAGTCCTCGATCACGCGCACGGCCCCTTCCTCGTCGCCGAAGTCGGCCACCAGGAGCTCGCGCGCGTGCCCCTCGCCGAAGCCCGCCAGGACGTCGAGCATCCTGCGCACGTTGCCGGGCTCGGCGTCGACGACGAGGTCGAGGTCCTCCGTCGTGCGCACGTGACCGTTCAGGGCGCACGCGACGCGACCGGCGACCACGAAGCGCACCTCAGCGCGAACGAGGTCGGCCAACCACCTTTCTAGGGGGGCGGGCGACGGATTCGGTGCGGGCTCGCGATACGGGTGGACGGAGGTTCGCGATCGAGCCCAGAAGGAGGAGCAGGCGCTTCAGTCCGTCCTTCTCGCGCAGTCGGCCGGCGGTCTTGCGGATTCCGAGCTCGGACACGAGCCGATCATAGCGTCCCCGGCACCGCTGGTGACTCCGAGGAGCGGCGGGGTTTCCGCCTCGCTACCAGCGCGCGGCGAGCTCGCGCCGCAGAGCGTTCCCCCCTCTTCTTGCGCCGGCGGCCTGCCCGGCCGGAACGCGAGCAGCCCGATCGCTCGCAGACCCCCGGCGCAGCGCTGGCCGTCCGCGAAGGGCGCCGCGGCGGCCGGAGCCAGGTCGGCCAGGCGCCGCCGGAAACGCTCGGGCGCGGGCCGCGTCCCGCCGCCGCTCATCGCCGTCGGCTCGGCGTGGACCAGCGTCGGGTACGGGTAGAGCAGCACCGCGCCCGCGCCGTCGTCGGCGACGACCTCGAAGGCGTCCGTGCCGACGCCGGCGCCGGCCGTCAGCCGCACGGAGTAGGTCCCGTCGCCGTGGTCCTGGACGCCGCCGAACGTGGCCAGGCCGGCCGAGCCCGGCGCGTGGCGCACGTCGATCGCCGCTCCGCCGTGCAGGAGCGGACGGCCCTGGATGTCGCGCAGGGCGATGCGCAGCGCGGAGCTCGTCTGGCCGTCGCCCGGGACGACCCCGGGCAGCGCGCGCTTGCGCGACTGGATGTGGTCGGGCCGCCCGATCTGCGCCGCGCGCCAGGCCAGGACCTCGAGCCGCAGCTCGACGATCGGGTCGGGCAGGCCCGTGTGCCCGAGCGTCCTGAAGTCCATGTAGTACTCGCCGTTGGCGCAGCCCGAGCCCGAGCCGCAGGTGCCGGGTGCGTCGCCGACGCGGCTCACCAGCACGAAGGCGGTGTGGGCCGACTTGGCCGTGCGCAGGTCGAAACCCGGCGGCGGCGCTCCGCACGAGTCGGGGTCCGAGGAGCTGCACGAGCAGCGGCCGTCGCCGCCGGTCTGCGCCGCGGCGAGCATGGCCGCCATGAGCTTCTTCGCCGTGTCGCCGGGCTCGGACAGGAGCGCCAGCTCGGCGTTCCTCACGACCGCCTCGCCGGCCAGCACGTTGCCCTGGATGGCGTAGGAGATGTCCCCCACCGTGCCCGAGACTCCGCCGGCCCAGTCCTGCGCGCTGCTGCCGGTGAAGGTGGCGGCCTGGTCCAGGTCGGCGATGCCGAACTGGTAGATCTGCGGGTTGGGGAGCGCATTGAGCAGCGCCACGATGCGGCGCGGCGCGGTCCCGGCTTGCAGCTCGTTCCAGATCAGCTCGCGCCGCTGTCCATTGAAGTCCCACCACGCCTGCACGCAGGCGCCGCCGACGCCCGGCACGACCACCGCCAGTTGCGCCTGCAGGTCGGGCCCGACGATGCAGGTGGCCTGCCCCAGGGCGACCTCGCCCGTGGCGCGGTTGACGATCACGACCGACCAGGTCGCGGCGGCCGGCGCGGCGGCCAGCGCGAGTGCGAGCGTGAGTCGGAGCAGGGCGGGTGCGAGGAAACGCTTCATGGAGACCCCCAGGACCGGATGCGACGTCCGCCCAGCGTACCCCATTCCGCACCGTCGTGGCGCCGCGGACGGGATCAGGCCCTACGTGGCCTTCGCAGGCCCGCGCGCGGGGGATGGGCCTGTCCGTGCGAGCACCGGGGCTCACTCGTGCCTGCCGGCGGCCCTGCGCGCGGCGGCCGGCGCGGAGCTCCGCGTTCTCGCAGCGACCTCGCTCCCGCCGCAGGTCGCGCTCGTCGACGTGTCGCCCTTCGTGACGCGGGGCGGACTGATCAGGACTGCGAGTCGCCGTCGGCCTCGACTTCCGGCCACGTGTCGGCGCGGGCGGCGCGGTGCCGGCTCGAGACGTCGCTCTCGGCCGAGCGCCACTCGCCGGAGTCGAGTCGATCCCAGTTGCTGAGGTCGAAGTGCACGCGCTGGACGCCGCGCACGTGGTTGAGGTCGCGCTCGAGGGCCTCGACCTCGACCGGTCGCACCGGGGCGTTGGCGTACTCGCGCTGGTGTAGCAGCTCGCCGATCATCCTGACCACGCCGCGGGCGCAGACGAAGGAGGTCTTGTTGAGATCGATGCGATGCCTGACCAGCGTGTTCCGCAGGCCAGCCCGGATCTGCGTGTCGCTGAGACGATCCATGTTGCCGTGCCGGGGGCCGTCCCGAGCTCAGGCCTTGGATCGGAAGGGCCCCCGCACGCTCTTGAGCGAAAGGGCGGTCGCGCGCTGAGCGGCCCCGTTGCGGCCGGGGACGAGCTGAGCCTCTAGGCCCGCAGATGTTGAGCGGCGTTCAAGAACCGACTCGATTGCCGAGCGGTGGATCCGGCGCCGGAGGCGCCGCGCCGCCCATCAGGCGGCGAGGAGGGGGAGGCCGCGTGTCGCGGCAGGTGCGGGGAGGGTCCGCCTCCCCCGCCAACAGGATCAGCGCGGGCCGAGTCCTTCCCTTGGGCTGCGGGCGTTCAGCCCGCTCTGAGCCTCTGGGGCCAGAGATGTTGACCGGCGTTCAAGAACCGACTCGCTCGCAAGGGCGTGCAACCGGCGCCGGAGGCGCCGCGCCGCCCATCGGGCGGCGAGGAGGGGGAGGCCGCGTGTCGCGGCCGGTGCGGGGGAGGGTCCGCCTCCCCCGCCAACAGGATCAGCGCGGGCCGAGTCCTTCCCGTGGGTCGCGGGCGTTCAGCCCGCGCTGAGCTCCTCCGCCGCGGGAGAACGGGCCGGCGCCGCCGCGGCGGCCGGTCAGCGATCGCTCGGGCGCCGGCGCTCCGGCTCGGCGTCTCCCGGCTCCGGCTCCTCGTCCTCGTCCTCGTCCGGCTCGCCCTCGCTGTCGGGCGCGTGGGGCACGAAGTTCGGATCCTGCCTGGCCCGGCGCTTGGCCGCGTTGCGGGCGAGGCGCTGGTCCATCTTCTCCTGGCGCTTGAGCTGCTTGCGCCGCTCGCGCTGCCGCTTCTCGAAGGACTGGGGAGAGCTGGCCACGTCAATAACTTACCGTTTCGGGGGCCGACACGCTCGCGGCGATTCGAAAACCCTCGCCCGCCCGGCGGCCCGGCCACGCCCGCCCGGCGCGGGGGCTCGCGCGCCGCGCCGGATCCAGGGGCCGGGCCAGGATCCCGCGCCCCAGCGGGCCTTTGCGCGTCCGGGCGACCGCGGCCAGCCCGGCGTCGGATTCCCGCTCTCGCTCGAGGAGCTCCGCGCGCAGCCGCAGTGGGAAGCGGTTCAACGGGATCCTAGGATCGGTCTCCATGGCAGCGACCCGCGACGACCCCGCCGTGCTGCTCGAAGCCGCGAACCCGACCGTGCTCGAGCTCGCCCGGGGCCTCCTGGCCGAGGCGGGCATCCCGTGCTTGGTGCAGGGCCCCGATTTTGACGTCGCCGAGCTCGGCCTGGCCGCGCACCAGTCCGTCCGCGGCGGCGATCTCCTGGTGCCGGCGAGCGCGCTCGAGCGGGCGCGCGCCGTGCTGGAGGAGGCCTGGGGGTCGGAGGACGAACCTACCCGGTAGATTCTCCAACCCATTCGCGCTCACGCGAGTCCGCCGGCGGGTCAGCGGTCCCGCGCCCCGTAGCGCTCGAACAGGTAGGCGAGGTGCCGCTCGCGCTCGGCGTCGATGCGGGCGCGCGCGGGCCGCACGTCGGGGGCGCGGCCGGAGGCGATCGAGCTCAGGGTCAGGTAGCGCGCGAGCTGCTCGTCCACGTAGGAGGACGCGGTGCGCCGCGTGACGCGCTCGGACCCGATGTTGAGCCCCGCCTCGCCGTCGATGGCCGGGATGAGACCGCTCGATCCGAGGTCGGCCCAGAAGCGCTGCTTCGCCTCGGGCTCGACCCCGGCGAACAACCAGCGCTCGGCCATCAGCCCCTTGCGCGCGAGGGCGCGGGCCTCGACCGACTTCCGGCGGCAGTAGTCGACGAAGGCGCTCTCGTCGGCCGCGCGCCGGCCGACCTCCGGCGTCGGTCGCCGGTGCTGCAGCGCGTCGGCGGCCGCGTCGTGGTTCCGGGCTGCCAGGAGCCGCTCGAGCTCCTCCAGGCCGATGGGGTGCAGCGCGCCGAGAGTGTCCAACGCCCACGAGCGCAGATCGAACGCGCTCCGGCCGCGCGCGGCGAGCTCGGCCAGGATCGCGCTCGCGCGCGCTCCGTCGCCCGCTTGCGCCGCGTGCGCGTAGTCGTCCAGGGTCGCCGCCGGGGGCTCGTCCGACGCGGCGCCGGCGTCCCCGGGAGGCTCGAGGCCCGCGCGCTCGAGCGCCCAGGCGCGCAGGTCGAACGCGCGCGGGGCCGAGGCGATCAGGAGCGCCAGCCGGCGCCGGCGATCCTCCTCGCCGCCGCGCTCCGCGCGCCAGTCGAGGAACGCGCCCAGCAGCACGGCCGGATCCGCATCCTGTCCCATCCCGGCCCGGATCGCGATCTCCACCTCGTCGGGGAAACCGTAGTAGACGATCGTGCCCTCCGCGTCGACCAGGCAGGCGGTCGGGACCTCGGGCACGCGGTAGGTGCGGAAGATCTCCATCGTGGGGTCGCAGGCGATGGGCACGGTGTACGCCATGCGCTCCACCAGGTCCTCGATGACGTTCACCGGGTCGTACGAGATCACGAGCACTTCCAGGCCCGACCCGGCGTAGCGCTCGTGCAGCTCCGGGGCACGCGGCCGCATCTTCATGCAGTCCTTCTTGCAGGTCCCCCAGAACTCGAGCAGCACGAGCTTGCCGCGCAGCTTCGCCAGCTCGGTCTCCCGCCCGGCGCGCACGTTCACCCAGGCCGGGACCTGCAGCGGCGGCGCGGGCCTGCCCAGCATCGGGCTCTGCGCCACGGACGCGGGCGCGAGCAGGGCCGTCAGGCACAAGACCGCGCTCACGCGCAGCAAGGTGGGGTGAGACATCATGCCAAGGGGGCGCCGATCGCACGGCGCCGGGGGTGAAAGCGTACCACGGCCCCGCGGCCGTACGTCGGTCCGCGGGACTCGAATGAGGGCGCCGACGCGCTGAGCACCCCTACTGCAGGAGGACCATGACCGTCTCGGACTGGTCGCGGCGGTTGGGGCGGCTGCTGAACACGACCCGTCCTCGCCGTCCGTCGGCCGTCTCGGCCTCGATCACGTAATCGGCGGGTTCGAGATCCAGGCGCCAGACGAGAGCGCCCTGGCCGTCGGGCGCGATGCGCGCGCTCTCCAGGACCTCGCCCGAGCGCGCCGCGCGGAGGACGGCGGACACCTCATCCGGAGCCGGCGTGCCCCCCCGCGCCTGGAACGAGAGCGCGCGGATCGTGGCCAGCCGCAGCGTGAGCTCGAGCGGGGTGTCCTGGTTCGGGGCGACGTCGAACTCCGCTTCCTCCCAGAAGTAGTGCGAGCCCTCGATGGCGATCGAGTAGGAGCCGGGAGCAAGCAGAATCCTGGCCGGGATCTCGCCCCTCGCGTCGAGGAACCCTATCCGGTGCTCGCCCTCCCCGTACGCGAGCCGGTAGCGGAAGCTGCCGCGCTGCTCGTCCTCGGGCAGGACCAGCCGCGGCACGAGGGCGCCGGGCCGCTCCAGCACCACGTCCCCCAGGTCGAGCTTGCGCTCCGGCGCGAGGTCGCGCGGGCCGAGATCCAGGGGGGCTCCCTGGCCCTCGCCGTGAACGCTGAGCGCGTAGCGATCCGGCCGCAGGGGACCGATCCGGAAGCGGCCGTCCACGGGATCGCTCTGCGCTCGGAACGACATGCGCGAGCCGTCCTGGCGCGCGTACGCCACCTTCGCGCCCGGCACGACCCGTCCGTCGGCGTAGAGCACGCGGCCCGTGATCACGGCCGAGGGCACGGCCTCGCGCGGCACGCGGATCGTGACGTCCGTGTCGCCCGCGCGGACGTCGTCGCGCTCGACGATCGAGCCGCCGTCCCACAGGTCCGGCGTGCGCACGGCGACGTGGAAGCCGCCGCTCGGGGGGTCCGCCAATACGAAGGACCCGTCCTCTGCGGTGCGCGCCTTGTCGCTCCAGACGTGCGGGTTGTCCGGCGGGACGATCAGCACGTGCCAACCGACCAGCGGCGCTCCCTCGTGATCGACGACGCGGCCGGAGATCCGGCTCCCGCGCTGGAGTCGCGGATTCCAGAGTCCGCTCTGCCCGTGCTGGAGCAGGAACTCACGAGTCGCCGGCTCGAAGTCGCCGCGCGTGGCGGCCGTGACCTCGAACAGCCCCGGGTGGATGCCGCGCAGCTCGAAGCGCCCGGTGGAGTCCGTGCGCGTCCCGGCGTGCGCAATGGAGTCGCGCGGGCGCTTCGCCGACACCCGGACGTCGGGCAGGTCCTCGCCGTCCGGGCCCGTGACGACGCCGCCGATCGTGCAGCCTGGAGAGAGGACGATGCGCACCTCGATCGACTCCCCGGCCGAGGCCGTGTAGGTGCCGCCCTCGTACGGCGCGAAGCCGCGCTCCTGCAGGCGCGCCGCGATCGGCCAGGTACCCGGCGGCAGACCACGGGCCTCGAAGGCGCCGACGGCGTCCGAGACGAGGACGATCGGCGGCGCTCCGCTCGCCTTCGAGCCATCGGGCCGCAGCGCGTCCGTACGCCGGCCGATCTCGACCGAGGCCCCCTCGAGCGGCCGGTCGTCCTCGTCCACAACAACCCCGCGCAGGTGCACGCCGGCGCAGGGCAGCACGAGCGTCACGCGCTGCTGCGCCCCGGTGTCGGGATCGTGGTCGGCGCGCACCTCGCGCTCGGCGGAGGGTGCGTGGTCGGCGCTGCGCGCCCAGATCTCGAGCTGGTCGCGCTCCGACTCGAAGACGAAGGAGCCGTCTCCCGCGGACTCGCACAGCACGACCTCTCCCTCGCGCGCCATCCGCCGCACGCTGGCCCCCGCGACGGGAGCACCGGCGTGGTCGACGACCTGGCCCGCGAACGAGAACGACTGCGGCCTGAGCGGGGCCTGTTCGTCCTCCGGCTCGGCCGTGCGACCCTGCGCCACGGCTGCGAGCGCGTCACGGCGCGAGGTGGAAGTCCGCACCTGCGCCTCGACTCCCGGCGAGGGGGCGGACGGCTCTGGCGCGGCCGCGACCGCGGGGGGCAGGGGCGTCGGCCCACGCGCGGGCCACGCGAGCCACGTGGCCAGGAGCACGGCGCCGAAGAGCAGAGCGGCGAGCGAGGCCTTCGTCATGAGAGCACCTCCGATGAGGACGGGAGCGGTCAGCAGGCCTGTGCCGCAAGGGAGGGCGCGGCCCGAGTGCGCCGCGGCCCGCGCGAGCACGCGCGCGCGCACGGACGCCAGCCCGCCGGGCGCCGGAGCTGAGAGCGCCGGCAGCGCGAGGGCCGCGGGCAGGGACTTGCGCAGGAGCTTCAGCCCGCGGTGGATGCGCACGTTGGCGGCGTTGCCCGAGATGCCCAGCATGTGCGCGACCTCGCTCGGCGTGCGCCCGTCGGCGAGGTAGGCGCGCACGGCGGCGGCGTAGGTCGGCGGCAGCGCGGCCACGCCCTCGTCGATCGCCCGGCGCAGCTCGTCCTGCGCCGCGCGCTCGGCCGGATCGGCCTCCCGCGAAGATGCGAGGGCGTCGTGACACGACGGGTCGGGGACTCGTCCGGAGCGCCGGCGCGCCTCGCGCGCGCGATTGGCGAGGATGCCGAGCATCCACGGCATGAAGCGCCGCGCGGGGTCGTACTGCGCGCGCTTCTCGATCGCGGCCAGGAAGGTCTCCTGCAACGCGTCCTCGGCCGCGGCCTCGTCGCCGCAGAGATGCCGCGCAACCCGCAAGAGCTCGGGCGCGGCGAGGTCGAAAACGCGCCCCAGCGCGGCGACGTCGTCGCGCAACTGGAAGCGCCGGTACAGCCGTTCGAGCCTGCGATCGCCCACGCCTCTCCTGCTGGATCCGGGCGGCCCGTCGCTTACCGGGATTCCGGGCTTTCCGCCTCCGTACTGCACAGCGCGGCCCCCCCGGCCGCAACCAAACCTCCCCCGCGCCATCGGGCCGCGCGAGGTCCGACATCGTCAGATGTCGGGCCAGCAAGCATCTGATCTACTACTCACGGAATCGTCGCGCGAAGCGCAGAAACACTGGAGTAGTAGATCAGCGCGCCGTCGGCTCCAGGCGGCCACCCATGCTCTCAGGGTCCCTCCAGGGCAGGCCCGCGACCTCCAGCTCGAGCGGCCGGCCGCCGCGCAGGAGGCGCAGGCGACAGTCGCTGCGACCGTAGAGCACCGCGAGGTCGCTCTCGTTCTCGAACTCGAGGCCGTCGATGCCGACGATCAGGTCGCCGGTGCGCAAGCCCGCCTTGGCCATGGCGCCCGACTCGTCGTGGATCGTCACGAGCAGCGCGTTCTGGACCTGGGCCTCGAACACGACATCGCCGCAGGGCACCTCGATCGCCATGCGGCCCGTAGGATTCGAGGAGCGCAGGTCGTAGCTGCCGGCGGGCAGGTCCTCGAAGAGCGCGACGCCGTTTTCGAGCTCGCCCTGCTGGCTGAAGTAGCGGTTCGCGGGCATGGAGAGCCGCAACCGCGTGCTCTCCGTCGCCGCGGGATGGCGCACGACCACGTCGTACAGCGGCGGGATCGCCATGCGCGCGACGTTCGGCCCCGAGACGACCTCGAGCTCCTGCGACAGGATCGCCATGGATCGCCCGAAGTTGCGCCGCGAGCCGCCCTCGGGCGCGAGGTGCATGCGCAGCACGTAGCTGCCCGGATCCACGGCCTCGAAGACGCGCACGCCCGCCGTCGTCAGCCCCGAGTCGTCACCCCACCAGAAGTACTGATCCTCGCCGCCCGCCTTGGCCAGCTCGATCGAGATGCGCCCCTCGTACTCGCTGCCGGCGTGACCCGCGACGATCACCTCGAGCCGACCCGCGAGCGCGAAGGCGACCGCCAGCTCGGCCTGCCCGCGCGCGAGCTCGATCGTCTTCTCGCCGTGCCTGGCGTGCCTGACGGTCAGCGTGAAGGTGTCGCCCTCGGCGCCCGAGGAGAAGTAGGCCTGGCGCGAACGGTCCGGGATCGTGATCAGGTAGAGGCCCTCCGGGCTGCGCATGGCGTTGATGCCCGAGCTGCTGCTGCTTCCGTTGCTGGAGTGCCGGAAGCCGAAGTCCACCCCCGCCACAGGCGCTCCATCGGAGCCCGTGACGCTCACTGCCAGGTAGCCGGAGGGATCGAGGGCGGGAAGCTCGAGGTCGCAGGTCACGATGGACGCACCCACCTCGACCAGCGCGTGGGCAGAGACCGCGTCGGACCAGTTGCGCCGCACGCCGACCACGTAGCGACCCGGATCCAGGTCGAGGAAGGCGTAGTCGCCGGCGCGGCCCACGTAGGCGTTCTGGTCGGACTCCGCCAGCGCCTCGAGGTCGGCGCGCTCCGCCACCCCCAGCGGGCGCATCAGCACCTGCGGCTGGCTGCCCGTCACGCCGTCGTGCGCCAACGTGACGTGGCCGCGGATTCCGGCCCGCCCCGTGAGCTCGAACACCAGCGCGGGCGGCGCGACGCCGGCCTGGAGCTCGACGGTGCGCGGCTTCGACTTCAGCTCGTGCTCCTGGCCGCCGCGGTCCGACGGAAGGGCGCCGGCCTCGGCGCTGATCTCGTACGTCCCGGCCGTGAGGCGCAGCACGGGTTGCTCTGGCGTCCAGGCGAAGGTCGTCGCGCGGTTCTCGGCCGCCGGCTGGCTCTTCAGGACGGCCTCCTCGGGACGCGTGCCGTCCGGCATGAGGACGTCGACCGCGAGCGTCAGCACCGGCTCGGCCTCGAAGTCGAGCTGGGTGCCCGGTCGCACGTCGTGCCGGCTGCCGCCGGGGGCGGAGACGACGTAGTCGCGCTTGTAGGCCTCGATGCTCCAGGTGCCCTCCGGCAGTCCCTCGAAGCGGTACGCCCCGCTCGCGTCGCTCACGGCCTCGAAGGTGCGCGCGCGCCGCTCCTTGTACTGCGCGACCGCCTCGCGCACGGCCCCATCGAGGTCCGCGAGCGGCGGGGGCGCCGGGCCGACGTCGGACGGCGGGCGCGCCGGAGACGAGCGCTCGCGCGGGCTCGCGCGCAGCACGACGCCCGCCAGGCCGCCGCCGCCCTCCACGGTCACGTCACCCCAGATCGCGCCGCTGCCCGACGGCCGCTCGAACGGCTGCGACGCGCTCGCCGCCACGAGCTCTTCCACGCGCGCCTCGTCGACCTCCGCGCTCAAGGCGCGCGTCGCGGCCGGCGCCGTCTGGCGCTCGCCGACCGCGCGCGGCACGGCCAGGTCGGCCGGCCGGGCGCGCTCGGCGGCCTCGACGCGCGACGCCGCGGGCTCGAACACGATCGGTCCGGCGCCGCCGCCGTCCGCGCCCAGCACCTCGAACAGGAGCCAGCCGCCCGCCAGCCCGAGCGCGGCGCCCAGGATGGCCCCCATCAGGATCTGCCCCGGCGAAGTCTGCACGTCGTTCTCCCTCCGACACGGGCGATTGTAGCAGGCCCGGCGGCCCGCGCGGCCGTCTCGCGGGCGAGCGGGCAGGATGGCCGTCGCAAGAGGCGGATGGACCGACACGGCGGCCCATCCGCCGCCGCCGAGCCGCTGCTTCGGTGCGCCTCCCGCCCGCTCCGGAGAGCGTCACGCCGGACGGCGCGAGCGCCGGGCGAGGCCGCCCGCCACCGTCGAGGACCGGAACGCCGGGCGCTTCCTCCTGGGCTTGCGCGGCGGAGTACAATGGCAGCCATGGAAAACTCGAGCCGACCCCTCCCGGTCCTGCGGCGGCTCGCACGGCTCGGCGCGCTCGTGCTGGGGCTGACGTCGTCCGCGGCCGCGCAAGGCATCTCGTACTACTGCGACTGCGACCGCGGCCTCGGCCCGTGCGGCAACGGAATCACCACGGACGTGCCGGGCGGCTGCCTGAACTCGCTCGGCGTGAAGGCCTTCCTGTTCCCGAACGGCGGCACGCCGAGCGTCGCGGCCGACGACCTCGTGCTCGTGGCCGGCAACCTGCCGGCGCACCAACTCGGGCTGGTCTACATGGGCGCGGCGCGCACGCAGGTGCCCTTCGGCGACGGCCTGCGCTGCGTTGCGGCGGGCGGGGCCGGGCTGTTCCGCTTCCCGGTCGCCGACAGCGGCGACGACAACGCGATCGTGCTCGGGCCGGGGATCGTGGCCCACAGCCTGGCGCACTTCCCGCCCTCGGGCCACATCCACGCCGGCCAGACGTGGCACTTCCAGGGCTGGTACCGCGACCCGGCCGGCCCGTGCGGCAGCGGCTTCAACCTGACGAGCGCGCTGTCGGTCGAGTTCGGGCCTTGAGGCTGATGCCGGCGATCCGGCCGTTCAGGAAGAGCAGCAGGGTCGCCGCCAGCCCGATCAAGAGGCCGCCGATCAGCGCGGAGAGCGGGGAGAAGTCGGCGATCGTCATGCGCGGCGCTCATTCTCGTCCCTCGGAGGCGAGATGGAAGGGCGACGCTCCGGCCGGTTGGATTCCGCTCGCAGGCCTGGCCCGTCCTCGCGGGCGCCGACCTCGGAGACGTCCGCCGGACGGATGCGCGGATCCGGGGCCGGGCAGGACTCGACCCCCGTGCGGCAGAGGGCGACAGTGGAGGGGGATCCGCCCCCCCAAGAACAACCGGAGGGATCCCCATGAAGCGCACGCTGGTCGAGCCGGCCCGCATCCGGGCCGCGACGACGCTCCTCTCCGCCATCGCCCTCGCCGCTCCCGCTACCGCGCGAGCCCCCGTCCAGGAGAAGCTCTTCTTCGGCGTCGAGATGGGCGGCACGCTGATCGGGTACGCAGAGATGCGCCTCACCCCGCACGGCGCGGGCGGAGACGGTCCGGCGCGGATCGAGAGCAGCGGCTTCGCCAAGCTGACGCTGCTCGGGCAGGACGTGGACGTGCGCCAGGAGGAGGTCTACCGGCTCGATCCGCGCTCGGGACGGGTGCTCTCCTACGAGTCCCGGCTCGACATGGGCACGATCCGGCGCGAGACGAACGTCACGATCGAGGGCGACGTGGCGCGCATCGAGATGAAGCCGGGCGGCGCGCCGCGGGAGCTTACCCTGCCGCCGGGGGCGATCGTCAACGACTCGTTGCACTTCGCCTACCTCGTGGCGGACCTCGGCAGCGGCGGGCCGGCCGAGCGGAAGTATTCCGTGCTCGACTTCGACGACGGCACGATCCACGAGACGACCTACACGCGCGCCGGGGAGGAGGTGCTGACCCTGGAGGGAGCGGAGCATCCCTGCCTCGTGTTCGAGCTGGTCGACCACAAGACCGGTCTGCGCGGCCGGCTGTGGATCGAGCGCGCGGGGGGGCGCGTCTTCAAGGCCACGCTGCCGAACGAGACCGTCGTCAAGCGCGCGGCGCCGGCCGTGGTGGGCATGATCCAGCGGGTCGAGCTCGACGACACCCTCTTCGCGCGGGTCGACGTCGCCGTCGCCGACTTCCAGGCGATCACCTACATGAAGGTGCGCGCCACGGTCGAGGCTCTCGGCCAGCCGATCACGGTCGAGAGCCTCAACGTGCCGGGCCAGCGCTTCACGGGCACGGTCGAGGACAACTTGATCGACGGGGTCTTCGAGATCGAGCACGCGCGCTACACGGGCGAGGGCGCGCCGCCGTATCCGCCGGACCTCGGGGCGCGCGCGGACCTGCGCGAGGTGCTGCAGCCTGAGGTCATGATCGAGTCGGACGACCCGCTCCTCAGGGATGCCGCGCGCGGGATCGCCGAGGGCGCCGAAGACTCCTGGGAGGCGCTGCGCCGCCTCTCGCAATGGGTGGCGGACGAGATCACGTACGAGATCCCGGGCGGCTCGGCGCGCGCGACGTACGACAGCCGCCGCGGTGAGTGCGGCTCGCACTCGCGCCTCCTGGTCGCGCTGTGCCGCGGCGCCGGGATCCCCGCGCGCCTGGCCTGCGGCGCGATGTACACGCCGCACTACGGCGGCTCCTTCGGGCAGCACGCCTGGACCGAGGTCTACATGGGCGAGGCCGGCTGGATCCCGGTCGACGCGACGGCGCACGAGATCGACTACGTCGACTCGGGCCACCTGCGGCTCGGCTCACAGGTCTCGTTCGCGCCGCGGGCGATGGAAGTGCTCGCGCATCGCGTCGGCTCGGGCCGGGGTCCAGAGCCGGTCGGGCTGGGGACGTTCGAGGAGCTGCCGTGGAAGGCAGGCGAGACGTACACGTACCGCTACGTCTACCAGGGCACCCCGATCGGGACGGACGTGTTCACGTTCGAGCGGCTGGCGGGCGACCAGGGAGGCTGGGCCTGCTCGACGAAGCTCGACCTGACCGGCCGGTCGGCGTCGAGCCAGTGGCGCATCGACCGCCGCGGTCGCCCGTTGCACTACGAGATGGAGGGCCGCGCCGGCGCCGTCGAGTACTCGATCGAGTGCGCGTTCAGCGAGGACGCCGTGGCCGAGAAGGTGGTGCAGTCGAGCCGCACGACCCAGAAGACGATCTCCCTGCCGGACCCGGTCTACCTGGTCGACAACAACAACTTCAGCGGCTTCGCCGCGCTCGCGGCGGCGGCGCCGATGGCGGAGGGCGCGGTGTACGTCTTCAAGGTCTTCCACCCGGCCACGATGCAGGTCCTGCCGGTGCAACTGACGGTCAGCGGCCGAGAGCGCATCCCCTTCGGCGATGAGGAGCGCGACTGCGCCGTGTGCTCGCTGGTGCTGGCCGGGACGCCGCTGAAGCTGTGGGTCGACGGCGAGGGGCGCATCCTGCGCGAGACCGAGGCCGGCGGCCGCCTGGTGGTCGAGCTCGTGCCGCCGCAGTGACGATACGGTGTCTGACACCGTATCGTCTCAACCCATCTTGAAGTCCCAGCCCTCGCGGTAGGCCTTCGTGACCAGCGCCGTCGCCTCGGGCCGGCCGGCGAAGCTCATCGCCCGCGCGTCGTACTCGAGCCGCCCGCCGACGCGCTGCGCGATGCAGCCGAGCAGCACGGACTCGGTGAAGGGCCCGGCGTAGGCGAAGCTCGACTTCGGGTGGTCGTACGGTTTCTCGCCGATGCAGGCCTCGTACCACTCGCGCTGGTGGCCGCCTTCACTGCGAGCGATCTGCTGTTCGGGCTCGCCGTACTCGGCGTGCCGTTCCGCCGGCAGGAGCCGCGGCTCCGAGCGCGCGCTCGGCAGGGCGATCATCTTGCCCTCGCTGCCGACGTACAGCGCGCCCTCGCCGGAGAGCTCGGTCTCGGCCTCGAGCTCCTCCGGCCGCGCCGGCTTGCGCCCGCCCTCGTACCAGTACAGGGCGAAGCCGGGGCGCTCGCCGCGCGCGGGGAACTCGAGCTTGACGGTCGACTCGGCCGCGAACATGTCCGCCGCGCCGAAGGGCTCGCTGTCGATCAGCTCGACCGCCGTCGGGTGCCCCGGCTCGAGCGCCCAGTAGACCGGGTCGAGCTCGTGGCAGGCCATGTCGCCCAGAGCGCCGCAGCCGAAGTCCCACCAGCCGCGCCAGTTGAAGGGGTGGTACAGCCCGCCCCAGTTGTCGGCCGGCTCGTGGCGGAAGGGCCGCAGCGGCGCCGGGCCGATCCAGGAATCCCAGTCGAGGTCCGCCGGCACCTGCTCGGCGCCCTCGGGCCGCGGCAGGCCCTGGCGCCACCACGGCCGGTCGGTCCACACGTGCGCCTCCTGCAGGTCGCCGATCGCGCCGGAGCGCAGGTAGTCGATCGTCTTGCGCAAGCTCTCCGACGCGTGGCCCTGGTTGCCCATCTGCGTCGCCAGCTTCGTCCTCGCCTGGGCCAGCGTGAGCTGGCGCGCCTCCCACACGGTGTGCGTCAGCGGCTTCTGCGTGTAGACGTGCTTGCCGCGCATCATGGCCTGGATCGTCGCCGGATAGTGGTGGTGGTCGGGCGTACCCACCATGACGGCGTCGATCTCACCCTCGTGCGCGTCGAACATCTTGCGGTAGTCGGTGTAGCCCTTCGCCTCCGGCCAGCGTTCGGCGCACGCGCCCCAGCGCCCGCGATCGACGTCGCAGTAGCACG
>Ga0326597_10006893_pt1 | contig 15491 bp, 12 predicted proteins | sample RVTome_12_FD_203789 | JGI IMG/M metagenome (GOLD analysis project Ga0326597, IMG submission 203789) | Soil microbial communities from uranium-contaminated site in the Upper Colorado River Basin, Wyoming, United States - RVT100D185 | ecosystem: Environmental > Terrestrial > Soil > Contaminated >...
ACGAACACGTTCGCCGGGCGAAGGTCCCGGTGGATGACGCCCTGCCGGTGGGCGTGGTCCAAGGCGTTGGCGATCTGGCAGATGTAATCGAGGGCCAGCGGCAGCTCGAGCGCGCCGCGGGTCGCGATCAGGTTCTCGAGCGTCTCCCCCGGAACGTACTCCATGACGATGAAGAAGACGTCGTCCTGCTTCTCCGCCGTGATGACCGTGACGATGTTGGGATGATTGAGGGCGGCGAGCAGCCGCGGCTCGCGCAGCAGCTCGCCGAAGTCCAGATTCTGCCGGTGCGGGACCTTGATGGCGACGCGCTTGTCGATCCACGTGTCTTCGGCGAGATAGACGGTGCCGAAGCCGCCGCTGCCGAGCGGTTCGATGATGCGGTACTTGCCGAGCGCCTGGCCCCGGAACACCATTGCGTCGGAAGTATATCGCCTGCATCATCAAGACCATGCCCACGTTGCCCCGGTGCTTCGCGCCCACCGCCGCCGCTTCGAAGGTCGTGACGGTGTCGCGCGACGAGGCGCATCACCTCACGCGGGTGCTGCGGCTGCGCCCGGGCGACGGCGTCGGCCTCTTCGACGGCGTGGGCGGCGAGTGGGTCGGCATGCTCAAGAGCGTCTCGCCGAACGTGACGGTGGAGATCGTCGACGCGGCCATCCCGGCGCCCGAGCCGGACGTGCGCGTCACGCTGGCCATCGGCGTGCTCAAGGGCGCGCAGATGGACGTCGTCGTCCGCGATGCCACCATGCTCGGGGTGTTCGCGATCGCGCCCATGGCCACCCGCCACGTCTCGATTGCCCGTCGCGGCGCGCCGGGCGGGGGCGCGCTCCAGCGCTGGCAGCGGGTCGCGCTGGCGTCGACCCGCCAGTGCGGGCGGGCGGTCATTCCCGCGGTGTCCCCGATCGTACCCTTCGAATCCGTGCTGGCCGAGACCCACGCCGAGGCGATCCTGATGGGCGTCGAGCCCGATCGCCTCGGCGACTACCCGCTGCTCGACGCCGGTCCCAAGAAGCCAACCGCGCTCGTGTTGATCGGCCCGGAAGGCGGTTGGGCCGACGGGGAGATCGAGATGGCCGTGACGCGCGGTGCCCGGCTCGTCCAGCTCGGCCCCCGCACCCTGCGCGCTGAAGCCGCGCCCATCGTCGCCCTCAGTTCCCTCTGGACGCAGTGGGGCTGGTAGCGGTCCGCTCGAGCCGCAGGCCCACCCAGCCCTCCTCGATCTCGCACGCCGATTCCCGCCAGCCCGCGGCGCCGAGCGCCGCGACGACGCCCGGCCGTTCGCTGGTGTCGAGGCCGCTCGCGATGAGCTGTCCGCCCGGTCGCGCCCGCGCCGCCAGCCGGGCGGCGATCGCGATGAGCGTGGCCCCGGTAAGGTTCGCGAGCAGGACATCGTAGCTCTTGCTCTCGCCTCCGCCGGCGACGTCCGAACTCAGGTCGCTTTCGAGGACGCTGATGCCCGTCGCGCCGTTGCTGGCGGCGTTCTCGCGCGCGCACGCCACGGCGTCCGGGTCGTTGTCGAGCGCCGCGACCGGGTCCGCTCCCAGCGCCCACGCCGCAATCGCCAGCACTCCCGAGCCGGTGCCGACGTCGAGGACGGACCGTCCGGTGAGCACGGTGGACTGGAGCAGCGACAGGCAGCGGCGGGTCGAGGCGTGGTGGCCGGTCCCGAAGCCCATCGACGGGCGAATGACGATGACGATGGTGTCAGGTCCCGCCCGACGGCGGACCGCGGCCTCGTGCCAGGGCGGGGTGATGACGAGGCGGCCGACCGTCACTGGCTGGATGGCGGCCTGGCTCCGTTCGGCCCACCCCTCATCGGCGACGTCCAGGGCGCGAGCTTGTGGTGCGTGCGCGGATCCGGCGAGCATGGCGAGCGCCTCGTCCCGCGCGGCCGCGCTGCCGAAGTACGCGCGCCACTCTCCGTCGAGGTCGTCAACGGCCAGGAGCGAGCCGTTGTCGAGATGCGCGGTGAGCCGCTCGAGTTCGGCCTCGTCCGGCCTGTGGAGCCAGGTGAACGTGATGGCCGGGTAGCGGCGCACCTGGACTCAACCGAAAAGGTCTTTCACCTTCTCGAAGAATGGCTTGTCGCGTTCGGCGTCGATCGCCGTGGCTTCGATCTTGTCCACCGGCATCGACGCGCCGAGCTGCTCGACGAGCTTGCGCTGGGCCTTGGAGAGCTTGCGGGGCACGGCGACGACCAGGCGCACGTGGAAGGCGCCCCGGCTGCGTCCGGAGACGTTCGGCATCCCCATGGACTTGAACGTCGTGACCGTGCCGCTCGGCGTGCCGGCCGACACGTTCACGTCCAGTGGGCCCGACGGGCCGTCAACCTTGAACGTCCCGCCCATCGTCATGATGGGGAAGGGAACCGCCGCTTCGACGAACAGGTCGTCCTCCTCGCGGCGGAAGACCGGATGCGGGCGTACGTGCACGACGACGTAGAGGTCGCCCGGAGGGCCGCCGACCGACCCGTGCTCACCCTCGCCGTGCAGGCGCAGGCGCTGGCCGTCGGCAATGCCCGCCGGAATACGAACGGTCACGCGGCGGTCGCGGGTCTGGCGGCCCGTGCCCCGGCAGGCCGGGCAGGGGCTGCGGACGACCTGCCCCGTGCCGCCGCACTGCCCGCACGTGCGGGCGACGACAAGGAAGCCCTGCTGGTAGCGCAGCTGGCCGGAGCCGCGGCACTGCGGGCAGTTCTCGCGGCTGCTGCCGGGCGCGGCGCCCGAGCCGCTGCACGTGTCGCACTGCTCCTCCCGCGGAATCTGGATCGTCGTCTCGGCGCCGGCGAACGAGTCCTCGAACGAGATCTCGAGGTCGAACCGGAGGTCGGCGCCACGGGCCGGTCCGGCGCGGCGGCGGCCGCCGCCGAACCCGCCGAAGCCGAAGAAGTCCCCCAGGATGTCCGAGAAGTCCGCGAAGATGTCGGGGTTGAACCCGGGGCCGCCCTCGGGGCCGGCGCCCGAGACGCCCGCGTGGCCGAACCGGTCGTACCGGCCCCGCTTCTCCGGGTCGCCGAGGACGGCGTACGCCTCGGCGGCCTCCTTGAAACGCTCCTCCGCGGCTGCATCGCCGGGATTGCGGTCGGGGTGGTACTTGAGCGCGAGTTTGCGGTAGGCGCTCTTGAGTTGCGTCTCCCCGGCGTCGCGGCCGACGCCGAGCACCTCGTAGTAGTCGCGCCGGCTCACGCCTTGGCCACCCGCACCATGGCCGCGCGCAGCAGGCGCGAGCCGAGCCGGTACCCGCGCCGAACCTCGCCGATGATTTCACCATCAGCCCGCCCCTCGGCCGGCTCCTGCACCACGGCTTCATGCCAGTTCGGGTCGAACGGCTGGCCGACCACCTCCAGGGCCTCGACGCCTCGGCGACGGAGCGCCTCGAGCAGCTGCCGATGGATGAGCTCGACGCCCTCGCGGAAGCGGGCGAGCGCGTCGCCGGCCTTGACGGGCTCCACGGCCTCGGTCGCGTCGGGCTCGGCCGCGGCAAGGGCGCGTTCGAGATCGTCGAGCACGGGCAGCAGGTCCCGGATCAGGTCGGCGGCGGCTGCCTCATGCCGTTCGCGGCGCTCGCGATCGGTGCGCTTGCGGAAATTGTCGAACTCCGCGGTCGTCCGCAGCAGGCGATCCTTGAGATCGTCCCGTTCGGCCATGGCCGCGGCCAGGTCGGCCCCGGTCGGGGCATCGCGCGCCTGAGCCGGCGCGCTCTCGGCGTCGTCGACGGGGTCGGTTGTGGCGCGGCGATCCGAGTCTGACATTGGCGAATGCAGGAACGGTGTCTTCAGTGGCCTTCGAGGACGCGCGTCATGACGCGCGACACGCCGTCGACGGCCGAGATGGCCCGAGCGTATCGCATTCGGCGCGGTCCGATCACGCCGAGGGTACCGGCGCGGCGGCCATCGGAGAAGGTGGAGGCGACGACGCTGAACGGATGGAACTCGGGCGAGCCGTGCTCGGTGCCAATCACGACGGTCAGGGCGCTGGCCTCGACGTACTGCGTGAGCAGCTCGACCAGCCGGTGCTTCTGCTCGATCGTCCTGAAGAGCGCGCGCAGGATCTCGAGCGTGCGGTCGCGCTCTTCCGAGGTGTCGAGCAGGTCGTCCACGAGGAACGCCTGGCCGCACACGTGCAGCGTCTCGCCCGGGGTGATGCCGGACAGGCCCGTGCGGGCGAGCCGCAGCGCGCGGGCGAGCAGCGCGTTGTAGAGCGTGCGCTCTTCGGCCAGCCGCTGGACGATGGCGGAGCGGGCGTCCTCGATCGTCATGCCCGCAAACTCGCGGTTGACGTAGTTCGACGCCTCCACGAGCGCGGCGGCATCCAGGCGGTCTTCGCTGTCGACGACCTTGTGCGTGACCTCGCCGCCGGTCGCCACGATGATGACGAGCACGCGCGTCTCGTCCAGCGCGACGAACTCGACGTGGCGCAGCTCGACGGACGCGTCGGCGGGCGCGAGCACGAAGGCGATCTGATGCGAGGCGTTCGACAGCACCTGCGAGGCGTCCTCGAGCACGTCGCCGACCGTTCCGGCCCGGCGCAGCCTCGCCTCGACATCGCGCAGCGGCCGGCGGCGGCGGCGGGATTCGAGCAGCCCGTCCACGTACTGGCGGTACCCGACGTCGGTCGGCACGCGGCCGGCCGACGTATGCGGCTGGGCGACGAACCCCTGCTCCTCGAGGCTGGCCAGGATGTTGCGCACCGTGGCCGGCGACAGCCCGAGCGCGCTGTGCTCGGCCAGCCAGGCGGAGGACACCGGTTCGCCCTGGTCGATGTAGGCGACGACGAGTCGGGCCAGGATGTGGCGCTGGCGATCGGCGAGGTCGGGGGACATGGTCTCGTGGTTAGCAGTCTCGCATCGAGAGTGCTAACTCAGTATAGCAAACCGGCGCGTCGCGGCCCTCAGCGCGAGTGGCCCGCGGCCGCTTGGGCCGGGGCCCCGGCCCGCCCGGCCTCGAGCATCCGGGCGTAGCAGGCCTCGTACAGGGGCACGACGACCCCGCTGCAGAAGTCTGTGTTCACGCGCCGACAGGCGGCGGCGCCCACGCGGGCGCCGAGCGCCTTGTCGGTGAGCACTGCGATGCCGCGGGCGGCCATGCCGTCCACATCGCCCGGCAGGCACAGGAACCCGGTCTCGCCGTCGTCGATGATCTCCGGCAGGCCGCCGACGCGCGCGGCGACGACGGGCACCTCGCAGGCCATCGCCTCGAGGGCGGCCACGCCGAAGCTCTCCTGCGCGGACGGCAGCAGGAACAGATCGGCAGCCGACAGCCAGGACGCCAGGTCGAGCTGCTCGCCGACGAACTCGACCGAGTCGCCGAACCCCTCGCGCGCCGCCCGCTGCTCGAGCGCGGTGCGATCCGGGCCGTCGCCGATGAGGACGAGCTTGGCGCGGACGCGCCGCCGGATGCGTCCGAAGACGTCGAGCACCTGGCCCACCTGCTTGACCGGCCTGAAGTTGGAGATGTGGACGACGAGGGCGTCCCAGCCCCCCGCGCACCAGGAAGCCCGAATCGAGTTGTCCGGCTGCCGGCGGAACTCGCTGCAGTCGAGGAAGTTGGGAATGACCTCGATCTCGCGCTCGACCCCGAGCGCGCGCACGGTGTCGTCGCGCAGGCTGCGGGACACCGCCGTGACCCCGTTGGACTGCTCGATCGAGAACGCGACGACGCCGGCGTAGGACGGGTCGCTGCCCACGAGCGTGATGTCGGTGCCGTGGAGCGTGGTGACGGTCCGCGGCGCGACCCGATCGCCGCTCGACGCCAGAATCTGGTGCGCGAGGTACGCGGCGGTCGCGTGGGGCACGGCATAGTGGGCGTGCAGGATGTCGAGCCGGCGCTCGCGCGCGACGCGGACGAGCGTGTTGGCCAGCGCGAGCAGGTACTGCGGCTCGCGGAACAGCGGGTACTCGGGCGTGAGCACCCGCTCGAACGACAGCCCGCGAATCGCCCGCCACCGGAACGGCAGCTCGCTGCTCACCAGGTGCACTTCGTGTCCGCGCAGGGCCAGCGCGTGCGCGAGCTCCGTCGCGACGACGCCGCTGCCGCCGACCGACGCGTAGCAGATCATGCCGATTCTCATATGACGTCCTTCAGCAGCGTCGACCGCTGTATCGGCTCGCGCACCACCACGCCTTCAGCGAACCGCACGCCGGCCAGCGCGCCGAACTGCGCGTCGCGGCTCTCGATGAGCTGCCCGAAGACGGGTGAGGTCAGCCGGGTCGGCGCGGCGCCGGGGCCCGCCGGGGCGAACTGGCTGCGATAGCAGGCGAGGGCGGCGCGCTTCCGCTCGTAGTGATCGGACACGTCGACGACGAACGAGGCCGGGGCCCCGTCGTTGATGAAGTAGTAGCACAGCCACTCGGGGCGCCACGGCGCCGCGCCCGTCTCGTACTTTGCGAGCCCGCTCTTGAACGCCGCCTCGTCCAGCACGCGGCTGGCGGCGCGGTGATCCGGATGGCGGTCCTGCCAGTACGGCACGGCCACGGCCCGCGGCCGGTGCCGCCGGATCAGATCGACGGCCGACCGGACCATCTCCGGCGTCGAGTCAATGGCGCCGTCGGGCCAGCCCAGGTTCTCCCGCCACGCCGCGCCGAGCACCCGCGCGGCCTCGGCCGCCTCCGCGCGGCGGATCTCCGGCGTGCCGTTCGTCCCCAGCTCGCCGGCCGTCAAGTCGCACAGCCCGACCTGCCGTCCGGCCGAGGTCTCGCGCGCGATGGTGCCGCCCAGCCCCAGCTCGAGATCGTCGGGGTGCGGCCCGAACACGAGGAGGTCAACCGGCATCGCGCGCCGTCAGGGCACCACGAGGTAATGCCGGCTCGCGTCGATCGGCAGCTCGTCGAGCAACTGGTCCAGCAGCCCCGGCCCGTACTGGTTGATGAGCGCGGCGACCGAAAGCGTGCGTTCCTGGGGGTGCCCGTCCGGAAAGCACAGCGTTCGCGTGCGCGTGAACTGCCGCCGCAGAGTGTCGTCGCGGCGCTTCGCCGCCCGCACGATCTTCTGGCGGAAACCGTCCAGCGCCTGCTGCATCCGCGCGAGCGTCGTGTCGGCGGCGCCGCCGAGCGTCGGATCGACCGCCACCGCCGCAGCTTTGAGCGCCGCCATCCGATCGCGGATCGCCGTCTCGGCCTCGTCGGCGGCCGCGCCGGACCCGGATGCCAGGTCCCGCTCGACGAGGCGGTTGAGCACCGAATCGTCCTGGATCGCGAGGTCCTCGAACGGGACGTCCTGGCGTTCGAGGAACCTGGCCGCGGCCGCGTCGACGAACGTGGCGCTGGCGCGCGACGCAAAGAGGGGGCGCGCGACGCCGAACGCGTCATACACGCCCCCGAACTGCGCCTGATAGGCGAGCTCGCCGGGTCCCGCCACGTAACAGATGGTCGGAAAGAGGCGGTCCTGCACGAGCGGCCGAAGCATGACGTTCGGGCTGAAGCGATCGGGATGCGCGAGCGCCTCGGCGCGGAGGTCCGCCGGCTGCCGCGTCGCGTCGCCGACGAGGAAGGCTCCGTCCGCGAAGCGGATCGGCTGGCGGCCGGCTCCATCGAGATAGAAGAGGGCCGTCGCATGCTCGGCCGGCACCACCTGCGCGCCGTGGCCCATCGCCTCGAGCACCGCGGCCTGCCGCCGCACTTCCCGGGCCGTCCGTTCCGGCGCGCCGAGCTCGGCGGCAAACAGATCGGCGACGAGCGGCTTGGCGGCCGGGTTGGCGCCGTTGAAGACCACGAGGCCGTGGCGCCCGAAGAGCTGGTCGAGCCACCCGGCGAGCGCGGCCCCGAGGTTCGACCCCGGCCGATAGTACCGGCCGAGGTCCGCCAGCAGGTCGTCGGTCCACGCGGTCCGCGGCAGGCTCGCCCCGAGCGCGTCGAGCACCGGTCGGATGCCCTCGTCGAACACCAGCGCGCCGATCGGCTGCGCGCCAGCGCCCGCCACGTCGGGGGCGGCCAGGCGCCGCGTCTCCATGTCGGCATCGAGCACGGTGGCCGATCGCACCTCGTGCCAGTCGTGGTCTTCAGCGGCGACCCAGAAGACAGGCACGGCGGGCACGCCATACGTGGCCTCGACGTGCCGCGCGATCTGGATCGTGGTGATCGCCTTGAGGACGGTGTAGAGCGGGCCGCCGAACAGGCCCGCCTGCTGGCCCGTGAGAATGGCGAACGTCGCGGGGTCCGCGAGCCGCCGCGCATTCGACCGCGCGGCGTCGGGCGCGCCGCGCCCGGCCAGTTCCTGTCCGACAATCTCGGCCGTCCGCGCGCGGTCGCGGGCGGCGCGCGCGACCGCCGCCATCACCCGCGGCCACGCCGCCGGGTCGCCGGGATGGCCGGCGAACAACGAGGCGACCGACGCGAAGTTCAACTCGTAGGCCGCGTGAAACGACCGGACCCAGGGGAGACGGGTGAGCTCGATCCCGGCTCGCACCGCGCCGGCCGTCGAGACCGTTTCGAAATCTCCTGGCACCCAGCCAATCTACTACAGGGGAGACGTGCTACGATTCTGCGGATCGGTGAGGAGTTCGAGCGCTGTCCTTAGACGAGTTCCCCGCGTCCCACCAGGAAGAACCTGACTCGGAGCCGGACGATCGGCGCCGGCCGACCGCCGTGATCGCCACCGCCGCCGTGGTGACCGTGGCGGCCGTGGTGGCCGTCTGGTACTTCAACCGATGCGGACGCGACTGCGCGGGCGACGATCCGTTCGCCCTCGACGCGGGCGCAGGTGACACCGAAGTCGTCGTGTCGGCCCCGGACGCCGGAACCGGCGCGGGCCCGGTCGTGGTGTCGCCAGCGCCGGCGGTCGCCGAGCCCACTGACGTCGTCGCGTCCGCGCCGGGCACCGAAGCGCCCGCGGCGGCCGGGCAGCTGGACATCCGATCGAACCCGCCGGGTGCGCTCGTGACCGTGGACGGGCGGATGGAGGGATCGACGCCGGTTGTCGTCAAGGACCTCGCGCTGGGTACGCACCTGGTGCAGGTCGCCCATCCGGGGTTCGTGCCCGTTCGAGAGTCCATCGAGCTCACGGCCGGAGCGGCGTCGCGCGCGCTGTCGCTCGACCTGGCGCCGGGCGTTCCCGACGTCGCGCCGCGGTTCGGCGCGCTCGACGTGGATTCACGCCCGCGGGGCGCCGTCGTGACCATCGACGGCCGGCGGGCCGGCGTGACGCCGCTCCGGCTGCCGTCGCTCGACGCCGGTGCCCGCGTGGTGCGGCTGGAGCTCGACGGCTATCGGTCCATCCGGGCCGAGGTCATGATTCGCGCGGGGGAGCGGTCTCGGCTCGCGGTGACGCTCGAGCCCGGCGCGCGGACGGCGGCTCGGTAGGCTCGGAGGAATCGACCCCGGCGATGGACGCGATTCTGGCGCTCGAAAACGGCCTCTGGTGGCGCGGGCTCAGCCTGGGCGCGCCGGGCGAGACTGGCGGCGAAGTGGTCTTCAACACCAGCATGACCGGCTACCAGGAGGTCCTGACCGATCCGTCGTACGCGGGCCAGATCGTCACGATGACGTGTCCGGAGATCGGCAACTACGGCGTGGCCGACGAGGACGTCGAGTCGCGGGGGCTGCAGGTCGCGGGGTTCGTGGTGCGGAGCGAATCGCCGGTGGCGAGCAACTGGCGGTCCGACGGGACGCTTCGGGAGTACCTCGCGGCGAGCGGCGTCGTGGCGATCGCCGACATCGACACGCGCGCGCTGACGCGCGTCCTGCGCTCGGCGGGCGTTATGCGCGGCATCATCGCCACGGGCCGGCCCGATCCGGACGGCCTCGTGGCGCGCGCGCGTGAGCTGCCGAGCATGGCAGGCGCCGATCTCGTGCGCGGCGTGACGTGCGCCGCGCCGTTCGACTACGCGCCGCCCGCCGGCGACGCGGCGTTCGTCGTCGCGCCCGGCCGCACGGCCCGGCGGCCGCTTCGCGTGGCGGCCTACGACCTCGGGATGAAGTGGAACATCCTGCGGCGGCTCGCCGCGCACGGCTGCGCCGTGCGCGTCTTTCCGGCCACGACGCCCGCTGCCGACGTGCTGGCCACGAACCCGGACGGCGTGTTCCTCAGCAACGGCCCGGGCGATCCGGCGGTGCTCGACTACGCGATCGCCAGCGCCCGCGAGGTGATCGCGAGCGGCGTGCCGGTGTTCGGCATCTGCCTCGGTCACCAGGTGCTCGGGCTGGCGATGGGCGCGCGGACGTTCAAGCTCAAGTTCGGTCATCGCGGCGCGAACCATCCGGTCAAGGACCTCTCGACGGGGCGCGTGGAGATCACGTCGCAGAACCACGGCTTCGCGGTCGAGCCCGAGGGCATCCCCGGCGATGTGGAGGTGACGCACCTCAACCTCTACGACGGCACGATCGAAGGGCTGCGGCACGCCTCGCGGCCGGTCTTCTGCGTGCAGTACCACCCGGAGGCCTCCCCGGGTCCGCACGACGCCGACTACCTGTTCGGCCGCTTCCTGGAGGCGATGGAAGCGCGTGCCTAAGCGGACCGACATCCGGAAGGTCCTCGTCATCGGCTCGGGCCCGATCGTCATCGGCCAGGCGTGTGAGTTCGACTACTCGGGCACGCAGGCGTGCAAGGCGCTGCGTGCCGAGGGGCTGGAGGTCGTGCTCGTCAACAGCAACCCGGCGACGATCATGACCGACCCGGAGCTGTCCGACCGGACCTACGTCGAGCCGCTCACGGTCGACGCGCTCGAGTCCATCATCGCGCGCGAGAAGCCGGACGCGCTGCTGCCGACCGTCGGGGGGCAGACGGCGCTCAACCTGGCGATTCAACTGGCGGAGCACGGCGTGCTCGAGCGCCATGGCGTGAAGCTGATCGGCGCGTCGGTCGAGGCGATCAAGGTCGCCGAGGACCGGCTGAAGTTCAAGGAGGCGATGCGCTCGATTGGCATCGACGTGCCCGAGAGCGCGTACGCGCTGTCGATCGACCAGGCGCTCGAGGCGGCCGACCACCTGGGCTTCCCGCTGATCGTCCGGCCGTCGTTCACGCTCGGCGGGGTCGGCGGGGGCATCGCCTACAACATCGAGGAGTTCCGCGAGATCGCCGGCCGGGGCCTCGGGCTGAGCCCGGTCCACGAGATCCTGGTCGAGGAGTCGGTCATCGGCTGGAAGGAGTTCGAGCTCGAGGTCATGCGCGATGGCGCCGACAACTTCGTCGTCATCTGCTCGATCGAGAACGTCGACCCGATGGGCGTGCATACCGGCGACAGCATCACGGTCGCGCCGGCGCTGACGCTGACCGACAAGGAATACCAGCGGATGCGCGACGCGGCGCGCCGGATCATCCGGCGCGTCGGCGTCGAAACCGGCGGGTCGAACATCCAGTTCGCGGTCAACCCCGCCGATGGCCGGATGGTCGCCATCGAAATGAACCCGCGGGTGTCGCGCTCGTCGGCGCTGGCGTCGAAGGCCACCGGCTTCCCGATCGCCAAGATCGCCGCGAAGCTCGCGCTCGGCTACCGCCTGGACGAGATTCCGAACGACATCACCCGGCTGACGCCGGCCTCGTTCGAGCCGACGATCGACTACGTCGTCGTCAAGGTGCCCCGGTGGGCGTTCGAGAAGTTCCCGCTGGCCGACCGCACGCTGACGACGCAGATGAAGTCGGTCGGCGAGGCGATGGCCATCGGCCGGACGTTCAAGGAGGCGTTCCTCAAGGCATTCCGGTCGCTCGAGCTCGGGTCGGGGTCGCACCTCCTGGGCCAGGCCGACGGCGGCGAGGACGACCTCGCGCTGCAGCAGGCGCTCGGGATTCCCACCGACCGGCGGATGTGGGCGGTGTTCCGCGCGCTCGGGCGTGGCTGGCCGGTTGACGAGATTCACCGGCTGACGAAGATCGACCCCTGGTTCCTGACGCAGTTCCGGCAACTGGTCGAGCTGGCGCACTCGGCGGAGGCCGTCGGCGCCCGGGACCTGTCGGACGACCTGCTGCGCGAGCTGAAGCGCGCTGGGTTCGCCGACGATGACCTGGCGCGCCTGCTCGGCCTCGACGAAGACGGGCTGCGGGCCCGGCGGCAGGAGGCCGGCATCGTGCCCGCGTACAAGCGGATCGACACGTGCGCCGCCGAGTTCGAGTCGTTCACGCCCTACCTCTACGGCACCTTCGAGCGGGAGTGCGAAGCGCAGCCGACCGCCCGCCACAAGGTCGTGATTCTCGGCAGCGGCCCGAACCGGATCGGCCAGGGCATCGAGTTCGACTACTGCTGCTGCCATGCCGCGTTCGCGCTGCGCGACGAGGGCTACGAGACGGTGATGATCAACTGCAATCCCGAGACCGTGTCAACCGACTACGACACCGTCGATCGGCTGTACTTCGAGCCGCTCACGTTCGAGGACGTGATGGCCGTGGTCGATCGGGAGCGGAGCGCGGGCGGCGACGTCGCGTGCGTCGTGCAGTACGGCGGACAGACGCCGCTCAAGCTCGCGCTCCGGCTGCAGGCAGCCGGCGTGCGCATCATCGGCACCTCGCCCGACTCGATCGACCTGGCCGAGGATCGCGAGCGCTTCACGAGGCTGTTGTGGGATCTCGGGATTCCGCAGGCGCCGGCCGGCACCGCGACCTCCGCCGACGAGGCGCGCGAGGTCGCGGCCACCATCGGGTTCCCGGTCGTCGTCCGGCCGTCGTACGTGCTGGGCGGCCGCGCGATGGCGATCGTCTACGACACGGCGTCGCTCGACCGGTACATGCGGCACGCCGTGCAGGCGTCCGAGGAGCACCCGATCCTCGTCGACAAGTTCCTGGAAGACGCCACGGAGATCGACGTGGACGCGCTGGCCGACGCCACGGGCGACGTCGTCATCGGCGGCATCATGGAGCACATCGAGCAGGCCGGCATCCATTCGGGTGACAGCTCGTGCGTCGTGCCGCCCTTCAAGCTGAGCGAGGCGCACGTGGCCACCATCCGGGAGGCGACGCGCCGCATCGCCCGGGCGCTCAACGTCGTCGGGCTGATGAACGCCCAGTTCGCCGTCAAGGACGACGTCGTCTACGTGCTCGAGGTGAATCCGCGGGCGTCACGGACCGTGCCGTATCTGTCCAAGGCGACCGGCGTGCCGCTCGCGAAGATCGCCGCGAGGCTCATGGTGGGCCGGACGCTGGCCGAGGAGGGGCTCGCCGAGGAGCTGAACGTGTCCGGGTTCTTCGTGAAGACGCCCGTGTTCCCGTTCGTCCGGTTCCCGGGCGTCGACACGCTGCTCGGTCCCGAGATGAAGTCGACCGGTGAAGTGATGGGCGGCGCTGAGACCTTCGGGTCCGCGTTCGCCAAGGCCCAGATGGGCGCGGGCCAGGAGCTGCCGCAGGGCGGGACCGCGTTCGTCAGCGTCAACAACCAGGACAAGCCGGGCGTGCTGCCGATCGCGCGCGAGCTCGCCGCCCTCGGGTTCAACCTCGTGGCGACGCGGGGCACCGCCGCCTATCTGCGGGCCCACGGCGTCGAGGCGGAGATCATCTTCAAGGTGAACGAAGGCCGGCCCCACGTCGGCGACGAGCTGCTCAACCGCAGGATTGCCCTCGTGATCAACACGCCGCTCGGGCGCGACTCGTTCTTCGACGACCGGATCGTGCGGAGCACCGCGATGATGCAGGGCGTGCCCGCCATCACGACGCTCACGGGCGCCGCCGCGGCCGTGGCCGCGATCGGTGCCCTGCGATCCGAAGGCCTGAGTGTGAAGTCCCTGCAGGAATACCACGCCGAGGTGGCCGCGAATGTCAATCGGAGGGGCGGGCTTCAGCCCGATCCAAACGCGGGCCGACTGAAGCCGGCCCCTCCGGCCCGGTCTACTGCCCGATCAACTTGACGCCGACCAGCACCATGAAGCCGCGGTTGTAGGCTTCGACGGGCCGGTCGCTCACGTCGCGCGTGCCCCAGACGTAGCGGCCGTTGGCGATCAGCCGGCCGAACTCCAGGCCGCCGCCCAGCATCACGCCCGTGTCCAACCCGTCGATGTCCTCATCGACGTCCCCGAAGATCGGCGGACCCGTTTGCGAGGCGCGCAACTTGAAGCCGAACGTGCCGCCGAACAGCACGTTGAGGCGGAAGTTCTGACCCGCGCCGAAGACGATGCGCGCGGCCAGCGGAATCTCGAGGTAGTCGGCCACGATCTCGGTGCCGGCCGCGGTCTTCGTGCCCCGCCGGGACACGAGCGCCTCGACCGTGCCCCCGAACGTCCCCTCACCGAGGATCACGAAGATCCCGCCGACGCCGCCCAGCCGGCCTTCGGCCGGCGAGGAAGCCGTCTTGAACTTGTATTCCGAGAAGGTGACCCCGCCCTGGATGCCGAGCGCCTGGGCGCCAGCCGTCGAAGGCAGCAGAAGGCACGCGAGCGTGAGGGCAGCGGGCGTCAGCGTCCGAAGCCGTGATGTCATGGTCGATTCTCGTCCTTTCCGTGGCACGCGCCGGGCGAACGCGACCGGCACCGCTCGAATCCACTCATGATACCGGAGGTCGAGAGCCGGGCGCGTCAAGCGTGTATCACTTTGGCCACACGCTCCAGATGGGCCGGCGTGAGGCCGTTCAGCTCGAACGTGGACACCCCGCCGGCCCCGGCGTCGATGGCGGTTCGGATGGCACTGGCGAGCGCATCAGCCGGAAGGTCCGGCAGGTACAGGCCCGCAAACAGCCGGCGCGACACCGGCAGGGCCGCCAGCCCCTGGCGCACCGAGTCGCCGATCCACGGAATCGTCTGGTTGTAGAACCCGTGGTAGAGCATCGGGAACACCGCGTCCACGGGCCACTCGTCCCAGGCCTGACGGACGAGCTGGCGCGCGAGCGCCGGCGTGGGGAAGACGGCGGCGGTGACCGGCTTCCCGCGAGCGTGCGCCACCGAGGCGAGTCGCGTGACAAGCTTCGTCACGCCGTTCCACCGGAAGCGGCGCCACGCCTCGTCGGCGGCCGGATCGGCGAGCGCCGCGGGGTCGCGGCCCGTTTCCGCGGCGAACGCGTCGCGGCAGGCCCGGCAATAGCAGAAGTCGAACTCCGCCATCTCGTGGTCCTGCACGAGCCCGTACTTCGGCCACAGGCCGACCGGCAGGATCACGTCGCAGTGCCGGACGTAGTCGAGGTGCACGCCGTCGACGTGCGGGTCGGCGGCCAGCTCGTCCACGACGCCGCCGAGGTATTCGGTGACGGCCGGCCTGGTTGGGCAAAGCCACTGGTAGTAGCCGACGTACGGCGGTGAGGTCAGGCTCGACGCACCGTTGCGACTGACCGTGAACCAGTCCGGATGGGCGGCCTTGACCGCGGCGTCGCCGCTGCGGTTGAGCGTCCACATCCAGCGATGGAACGCCAGACCTTCGGCACGGGCCGCCTGCGACAGCATCGGGATCGGTCCGCCCGACACCAGCACACCCTCGAAGCCTGTGGCCCGCAGCGCGGCGAACCGGCTGCGCCACTCGTCGGGCGTGCGTTCGGCGTTGCCGTGCACCCACGTCCAGGTGCGCGGCAGGTCGAAACGGGGTAACGCCGCGTCGGCCGGGCCCGGCCGCGCGGTGCAGGCCCAGTCGAGCCCGGCGATGGCCGCCGCGCCGA
>Ga0326597_10006894_pt1 | contig 15490 bp, 8 predicted proteins | sample RVTome_12_FD_203789 | JGI IMG/M metagenome (GOLD analysis project Ga0326597, IMG submission 203789) | Soil microbial communities from uranium-contaminated site in the Upper Colorado River Basin, Wyoming, United States - RVT100D185 | ecosystem: Environmental > Terrestrial > Soil > Contaminated >...
GTTCGGCATCGTGCCTTCGGCGATCGAGGCGGTGGCGCCCGCCTGGTTGGGCAATGACACGCCGCGCGCGCGCTATCGCTTGTATCGCAACCGCCTCCCCCGCGAGATCGCGCACTGAGGGCGGCGATGCCGCGATACACGCTCGTCATCGGCAACAAGAATTATTCGTCGTGGTCGCTGCGGGCGTGGCTCGCGATGAGGCAAGCGGGCATCGATTTCGACGAGGTGCGCGTTCCCCTGTTCGAGGACGGCTACAAAGCGTTGATCGAACGGTATTCTCCGGCCGGCAAAGTGCCGGTGCTGGTCGCAGGCGACATCACGGTCTGGGAGTCGCTCGCGATCTGCGAATTTCTTGCCGAACAGCACCCCGAAAAGCAGCTATGGCCCGCCGCTGCGCGGGCACGTGCGCAGGCGCGCACGATCTGCGCCGAAATGCACGCAGGATTTTCGGCACTGCGCAACGCGATGCCGATGAACATCCGCAGCTCCCATCCGGGCAAGGGCATGACGCCGGAGGTCGGGCGCGACATCGCGCGCATCATCGCGATCTGGGAGCAGTGCCGCGCTGACTACGGGCAGGGCGGTGAGATGCTGTTCGGACAGCCCACGATCGCGGATGCATACTATGCGCCGGTCGTCATGCGCTTCATGACGTACGCGGTGGACCTGCCGCCGCTCCCCCGGCGTTATGCCGAGGCGGTGCGCAGCCTGCCCGCAGTGGCGGAGTGGATGAGCGCTGCACGCCGGGAAACGGAGTTCGTCGCCGAAGACGAGCCGTACGCGAAGGCGATTGGAGAATTGTGAATAGCGGGATTCGGAAGTGTTCGCCGGGAAAAGGCGAACGTCCGCTTTTGCCAATCACCAATCACCAATCACCAATCACCGCTTAATGAAGATCTACTCCGTCGGCGGTTTCCTGCGCGACGAACTGCTCGGTCTGCCGGTCGCCGATCGCGACTACGTGGTGGTCGGTGCTACGCCCGAGCAGATGGCAGGGCTCGGCTACAAGGCGGTCGGCAAGGATTTTCCGGTTTTCCTGCATCCGGAGACGCACGAGGAATACGCGCTTGCGCGCACCGAGAGAAAGACCGCGCGCGGCTATCACGGTTTTGAATTCCATACCGCGCCCGATGTGACGCTCGAGCAGGACCTGGCGCGCCGCGATGTCACCATCAACGCGATCGCCAGGGACGAGGCGGGCAACCTCGTCGATCCGTTCGGCGGCGTCGCTGACCTCAGGGCACGCGTGCTGCGACACGTCGGTCCGGCGTTCGTCGAAGACCCGGTGCGCATACTGCGGGTCGCGCGCTTTGCCGCGCGGCTGGGTTTCGCAATTGCGCCCGAGACGCTCGAGCTGATGCAGCGGATGGTCGACGGCGGCGAGGCCGATGCGCTGGTGGCGGAGCGGGTGTGGCAGGAATTGGCGCGCGGGTTGATGGAAAGGCAGCCTTCGCGCATGTTGCAGGTGCTGCGCGACTGCGGCGCGCTCGCGCGCATACTGCCGGAGCTCGATGCGTTGTTCGGCGTGCCGCAGCCGGCCGAGCACCATCCCGAAGTCGATACCGGCGAGCATATTCTGCTGGTGCTCGATTATGCCGCGGCGCAGGGCTTCCCGCTCGAAGTACGGTTTGCGGCGCTCGCGCACGATCTCGGCAAGGGCACGACCCCGCGCGTGCAGTGGCCAAAGCATATCGGCCACGAGGAGCGCAGCGCCGAGCTGGCACTCAGCTTGTGCGAGCGGCTGCGCGTGCCGCACGAATGCCGTGATCTTGCGTTGCTGGCGGCGCTACACCACGGCGTGATCCATCGCGCGCTCGAGCTGAAAGCAACAACCATACTGAAACTCCTGCAGGCGTGCGATGCGTGGCGCAGGCCGGAGCGTTTTTCGCAACTGCTCGATGCCTGCGCGTGTGATTTTCACGGCCGCACCGGCTATCGCGAGCGGCCGTATCCGCAGGCCGCGCGGCTGCAGGCGGCGCTTGCCGCGGCACTCGCGGTCGACGCCGGTGCGATCGCGAATGGCCAGCACGAGCCGCAGCGTATCAAGGACGAAGTCGCGCGCGCGCGGCTCGACGCCATCCGCCGTGCGCTCGGCGCGGCACAAGCCTAATCAGCGCTCGCGCCCTGCCTCGTGCGCGACCTTCTGCACGGGTGACAGCAGGTATTCCAGAACACTGCGGGTGCCGAGGTGGATTTCGGCGTTGACGAGCATGCCGGGAACGAGCGGCAAACTGCGGCCCTGACTTTCCAGATAGTTGCTGCTCAGGCTGATCAACGCCCGGTATGCGGCTTCCTGAGGAGGCCTGGCCCCACTGCCGGGGCCGTTCGATTTCTCCTGTGCGTCGGCGCTGATCTGCTGCACCACGCCATCCAGCATGCCGTACTTTTGAAACGGAAACGCGGCAAGTTTGACGCGCGTCTTCTGGTTCGCCTGCACGAAACCCGCGTCGGCATTGCCGACCCAGACTTCCGCAACGAGCGGTTCGTTCTGCGGCACGAGAGTCAGCAGTATCGTGCCGGGCGCGACCACCGTGCCCGGCGTGTGCGTGGCGAGGTCCTTTACCACGCCCGCTTGCGGCGCCTTCAACTCGAGCAGCCCGGAGCGGTGCTGCTGCTTGTCCAGCTCCTGCGCCAGGCGGTGGCGCTGAGCAGCGGCCTCGACGCGTTCGTTCTGCAGTTGCTGCCGGTAATTGGAAGTGATCTGAGCGATGCGCTTTTCCGACTGCGCGATACCGGCAGTAAGGCTTTCTATGCTGTAGGCCTGCGCGCGCAGATCCTGCTCGTTCTCGATGTACAAGCGCTGCCGCTCCAATGCCATCAGTTTGCCGGCAAACCCCTCCTTGGCGAGAGTGTCCCAGCCCGCGGCTTGATCGCGATAAATGGGCAGCGTTTTCTTGAGCTTGCCTTCGACCTCCAGCGCCGCCTTGAGGTCGTGCTGCGCCCTGGTGAGGAGTGCTTTCTCGCCATCCAGTGCGTCCTGGTGTGCCTGCCGTCGCGCCTTATGCTGGGCCTCGACCTGGGCAAAAAGCGTGGCGGGATCGCCTGGTCGCCGTGCCATGCGCAAGCCCGCAAGCTCGGCGTCGATGCGCCGCAGTTGCAGGGCTTTAAGCTTAAGCTCGTTGTCGACGACGCTGCGGTCCGCATTCGACAACCGAGCGTCCATGCGAATCAGCACCTGTCCTTCGCGTACGGGGTCGCCGTCCTTCACCAGGATCTCGCGCACGATTCCCTGCTCCGCGGGCTGCACGATCTTCAGGAAACTCTGCGGCACGATCTTGCCTTGCGCCACCGCCACGATGTCGAGCCGCCCGAGCACCGCCCACGCGAGCAGCACGGCGAGCAAGACGAACAGCGCATACAGTACCAAACGCGGCAGCGGCGCAGGCGCCTGCTGCTGCATTCGGAGCATGGCGGGCGCGAAGTCCAGCGTGTCGCTAGTACCCTTAACTGGGAATCCCATAATTCCCTCCAAGCTGTAGCCCGGCAGAAACGACAACAATTACGAGAGCGTAACAAAATGAATCCCCTCGCCCCCGATCACGGGGGAGAGGGTTAGGGTGAGGGGGCTGTTGAGCGTCATCGTCATGGCTGCGTAAGGACGCTCACTCCCTCGCGCAGGCCGTGGAAAGACGTCAACTGGTGACCGGACACGTTGCGCAGCCCCACCACCGATTGCGGCATGTCGTAGGACGCGCTCCCGGTTCCGAGCAAGGACAAGCCCGAAAGATCGGCGCCGTCCGCAGCAGCCTCGCCGGTATCCTTGCGCGCATTCGCGTACTGGCTCAACCAGCGGTGCGATGCCTCCCACGCCGCAACCACCGAACCCTGGGACGGAGCGTTAACGATGCCCTCCCCGCGTGCGATCTCGTCGAGCAGCGTGAGGTCGTCGTTCAACGAATGCGAGGCAAACCACTGCTCAATGAGCGCGTCGGTTGCGCCGGGCGGCGCATCGTTTGCACGGGAGGCGCTGGCGTAAGCGGCATGCGCCGCGTCGCCTTGGGTGCCCGAAACACCGAAACCCGTTGGCGTGTCATCCACCACTATCGCCGCGTCCGGCACGTTCGAGAAATCAGGACGCGGCGGCGTGGCGTCTGCCGAAGCAGCCACCGCGGTCCCCGCATCGAGCGCAGCCGCCGCCACAGGAGCGGCAATCGGCTGTGCCAAAACGCCAAACGCAGGATCATTGATCACCGCCTGCATCTGGCTGTAGGTCAGCGTGCCCAGACTGCCGGTGCGCGCATACTGGTAAGCGATCGCACCGCCTATCATCTCCGTATCGCTGCCGCCGATGCGATAGGTGGCCAGGTTGTTGGCGACGTTAAAGGTCTTTCCCGTGGCGCGCGCCGCGTCAAAGGCCGCCACCAGCCCCAGAAAGTCGAATACCTGAACCTTCTGGTTGAGCATCGGGTTTGAGGAGGTTGGCTTGTAGTCGCGCGTACCTTCGATCACGATTTGCAGCGTCGTGACAGCCTTGTTGCCCGGACTTCCATACCAGTCGCTCAACGAAATGTAGTGGCTGCTTGCCGTCTTCAACCTAAGCGTGGCGCCCTGCATCTCCAGAGAGAGATTGCTGTAGAGCGTACCGCCGCCGATAGAAATGGTGCTGCCGCTGCCCAGGCGGGCGACAGAGTCCTTTCCGTCCGATTTGTTGAACATGAGGATGTCCTGTCCACGTATCCCGTCCGCACCGCGGTCCCCGTCGAGCAGGTCATTGCCTGCGCCACCGATCACGAGGTCCTTCTCGCTGCCCATCCAGATGGTGTCGACTCCGCTACTGCCACTCATCAGGTTGTTGCCGCCGGTTTCTTCGAGCCAGTCACGGCCCCCGCCGCCCAGAAGAATGTCGTTGCCCGATCCGCCATACAGGAAATCGGTCTTCCCGCTGGAGATGAGCAGGTCGTCTCCTGCCCCGCCATACAGGGAGTTTGAGACGGCTGCATTCTTCGATTCTCCCGCGCCGGCAATAAGGGTGTCGTTGCCATCTTCGCCGTAGAGTGTGTCGCTGCCCAGGCCACCGTCCAGCGTGTCGTTAGCGCCACCACCGAGCAGTACATCATTACCCGCGAGTCCGTTAATGTAGTCCGGGCGGCCGTACCTCAGGATGGTGTCATTTCCGGACGTCCCGTTGATCGGAAATAAACGGCTGATCATCTCATCCGTCCAGACCGTTCCGTCCGCAAACGTTATCGTCTCATTTGGCCAATTCAGGAAGTAACTCACAATTGTCACTTCATCAGAGGTGCCATTGACAGTGAGCACCAAATTCTCTCCGGACTGACTTAGCGCTACGTTTCCAGGTGTGATTCCCGCGCCGAACTGCAGTGTGTCGGGAATGTCATTGTGCCCAAACACGGCGCTGCCATTTATCGAGTCCCGGCCATCACCCAGGTTAAACAGGTACGTGTCAGCTCCGTATCCTCCGGCAAGGAAATCGTTGCCAACGTTTCCGGCCAATGTATCGTTTCCTCCCATCCCATAGATCGAATCATCTCCATCCAGGCCATTTATCGCGTCGCCACCCTCGCTGCCGTACAAAGTATCTGCGCCCGGTGTTGCTGTGAGTAACATTTGTGCGATGGTCGTCGCGTCCCATACCGCGCCGTCTGCGAATTCGATTCGCTCGATTGCATAATCACCCTGGGAAGTGGCGGGGTAGAAATGGTTGTGTACCGTGACTCGCCCCCCAGAGGAAGGGTGCGTGACCAGCAGATCATAGACACTGCGTGTCAGCGTTATGTCGCTGGGGTTCACACCTGGAGCAAATCGCAGAATATCAACGTCCGTTGGTGCTGTTTCAGTGCTGGGGTACTCGCGGATGCTGTCCATGCCATCACCGACGGCATACACGTATACATCGCTGCCTCCGCCACCGTATTGTTCTTCATTGCCTGACCCGCCAATTAATGTGTCGTTGCCGGCACCTCCTTGGAAATAATCGTTGCCGGTGCCGCCCATAAGTAGATCGTTACCGCCTTCGCCATAAAGGAAGTCGTCTCCTCCGTTGCCCTCGATGACGTCATCCGTTGCGTACCCTACAAGGTAGTCATTCCCTGCATCGGTTCCGATTAGCGTTCCGCGCCGAATAGTTTCCACATCCCAGATCGCGCCGTCGAACTCGAATACGATCTGTTCAATTGCGCCGATATTTTGAGTGCCGTCACCTCTAAAATGCTCCCGCACCTCAATATGGTTTGAACCCCCATCACCTACATCTATTCGCAGTTCGTTGTTCCACCGCCGTAGCACTACCTCGGCCGGATCAATGTCGGCGGAAAATACCAGCGAATCAAGATCAAATTCATCACCGATATCCGCAATGATGTCGGATCCGTCGCCCCGTGCAATGAGATACGTATCGCTGCCTGCGTTTGCCTGCAATATATCGGTCCCGATTCCGCCGATAAGAGTATCGTTTCCGCCGTTACCAACGAGCTGGTCGTCGCCCGCACCCCCGTCCAGCGTGTCGTCGCCGAAACCGCCATAAAGCGTATCGTTATCGCCGTCCCCGAATAGCTGGTCATCTCCGCCGTATCCCTGAATAATGTCATTTCCTGCGCCACCGTAAACGACATCCGAGCCGTCCGGCGCCGCAACGCCTCCGCTTTCCCCATCGGCCCAGATCTGGTCGTCACCCGCGCCTCCATGGATCGTGTCGGCTCCCGGCCCGCCAACGAGCTGATCGGCGCCATCGCCTCCGTCCAGCATGTCGTCGCCCGCCAGGCCGAACAGCACGTCGTTGCCGCCGAACCCGCGGATGCGATCGGTGACGCCGGTTCCCACGAGCTGCGGGTGCGCCGTGTCGTGGTTATCGTCGCTGTCTTCGGTGCCGTCGATGTCGAATCCTTGCGCCAGGATGTCGGCGTAGGACATGCTGGTGCCGTCGGCAAAGCGGATTTCGCCCAGTGGCGTGGTGGCGGTGGGGTTGAGCTGGTCAAAGCCGTTAAAATGGATGGTGTCATGCGGCGAGTTCGGGTCCGCCGGATCGGAGGGTCCGATGTCTACCGCAAGGCTGCCCGGTTTAAACTTGATGTTACCGCGTGAAACCCCATCGCCCAGCACCAGCACGCTAGCATCCGGGCTATTCGAGTTGGCATCGGTGTCGAATACCGTTTCCGTCCCGTCCCCTTTGTTGAAGACGTAGATGTCGCGGCCCGCGCCGCCATTGAGCGTGTCGTTGCCCGGACCCCCGATCAGCACATCGTTGCCGCCGTCGCCCCAAAGAACGTCGTTACCCGCCCCGCCGTCGAGGTAGTCATCACCGTGCTGCGCTGGGGCGAGGCGCGGATCGTCACCTTCCAGCAGGTCGTCATCCGCGCCGCCTATCAGAACATCGGAACCGCCCCCTCCCACCATGGTGTCATGACCTTGCTCGCCATAGACGAGATCATCACCCCCGTGCGACCACACATAGTCGTTGCCCGCACCGCCGTAGATGATGTCGGCCTCGCCCACATCGTAATTCTCAGCGCCATTGAAGAAATAAAACAAGCGTTGGCCGCCTACCGGATCGTCCTCGTAATACCAATCGAGCGTGGTGGCGATCCAGTCCGCGTCGCCAAATATATTGTCGTCGCCGCCCCCGGCAACAATGATGTCCTTGCCCCTGCCCGCAGAAAATCCGTCGTTCGACAGATCTCCGACCAGTACGTCATCGCCCCAGCCCCCGGAGAGCCAATCCCCGTGCAACCCGTTGCCGGGCGTGCCGCCCGCGCTGATTGCCTGCGCCAGATCCACGCGGGTATCCGCATAGAGTTCATCGTTGCCGGCGCCCCCCGCGAGCAGGTCGTCGCCGGCGCCGCCCTCGATCAGGTGAACATCGCTAACCAACGCAGTGAGCGCATAAGCGGTGTCGCGCCCGGGGCCCGCCTGGATGCAGTTGCTGCCGCCGCTACTTGCGTTGATGCCATTGTTTCGAGCGTCACCGAGAATGAGGTCGTTGGCTGCGGTATCGAAAATGGTTTGGTTGTCTGGATAAACGTCCGCATTGATCGTGTTGGTGGTCTGCGGCGCGGGCCGGGCTTCCCACAGCCGGATGCCGAAGTCGCCGTCCTTGAAGTCCTTCAGCGTAAGGCTACCGCCGGCATCCCCGAGGATCGTGACGACCAGGTCCGCGCCCTGCTTTTCGTAATTGAACTTTCCGTCTGCACTCCGCCAGATGGCGCCGTCCTTGACCGAGGCGTCGGCGATCACTGTGCTTTGCACGGTGTTTGAAAACAGGCCGCCTGGCGTATAGGTGTAGCGAAGCACTCCCTTGCCGTCGGTATCGCGTATCGTATCGGCGCCGTCATTGGCCGAACCCGACGCGTTGTATTGATAGATGTCGAGGCCTTTGCCGCCTTCGAGCGAATCGTTGTTGGCCTTACCGATGAGATAGTCCGTGCCGGCGCCGCCGTAGAGCCGGTCGCCGAGCAGATTGTCGGTGCCGATCAGAAAACGCCCCGTGTCGTCTGCGAACATGACCATCTGAGTCGCAATCGCACCCGGCGGGCGAACAGCCGGCTCGGCAAAAAACGCTTCTTCCTTGCCGCCGCGATAGTGGTGATATTCGGTAGCGGTGTCGCCGGACCCCGGCAGGCGCACCGGCACCTGGGCATCCGCAATATCCTGGGTGTTGCGGATCAGGTCCGCATAAAGCAGTTTCGCCCGGTCGGTAATCCAATCGACAGTAAGCGTGCCGGTACGATTCACCGGGTCGTAGAGATCAAGCTCGCCGTTCTGATTGTGCTGGTCGTAGATGCCTTCTTCGCCAAGAATGGTGAAAGGATTGAGCGCTTTGAGCGCGTAACGGTAAGTGAGATCCCCGTATGCGCTGGCCTCGATTGTCGTGGCGTTTTTATCGACCAATGACTCAATAGAGAGCAGGTTGGTATATCCCGAGATGCGAGTTTGGAATTCGGTTTCATACAGGTTCGTATAAAACGCGTCGCGGTCATCCGTTGCGGTCGGCGTAAGATTCTGAGCGGCGGGGTTTTTGAAAAGCGTCCTTAACGCATCCAGACCTGCTTCCAATGAAAGAGCCGGCTTGTTGGAAGCCGCCTTCAGGATGTCGGTGATCTTGCCAATACCAACCGCGGGATCCGTCGTGTTAAGCGTTGAATCAATCTTGGCGAAAAGGTCGTAGAGGGCGAGGGAATCGGTTATAGGCTCTTTAAGATGAGCATCGAAAGCACCTTGGTTGGCGTTCTCGGAAAAAATGATATTTTGAGTTCCTGGCGTATTTCCAATGTTGTGGACCACATCGCCTTCCACATCCAAGTGCGTCATGATGCTGCTGTTCCAAGCGGTCCCGATCGCGCCAGTGATGGGGCCGATGGGCGCGTTGCGCAGCAGGCTGAAGAAGCCTTCGCTGGTGAGGGGAAAGAGATTCGTTCTGATAGCCGTATCAAATCCGGGAGCGTTGTAGGTGGACACCGAGCTCACCAGGTCTGGCACGAGCCGGCTCATCATCATCGCCAAGTGTCCGCCCAGGGAATGCCCAGCGACACTCAATGGTGCCAGTGAGCCCGACAGCAGGCCGTTGGCCGTGCCCGTGGTGGTGCCGATCGTCCCGTCAATGGGGTTGTAGAAATATTGCACCACCGCGTTGTTGGGGGCCGCGTAGAGCCTCTGTAGGTAATTGAGCAGCGCCAATCCCTGTCTAAGGGCAATGCCTTCCGCGCTCACGTCCAACACATTGGTCAACCAGTCTGCGGCCGCTGCAAAGGTAAATCCCTCTGTTCCGCGGATGGCGAAGTATTTCACGCCGCCTTTGTCAAACACCGTGGCGGAGAAGCCGGTGACGGGGTCGGAGAATTGGTCGACGACGGCGTACGTGTTAGCGAAAACCTCGCCTTGTTTTACGGACATGCCGGCGTCTACGACAGCAGCAACGTATTCTGGGAAATCTTCAGCGCCAAACATCCCACGCTGTAAATTCAAAGCATACGAAGTTAAGGAAAGCTGTGCCTGTTCGAAATAATTCGCAATGGCTGCCATGATCGCCTCACGATTTCTTCGGTTTGAAAATTTGTTTGATTAGACTGTTGGAACGCCCGATCCCACCGTCGCAACGGATTGCTGTGTTGTGAGGACTGAAATTTCGCCTGATCCAGCCACCCCGGTACCTGAAATCAGTCACTTCACCTAGCACTTGTCCGGATAGTCCATCGACGCGCTTATATCCAGCATTGTCGATATGGAAGAATGTTGAATAAGCTCCAGATTCATATTCTGGTGGATATTTTTTTCCCAAGAGAAAACCGCCTGCCTTCTCATTAATGAATTTCGCGCTCTCTCGCTCATCCCAATACTCCGCAGGCAACTCGACCGTCTGGTACACCTTCACGCCGGCTTTGGTGGCGCAAAGATAGTTAAGGTAGATTCTCCCGGCGATTTCATCGCCGAAGGGCACGAAGAAGATCATCAGGAACACCAACAAGCCAACCGCGATTTTGGCGCTGCGTCGGTTGAAACGCTTGCCCGCCTTCATCGCAATCCAGATGGCGACGAGCAGCAGGATCACAATCAACCACAGCGGGCCAGTGAGCACCGCGAACCCCAGCAATTCGTTCAGCAATTTCATGTCGTTTCCTCTTTGCCTTGCGAATAATGGTGTCGAAGCAGGTCAAACATCCTTGCGCTCCTCGCTGACCACCCCCATGCGAGTCCCCCGCTGCCCTAATGTAATCACGCTGTCAACCTGCAATCCCTTGGGAAGCTGATGCGCGATGAAGATCATGGTGACCTTGCCTTTGAGGCGGTTCACGGTTTTCGCGAACTGCTCTGCGGTGGGCGCATCGAGGCTGCTGGTTGCCTCGTCAAAGATCAGGATGCGGGGCCGTTTCAGAAGAGCTCTCGCAATCGCGATGCGCTGCTTCTGCCCGCCCGAGAGTCCCACGCCGTGCTCACCGATCCGGGTCTGGTAGCCTTCGGGGAGCTGCTCGATAGTGTCGTGGATCTCGGCGAGCTTGCACGCCTGCACGACCCGCTCGAAGGACGCGTGGGGATTGGCGAGTACGAGGTTGTCGTAAAGCGTGCCGCTGAACAGCGTCGTGTCTTGCGGCACTACTCCGAAGTGTTGCCGCAGCTCGTTGGCCGAGAGGTGCCTCACATCCAGGCCGTCCAGCAGAATCGCGCCGTCGGTCGGCAGGTAAAACCCTTGCAGCAGCCGCGTGAGCGTGCTCTTGCCGCTGCCGGATGCGCCCATGATGGCCATGCAGGTGCCGGGCTTGATCGCGAGGTTCAGGTTGCGGTAGAGATAGGGCAGGTTCTCGCCATACCGGAAACTCAGCTCCCGGATCTCGATCGCCCCTTCGCCCTTGGCTTCACGGGCCGGAATCACCGAATACGGCTCTGGCGGGGCGTTCATGACGTCGCCCAGGCGCCTGACCGCGATGTCCGCCTGCTGGAACTGCTGCCACAAACCCACCAGGTGCAGCATCGGTTGCGACAGGCGCGAGGCGAACATCTGGAACGCGACCAGCATGCCGATCGTGAATTCCTTCGATTCCATGACGATCCACGCGCCAAGGCAGAGAATGGCGAGCGTCATCACCTGCTCCAGGCCGTGGGCGGCGACGTTGTAGGTATTGGCGAGCCGCCGCGTGTCGAATCCCGCCTTGAGATAGGTGGCGAGGTAATCCCCGTAGCGGGTGTTCAGCTGCGGCTCCATCTGCAGGGACTTCACCGTCTCCATGCCGGAGACGTATTCGGTGAGGAAGGCCTGGTTGCGCGCGCCGAGCAGAAACTGATGATTGATCCGTTCGCGCAGCAGCGGCGTCACGGCGACGCTCAACACGGTGATCGCGACCAGGATCGCCACGGTCACCAGCGTGAGGGCCACGCTGTAATAGAACATGACGGCGAGAAAAATGAACAGGAACGGCACGTCCAGGATCAGCGTGACCGCGGCGCTCGACAGAAATTCCCTGATGGTCTCCACGCCGTGCACGCGGGCGACCAGCACCCCGGTCGAGCGGTGCTCGAAATAGCGCGGCGGCAGGCGGAAGAGGTGCGAGAAGACTTCCGCGCCCAGCACGGCGTCGATGCGGTTGCCGGTATGCAGCACCAGGTACTGCCGCACCCAGCTCATCACCGCGGTGAAGACGACGAACACCGCAAGCGCAATGCCGATGACGGTGAGAGTGTTTGTGGTGTGATGAACGATAACCTTATCTATGACGACTTGCGTGAACACCGGCGTGGCCAATGCCATCACCTGGATCGCGAGTGAGGCGAGCAGCACATCACGCCATACCGGCCGGTGTTTGAGCAGCTCGGGAACGAACCAGCGGAACCCGAATTCGGCTTGGCCGCTCAGCGCCGCATCTTCCCCTTCCAGGCCGGGCGCCGCCGGGGTGCACAGCAACACGTTACCGGCAAACTGCTGGCCAAAGTCGGACAGCGTTGCAGTGATCGGCGTTTGCCCGCTGCTCTCGAAGTACGAAATCTGGTGCGCGTCGCACTTGACGACGATCGCCAGACGATGCGGGTGCGCGGCTGCATCAGGCGAAGCGCGCTCGCCAGTGCTCGCATTGTTGGGGGAAGATGCCGCCGCGCCGAGAACCGCGAAAAACGGCGCATGCAACTTCGAAATTTCCGTTGCGCTAATGTCGCGCCAGCCGCTGTTCAGGCCGAGCGTCTGCGCCGCTTGCTGCAGCGACAGCAGATTGTAAGGGGGTGGAAACTGCTGCAGCACCAGATTGGGGGCAAAAGGAATGCGGTGAAGCTGACAGATTCCCCGCAGCCCCCAGATAAACGTCTCAGCCGGCAACAATCGCTCGTTAGCCAGAGACAGCCTCCCCGAACGACAAGAAGACTTTTTTTAAACGCGTTTTAGTTTGGGTTTTTTCTTAATTTTTCAGGATATGGTGCGGATTATAGCCGAATAAAAGTTATCCATAGGAACAAATTATCAATGTTAAATCAGTGGGTTGCTGGGAACTGCACCGGTTACTGCGGCACCAGCACCGCCGCGCCGGTGATGTGACCCTCGCGCAGCCGCCGTAGCGCGTCGTTCGCCTGGGCGAGATCGAATATCTCGACCGCGGTTTTCACCGGCACCTGCGGCGCGATGCGCAGGAATTCCTCGCCGTCGCGGCGCGTCAGGTTGGCGACCGACTTGATTGAGCGCTCGCCCCACAGGATGTCGTAAGGAAACGCCGGGATGTCGCTCATATGGATGCCGGCGCATACCACGGTGCCACCTTTTGCGGTCGCGCGCAGTGCCAGCGGCACGAGGGAGCCGACTGGCGCGAAGATGATGGCTGCATCGAGCGGCTCGGGGGGTGACGCGTCCGAATCTCCGGTCCACGTCGCGCCGAGTTCGCGCGCGAATTGCTTGCCGGCGTCGTCACCGGGACGCGTGAACGCGAAAATCTGCTGCTCCTGAAAGCGGGCGAGCTGTGCCACGATGTGCGCAGCGGCGCCGAAACCGTAGATGCCAAGCCGTTTCGCCGTGCCCGCCATTTTGAGCGCGCGGTAGCCTATCAGTCCGGCGCATAGCAGCGGCGCGGCTTCCGCGTCGGTATACCCGTCAGGCAGCGCGAAGCAATAGCGTTGATCGGCGAGCGTGTAATCGGCGTAACCGCCGTCGACTTGATAGCCGGTGAAGCACGCTTTATCGCAGAGGTTTTCCCGCCCGCTGGTGCAGTAGCCGCAAGCGCCGCAGGTGGAAGCCAGCCACGGCACGCCGACGCGGTCACCGGCTTTGAAACGCGTCACCGCAGCTCCGGCTGCAACCACGCGGCCGACGATTTCGTGGCCCGGGATGATCGGCAGTTTGCCGTCTGTCAGCTCACCATCGACGACGTGCAGGTCGGTGCGGCACACGCCGCACGCGTGCACGCGGATCAGGATCTGCTGCGGTCCGTGCTCCGGCCGGTCGAGTTCGGTGAGGATGAGGCCGCCGTGCGGGCGGTTCAATACCATTGCGCGCATGTTGAACCTGTCTAAAGCGTGCGGCGTTTATCGCCAAGTGCGAAACCGATCAGAGGCGGGGAAAAATTCCGGCCCAGGGCGATGACCTTGAACAACTCACCCATTTCCGCCGGGCTCACCAGCTGTTGTGCCTGCGCCGCGAGCGGCAGATAGGCGGCCGCATCGTGCGCGGACGTCCGGGCCAGCATCTCGGTGATGCCGCAATTGATCAGGAATTGCGCCTGGTTGGCATAGCCGAGCAACTCGAGTCCCGAGGCGACGGCCGTGTTTGCAAGCGCGCTGAAATCAACGTGCGCGGTGATGTCCTGCAACCCGGTGAGGCACAACGGGTCGGCGTGCGCGTGGTGCCGGTAATGGCACATCAGCGTGCCGCTCGCCCGTTGCGGGTGGTAGTATTCGCGCGCCGGAAAACCGTAGTCGATCAGCAGCGCGACGCCGCGCTCGAGATGCGCCGCCAGAGTGCGGACAAAAGCGTTGGCTGCGGGATGGATTTCGGTGGTATAGCCGGAAGCGAACTCGAGTTCGCTCGCAATCGCGAGTACGGTCCCCGCGGCCGGACGTGTACTCCAGGCAAACGCGCCGGCGGTTGCGGTCACGCCGAGTTCGTCGATGCCACGCTCGCCCGCCGTGACGAGGTGCACCGGCATCGCATCCAGCACCTCGTTGGCGATGACCAGTGCGCTGAACGCCGCAGGCAGGGTATCGAGCCATGCCACGCGCGACGCCAACTGCGGCAATTCGCGATCGAGCAGCGCGCGCTGGCGCGCCCTCAGCTCGGCGCTGGTTTCGAGGATCAGATAGCGCTGCGGCGGGCAATCGAGCGCCAGCAGTTCCGCCAGCAGATCGCGCGCAAGCTTGCCGCTGCCTGCGCCCAACTCGATCACATCAGGGATCCCCGCGCGCAGCACTTGCGCAGCCTGGCGCGCGAGCGTTTGGCCGAACAGGCCGCTGAGCTCCGGCGCGGTGACGAAATCGCCCGCGGCGCCGAGCTTGCGCGCGCCGGCGCTGTAGTAGCCGAGGCCGGGCGCGTGCAGCGCCAGCTCCATGTAGCGCGCGAAGCTGATCCAGCCGCCGCCGGCGGCGATTTCAGCGGCGATCAGGCTGACGAGCCGCCGGCTGTGGGCGGCTGCCTCGGCGGAAGGCGCAGGCAGATGTGACAGGTGGTCGGGTAGCAAGCTGCCTATATTAGAGGCTCTCGGTTAGAATTGACAATTAATTGAGCAGGCGGGCGATGAGCGAAAACCTGACAGGCAAGACTGCGCTGGTGACCGGTGGCGCCAAACGCGTCGGCGCGGCGATTTGCCGCCGGCTGCACGCGCAGGGTGCGAACCTCATGCTGCACCATCGCGTATCGGTGGCGGAGGCACGCGCGCTGCAGCACGAGCTCAACACGCAGCGCGCCGGCTCGGTCGCGTTGATCCGGGCCGATCTTCTCAAGAACGCGAGCCTGCCGGATCTGGTGAAAACAACGGTCAAACAGTTCGGCAGCCTCGATATTCTGATCAACAACGCGTCGAGTTTCTTTGCGACCGCGATTGGCGATATTAACGAGCAAGCGTGGGAGGACCTGATC
>Ga0326597_10006895_pt1 | contig 15490 bp, 8 predicted proteins | sample RVTome_12_FD_203789 | JGI IMG/M metagenome (GOLD analysis project Ga0326597, IMG submission 203789) | Soil microbial communities from uranium-contaminated site in the Upper Colorado River Basin, Wyoming, United States - RVT100D185 | ecosystem: Environmental > Terrestrial > Soil > Contaminated >...
CCTTCGTGATCGCTGCCGTCAGCGTCGTCTTCCCATGGTCAACGTGACCGATCGTCCCGATGTTGCAGTGCGGCTTCGTCCGCTCAAACTTGCCCTTCGCCATGGTTTTTCTCTCCGTGGTCTGACGATTTCTCGATCACGCGTACTTGGCTTTGACTTCGTCCGCAATCGCCTGCGGAACCTGCTCGTAATGATCGAATTGCATCGTGTATTGCGCGCGCCCCTGGGTCATCGAGCGCAGCGTGTTGACGTAGCCGAACATGTTGGCGAGCGGCACCGTGGCGGTTATGACCTGCGCATTGCCGCGCGTGTCCGTACCGTGCACATGGCCGCGCCGCGAATTGAGATCGCCGATGACGGAACCCAGGAAATCTTCCGGCGTCACCACCTCGACCTTCATGATCGGTTCGAGCAGCTTGACGCTGCCGCGTTGGCCCAGTTCGCGGAACGCCGCGCGCGCCGCGATTTCGAAGGTGAGCGCATTGGAATCCACCTCGTGGTACTTGCCGTCCACGAGCCGCGCCATGAAGTCGATGACCGGAAAGCCGGCGAGAAGACCGCTTTCCTTCTGTGCCTTGAGGCCCTTGTCGACCGAGGGAATGAACTCCTTCGGGATGGAGCCGCCGACGATCCCGTTCTCGAAAACAAAACCCGAGCCCGGCGGCAGCGGCTCGAATTCGATCTTCACTTCGGCGAACTGGCCCGCGCCGCCCGTCTGCTTCTTGTGCGTGTAAGTGATGGTCGTGGGCCTCGACAACGTTTCGCGATAGGCAACTTGCGGCGCGCCGATATTGGCGTCGACCTTGTAGGTGCGGCGCAGGATGTCGACCTTGATGTCGAGATGCAGTTCGCCCATCCCCTTGAGGATGGTCTGGCCCGACTCCTGGTCCGTGGAGACGCGAAAGGACGGATCCTCCTGCGCCAAACGCGCGAGCGCCGCGCCCATCTTCTCCTGATCGGCCTTCGACTTCGGTTCGATGGCAAGCTCGATGACCGGATCGGGGAATTCCATGCGTTCCAGGATAATCGGATTCTGCGAATCGCAGAGCGTTTCGCCGGTCGTCGTGTTCTTGAGTCCGGCGAAGGCGATGATGTCGCCGGCGAAGGCTTCCTTCACGTCTTCGCGGGAATTGGCATGCATCAGAAGCATGCGACCGACGCGCTCGCGCTGGTCCTTGACGGAATTCAGCACCCCCGTGCCCGAGGCAACGACGCCCGAATAGACGCGCACGAAGGTGATCGAACCCACGAAGGGGTCGTCCATGATCTTGAAGGCGAGGCCGGAGAACGGCGCCTTGTCGTCGGATGTGCGCGTCAGCTTCTCGTTGGTGCCGGGCTTGATGCCTTCGACTGGCGGCACGTCGGCCGGCGACGGCAAGTAATCCACCACCGCGTCGAGCAGCGGTTGCACACCCTTGTTCTTGAAGGCCGAGCCGCACAGCACCGGCACGAAACGGAACGAGCATGTACCCTTGCGGATGCAGGCGCGAAGCTGTTCCACGTTGGGTTCGGTGCCGTCGAGGTAGGCTTCGAGAAGCTTCTCGTCCTCCTCCACCGCCATGTCGACCAGCTTGACGTGAAGTTCCTGGGCCTTGGCCTTCATGTCGTCGGGAATTTCGGCAATCTCGAATTGGGCGCCGAGCGCCTCGTCCTTCCAGATGATCGCCTTCATCAGCACGAGATCGACGACGCCCTTGAATTCCGCCTCGACCCCGATGGGAAGCTGCGTGACCAACGGCCTGGTACCCAGCCGGTCAACCATCATCTCCACGCAGCGCGGGAAGTCCGCGCCGGTGCGGTCCATCTTGTTGACGAAACAGATGCGCGGCACGTGGTACTTGTCCGCCTGGCGCCACACCGTTTCGGATTGCGGCTCGACGCCCGCGACCGCGTCGAACACGGCGATCGCGCCGTCGAGCACACGCATGGAACGTTCGACCTCGATGGTGAAATCGACATGGCCCGGCGTATCGATGATGTTCACGCGATGGTCGCGCCAATGGCAGGTCGTGGCGGCCGACGTGATGGTGATGCCGCGCTCCTGCTCCTGCTCCATCCAATCCATGGTGGCGGCGCCATCATGGACCTCGCCGATCTTATGGCTGCGGCCCGTGTAATAGAGAATGCGCTCGGTGGTCGTGGTCTTGCCCGCATCGATATGCGCGCAGATGCCGATATTGCGATACTTGTTGAGCGGGGTTTGACGGGGCATCTGCGTTACTCGTTCGACTCGTTCACCAGCGGTAGTGCGAGAACGCGCGGTTGGCTTCCGCCATCTTGTGCGTGTCCTCGCGCTTCTTCACGGCCGTACCGCGATTGTTGGCCGCATCCATCAGTTCGCCCGAGAGCCGCGCGGTCATCGTCGGTTCGTTGCGCGCGCGCGACGCGTTGATGAGCCAGCGGATGGCAAGCGCGCGGCTCCTGTCGGGGCGGACCTCGACGGGCACCTGATACGTTGCGCCGCCAACGCGGCGGGACCGCACTTCCAGCGCCGGGCTCACATTGCGCAGCGCCTCGTGAAAGACGGCGAGCGGGTCCTGCTTCGTCTTGCCTTGGATCGCGTCGAAGGCGCCGTAGACGATGCCCTCGGTCACCGATTTCTTGCCCTCGTACATCAGGCAATTCATGAATTTCGCGACGACGAGATCGCCGAACTTCGCATCGGGGACGATCTCGCGCTTGTCGGCGCGGCGGCGGCGGGCCATTCGATCTCTCTCCTATTTCGGACGCTTGGCGCCGTAGAGCGAACGGCGCTGCTTGCGGTCCTTGACGCCTTGCGTGTCGAGCACGCCGCGAAGGATGTGGTAGCGCACGCCCGGAAGGTCCTTCACGCGGCCGCCGCGGATCAGCACGACCGAGTGCTCCTGGAGGTTATGGCCCTCGCCCGGGATATAACTCACGACCTCGTAGCCGTTGGTGAGCCGCACCTTGGCCACCTTGCGTAGCGCCGAGTTCGGCTTCTTCGGCGTCGTCGTATAGACGCGCGTGCACACGCCACGCTTCTGCGGGCAGCCCTTGAGGGCCGGCACCTTGTTGCGCTTGGCGCGCGTGGTCCGCGGCTTGCGGATCAATTGGTTGACCGTCGGCATTCGTCACTTTCCGTTCGGCCGCCCCGTTCATCAAAACGGTCGCGGCGTTCAAACAAACCCAAACGAGCCGCCCGAGATCGGAACCGGCCCTGGACACGCGGAGGACCACGACGCCTAAGCGCCTGATCGCGCACAACAAATCTTACCGGCTTCAAGACAGCGTTTCGCGGCCCAAAGGGCCCGACGGCCTGCCGTCGAAGGTGCGGCCTTATAGGCAGGCCGTTTCGGGGCGTCAATAGGCGAAAGCAAGGAATTTTCAGGGGTTTCGGTGGCTCCGGGCGGCCGGAAAATCACCTGCGATGCAACCCGGAAACGCCGCCGGTTACTCCAAGCAAAACCAATGCGGTAATATTATTGCGCTGCGGTGCGAAAAAATGCGCTATACTTAAAACCGGTGTTTTTGGCACGCCGCGAGGGGAAGCGTATGGCGAATCCCGATATTCGCGCGGGTGCGTCGGTTTTTCACTTCGTGATGATCAAGCCGACGCATTACGACGACGACGGCTATCCGATCCAATGGATCCGTTCGGCGATCCCGTCGAATACGCTCGCCTGCCTGAACGCGCTGGCCGAGGACGCTCGGCGTCGCGAGATCCTGGGCACCGGCGTCGATATCCGGCTGCACACCCATGACGAAACCAACCGCCGCGTGCGCCCCGACAAGATCATCCGTATGATCCGCCGCGAGGGCGGCAAGGCGCTGATCGGATTCGTCGGCGTGCAATCCAACCAGTTCCCGCGCGCGCTCGACCTCGCCCAGCCCTTCCTGGACGCGGGCCTCCCAGTCTGCATCGGCGGGTTCCACGTCTCGGGCTGCATCGCGATGCTTCCCGAGCTTCCGGCCGATATCCGGCGGGCCCAGGCGAAGGGGATTTCGGTCTTCGCCGGCGAGGCGGAAGACCGCCGCCTCGACCGCGTGCTGCGCGACGCGTGGAACGGCCGGCTCGAACCCACGTACAACTACATGGACGATTTGCCCGCGCTTCAGGGCGAACCACCACCGATCCTGCCCAGCAAGCACGTGCAGCGCACGTCCGGATCGCTCTCCAGCATCGATCTCGGGCGCGGCTGCCCCTACCAATGTTCGTTCTGCACCATCATCAACGTGCAGGGCCGCAAGAGCCGCTTTCGCACGCCCGACGATCTGGAGACGATCATCCGCGAGAACTACGCGCAGGGCATCAAGCGTTTCTTCATCACCGACGACAATTTCGCCCGCAACAAGGATTGGGAAATCCTGTTCGACAGGATGATCGCGCTTCGCCGCGAAGGGCTGAAGCTCGGCTTCACGATCCAGGTCGACACGCTCTGCCACAAAATCCCGAATTTCATCGAAAAGGCGGGCGAGGCGGGCGTGCGCCGCGTCTTCATCGGGCTGGAGAACATCAACCCCGACAATCTGATCGCCGCCAAGAAGCGCCAGAACAAGATCACCGAATATCGCGAGATGCTCCAGAAATGGCGCGAGAACGGCGCGATCACCTATGCCGGCTATATCCTGGGCTTTCCGAGCGATACCAAGGAATCGATCGCCCGCGACATCGAGATCATCAAGCGCGAGCTGCCGCTCGATATATTGGAGTTCTTCTATCTGACGCCGCTGCCGGGATCGGAGGACCACAAGACGCTTCTTTCCAAGGGCGTCTGGATGGACCCCGACATGAACAAATACGATCTCAACCATCGCGTCGTCCATCACGGCAAGATGTCGGACACGGAATGGGAAGACGCCATCCGCGATGCGTGGCTTGCCTTCTACACACCGGAGCATGTGCGCACGATTCTAAGGCGCGCCGCGGCGAACCCGCGCGGCCGGCCCGGCACGACGCTGGGCACGATCCTGTGGTTCTATCTGATGATCCTGTTCGACGGCGTGCATCCGCTGGAAGGCGGCGCCTTTCGTCTCAAATCTCGCCGCGACCGTCGCAGCACGATGAAGCGCGAGAGCCCGTTCGTGTTCTATCCGCGCTATTGGCTCGAGACCGTGCGCAAGGTCGGTCAATATCTGTCGATCTACCTGCCCTTCAAGCGCATTCTCAAGGAGGTGCTGGCGGCGCCGGACCGCCGGACCTACGTGGATTTGGCGATCGCCAAGCCCAAGGACGATGAATTCGAGGCGCTGGACCTCTACCATGCGACGACGGGCGGCGAAGCGGCGCTCGCGCGCATGCGCCGCGACGAAACGATCCGGTCGAAGGTCGCGGCCGCATGACGCCCTTGCCCACGCAGGAGATGATGATGGCCCAGCCGGCGAAGCATGAAACGGCGCCCATCTTCCATTTCGTAATGATCAAGCCCACCCATTACGACGATGACGGCTATCCCATCCGCTGGTTCCGCTCGGCGATCCCGTCGAACACGCTGGCGTCGCTCAACGGGCTGGCCGAAGACGCGCGCCGGCGCGAGGTGCTGGGCACCGGCGTCGACATCCGCCTGCACACCTATGACGAGACCAATTCGCGCGTCCGGCCCGACCGCATCATCCGCGCCATCCGCCGCGAGGGCGGCAAGGCGCTGATCGGGCTGGTTGGCGTGCAGTCCAACCAGTTTCCGCGCGCCATGGACCTCGCGCGCGAATTCCGCGCCGCGGACCTGCCCGTCTGCATCGGCGGCTTTCATGTTTCGGGCTGCATCGCGATGCTTCCCGAAATGCCGCCCGAAATGCGCGAGGCGCAGGACATAGGCATTTCCTTCTTCGCCGGCGAGGCGGAGGACGGGCGGCTCGACCGCGTGCTGCGCGATGCGTGGAACGGGAGTCTGGCGCCACTCTATAATCATATGAACGATCTGCCGAACCTGCAAAGCGAGCCGCCGCCCTTTCTGCCCAAGCGCATCGTGCGGCGCACGTCGGGCACGGTGTCGAGCATAGATTTGGGACGCGGCTGTCCCTTCCAGTGCTCGTTCTGCACCATCATCAACGTGCAGGGCCGCAAGAGCCGCTACCGCTCCGCCGACGATCTCGAGCAGGCCGTGCGCGAGAACTACGCGCGCGGAATCAAACGGTTCTTCATTACCGACGACAACCTTGCCCGCAACAAGGACTGGGAGTCGCTGTTCGACCGCATGATCAAGATGAAGGTCGACGAAGGAATGGATATCGGCTTCACCATCCAGGTTGATACCCAGTGCCACAAGATCCCGAACTTCATCGAGAAGGCGACCAGGGGCGGCGCGCGGCGCGTCTTCATCGGTATGGAGAACATCAATCCGGACAATCTGATCGGGGCCAAGAAGCGCCAGAACAAGATCACCGACTACCGCCTGATGCTCCAGAAGTGGCGCGACCACGGCGCGCTCACCTTCGCGGGCTACATCCTAGGCTTCCCCAACGATACCAAGGAATCGATTCTGCGCGACATCGAGATCATCAAGCGCGAATTGCCGGTCGATATCCTGGAGTTCTTCTTCCTCACGCCGCTGCCCGGTTCGGAGGATCACAAAGTGCTCTGGCAGAAGGGCGAATGGATGGACGCCGATCTCAACAAGTACGACCTCAACCATCGCGTCTCGCACCACCCGAAGATGTCCGACGCCGAATGGGAGGACGCCTACCACGCGGCGTGGCATGCCTATTACACGCCCGAGCACATCCGCACGATCCTGAAGCGCGTGGCGGCCCACGAGCTGGGCCTTGTCAATTCGATCTATTCGAGCCTGCTCTGGTTCAACACGATGATCCCGCTGGAGGGCGTGCATCCCTTGGAAGGCGGCATGATCCGGGTGAAGGCGCGGCGCGACCGCCGATCGGGCATGCCGATCGAGAGCAGGTTGCGCTTCTATCCGCGGCTGGTGCGCGATACGGCGATCAAGCTGAGGGGTTATTGGCGCATCTATTCGCAGCTGCGGCGGGCGCGAAAAGAAGTGCTGTCGGCGCCCGATCGTTGGACCTACACCGATCTCGCCATCGAACCGCTGCGCGAGAACGAATTCGAGTCGCTCGATCTCTATCACGCCACTAGCGGCGGCGAAGCCGCACTCGCCCGCAAGCGGCGCGACGACGACATCCGCGAAAAAGTCGCCGCCCACGCGACGGCAGGGGACTGAAGGGCGCGCCTTCAGGCAAGCATCAGAAGTTCGCGCACGGTCATCGCGATCAGCACGAGCGTGGATGTCGTGAATATCGTGAAGCGCAAGCTCACGATATTCACCGTGCACTGAACGAGCGTGTGCAAGACCCGCAGGATCACATAGGCCCAGGCGAACCACACATGCCAACTGTCCGCATGGCCGGTCATCGCGATGTAGAACACCAACGCATAGAAGATCGTCGGTTGTTCCATCAGGTGGTTGTAATTGTCGGCCACCTGCCGGGCCGAAGACGGCAAGCTGTCGAGCGAGCCCGGATGGCGGGCGTTCTGCGGATCGATCTTGGCCTTCTGCATCGCGGGGATGCGCGTCGCGTACATCCAAATCCACACGATCAGCGAAAGCGTCACCAGCGCGAGCACCGGCGTGAGCATGGCCTGAACTTCGGCGGTCATCGGGTTCCTCCCCAAGGGTTCGTCGGGAGAGCCTAAAGCGATTCTGCCGGAACCCGCCTATTGCACCGCGGCAAACAGATCGCGCGGGCGGCCGACGACGGCGGATTCGAAGTCGAGCAGCGCGCGCTTCAAGGCCAAGCCGCCGCCGAAGCCGGTCAGGCTGCCGTCCGCGCCGATGACGCGATGACATGGCACGATGAGGGGAATCGGATTGCGCGCATTGGCGATGCCGACTGTGCGCGCCGCCTCGGGTTCGCCCACTTGCTTGGCGATATCGGCATAGCTGCGCGTTTCGCCGAAGGGAATCTCGAACAGGGCATCCCAAACCGCGCGTTCGAAGGGCGTGCCTTCCGCGACGCGTTCCACGGCGAAGACGCGGCGCTTGCCTTCGTCATATTCGCGAACTTGCGTCGCGATGCCGGCGATGGCCGCCCGATCGTGAACGCTCGCGAGCTCTCGCCGTTCCGCCTCCTCGGCGCGGAAGTAGAAACGGAGGAGCCGGCCGTCACCGTCCACGGTCGCGGCGAACACGCCGAACCGGGTCTCGATCTCGCCCCAATAGGCTTTTCCGTCGACCATGGCGCGAGCTTAGCGCCGGCCGGTGCCGTTCGCCGCCCGGAAATCGCGACCCCCTGGCGGTTTTCGGACGTCAAAGAAAGGGCCGCCCGATGGGGCGGCCCTTGCCAGGTCCCGGGCCAAGTGTCTGGCCAAATCCCTGCTTGCTCGCCCTATTCCGCCGCGTCTTGCGGGGCTTCGAGGGCGGGCGTTTCCTGCTTCTCGCGCTCGTCCATGATGGCCTTGTCGCGTTCCTGCGCGATGCGCCGGATGCGGCTGATCGCACCGCCCGTACCCGCCGGAATGAGGCGGCCGACGATGACGTTCTCCTTGAGGCCTTCCAGCGTATCGACCTTGCCGTTGACGGCGGCGTCGGTCAGCACACGGGTGGTCTCCTGGAACGAGGCCGCCGAGAACACCGACCGCGTCTGCAACGACGCCTTGGTGATGCCGAGCAGAACCGGCCGTCCCGACGCGGGCTTGCCGCCGCGCTCCTCGGCCTTCTTGTTCGCCTCTTCGAGCTCGACGAGATCGACCTGCTCGCCCGGCAGCAGCGTGGTTTCGCCGCCGTCCTCGATCTCCACCTTCTGGAGCATCTGGCGGACGATCACCTCGATGTGCTTGTCGTTGATCTTCACGCCCTGGAGCCGGTAGACCTCTTGAATCTCGTTGATGAGATAGATCGCGAGCTCCTCGACGCCCTTGATGCGCAGGATATCGTGCGGGCTGGGGTGTCCTTCGATGATGAAGTCACCCTTCTCGATATAGTCGCCCTCGCGCACGCTGACGTGCTTGGCCTTGGGCAGCAGATACTCGACCGGATCGAGCTTGTCGTTCTTCGGCTTGAGGATCACGCGGCGCTTGTTCTTGTAATCCTTGCCGAACTCGATGAAACCGTCGATCTCGGCCAAGACCGCGCAGTCCTTCGGCTTGCGGGCCTCGAACAATTCCGCCACGCGCGGTAGGCCGCCCGTGATGTCGCGCGTCTTGGCCCCTTCGGTCGGCACACGCGCGAGCGCGTCGCCGGCCTTGATCTCGGCGCCGTCGTCGACCGAAATGATCGCGTCCACCGAAAGCGCGTAGCGCGCCTCGCCGACATTGGGCAGCGTCACGGGCTTGCCCTTCTTGTCGACGATGACGAGCGTCGGCTTGAGATCGGAGCTCTTCGAGCCCACGCGCCAATCGATGACGACCTTTTGGCTGACGCCGGTGGTCTCGTCCGCCACCTCCTTCAGCGAGACGCCTTCGACGAGGTCTTCGTAGCGGACCACGCCCTCGACCTCGGTCAAGATCGGCAGGCTGTTCGGGTTCCATTCGGCGATGCGTTCGCCGCGCTTGATCGCCTGGCCTTCGTCGACCATCAGGCGCGCGCCGTAGACGATGCGGTGCGCGGACCGCTCCTGCCCTTTCGAATCCACGATCACGACCTGCATGTTGCGGGCCATCGCGACCAGACGCCCTTGGCTATCCCGCACGACGTTGCGATTGAGGATCTTGACCTTGCCGTCATAGCTGGCCTCGATCTTGGATTGGCCCGCCACCTGTGCGGCACCGCCGATATGGAAGGTGCGCATGGTAAGCTGCGTGCCGGGCTCGCCAATCGACTGCGCGGCGATGACGCCCACCGCCTCGCCCATGTTGACCGCCGTGCCGCGCGCCAGATCGCGTCCATAGCATTTGGCGCAGACGCCGTTGAGGAAGTCGCACGAGAGCACCGAACGCACGCGCACTTTCTGCACGTGCCCGGACTCGAGCTTCTCGGCGACGTCCTCGGTGATCTCCTTGCCCCGACGCACCAGCGTCTCGCCGGTTTCCGGATGCTTGACATCCTCGGCCGCGGTGCGGCCCAGGACGCGCTCCGTGAGCGAGGAAACCACCTGCCCGCCGTCGATGACGGCCTGCACGGTGATGCCCTTCTTGGTGCCGCAATCGTCGGCCGTGATGACGCAATCGTTCGCCACGTCCACGAGACGGCGCGTCAGATATCCCGAGTTCGCCGTCTTCAGCGCAGTGTCGGCCAAGCCCTTGCGCGCGCCGTGCGTCGAGTTGAAGTACTCGAGCACGGTAAGGCCTTCCTTGAAGTTGGAAAGGATGGGCGTCTCGATGATCTCGCCCGACGGCTTCGCCATGAGGCCGCGCATGCCGGCGAGCTGCTTCATCTGTTGTTGCGAACCGCGCGCACCGGAACTCGCCATCATGAAGATGGAGTTGATCTCTTCCGTGCGACCGGTCTCCGGATCGGTCTTGGGCTGCGAGATTTCGCGCATCATCTCGGCGGCCACCTGATCGGTGCATTTCGACCAGGCATCGACGACGAGATTGTACTTCTCGCGGTCCGTTGTAAGCCCTTCCTGATACTGCTGCTGAAATTCGCGTACGCGATGGCGCGTTTCCTCGATCAGGCGCTCCTTCGCCTCGGGCACGACCATGTCGTCCTTGCCGAACGAGATGCCGGCCTTGCACGCCTCGCGGAAGCCGAGCGCCATCAACGCGTCGCAGAACAGCACCGTCTCCTTCTGGCCGCAGTGGCGATAGACCTCGTCGATCAGATGGCTGACCTCCTGCTTGCGCTGCAGGCGGTTGATCAGATCGAACGGGATCATCGGATTGCGCGGCAGGATTTCGGCGAACATCATCCGGCCGGGCGTCGATTTCACGCGCAGGGTGATGGGATTGTTGTTTTCGTCCACCGTCTTGTAGCGCGCCTCGATCTTGGTATGCAGCGTGACCGCGCCGGCAAACAGCGCGTGCTCGATCTCGCCCATGTTGTTGAAGACCATGCCTTCGCCCGGCTCATTATCGTTCTCGAGCGAGAGGTAGTAGAGCCCGAGCACGATGTCCTGCGTCGGGACGATGATCGGTTTGCCGTTGGAGGGCGACAAGATGTTGTTGGTCGACATCATCAGCACGCGGGCCTCGAGCTGGGCTTCCAGGGACAGCGGCACATGGACCGCCATCTGGTCGCCGTCGAAGTCCGCGTTGAAGGCCGTGCAGACCAGCGGATGAAGCTGGATCGCCTTGCCTTCGATCAGGATGGGCTCGAACGCCTGGATGCCGAGGCGATGCAGCGTAGGCGCCCGATTGAGGAGAACCGGGTGCTCGCGGATGACCTCTTCCAGGATGTCCCAGACCTCGGGCTTTTCCTTCTCGACCAGCTTCTTGGATTGCTTGACAGTTTGCGAAAAACCTTTGGCCTCCAGCCGCGCATAGATGAACGGCTTGAACAGTTCAAGCGCCATCTTCTTGGGCAGGCCGCACTGGTGGAGCTTGAGCTCGGGACCCACAACGATGACCGAGCGGCCCGAATAGTCCACGCGCTTGCCGAGCAGGTTCTGGCGGAAGCGGCCCTGCTTGCCCTTCAGCATGTCGGCCAACGACTTCAACGGCCGCTTGTTCGCTCCGGTGATGACGCGGCCGCGCCGGCCGTTATCGAACAGCGCGTCCACCGACTCCTGCAGCATGCGCTTTTCGTTGCGCACGATGATATCGGGCGCGCGCAGCTCGATCAGGCGCTTCAACCGGTTGTTGCGGTTGATGACGCGGCGATAGAGATCGTTGAGATCGGACGTCGCGAACCGGCCGCCGTCGAGGGGGACGAGCGGGCGCAGCTCCGGCGGGATCACCGGCACGACGGTCAGGATCATCCATTCCGGACGGTTGCCCGAATCGATGAAGGCTTCGACGACCTTCAGCCGCTTGACCATCTTCTTGGGCTTCTCGCCGCCCGTGGAAACCGCGATATCGGCGCGAAGCTGGTCGCGCAGCCTCTCGAGATCGATCGTCTGCAAAAGATCGCGGATGGCTTCCGCGCCGATCTTGGCGGTGAAGCTGTCCTCACCGAATTCGTCCTGCGCGCGATAGAATTCGTCCTCCGAAAGAAGCTGGCGCTCCTTGAGCGACGTCAGACCCGGCTCGATGACGATGTAGCTCTCGAAATAGAGGACGCGCTCGAGATCCTTCAACGTCATGTCGAGCATCAGGCCGATGCGCGAAGGCAGCGACTTCAGGAACCAGATATGGGCCACCGGCGAAGCCAGTTCGATGTGGCCCATGCGGTCGCGGCGGACCTTCTGGACCGTCACCTCGACGCCGCACTTCTCGCAGACGATGCCCTTGTACTTCATGCGCTTGTACTTGCCGCACAAGCATTCGTAATCCTTCACCGGACCGAAGATGCGCGCGCAGAACAACCCATCGCGCTCCGGCTTGAAGGTCCGGTAATTGATAGTTTCCGGCTTTTTGATCTCGCCGTGGCTCCAGCGCAGGATCTGATCCGGGCTCGCCAGCGAGATGCGAATGCGGTCGAACGCCGGAACTTCCTTGCCGGGCGAAAAGACGTTCATCAGCTCTTGATTCATCCGATGCCTCTTCCACTCCTGCGGACCGCGCCCCGGTCCGCGTTCGCCTCGTGCTTCGCCAAGCTCGGCACGAGGCTTTGAACCTTGCCCTCGCCCCCGAGCGCGTCGAGGGGCGAGGGTCGATATGCGCCTAGCCGTTCAGCAACTCGACGTTCAGGCCGAGCGACCGCATCTCCTTCACCAGAACGTTGAAGGATTCGGGGATGCCGGCTTCGAAATTGTCCTCGCCGCGGACGATGGCCTCGTAGACCTTGGTGCGGCCCGCGACGTCGTCCGACTTGACGGTGAGGATCTCCTGCAGCGTGTACGCCGCGCCATAGGCTTCGAGCGCCCACACCTCCATCTCGCCGAAGCGCTGGCCGCCGAACTGCGCCTTGCCGCCCAGCGGTTGCTGGGTGACGAGGCTGTAGGGGCCGATGGAGCGGGCGTGGATCTTGTCGTCCACGAGATGGTGCAGCTTGAGCATATAGATGTAGCCCACCGTCACCGAACGGCGGAACGCCTCGCCGGTGCGCCCGTCATGGAGTATGACCTGTCCGGTGGTGCCCAGACCGGCCTGCTCGAGCATATGGACGATGTCCTTTTCCTTGGCGCCGTCGAACACGGGCGTCGCCACCGGAACGCCCGTGACCAGATTGCCCGCGAGTTCGACGAGCCCGGCATCGTCCAGTTCGGCCAAGCGCTCGTCATTACCGTAGATGGACTTGAGCTGCTTGCGCAGCGGATCGACCTTGCCGTCGCGTTTCAACTTGTCGATCATTTCGCCGATCTGGCGGCCGAGCCCGGCGCTGGCCCAGCCCAAATGCGTTTCCAAGATCTGGCCTACGTTCATGCGCGACGGCACGCCCAGCGGATTGAGCACGACGTCGACCTGTGTGCCGTTGTCGAGATAAGGCATGTCCTCCATCGGCACGATGCGGCTGATGACGCCCTTGTTGCCGTGACGGCCCGCCATCTTGTCGCCGGGCTGAAGCTTGCGCTTCACGGCAACGAAGACTTTGACCATTTTCATCACGCCCGGGGCCAACTCGTCGCCGCGACGGAGCTTTTCCACCTTGTCGGCGAAGCGCTTGTCGAGACGCTGCTTGGATTCGTCGTACTGCTTCTTCAGCGCTTCGATCTCGGCCTGCGCCCGCTCGTTCTTGAGCCCGATCTGCCACCATTGATTGTGGGTGAGCCCGTCCAGGACGGCCTGCGTGATCTTGGTCTCGGGCGCCATGTTCTTTGGACCCGAGGCGGCCACCTTGTGCATCAGCAGCTCGGTGAGCCGCGCGAACATGTTGCGCTCCAGGATCGCGAGTTCGTCGTCGCGGTCCTTGGCAAGGCGCTCTTCCTCCGCGCGCTCGATGGCCAGCGCACGCTGGTCCTTGTCGATGCCGTGGCGGTTGAACACGCGCACTTCGACCACCGTGCCGTTGACGCCCGGCGGAACCCGCAGGGACGTGTCGCGGACGTCGGCCGCCTTCTCGCCGAAGATGGCGCGCAGCAGCTTCTCTTCCGGCGTCATCGGCGTCTCGCCTTTCGGCGTGACCTTGCCGACCAGGATGTCGCCCGGATTCACTTCGGCGCCGATATAGGCGATGCCCGCTTCGTCGAGATTCTTTAGGTTCTCCTCGCCGACATTCGGAATGTCGCGCGTGATTTCCTCGGGCCCGAGCTTGGTGTCGCGCGCCATCGTCTCGAACTCCTCGATGTGGATCGAGGTGAAGACGTCGTCCCGCACGATGCGTTCCGAGATCAAGATCGAATCTTCGAAGTTGTAGCCATTCCACGGCATGAACGCGACGAGCACGTTCTTGCCGAGCGCGAGCTCTCCCAGATGCGTCGACGGGCCGTCGGCGATGATGTCGCCTTTCCGGATCGCGTCGCCCATCTTCACCAGCGGACGCTGGTTGATGCAGGTGTTCTGGTTCGAACGCTGGAACTTCCTCAAGCGGTAGATATCGACGCCCGGCCTCGTGGGGTCGGTCTCTTCCGTCGCGCGGATGACGACGCGGGTGGCGTCGACCTGATCGACCACGCCGGAGCGGCGCGCGGCAATGGCGGCGCCGGAATCGCGCGCCACGACGTCCTCCATGCCGGTGCCCACGAGGGGGGCCTCGGCCTGCAGAAGCGGCACGGCCTGGCGCTGCATGTTCGAACCCATGAGCGCGCGATTGGCATCGTCGTTCTCGAGAAACGGGATAAGCGCAGCCGCTACCGAGACGAGTTGCTTCGGCGACACGTCGATGAAGTCGATCTGATCGGGCGTCGTCATGACGAAGTTGCCGCCTTTGCGGCAAGACACGAGTTCGTCGGTCAGCCGCCCGCGGGAATCGATCGTCGCGTTCGCCTGGGCGATCGTGTACTTCGCCTCCTCCATCGCCGAGAGGTAGACGACCTCCTCGCTGACGCGCTTGTCGGACACGCGGCGATACGGGCTTTCGATGAAGCCGTACTTGTTCACCCGCGCATAGGTCGCGAGCGAATTGATCAATCCGATGTTCGGACCTTCCGGTGTTTCGATCGGGCAGATGCGGCCGTAATGCGTCGGGTGCACGTCGCGCACCTCGAAGCCGGCGCGTTCGCGCGTGAGACCACCCGGTCCGAGCGCCGAGAGGCGCCGCTTGTGCGTCACCTCGGAGAGCGGATTGGTCTGGTCCATGAACTGCGACAACTGCGACGAGCCGAAGAATTCGCGCACGGCGGCCGCCACCGGCTTCGCGTTAATCAGATCGTGCGGCATGACCGTATCGATATCGACCGAGCTCATGCGTTCCTTGATCGCGCGCTCCATGCGCAAGAGGCCGATGCGGAACTGGTTCTCCATCAACTCGCCGACCGAACGCACGCGCCGGTTGCCGAGATTGTCAATATCGTCGATTTCGCCGCGCCCGTCGCGCAGATCGGCCAGCGCCCGGACGATCGCCAGGATGTCTTCCTTGCGCAGCACGCGCGTCGTGTCCGGGCAGTCGAGCCCCATGCGCATGTTCATCTTGACGCGGCCGACGCTCGAAAGGTCGTAGCG
>Ga0326597_10006896_pt1 | contig 15490 bp, 15 predicted proteins | sample RVTome_12_FD_203789 | JGI IMG/M metagenome (GOLD analysis project Ga0326597, IMG submission 203789) | Soil microbial communities from uranium-contaminated site in the Upper Colorado River Basin, Wyoming, United States - RVT100D185 | ecosystem: Environmental > Terrestrial > Soil > Contaminated >...
CGCCGGCTGGTTGACCCACAGCCGACACGCATCGGCAAGCGCGGGCGACCGAAGGGGCCGAACGTTCCTCTCGCGAAGCTCGGTTGGCCTTCGCACGCATGGACGTACAACACGGAAGAAAAGGGATCGGATGTCAATCTCGCGACGAAGCTGGTCGTCGACTGCTTCGAGGACGGCCCGGATGTGGCATTGATCCTCTCCGACGACACGGATCTTGCCGGGCCGGTCGACGTCGCCAGGTCGAGGGGCCTGCGGGTAATCATCGTCAGTCCTCGCGGCTACTGGTTGCGCGAGCTTGCTCCGGACCAGACTGACCTTCGGAAGATCCATCCTGGCGTGATCGAGAAGTGCCAGCTCCCGGACCCGATCGTGCTGCCGGACGGATCGCACATCACCAAGCCTGCCGCCTGGTAGAGCGCCGGAAACAGCAAGGCCGCCCGAAGGCGGCCCGCGTGCCTGCCACCGAAGCGGCAGGTGAGGTACTCACAGGATAGCGCGGCGGGCGGCGCGCATCAACGTCGACAGCACCGGCAGCCCCCGAGCTACTCGACGGTGACGGTCTTCGCGAGGTTGCGCGGCTGGTCGACGTTCAGGCCGCGCAGGCGGGCGATCTTGTAGGCGAGGAGCTGGAGCGGGACGACCGCGAGCGCAGCCTGCAGGAAGGGGTGCGTGCGCGGGACGTAGATCACGTCGGTCGCGTGGTGCTGGATGTCCTCGTTGCCGTCGGTCGCGATCGCGATCACCGCTGCACCGCGGGCCCTCGTCTCCTGGATGTTCGAGACGATCTTGTCGTAGACGTCCGAGTCGGTCGCGATGCAGACGACCGGGGTCGTGTCGTCGAGGAGCGCGATCGGGCCGTGCTTCATCTCGCCGGCCGAGTAGGCCTCGGTCGGAATGTAGGAGATCTCCTTGAGCTTGAGCGCCCCCTCGAGGCAGACCGGGAGCCCGATGTGGCGACCGAGGTAGAGAAAGAAGGGCTTCTGGAAGTGGCGCTCCGCGATCTCGTCGATCGGGTGGTTCGTGTCGAGGAAGGACTGGATCTTCTCGGGCAGGCTCTCGACCTCGTCGAGGAGGGAGACGATCTGCTCGGGCGGGAGCGTCCCGCGCGCCTCGGCCAGTCGGAGCGCGAGCAAGTACATGAGCGTGACCTGGGCGGTGAAGGTCTTCGTCGCCGCCACGCCCATCTCGAGCCCGGCGCGCGTGTAGAGGACGCTGTCGACCTCGCGCGTGATCTGCGCGCCCATCATGTTCGTGATGCCGAGCGTGTGCGCGCCCTTCTCACGGGCGAGGCGCATCGCGGCAAGCGTGTCCGCGGTCTCGCCGGACTGGGAGATGCCGACGACGAGGGTGTCCCGCGACAGCACCGGGTTGCGGTAGCGCCACTCGCTCGCGATGTCCGGCTCACAGGGCAGGCGGGCCCACTCCTCGACCACGTAGCGGCCGACCAGGCCCGCGTGATAGGAGGTGCCGCACGAGATCACCACCATCCGGCGCAGGTTCTGGATCTCCGACTCGGTCAGCCCGATGTCCTCGAGCACGAGCTTCCCGTGGCGGATTCGCTCGCCGATCGTCTCCGCGACGGCCTCGGGCTGCTCGTGGATCTCCTTGAGCATGAAGGTCTCGTAGCCCTGCTTCTCAGCCGCTTCGTCGTCCCAGTCGACTTCCGTCTCCGCACGCTCGACCTCCTCGCCCGCAGGCGAGAAGAACAGCGCCCCGCCGCTCGTGACAGCCACGACCTCCCCGTCCTCGATCAGCTTCACCCGCCGGGTTTCACGCAGGAACGCCGCGATCGACGAGGCGAGGAACGTCTCACCGTCGCCGACTCCGACCACGAGCGGGCACTGGTAGCGGGCGCCGACGAGCAGGCCCGGATGGTCGGCGTGGGTGACGACGAAGGCGAAGTGACCCTCGAGCTCGGCAGTGGCGGCGCGTACGGCCGAGACGAGATCGCCGTCGTAATGGCGCTCGACGAGGTGAGAGACGACCTCGGCGTCGGTCTCCGAGGAGAAGGCGTGCCCCTCGACCTCGAGGTTGCCGCGCAGCTCGCGGAAGTTCTCGACGATCCCGTTGAGGACGACGGCCACCTCGTCACCGCAGCCGGTGAGCGGGTGCGCGTTCTCCTCGCTGACGCGCCCGTGCGTGGCCCAGCGCGTGTGGCCGATGCCCGTGGTGGCGTGCGAGCCGTTCGCGTCCGCGGCGGCCTTGAGGTGCTCGAGGTTGCCGACCGCTCGGACGTAGTCGAGGCTGTCGCGCTCGAGCAGGCAGATGCCGGCGGAGTCGTAGCCGCGGTACTCGAGGCGCTCGAGGCCCTGTATGAGCAGGTCCTTCGCATGCCTGTCGCCGACGTATCCGATGATGCCGCACACCCTGAAAGCCCCCCTTCTCCTGTCTATAGCCGCTCGCGCTTCTATCGGCAAGCGGGGCTTCGGACTTCAGGCTTCCCTGCCGGTGCCCGTTCGTCTCCCCCGGGCCTCTCAAAACGAAATGAGCCCGGCCGCACCGCGTTTCTTGCGGTCAGCCGAGCTCTCGTTCGACGAGAGCCGCAATGCTAGCACAGAGGCGGGCGGCCTCCTCCTCGCGCTCGGCCTCCGCGAGCACCCGGACGACGGGCTCGGTGCCCGACGGCCGGACGACGAGCCGGCCCCGGCCCGCGAGCTCGGCGTTCAGCTCGGCGACGCCGTCGAGGAGCGCCTGCGGCAGCTCCTTCGAGCGCACGCGGACGTTCACCTTGACCTGGGGGTAGCGCGGCATGACCGCCGCGGCCTCCGCGAGCGTCGCTTCGCTCTCGACGAGAGCGGCGCAGAGCAGGAGCGCGGTCGCCAGCCCGTCGCCGCTCACGTGGCCGTCGAGGTAGATCACGTGACCGGACTGCTCGCCGCCGAGAATGCCCCCCTCCCGCCGGAGCGCCTCGAGCACGTAGCGGTCGCCCACGTCGGTCGTCACGAGGCGAACGCCGCGCTCCTCCATCAGGCGGCGGAAGCCGAGGTTCGTCATGGTGGTCACGGCGACGAGATCGACCCGCAGTGAGAGCGCGAGGACGGCGAGGATCTGGTCGCCGTCGACCTCCCGCCCGTCAGCGTCGACCGCGAGCATGCGGTCGCCATCGCCGTCGAAGGCGACCCCGAGATCCATACGCTGCTCACGCACGACACGCGAGAGCAGCGAGAGGTCGGTGGCGCCGCAACCGGCGTTGATGTTCGTCCCGTTCGGCTCGTTCCCGACCGCGACGACCGCGGCGCCAAGACGCTCCAGCGCAGCCGGAGCGATCTCCGAGAGGGCGCCGTTCGCGCAGTCGCAGGCGACTCGAAGGCCGTGGAGCGGCCGCCCGAAGCGCTCGCACACGATCTCGAGGTAGCGCTCGGCGAGACCCTCGACCTGCGCCACCGACCCCCCTCCGGCGCCCGAGGCGTCGAGGAGACCCTCGACCTCCTCCTCGTCCGCGTCCGTGAGCTTCGTGCCCGCGGCGAAGAACTTGACGCCGTTGTACTCGGCGGGGTTGTGGGACGCAGATACCACCGCGCCACTCTCCTCGGCGAGGAGGGCTACAGCCGGGGTGGGCAGGATGCTGCCGAGGAGGACGTCCGCGCCGCCCGACGCCAGCCCGCCCGCCAGCGCTCGCTCGAGCTCGGGCCCCGACCCGCGCGTATCGCGCCCGACGAGGACGGCTCTCCCCCCGCTCCAGAGGGCGAACGCCCGGCCGAGCCGCTCGACGAGCTCCGGCGTCAGATCCTGCCCGAAGACGCCGCGAACGCCGTCAGTGCCGAAGTAGCGTCTCATCGCACGCTCACGGCCGGCGACGGGCCGGACAGGTCCGGCCCCTACACATGCGAAACGGGGACGGGCCGGACAGGTCCGGCCCCTACACATGCGAAACGGGGACGGGCCGGACAGGTCCGGCCCCTACACATGCGAACCGGGGACGGGCCGGACAGGTCCGGCCCCTACACTTGCGAAACGGGGCATGCGCTAGCGCATGCCCCGTTTCGGACGTTCTCGAACCGCTGATGCTTCGGCATCAGCGCTTCGAGAACTGCGGGCGCTTGCGGGCCTTCTTGAGGCCGGCCTTCTTGCGCTCGACCTCGCGAGCGTCGCGGGTGAGGAAGCCCTCCCGCTTGAGCGAGATGCGCAGGCTCGGGTCGGCCTCGACGAGGGCCCTCGCGATGCCGTGGCGAAGCGCACCGGCCTGGCCGGCGATGCCGCCGCCGTGCAGCCGCGCCCGGAGGTCGAACCTGCCCTCGACCCCGGCGACGCGAAGCGGCGACGTGGCGATCGTGCGCAGGGCATCGCGCGGGAAGTAGTCCTCGAGCGAGCGTCCGTTGATCCACGTCCCGCCGTCGCCGGGCCGCAGGATGACGCGTGCGACCGACGTCTTGCGCTTGCCGGTTCCTCGGTACTGGGCGATCTCTGTCACTCTTCGACCTTCCTACGGCTCGTGCCTGGAAGCGGCTCCGGCTTCTGTGCCTCGTGGGGGTGCCCGGGGCCGGCGTAGATCTTGAGCTTGCCGATCTGGGCGCTCGCGAGCTTGTTCCGCGGCAGCATGCCCTTGACCGCCTTCCTGAGCACCTCGGTCGGCCGGCGCTCCAGCTGGACCGCGAGGGTCCGCTCCCGCAGCCCGCCCGGGTAGCCGGAGTGGCGGTAGTACATCTTCTGCTCGAGCTTCTTGCCGGTCACGGCGATCTTCTCCGCGTTCACGACGACGACGAAGTCGCCGGTGTCGACGTGCGGCGTGTAGCCGGGCTTGCGCTTGCCGCGGAGCGTGTCCGCGATGCGCGTGGCGAGGCGCCCGAGGGTCTCGCCCTCGGCGTCGACGACGTACCAGCGCCTCTCGACGTCAGCCGGTTTCGCGTTCCAGGTCTTCATGCCGGTCAGAAAAAGCGGCGGACCACGCGCCCGCCGACCGCGGATTGTAGCAGCCCCTCGCGGAACGCCGCCGCCCCGCCTCTGGAGGGATGGCGGATGCTCGGCAGGCCGAGCGCCGCCCCCGCGACCCGCCCGACGGCCACGACCCGCCGGCCGTGCGCGAGCGCGGTGAGGAAGGGGCGCCCCGCCTCGATCTCCGCGCCGGTCGGGCGGCGGCTCGTGTCCGGGCGCCCCGGCAGTCGCTCCGAGGTGAAGGGGACGCCCGAGACGCGCGCGCCCCGGTAGCCGGGCGCCTCGCCGACGAGGAGCAGGGGCGCGTCGCCCCGCGACTCGAGGTAGGCGCGCAGGCGCGCCCGGCGAACGTCCGCGCCCGCGCCGTCACGGTAGAAGTTGGACGCCGCGCCGAACGTCGCCGCGGCGAGCGTCTCCACGAAGGACTCCGGCCTCACGAGGGCGTAGCCTACGCGTGTCGAGTCCCGCGAAGGAGGATGCCGTGGCCCGTTACGAGCTGCAGGAAGACGAGGGAGAGATCATGAGCGTCAAGCCTTCGATGCTGAAGCTCCTCCTCTTGCTCTTCGCGACCCTGCTCCTGTACCTCCCCTGGTTCCTCGTCCGGATCGTCCAGAACCGCTTCACCGAGTGGGTCGTCACGAACCGCCGCCTGATCTCCATGAGCGGCGTCTTCAACCAGACGACGGTCTCGACGGGGCTCGAGCGGATCCAGGACGTCCACTACATCCGCACGATCTGGGACCGGCTGATCGGCACCGGGTCGCTCGAGGTGGAGTCGGCGGCCGAGGGAAAGCCCGTCCACATCGGCTTCATCCGCAAGGACGCGGAGTTCCGTGACGCCCTCCATCAGGCGATCGACGTGCGCCAGCACGAGCTCCGGGAGCGCTCGGCGCAGGGCGGGTTGTAGGGCGAGGCCCGCCTCGCCCGTGCGCCGCCGCCCGACGTTCCCTCTCTACACCGGCGGGTTCCTCGGCCCTTTCGGGGGGGCGATGCTGGTCGCGCTCATCCCGAGCATCGCCGACGGTCTCGACACGACCGTGGGGCTCGTCGCCGCCGCGATCACCGCGTACATGGTGCCCTTCGCCGCGCTCCAGCTCGTCTCCGGGACGATCGCCGAGCGGGTCGGCGGCGGTCGCGTCGTCCGCGCGGGCTACGTGGCCTTCGGCGTAGCGGCGCTCCTGTGCGCCTTCGCGCCCGAGATCTGGACCTTCATCGCCGCCCGGGCGCTGATGGGGACGGCGAACGCCTTCCTCTCCCCCATCCTCCTCGCGGCGCTGTCGGAGGCTGCCCCGCCGGCTGCGCTCGGGCGAGCCGTCGGGACGTTCGCGGCCGTGCAGACCGCGGGCCTGACGATGGCCCCGGTGCTCGGCGGGGCGCTCGGCGAGCTCTCCTGGCGCCTCGCTTTCGTCCTCGTCGCCGCCGTCTCGTTCGTGCTCGCCATGCCGCGGCTCGAGCTCCACGGCTCGGCCGCAAGAACGGGCGAGCGCGCGACGATGCGCACCCTCCTCAACCGCTGGATCGGCCTGATCGCGACCACCGCGCTGGCCGGCTACCTCGGCTTCACCGGCATCGGCTTCGTCGTCGCGCTCGTCGCCTTCAGCGAGTTCGGGCTCGGCTCGGGCATGAGCGGCCTCGCCGTTGCCGCGTACGGCGCCGGCGGGATCCTGCTCGGCCGCCTCGGCGGCGTCGCGGCCGACCGGGCCGGCCGTCCGCTGACCGCGCTCCTCGGCTCGCTCGCCTGCGCCGGCGGCGTCCTCGGCCTCGCCTTCGCGCCGACGGCGTGGAGCCTCGCCCTCGCCTTCTTCGCCGTCGGCTGCGCCTCTGCGTTCGTCTGGGCGGGGCTGAACACGATCGCCGTCGAGTCCTTCCCCGAGAACCGCGCCGGCGCCGTCTCGGCGTACGGCGCCTTCAAGTTCGCCGGCGTCGCGATCGCCCCAATCGTCTACATGCCCCTCTTCCAGAGGGACACGCGCGCGCCGTTCTTCCTCGCGACGGGGTTCGCGCTCCTCTTCGCGCTGCTCGTCCTCCCCTGGTTCGGGCGGTACCGCGCCGCCGCGTCACCCCAGGTCTAGGACCTTGCGGATCGACCGCACGGCCTGGCCGATCCGGTGCTCGTTCTCGACGAGGGCGAAGCGCACGTGGCCATCGCCGCCGGGCCCGAAGCCGACGCCGGGGCTGACGGCGACCTTCGCGTCACGGGTCAGCATCGTCGCGAACTCGAGCGAGCCCGCCGCCCGGTACGGCTCCGGGATGGGCGCCCAGACGAACATCGTCGCTCTCGGCTTCGGGAACTCCCAGCCTGCGCGCGCGAGCCCATCGCAGAGGGCGTCGCGGCGCGAGCAGTAGACGTCGCGGACGACGTCCGGGTAGTCCGGCGTCTCGTTCATCGCGATGATCGAGGCGATCTGGATCGGCTGGAAGGTGCCGTAGTCGAGATAGGACTTGAGGCGCGCGAGCGCCTGCACGACGGCGGCGTTCCCGAGCAGGAAGCCGACGCGCCAGCCGGCCATCGAGAACGACTTCGTGAGCGTGTAGAGCTCGACGCAAACCTCGCCGGCACCCTCGACCTGAAGGATCGACGGCGGCGAGTAGCCGTCGAAGCCGAGGTCGGCATAGGCGAAGTCGTGGACGATCAGCACCTCGTTCTCGCGGGCGAAGTCGACGGCCCGCTGCATGAAGTGGAGGTCGACCGTCGCCGTCGTCGGGTTGTGCGGGAAGGACAGGATGATCACGCGGGGCCGCGGCCACGAGCGCTCGAACGTCTCGACGAGGTTCCCGAACAGGTCCTCCTCCGGCCCCATCGGGACGCGCGCCACCTCGGCGCCGGCCAGCACGGGCGCGTAGATGTGGATCGGGTAGCTCGGACTCGGCACGACCGCCGAGTCGCCCGGCTGGAGCAGCACCCACATGAGGTGCGCGAGCCCCTCCTTCGCCCCGATCGTCGTGATCGCCTGCGTCTCCGGGTCGAGCGCGACGCCGAAGCGCCGCTCGTAGAGGTCGCAGATCGCCTGCCTGAGCTTCAGGATGCCGCGGCTCGACGAGTAGCGGTGGTTCCGCGGCTTGGCCGCCGCCTCGCAGAGCTTCTCGACCACTTCCGGCGGGGAGGGGAGGTCCGGGTTGCCGAAGCCGAGGTCGATGACGTCCTCACCGGCGCGGCGCAGCTCGAGCGTGAGCTGGTTGATCGTGGCGAAGACGTATGGCGGCAGCCCGCCGATCCGGCGGAACTCGAGGCCGAAGTCGGTCCTCGACGCACCTCGACCCGGAGGGGTCATTCCCACTCGATCGTCGCGGGCGGCTTCGAGGAGAGGTCGAGCGCGACCCGGTTGACCTGCGGGATCTCGTTGATGATCCGCCCCGAGATCGTCTCGAGCAGGTCGTAGGGCAGGCGCGCCCAGTCGGCCGTCATCGCGTCCTCGGAGGTGACGGCGCGGATGACGATCGGGTAGGCGTACGTGCGCTCGTCGCCCTGGACGCCGACCGACTTGATCGCGGGCAGGACGGCGAAGCACTGCCAGAGCTCGCGGTAGAGGCCGGCGCGCCGTACCTCTTCGAGGAGGATCGCGTCGGCCTCGCGGAGGGTCGCGAGCCGCTCCTCGGTCACCTCGCCGATGATCCGGATGGCGAGACCCGGACCCGGGAAGGGGTGGCGCCAGACCATGGTCTCGGGCAGCCCGAGCTCCTCGCCGACGCGGCGCACCTCGTCTTTGAAGAGCATCCGCAGCGGCTCGACGAGCTCGAAGTCGATCTCCTCGGGGAGGCCGCCGACGTTGTGGTGCGACTTGATCTTCGCGGCGACGTCGCCCGTCCCGCCCGACTCGATCACGTCCGAGTAGAGCGTTCCCTGGACGAGGTAGGGCACTCTGCCCAGCTTGCGCGCCTCGCCCTCGAAGACGCGGATGAACTCCTCGCCGATGCGCTTCCGCTTCTCTTCCGGGTCGACGACGGCGGCGAGGCGCGAGAGGAAGCGCACGCGCGCGTCGACGTGGACGAGAGGGACGCGGAAGTGGCGGTCGAAGGTCTCGACCACCTGGAGCGCCTCGTCCTTTCGCAGGAAGCCGTGGTCGACGAAGACGCAGGTGAGCTGGTCGCCGACCGCCTTGTAGACGATGAGCGCAGCGACCGCCGAGTCGACGCCGCCCGAGAGCGCGCAGAGCACGCGCTCCCGGCCGACCTGCGCCCGGATCCGCTCGACCTCGACCTCGATCACCGAGGCGGGCGTCCAGAGCGGCGGGGCGTCGGCGGCGCGGTAGAGGAAGTTCTTGAGGATCTCCATGCCGTGGGCCGTGTGCACGACCTCGGGGTGGAACTGAACGGCGTAGAGGCCGCGAGCTGTGTCCTCGAAGGCCGCGATGGGGGTCGACGGCGAGCCGGCGACGACGCTCGCGCCCGGCGGCGCGGCCGTCACCGAGTCGCGGTGGCTCATCCAGGCGACCTGCTCGCCGGGAAGCCCTTCGAAGAGGAGGCTCCCCGTCTCCGCCTCGAGCTCGGTGCGGCCGAACTCGGAGGCGCCGGTCCGCTCGACCCGGCCGCCGAGGTCCTGCGCCATCAGCTGCATGCCGTAGCAGATGCCGAGCACGGGCACGCCGAGCTCGAAGAGGCCGGGGTCGACCCTCGGCGCCCCCTCCGCGTACACGGACGCCGGCCCGCCCGAGAGGACGAGCGCGCGCGCCCGGCGTCGCCGCACCTCCTCGGGACTGACCGAGGCGGGGACGAGCTCCGAGTAGACGCGGCACTCGCGCACGCGCCGCGCGATCAGCTGCGCGTACTGGCCGCCGAGGTCGACGACGAGGACGGGCCGCCCCTCGGGCTGGGGCTCCACGAGGGGGAGTGGAACGACCTCGGCCAAGGCCCTAGTCTCCGAGGCGGTAGTTCGGAGACTCCTTGGTCATCGCGACGTGGTGGGGATGGCTCTCCCTGAGGCCGGCCGCGGTGATGCGGACGAAGCGCGTGCCGGTGCGAAGCTCCTCGATCGTCCCGGCGCCGCAGTAGCCCATCGCCTGGCGGAGCCCGCCGACGACCTGGTAGACGATCGTCCGGAGCGGACCCTTGTAGCCGACGCGGCCCTCGATCCCCTCGGGAACGAGCCTCGCGACCTCGTCGCGGTCGGCCTGGAAGTAGCGGTCCTTCGAGTAGGAGCGCGCCTTCATGGCCCCGATCGAGCCCATGCCCCGGTACTCCTTGTAGCGCTCGCCCTGGCTGAGGATGACGTCGCCGGGGCTCTCGTCCGTGCCGGCGAGAAGGCTGCCCAGCATCACCGACTCGGCACCGGCGGCGATCGCCTTCGCGACGTCGCCGGAGAACTGGATGCCGCCGTCGGCGATCACCGGCACGCCGTGGCGTGCTGCCGCCTGGACGCAGTCGAAGATCGCCGTGATCTGCGGGACGCCGACGCCGGCGACGACGCGCGTTGTGCAGATAGAGCCAGGGCCGACCCCCGACTTCACGGCATCCGCCCCGGCCTCGATCAGCGCCTCCGCCGCCTCGGGCGTCGCGATGTTGCCCGCGACGACCTGGACGTCCCAACGGCTCTTGATCCTACGAACCGTCTCGATCACGCCCCGAGAGTGGCCGTGGGACGTGTCGACGACGAGGACGTCGACCTCCTCTTCGATCAGCGCCGCCGCCCGCTCGAGCGCGTCCGCGCCGACCCCGACCGCCGCGCCGACGCGGAGCCGGCCCTGGTCGTCCTTCGTGGCGAGCGGGTACTGGATCCGCTTCTGGATGTCCTTCACCGTGATCAGGCCCTTGAGGAAGCCGTGGCCGTCGACGACGGGGAGCTTCTCGATCTTGTGGCGGTGAAGGACCTCGCGCGCCTCGTCGAGCGTTGTGCCGACCGGCACGGTGACGAGACCTTCGCGCGTCATCAGGTTCGAGATGGGCTGCGCGGTGTCGCTCTCGAAGCGAAGGTCGCGATTCGTCAGGATGCCGACGAGCTTCCCCCCCTCGTCGGTGATCGGCACGCCAGAGATGTGGTAGTTCTCCATCAGCTCGAGCGCGTCTGCGACCCGGTCGTGCGAGCGGAGCGTGACCGGCTCGACGATCATGCCCGACTCCGAGCGCTTGACCTTGTCGACCTCGGCCACCTGTTCCTCGATGGGAAGGTTGCGGTGGATGATCCCGATCCCGCCCTCCCGCGCAAGCGCGATCGCCATCCGCGCCTCGGTTACCGTGTCCATCGCCGCGGAGGTGATCGGGATCGCGAGCTCGATCCCGCGGGTGAAGCGGGTGACTGTCGAGACCTCGTCGGGCAGCACGCTCGACTCGGCCGGGACGAGCAGCACGTCGTCGAAGGTGAGTCCTTCCTTCGAGAACTTGCGCTCCAGCGCGAGCAGGCGTTCGACTTCCTCGGGGCGAAGCTCGACGCTCATGCTGAGAACCCTCCCTGAATGCACGAAACCCAGGTGCCGACCGGCCGCCTGGGTTCCACTCTCCGCTGCCCTCTCAACTTCCCGGCATCGTACCAGCCGGCGCCGACGCGTCCGGGCGTCCTCTTCCGACCCAGTGGAAACCCGCGAGCCCAGCGAGCGGCAGAAGCGGCGCACGGGGGCGATTCCCCCGTGCTTACTCGCCGGCGACGGGCTCTAGCTGGCGCACGGCAGCGAGCGAGGTGAGGCGGTTGACCTCGCGGACGTCGAAGCGCCCGGCCCCCACCTCGAGGACCGACGCCGCCCCGGTCGCGACTCCCGCCCGCGCGGCGTCAGCGTACGACTTCCCCGAGACCCGGGCAGCGATGAAGCCGGCGAGGAGCGCGTCGCCGGCGCCGACCTTCGAGATGGGCTCGAGGTGAGGGGCGACGGCCTGGAGGCGCACCTCCGAGCGGTCCTCCCGGAACAGGGCGTGGCAGCCGGTCTCCGCCGTGATGATGACGTTGTGTGCGCCGAGCCCGGCGATCTCGTCGAGCGCGGCGACGAGGTCCTCGTCGCTCGAGAACTCGTGGCCGACGAGCTGCTCGGCCTCCCGGACGTTGGGCGAGACGAGGTGGGGCTCTCCCTCGATTCCGCGGCGGAGCGGCTCTCCCTCCGAGTCGAGAACCGTGGGCACGCCGCGGCGGTTCGCATCGCGGATCGCCTCCAGGTAGAAGTCGTCGTCGACCCCGCGCGGCAGCGAGCCGGAGAAGACGATGAACTCGGCGCCGCGGGAGAGGTAGGCGAGCTTGTCGCGGAGGATCGCGAGCTCGTGCTCCTCGACCTCGGGACCCCACTCGTTGATCTCCGTGTAGACGTTCGAGGTCGGGTCGACGACGGCGGTCGACGTGCGCGACTCGCCGCGGATGCGGACGAAGTCGTTGAGGAGGCCCTCGCTCGTCAGCCGCTCGACGATCTGCACGCCGGTGCGCCCGCCGGCGAGTCCGGCGCACACGACCGGGATGCCGAGGCGCTTGAGCGAGCGGGCGACGTTGATGCCCTTGCCGCCGGCGCTCGAGAGGCTCGCGCTCGCGCGGTGGCGCTGGCCGAGCTGGAAGTTGGGGACGAGCAGTGTCCGGTCGATGGCGGCGTTGAGCGTGACGGTGACGATCATCAGGAGATGAGACCGAAGAGGGAGCCAAAGGCGTCGCCCGCGTGATCGAGCGCCCGGCCAGCGTACCAGCGCAGGCGCTGCCCGACGCTCGGCTCGCCGATCGACTCCGCGGCGACGAGCGGCCTGGTCGCGATCACCTTGGCGCCGTCGAGGATCCGGATCTCCCCCAACTCCTCCCCCTTCGCGACGGGGAGCTCGACCATGGCCGTCGCGACGACGCGCTCGACCATCGGCCGGCCGAGCTGGGCGACCGCGATTACGGGCGCCTGGGCGACGAGCGCGAGGCGCCGGTCGCTGAACGGGACGAGCGCCTCGGCGTAGGTCCGGCCGGGCTTGACGAGGGACACGCGCCGGTACTGGTCGAAGCCCCAGTCGAGCAGGCGGGCGAGGTCGGCGTTCCGCTGCGCACGGCTCGGGCCGCCGAGCAGGACTGCGTAGATCGTCACGCCGTCGCGGCGGGCTGCGACCACCTCGCTCCAGCCGGCGTCGCTCGTGTGCCCCGTCTTGACGCCGATCGTCCCCGGGTAGGAGAAGAGGAGGTCGTTCCGGTTCTGGATGACTCGCCCGGCGACCGCCGTCCTGCGGATGCGGACGAGCTCGCGGAAGAGCGGCTTGCGCATGGCCACCCTGGTCAGCCGGAAGACGTCCCGGGCCGACGAGTAGTTGCCGGGCGCGTCGAGACCGTCCGGCCGGGAGAAGTGGGTGTCCTCGAGGCCGAGCTCCTCGGCCTTCGCGTTCATGAGCGAGACGAACCGCGCGACCGAGCTCTCCCCGACGTGGTAGGCGAGGGCATAGGCGGCGTCGTTCGCGGAGTAGACGAGCATCGCCGTCAGGAGGGCGCGCACCGGGAGCCGCTCGCCGGCACGGAGCCCGATCGACGACTCGCCGACGGTCGGCGCCGGCCCCTCGACCCTGACGACCTCGTCGGGCTCGGCGCGCTCGAGGACCACGAGCGCCGTCATGATCTTCGTGATCGAGGCGATCGCGGTCTGCTCGGCCTGCCGCTCGGCGTGGAGAACGAGGCCGGTGGCGCCGTTCCCGACGAGCACCGAACGCGCCTCGACGTCGGGAGGCGGCCCGGCGAGGGCGCCCGCCGCGGCCGCCAGGACGGCGGCGCCGACGGCAGCGAGGAGCACCGAGCGGCGCACGGGCCAAGCCTATACTCAGCGCATGGCGCCGGTTGAGCGCGGGCAGAGCCCCGACGTGATCCGCGGCGCCGAGCGCTCGCTCGAGGTCAAGCTCGGCTCGCTCGGCGGCTTCGAGCTCCGGCCGACCCGACTGTTCGTCTGGAGGGGAGACGAGCGCGAGGAGAGCGAGCGGGTCGTCTCGTTCGGGAAGGAGCCTGTCGGCCTCGAGTACCCGCGGAACGAGAGCACGGTGCGCGCCGGGACGGTCGAGGTACGGACGCTCGGGAACCCGCTGATGACGATCGCCCTCGCCGGCGTCATCGCCTTCAAGCGCTGGGCGGACGCGCCCGAGGAGCCGCCGGAACGACGGTGAGGCAGGCGGCCCGGGGCGCCTTCCCTTTCGCGGGCGGCGGTCGTACACTTCCACTTCCGGGCAGGCGCACCCGAGGAGGGCGGGGACGAGCACCGTAGCGGCATCGCCAGAGAAGCGGCCGACGCGCTCGCGCGCGTGGCTCCTCGTGCCGTTCCTCGCCTTCGCATGGGTGACGCTGATCGTCGCCACCGCCGCGCACGTCAACCGGCTCCAGCCGGGCGAGCTGAAGCCGAGGTACTTCGACCTCTTCTTCAGCGACACGATCCACCTGAAGGCGTGGCTCGCCTCGGCAGTCGTCGTCCTCGCCCTCTTCCAGGTCTTCAGCGCCGCCTGGATCTTCCGGAAGCTCCCCTGGCCGCGGCCGCGCTGGATCAACGTCGCCCACCGCTGGTCGGGACGCCTCGCCTTCGGCCTCAGCCTCCCGGTCGCCTACCACTGCATCTTCCTGCTCGGCTTCCAGGACGCGACCGCGAGGTCGCTCGCCCACTCGCTGCTCGGTTGCTTCTTCTACGGGGCGATCGCCGCCAAGGTGCTGATCGTGCGCCTGCACCACTTCCCGCGCTGGGTGCTCCCGAGCGCGGGGGGCCTCGTCTTCGCGGGGCTCATTGCGCTCTGGTACACGAGCTCGCTCTGGTTCTTTACCACCGTCGATTTCGGCTTCTGACCCACGGGCGAGGCAAGCCTCGCCCCTACACGGAGCGCCCGTAGGGGCCGGATCTGTCCGGCCCGGTCCTATGCGACGCGCAGGCGCTGGCCGGGCGCGAGCGCGAGCGGGTCGACGCCCGGGTTCAGCGCGAGCAGCCTGTCGACCGTCGTCTCGAACTTCGCGGCGATCCCCTCGAGCGTGTCGCCGGGCTTGACGCGGTAGAACGTCTTCTCGACCGGGACCGTGCTCGTCTCGACCGCCTCCGTCGTCACGGGCACCGAGACCACGGGCTCCGTCGGAGTGACTGCGACCGGGCTCCCGGAGTCGTCGAGCGCCCGCTGCACGACGACGACGAGGGCGGCCGCGGCCGCGAGGAAGGCGAGGGGAGCGAGGACTCTCGCCGCCCAGAGGCGCAGTTGATCCATCGGTCACCAGCCCGACGCCGCCCACACCTCGCGCCGGAGGTGGGCGGCGGCCTGAGCCGCGGCGCTCCGCCAGTCCTCCGCCTCGGTGCGGAACGCGTAGAGGATCGCGCGCGAGACGGGGACCAGCGCGCTCGCGGGGCCGCTCGTGAAGGCGCGGGCGACGTCGGCGGGGCTCGCGCCCTGGGCTCCGACGCCCGGCAGCAGCAGGATCGAGCGCGGCAGGAGCCGGCGCGCCTCGCCGATCGCGCGCGGGTACGTCGCCCCCACGACGGCGCCGACGCTCGAGAGGCCACGCTCGCCGATGAGCTCCTCGCCCCAGTGGTCGACGAGCTCCGCGACGTGGTGCCACAGCGGCCGGCCGTCCGAGAGGGTCACGTCCTGGATGTCCGCGCTGCCGGAGTTCGACGTCTTCACGAGGGAGAAGATGCCGGAGCCGGAGCGGCGGCACGCGGCCAGGAACGGCTCCAGCGAGTCCCGCCCGAGGTAGGGGTTGACGGTCAGGGCGTCGGCGAGCGGGGGCGCGCCCTCG
>Ga0326597_10006898_pt1 | contig 15488 bp, 12 predicted proteins | sample RVTome_12_FD_203789 | JGI IMG/M metagenome (GOLD analysis project Ga0326597, IMG submission 203789) | Soil microbial communities from uranium-contaminated site in the Upper Colorado River Basin, Wyoming, United States - RVT100D185 | ecosystem: Environmental > Terrestrial > Soil > Contaminated >...
AGTCTCCGAGCCGATCATGAGCACCGGCGACATCAGCGAGGACGAGGCCGAGGCCCAGGCCGAGGCCCATCGCACCCGCGAGGACCGCACGAACATCCTGCAGTCCGTCCGCGCCGCAATCTCAGAAGCGATCGGCGCCCGCGTCGCCGGGCTGTTCTCGCTGGCCGACGCCGCCCGCGAATCCGACGACATGGTCGCGACCGAGAGCCACGTACCGACCGACGCGTCGGCCATCGCCAACGCGGCGAGCACGGCCCTGGACGACGAAACCCTCGAAGATCTGCTGCAGGCCGCCCGTCCACTGTTCAGGGCCGGCGCCGACGAGCCCGTGCTCACTGGCAACCTGCAAGTCGTCCCCATCGCCGAGGTGCTGCAGCTCCTCGACGTGCAAAAGCAGTCCGGCATCCTCTACGTGAGCCGCACGGGCGGCACCGTCGAGATCTACTTCCGCAACGGCGCGGTCGATCTCTCCATCGCCGAAGGCGTGTCCGAAGAGTTCTTGCTCGGCCGGTTCATCATGGAGACCGACCTGATGAAGCGCGAAGACTTCGAGGGCTTCCTCGAGTCGCGCGCGCCGGGCAACAAGTTGATCGGCTCGCAGCTGGTCAAGCTCGGCTACATGAGCTCCGACGATCTCAAGACGGCGCTGCACAAGCAGACCACCGAGCTGATCTACGAGATCCTTCGCTGGAACCACGGTTCGTTCCGGTTCCGGGCAACCCGCGACATGCCGGCGCAGGCGGTCGAGGCCTCGCTCGCCCTGGACGTCGAGGGAATCCTGATGGAGGGCTTCCGCCGCGTCGACGAATGGCATTTGATCGAGCGCGAGGTCGACAACTTCGATCTGGTGTTCCTGCGCAACGAAGACGCCGTCGCGCAAATGGGCCGGGGCAGGCTCACTCGAGAAGAGCTCACGGTGCTCGAGCTGGTCAACGGCAAGAACACGGTCAAAGAAATCACGCGCTCCTCGCGAATGGGCTCCTTCGAAGTATCGAAAATGCTTTACCGGCTGCTGTCGATCAAACTGATCCGCCGCCGGGTCATGCCCGTCGCGGTATAACCGCGGGGGCCATGAAGAACGTCATCGTCTTCGCGCACGGTGCAGCTCGGTACGCGATCGAGCTGCGTTGGGTCCGCGAGGTGAGCACCCTGGGGCACATCACCCCGGTTCCGCGCAGCCAGGAAGAGATCGCCGGCGTGGTCAACTTCCACGGGGCGATCGTTCCTGTGCTCAAGATCGCGTCCCTCGATGGCGACCGCCCGGCCCGCACCGGCGACGCGGCCGTGCTCATCGAGGTCGAAGGCGCGCGGGCGGCGATCCGGATCGACAACGTCCACTCCGTATGCACCCTCGACGACGCCGAAGACGGCCTTGGTCTCGCGAATCCGGCCGGCGGCGACAGCATCCCGTTGCTCGATCCGCCGGCGCTGATCCGCGACGCGATCGCCGCCAGCCAGAGGCTCTCGACGGCGAGCGCGATGCCATGAGCGCCGACGACTCCCACGACGGCTTCGACGCCGAGGAAGCGAAGATGCTGCGCAGCTTCTTCCGAGACGAGGCCCACGACCACCTCGAGGGCATCACGCGGCGATTGCTCCACGCGAGCAAGGCCACCCTGGACGCCGCCGCGGTCGCCGAGCTGATGCGCGCGACCCACACCCTCAAGGGGAGCGCGGCCACGGTCGGCCTGCAAACCGTGTCGGACTGCGCCCACGCTATCGAGGACACGTTCCAGCATATCCGTTCCGGAGAAGTTCCGTGGACCGGAGCGATCGCCGACCAGCTCATCGAGGTCGTCGACACCCTGCGAGACATCGTCGACGCGACCGAGGATCGCGAGAAATCGCACAACCTCGTCGAGCAGCTGATGCGGCAGATGGGCGCGATCAGCTCCGGCGCGATGCCAGAACCCGCGCCCGCGCCCCCGGCGAAACCGCCGCCCCGGGCCGAGCCGAAACGGCGTGCCACGCGCGAGACCGAGCAGCAACCGCAAGTCCTTCGCATCGACGCCGGCCGCATCGACCGGTTGATGAACAGCGTTGGCGAGCTGGTGTTCGACCGCACGCGCATCGAGCGAGGCATGGGCGACATGCGTCGCCTCGTGCGCGACTTGAGCAAGACCCGCCAGAGCCTGCGCGACGAGCTCGAGCCGACTCGCGGCGCCGCTCCCGAGATCGCCGAGCGTCTCACCGAGCTCGAGGGCGAGCTGGCCCAGCACATCGCGCAGCTCGCGCGGTCGACCTCGTCCCTCGTCGAGGACGCAGAGGCGCTGCGCCAAACGACGGTGGCGATCCAAAAAGGCCTCACCGCGGTGCGAATGGCGTCGGTTCGCAAGCTGTTCGAACGCCTCGGCAAGTCGCTACGCGCGATCGCGCGCGCCGCGGGCAAGCGCGTCGAGCTCTACACCTCCGGCGAAGACACCGAGTTCGACAAGCTCGTCGGGGATCAGGTATTCGATCCGCTGCTGCAGATCCTTCGCAACGCGATCGCTCACGGCATCGAAGACGAAGACGAGCGCGAGGCGCTCGGCAAGCCGCCCACCGGCCAGATCCGCATGAGCGCGCGGCAGGAGGCCGAAGCAGTCTTCATCCAGGTCCAGGACGACGGCATGGGCATCGACCCGGGCGCCTTGCGACAGCGCGCCATCGACAGCGGCGCGTGGACCCAGGAAAGGGCGTCCACCGCGACCGAGGACGAGTTGCTCCGCGCGATCTTCGAGCCCGGTCTGTCGACCCGCGCGGAAACCGACTCGCTCGCCGGCCGCGGCGTCGGCCTCGACGCGGTCCGCGACACCATCGCGCGCCTCGGCGGCGACGTGACCGTCGCATCGACCCGGGGTCAGGGGACGACCTTCACCCTGCAGCTGCCGATCACCACCGCCATCAGCCAGGCCCTGCTGTTCAAGATCCATGGGTCGGTCTATGCCGTGCCGAACGTGCATGTGGTCGAGACCTCGTTCATCGAAGCGTCGTCGCCGGTCATGCCCAGGCACCTGCGCCGCGCGGACGAGATCGTCCCGCTGGTCGTGCTGCAAGAGGTGCTCGGTGCGCCGACGCCTACCGATGCCCGCCGCGTGCCCGCCGTCGTGATCGACTACGCCGGCAAGCGCCTGGCGGTGACCTGCGACCGAGTCATCGGACCGCGCGAGATCGTCGTCAAGAGCCTGGGCCCGCTGCTGAGCGCGCTCCCGTTGTTCGCCGGCGGAACGATCAGCGGCTCGGGCAAGGTGCAACTCATTCTCGACACCGCCGCCCTGGTTCGCCTCGCGCACCCCGAGACCCCGCCGCAGCCGTCGACCGACCGGTTTAGCAAGGTCGTAGATCCGCGCCCCGACGCGGGCCGCGTGCTGGTCGCCGACGACTCGCGCGCGGTGCGAGAAACCCTGAGCCGCATGCTCGCCGGCGCCGGCTTCGTCGTCGACCTCGCCGAGAACGGCGCCCGCGCCCTCGAGATGCTCAGCGAGACGCCCTACGCCGCCCTCGTCACCGACATCGAAATGCCCAAGCTCGACGGCTTCGGCTTGCTCGAAAAGATCCGCGCCGACGCCTCGCTGTCCAAGCTGCCGGCCATCGTGATCTCGTCCCGCACGGCGCGAGCCAATCGCGACCGCGCCAAGATGCTCGGCGCAACGCGTTTCATCCCAAAGCCCGTCACCCGCAAGAAGCTACTGAGCGCCCTCAAAGAGATCGTCGACTAGCCAGCTATTCGATTACGAAGTCGCCGACTTTGAGGGACCACTGGCCGAGGTGGTTCTTGGTGTCCAGGGTCTGGAACGGGAACCAGACCGACGGGGACGACGGGTCGTCGCCGAAGGGCTCGCCGGGTTTGCGGACGGCGCTGAACCACAGCTGGTGGTGCGCGTTGCCGCCGACGAGCCGCGTGCCGTATTCGCGCGTCGAAGACATCGACAACCAAAGAAACTCTCCGTCGGCCTTGGGCGCCCAGCGCGGCCACGAGTTGGTGAGCATCGGCGCCTCGTTCGCGCGGGCGAGCTGGTGGAGCGCTGCGCCGTCGGGCGACACGACCCACGTGGCCGACGACGGATTGTCGTAGGACACGCCACCGCCGGTCTGCCCCTCGCACACCGTGTTGCCCAGAGCCCAGCTCGACACCGTGGCGCGGTTGGCGCGCGAAAACGCGATCCAGCTGCCGTCCGGTGAGAACGAGGGATAGAAATTGCTGTACGTGCCGTCGGCGGGCAGCAGCACTTGCTCGTTGGAGAAGGTCGTGCCGCCGTCGTACTGCAGCGTAACCAGCGAACCGCCGTAGACGAAGATGCTGTCCTGCCCGAAGTCGAACAGCACCGGCACGCACAGCGACTCTGGCCGGACGAACACGACGGTGTTGCCGTCCCACGACCAGTCCGGGTACAGCGCGAGGCCGGAGGTCGGCACGTCCGCGAGCTTGGCGCCGCTCGCCGCGTCGAACAACTGCAGCTGGCCCGCGCTCGACATCAGCAGCTTCGTGCCGTCGGGGTTGAACGCACCGTTGGCGCCCTGGGCGCCTTGCGCCGCGGTTTGCGCCGTCGGGTCCTCGGCCTCCACGAGAGCTGTCGTCAGTTGGAACGCGATGTCCATGAGCGTGAACGACAGCTGCTCGCCATCACGCGACAAGGTGTGGCAGCCGACGCAATTTCCGCCGCTGTTGGTCTTGTTCAGATACTTGTCGGGCTGGCGCGTGCCGACCTCGAGGCGCTCGAGCGTGCCCTCCCCGCTCAGTTGGTCCCCCGTCGTCGCGAAGTAGAACAGCGCGCCGGTCGCCTCGTCCCACGACACGAACAGCGGTTGCCCGCCGGACTCGCGACCGTCGGTCAGCCCGCCGGCGCCGTCGTCGCGAGCACCGGCCATGGTCAGCGTGATTTGTTGACCGGCGGCGCGCGACATCAGCCAGGTCCAATCGCCCTCCGCCGGAATCCACGACGGGTCGGGCACGTAGCCGCGCAGGACGTCGCCGGTGTCCACGGCGAACGTCACGCGATACACGTCGAGCCCCGTCGCCGGGTCAGCCTGGACGTCGAGCGCCGCAACGTCTCGCGGAATTGCGACACTCGGGTTCGGATAGACCAGGTCCAGGCCCGGCTGCAGGTCGAGGTTGTCGAAGTCGTCTACGACAGTCGGCGGCAAGGACGGGTCGACGAAGTCGCGCACGAGGGGCTCGCCGCGCGCGTCCGGCTGCCCCGGACCCCCGTCGCCGGAGCTGTCGTCGTCGTCATCTCCAACGGAAGAGCTCGGAGCACACGCCACGAGCCCGGCAAGAACTAAGCTTTTCCACCACATAGGGACTCCTGTTGGAGATACCCGAAAACCACCCGCCCCCGTAGTGTGGCCCCCAGGGCAAAACGGTTCAGCCTTTCGCCCTCGCCGTCGTACATTACATGTCTTGTATATTTTCTGCATACTTCGTAATGTTCGAAGAGTGACACCAACCGCGCAGAGCTTGGTCCTCGACATGCTCTCGACCCTGCGCGGCCAGTCGATGCCCGTGAGCGCCCTCGTCGCCGTGGCCGAACTGTTCCACATCAGCGAGAACAACCTGCGCGTCGCCCTCGCCCGCCTCGTTTCGCGCGGGCTGGTCGACCGCAGCGACCGCGGCTGGTATGGCATCGCCGAGGCCGCGCGAGCCGTACAGGCCCACCTCACTTCGTGGTCCGAGATCGAACGGCGAGTCCTCAAGTGGCGCGGCGATTGGATCGCCGTGCATACGACCGGCCTGCCCAAGCTGCGCGGCTCCGCGGCACGGCGCCGGCAGCGCGCGCTGAGCTTCCTGGGCTTCCGAGACCTTCACGCAGGCCTGATGCTGCGCCCCGCCAACCTTTCCGGGGGCATCGACGGCGCACGCGAGCGTCTCTACAACCTCGGGCTCGAGAGGTCAGCGCCGGTGTTTCGCATCAACTCCCTCGACGGCGAAACCGACGCCGCCGCCCGCGCCTTGTGGGACGCGAACGAAATCCGTGCCGGCTATCGGGCCACGATGCTGCGCCTCGATCGCAGCGGTCGTCGACTCGCGAACCAGCACCTCGAAAAGACGATGGTCGAGTGTTTCAAGCTCGGTGGCGCCGCCTTGCGGCAGCTCGCCTTCGACCCGCTGCTCCCAGAGCCCCTGCTCGCCGCCGAAGAGCGGCGAGCCTTCGTCGACTCGGTGCGCCGCTACGACACCACCGGCTGGACGTATTGGAACCGCTTTATGCGCGAGCGAGGCACCGCGCTCCTCGACTCGCCCCTCAAGTTCCGCTTGATCGACACCGCGAGGACCGCAGCATGAACCTCCCCGTCTACGGAAACCGGCTGACCGCCGAGCCGCCGCCGCGATTTCCCGCGGCTATGATCAACATCACCAACCGGTGCAACCTCGAGTGCATCCACTGCTTCGTCTACCGCGACGGCAACCCGAACGACATGGACGACCAGATCCCCGACGACGAGCTGCTCGAACGCATCGAGCAGCTCCGTGACCGCCACGGGCTGTACGCCGTCGTGTGGATGGGCGGCGAGCCCATGATCCGGTGGAAGCTCGTCGAGCGCGGCGTGAAGCTGTTTTCGAAGAACACCATCGCGACCAACGGAACGATCCCGCTCAGGGACTTCGGCGCGAACGTCACCTATGTCGTGTCCCTCGACGGCCCGCCGGACATCAACGACGAGATCCGCGGCGCCGGCGTGTACGAAAAAGCCCGCGCCAACATCCAGTCTCTGCCCGACGAGTTCGCTCCAACGGTGCAGGTTCAGTGCGTCGTCACCAAGACCAACCAGCACCGCCTCCACGAGCTGGTCGAAGATTTCATCGACACCAAGGCCGACGGGATGACCTTCAGCTTCCTATGCCCCGCCGAGGGCGAGACCAGTGAGCTGGCCTGGGCCGACACCGAAGAGCGCGAGGCCGCCGTCGACATCGTCATCGATCTCAAGCGGCGCTACCCGAAGTTTATTTGGAACCGGATCCGCGCCCTCGAGCTGATGCGCCCGGCAACCGCGAAGCTCGTCACCGATAACTGCCCGGCCGTGCGCACCGTGCTGCCGCTCTATGTAGAGGACGGCCAGTTCGTCACGCCGAAATGCTGCCACGGCAACAACGTCGACTGCGACCGCTGCGGCGCGTGGGTCGTGTTCGCCCACGCTTCACAAATCGAAGGCCCGTGGGACGACATCGTCCCCACCGACCGGCCGCCGGGGATCCTCAACGCCTTCCTCGCCCACGCCGATCCTTCGCAACCCTAGGCTGCGCCTTGCCGCCCTTGCCGCCGCTTTTGCCGCCGCTCTTGCCGCCGCTTTTGCCGCCGCTTTTGCCTCTGCCGTCGCTTTTGCCGCCGCTTTTGCCTCTGCCGCCGCTTTTGCCTCCGCTTTTGCCTCTGCCGTCGCTCTGTTTGCCCTTGGTTTTCGACCGGGGCTTGGGCTGGCCCGCGCCGGCTCTGACCTTGGAATTCGGCGCCTCGAGCAGGCGGAAGTCGAGCTGCCGCCGCTGCACGCTCACGTTGATCAGCTCGACGCGCACCGGCTCTCCGACGCGAAACTGAACCCCCGTACGCCGGCCGGTGAGGGTCATCAGCCCGGTGTCGTGCTCGTAGTAGTCGTCGCCCAGGGCCTCGAGCTTGATCAACCCCTCGATGAACGGCTCTTCGACCTGCACGAACACGCCGAAGTTGGTGATCGCTGCGATCGCCGCCGGGAACTGATCGCCGACACGGTCGCGCATGAGGAACGCCTCGTACATGTCGACGACCTCGCGCTCGGCCTCGGCGGCCCGGCGCTCGTAGCCCGAGCACGCGGCAGCCTGTTGCTCGAGCTGATCGCGCGGCGGCGGCGTCCACGCACCGCCTCCACCGCTGGCCTGTCCCTCGCCGTGCAGGTAGTGCTTGAGGAGCCGGTGGACCAACACGTCGGTGTAGCGCCGAATCGGCGAGGTGAAGTGCAGATAGCACTCCGACGCGAGCCCGAAGTGACCGACGTTTTCGGTGGTGTAGACTGCCTGAGTCAGCGAGCGCAGCACCAGGTACATCAGCGCGCGTTCCGCGGGCTTGCCGCGCAGCTGTTCGAGGGCACGCTTCATGCCAATGGGCGTCTTGGCCGCGTCGATGTCCAGGGCGATACCAAAGCTCTCGAGCACGCGCGCCAGGTCCTCGAGCTTCTTCAGGGCCGGCGGCGCGTGGACGCGCCACACCGTGGTCAGCTCTCGCTGCTCGAAGTAGCGGCCCACGGCCTCGTTGGCGGCGAGCATGAATTCTTCGACGAGCTCGTAGGCGCGTCGCACCGACTCGACGCCCTTGGCGCGCACGACGTCGCGCACGAGCATCGGATCGTCGTCGTCGAGGATGACCTTGGCCTCGGGTATTTCCAGCTCGAGGGCGCCGCGCGCCATGCGCCGCTTGCGCATCGTGCGAGCGAGCTGGTCCATGATGTGGAGATCCGGGCCCCACGTGCGATAGGAAGCGACGCGGCCGCGGAAGTCGCCCTGTAGCGCCGCGGCGACCCCCGGGTAGTCGAGTCGCGCGTGCGACTGAATCACCGCCGCCGCGAAGCTCGTGCCCACGACCGTTGCGTCGTCGTCCAGGTCGAGGCACACGACGATGGCGCACCGGTCCACGCCGGGGTTCAGAGAGCAGATGTTCGAGGACAGCTCGCGAGGCAACATCGGAATGGAGCGGTCCGGGAAGTACACCGAGACCCCGCGGATTTGCGCCTCGCGATCGAGGGCGTCGTCGGAACGCACGTAGTGCGACACGTCGGCCACAGCGATCCACACCCGGTGCCCGTGCGGCCCTTGCTCGACGCAAATCGCGTCGTCGAAGTCGCGCGCAGTTTCCGGATCGATCGTGAGGAACGGCCGGTCGCGCAGATCGATGCGATCGGCCAGGTCGACCTTGCGGATCTTCTGTGGCGTCTGCTGGGCCTGCGCGAGGGCGTCGGCCGGGAACACCTCGGGGATGTCCGCGCAGGCTACGATCTTGGCGACCTCGGTTCGCGGGTCGTCGGGCGGGCCCAGGACGCGCACGACGCGCGCGGCCATCGACGAGCTCCGGTCGGTTGGGTAGCGCGTGATCTCGGCGAGCACGGCATCGCCGGTGTGCGCATGCCCCGCGTCCTCGAGGGCGAGATGCGAGTCGGTATTTTGAGCGATTCGCGGGTCGTCTGGCTCGAGGTAGATCGTGCGCCCCGAGCGGCGCACCGTGCCCGTGAGCTTGGAGCGTCCGCGCGACAGCACTTCTTCGACCCGCCCCTCGGTGCCTTTGTGACCGTCCCAGGTGTAAATGCTCACCCGATCGCCATCGAGGGCGGACCCGCGAAACTTGGCGGGGATGAAAATATCCTCGGCGGCGTCCTCTCGCACGACGAAGCCGTAGCCCGCCGGATGCACGCGAATGCGACCTACCGCGAGGGCCTGCGCCGTGTCGACGGGCTTGCTCTTGCGCGGTTTTGCGCCGTTGCGCAGGGCGAAGCCCGCCCGCGAGGCTTTGACGATGTCGCCGGACTCCACGAGCCCGGATACGACCTTGCGCAGCCGGTGCTGGTCTTTCTTGGAAACGTGTAGCAGCGTGGCGAGCTCCGCTAGGCGCATGCCGTCTTCGGAAGCCGCAGCGAGCGCTTCCAGAACTTTGTCTTTATCGAATGCCATTAGATTTACTTGAATGCGCGAAGCGTGTGATCGTCGCTCGCGGCGTATAGCACGCCGTCCCCGGAGATCGAGGGCGTCGTGTCGACGTCGCCGCCGAAGGTGAGGTACCAGCGCAGCACGCCGTTTGGGGCAATGGCGTACAGCTGGTCGTCTTGGGAGCCAACGAGCACGGTGCCGTCCGTAGCGATCGCCGGGGAGCCGTGAATCTTATCGGCAGCGGCGAACTTCCACAGAACGGTTCCGTTCGGGTCGATGGCATAAAGGTGAGAGTCATAAGAACCCGCGTAGATCGTGCCGTCCGGGGCGATCGCCGGCGAACCTCGAACGTCGCCGCGGGTGACGACCTTCCACTTGAGATTGCCGTCCGAGTCCAGCGCGTAGATGTTGTCGTCGTCGCCGCCAAAGTAGATCACGCCGTCCGGGCCGATCGAGGGAGTCGATTCGATGTCGCGTGTGGTGCGGTACTCCCACTTTTTGGTGCCGTCGGAGTTGATCGCGTACAGCGCGTCGTCCTGGCAGCCCGCGAACACGGTGCCGTCTTGGGCCAACGCGGGTGCGGTAGACACGTGCTCGGGTGTGGCGAACTTCCAGCGCAACACGCCGTCGGGCCACACCGCGTAGACTCCATCGCCCCCGCTGTAGATCGTCCCGTCCGGGCCCAGCGTCGGTCCGCCGTCGGCGTCGCACCGCACGCCTTCGGGTCCGCCGCCGATGGACGGGTCGCACGATCCGACCCGGAACTTCCACACTAGCTTCCCGGTAGCGCCTTCGATGGCGTAGAGATGATCGTCATCGGAGCCCGTGTACACCGTGCCGTCTTCGGCCACGGCCGGCGTGCTCCACACGCGATCGGCGGTCGTGAATTCCCACTTGAGCTTGCCGTCGGAATCCAGCGCCCGCAGCAGACCGTCGTGAGACGTGAAGTAGATCGAGCCATCGGGGCCTACGGTGGGCGAGCCGACGATCGGCTGCGGCACTTTGTAGCTCCACTGCTCCGTGGGCTTTGTCGTCGGCGCCGATCCCGCCAGCGCGCCCGTGTGTTGTGCGTTGCCCAGGAACATCGCGAACGGCGGGGGCCCTCGGAAGTTGGTGCGCGCGTCGGCCGGCCCGACTCCTGCGTCGCTCCCCGCGGCGACGGGCGCGGTGCATGCTCCCTCCACGCAGATACGATCGGCCCGGCAGTCCGTATCTTTGCCGCATCCGGAGGGAACCGGCGTCGTGGGTTTGGGACACGCGCTGAGCAGCGCGCCCCCAAGTGCAGCGCCCACGGCGGCAATAGCCGTCGTATGGCGATAGCTCATGAAGTGATGACGTTACGCTTTGGGTAGGTCGTTGGTGAAGCGCTCCGCCAGTTTTTCGAAGTAGCGTCGCGTCTCTTCCAAAACCGTCGGATCTTGATCGGGATACATGCGAATCCCGTAGGTTCCCAGGGAGTCAGCGGTAAGCGGCCCAACCGGCAGACCGCCAACGATTCCAGTCTGCTCGTGATAGAGCAGTGCGAGGACCTCCGAGTTCGACTCGGGGACCAGAAACGTGCGGCGTCCGAGGTCGGGGTTGCCGTCTTTGAACCCTTCGACGAGCTTGGCCACAGTCAGATTTATTCTTTCATTCGGGCAATTCAAAGTCAAAGCAAGGCTGAGAAATGGCCGGAATTCCGTCGGGTTTGCGCGCGACCCCCGATCTACGGACTCACCCTGACCCGGCCTGCCTCGCCCGCCGAGACCTCGCCAATCACGGCCACGGTTTCGACGCCGCGCCCCCTGAGCTCGGCTTGGAGGTCCGGGAGTCGATCCGCCGCGACTGCGATCAGCAGGCCCCCCGAGGTCTGGGCGTCCGCCAGCAACAGCCGGTCGGTTTCGCCGATCGAGGCGTGAAAGTCGATCCAGCGCTCGAAGTAGGCCAGGTTTTTTCGCGTCCCACCCGGCACGACTCCCGCGTCGGCGAGCTCGCGCGCCCCGGCAAGGATCGGCACCGCGCCGGCGTCGATGCGTCCCGAAACTCCCGAACCGTGGAGCATTTCGTGGAGGTGGCCCAGCAGCCCGAACCCGGTGACATCGGTGGCGCTGCGAGCTCCGACCGCCAGCATCGCGTCGCACGCCGCTCGGTTGAGGGCGACCATCGTCGCGACCGCGCCAGCGGCTACCTCGGCGCTGGCCGCCCCGCTCTTGATCCCCGTAGTGATGATCCCCGTACCGATCGGCTTGGTCAGCACGAGCTGGTCCCCGGGCCTTGCGCCGTTGTTGGGCGTGATCGAATCGATGGCGACACGCCCGATGACGCACAGCCCGAACTTAGGCTCGGGGTCGTCGATGGAATGTCCCCCGATGATGCCGATCCCCGCCTCGGCGCACACCGACGCGGCGCCCTCGAGGATGGCGCCGAGATCTTCGATTGGCAGCTGTTTGATCGGAAAGCCGACGACCGACAACGCGAACAGCGGCGTGGCGCCCATGGCGTACACATCGGACAGCGAATTGGACGCGGCGATCCGGCCGAAGTCGCGCGCGCTGTCGACGATCGGCGTGAACACGTCGACCGTGGCGACAATGCCGTAGGTGTCGTCGAACCGGTACACGGCGGCGTCGTCAGCGGTGTCGACGCCGACGAGCACGTTCTCCTTTACCGCTGGCAACAGAAGCGGCAAGAAGCTAAGGGCCTTCCCGAGGTCCCCTTTTTGAATCTTGCAGGCTCAACCCGCGCCGTGACTGAACGACGTGAGCCGCCTGGCCTTCTCACTCATGCAGGGAATGTAGCAGCTCGGCCAGGCTCGGGCGCGTCCGCACGAGGCGTTTCTGCGTCGGCTGCAACGCGAAGGCCGTGCTGGCGAACTCGGCCAGGTCATCCCGAGCGATGTTCTTGATCACGACCAGGCGGTCGCCCTGGGCCTCGATCCACACCGGTTCGCCATCGTCGGCCACCGCGAACCGCTCGGGCTCGAAGGTCGCGTCGATCGCGCGCCCGTAGATCGTCCACATCGTATCGGCGACCGCCTGTGCCGCGTCCGGATCATCCCACGCCGACAGCCACACGAAGCCGTGCCGCGAGGTCTCGACCTGCTTGACGAACACCGCGATATCGCCGTCCCAGGGTCTTGCCAACGCCCGCGACGCGACGGGATCGCGCGAGGCGTTGAAGAACAGCAAGTGGCAGTACCACTGGCCGAGGCGATCCATGTCGACGAGGTCGTAGCGGTCGGCGGCCGGGACAATCAGTGCGGATCCGACTCTCACCGGGTCCGGATCGCCCAGGGCCAGCACCTCCTGCGTCGTGTTCGCTGGCTCGGTCGTGAACAAACGGTCGTAGTCGTCGTAGTCGTAAGGTCCCGCGCGCAGCGCCGCCAGGTCGTCGAGGCGAACGCCCGTCAGATCGTGGGCGACGAACTCGAGGCCGTAGCTGTAGACGAAGGACACGTAGTCCGCGAACACGCTCGGGTACGGCGAGTCGACCACATAGTCGTCGGAGCGCTGCCGCAGGTACGGCAGCGACTCCATCCAATTGACCTGCCGGAGGCCGAGGTCGTACTCGTCCTCCATGATGAACCGCCACTGGGCGAGCACGGCGTCTCCCTCGACCGTGGCGCGGCGGGCCAGGAATCCGTCGCTGGTCTCGTAGTCGTCGAGCTCGGTCAGCACGAAGTGCTGGTCCTGCAGGGCGTGGACCCACTCGTGGAGAATCGTGTCGTCCGGGGTGACACCGACCAGGGTGATCTGCCCCTCCCAATACGTAGCGCCGACGAAGTCGCTACTGGACCCCGCGATGATCGGCCGCAGGTCGAGATCGATGTCGAAGAACCCCAGACGCCCGTAGGTCTCCGCGTACTCGGTGAGCTCCGCATCGGTGATCTGGGCCGCTTGCTGCGCAGCCTGCGCCGCAAATTCTTCGCGCGACATGCTCACGACCTCGACGTCCGCGAGCAGCTCGAGCTCGCGAACCTCCTGGGCGCGCTCGACGATGTAGTCATCCTCGCCGCCGCAACCGAAAGCGGCGACCAGGGCAACGGCGAGCAACGGGCGCATGGCCGGATCGTATCCGACGCTGTCCAATCGCGGTCACAACGTTCGTCACACACCGCGGATGCTCGTCGTTTCGAACCGTTAGCGTCGGCGCGGCCGTTGCAATTTCGAGGGCGCCAGGAGGTACCCATGCACAGACTCGCCTGGTTTGGACTCATCGCAATCCTCGGTAACGGCTGCGGCGCCGAAGGCTCGATCGGCAGCTCGGCCGATGGTGCGCCGGGCACGTCCGACGCCGGATCGGGCGGCCCCGACGCCGACTCCGTCCCGACTCCCGACGCGCGCCCGCAAGTCACGGGCCTGGGCATCGAAGACCTCGACCGCTACATCGTGCTCGGCGACTCGCTGTCGGTCTACACCTATCCCAACTTGTTGTTCGCCGACTTGCAGCAGGCGTTCCCGGGCGTGGAGCGCGTTCACCGCGGCGAGAGCGGCTCGGAGATCACCGACGTCATCGACCACCAGATTCCCGGCCTGCAGCCCCACGCCGGCCCGGTCCTGGTCACCCTCACGATCGGCGGCAACGACTTCAAGCGCAACCCGTCCGCGGTGATGAGCGAAGCCCTGAGCCGCCCGATGGCCGACGACTTCGAAGCCGATCTGGAAACGGCGGTACAGTTGCTCGAGGCCAAGTTCACCGGCGACCTGTGGATCTTGATCGCGAACATCCACGACCCGAGCGACGCCGAGGGAACGATCTACGAGCGCAGCGGCCTCGACGGCGATGTGTGCGACCTGCTGTTCCTGATCGCCGATCTCGGTCAGTCCGGAACCGCGATGTCCAACCTCGACTACTGGAACGGGCGGCACGCGGCGGTGGCGGACCGCAAGGACAGCGCTTACCTCGCTGACCTGCACCAGCTTTATCTTGGTCACGCGATGAACGCCGGGGTCTCTACCATCGCGCACTACCACCCGGAGGATCCGACGCGCTGGCTCCTGACCGATTGCGCCCACCCGACCCCGCGCGGCGACGAGGAGATCGCCGACATGTTCTGGCGGATGATCGAGTAGCTCCGCACCATGCTATACCGGGCCCGATGCGGCTCGAGTACTGGTTCGACTTCTCCTGCCCTTACGCGTACCTGGGCAGCACGCAGATCGAACCGCTGGCCGAGCGCGCGGGCGCCGAGCTGGTCTGGCGGCCCATGCTGCTGGGCGGCGTGTTCCGCGCCGTGCAGATGGCGCAGTTCCCGGCGTCGCAGATGCCGCCGTCCAAGGCGCGCCACAACGGGCTGGACATGATGCGTTGGGCCGATTGGTTCGACGTGCCGCTGCGCATGCCGGCCGGTCACCCGCAGCGCACCGTGCGCGCCTTGCGCGGGTTGCTCGCTCTGCCGGAACACCGCTGGCCCGCGTTGATCCACGAGCTGTATCAAGTCTATTGGGTGCGCGGCGGCGACTTCACCGCGCGCGACACCCTGGCCGCGGCGCTGAGCGCCGTCGGGATCGAGGGCGACCTCGCCGAGCGCGCCCTCGCCGCCAACGATGACCCGGACATCAAACGTGACTTGCGGCACCGCACCGACGAGGCGATCTCGCGGGGCGTGTTCGGAGCGCCGACCATGTTCGTCGGCGACACCGACGACCCGCTCATGCTCTGGGGGCAAGACCGACTGCACATGGTCGAGCGCGCCCTGCACGGATGGAGACCCCACTAATGCCGACTGTTCAGTTCTGGTACGACTTCTCGAGCCCGTGGACGTATCTGGCCTCCACGCAAATCGAAAGCGTGGCCGAGCGCGCGGGCGCCGACCTGGTGTGGAAACCGTTTCTGTTGGGCGCGCTGTTCAAGCAAGTCGGCACCGGCAACGTGCCGTTCCTCGCCATGTCCGACGCCAAGCGCGTGTACACCGGACGCGACCTGC
>Ga0326597_10006899_pt1 | contig 15485 bp, 13 predicted proteins | sample RVTome_12_FD_203789 | JGI IMG/M metagenome (GOLD analysis project Ga0326597, IMG submission 203789) | Soil microbial communities from uranium-contaminated site in the Upper Colorado River Basin, Wyoming, United States - RVT100D185 | ecosystem: Environmental > Terrestrial > Soil > Contaminated >...
CAATCCGCCGGCGACCTTCCCGCTTTCTCGGCGCCGGTTTTAATGTCCGACACGCAACGCGCAATATAACCGGGAGAGCAACCGCCGGACAACAACACCCCTTCGCCGATCTCGCCGCCCAGTTGCAGCATGCGTGGGCGCACCGCCGTCAGGTACATTTTGATCGGCGTCGACGGTGTGAAACCCATTTTCGCGCCGTTGATCTTGAACATCTCGCCCTGGAAATTGACGGTCTCGCCCCGTAGGAATCGGCGCAGGATATCGACGTATTCGCGCATCGTCTTCAAAGGCCGCGGCGACTCTATTCCCGCTTCTTTCAACGCCGCCGCGTTGCCGGGGCCGGGGCTGGCAATGACGCGCCCCGGCGCGAACTCTTCCATCGTCGCGATCGACATGGCGGAGATAATCGGGTGGCGCGAGTACGGGCTCATCGGCGCGGGAGCGACTTTAATAGTCTTCGTCGAAGCGAGCAGCGCCATGGAGGTCGTCAGCGAATCTCGAAAACACAAATGATCGGACATCCAGATCGACTCCATGCCCGTTTCATCGGCCAGACGGGCAAGCTCGATCATTTCCTGGATGGAGTAAAACCCGTCGAAGCAAAGTCCCACGCGCATAAAGTATCTCCTAGAAGCCGTCGTGCAGAATCCTAGGCAAGTTTTCGGGCTGAACGCCCGAGAGTCCCATCTTTTCCAGCGTCAGTCCCTCGCTTCGGTAGTCGGTCCCCGTCGCCACGGAGGCTAGCGTAATCAGCGCGTCGATCACGGGTGTTTTTACGCCCATCAATCTGCCGATCTCTGCCATCGGCACCAGTCCGCAACCGACATCTTCTTTGATGTAGCGATGATCGAGCGTAGAGGGTGACTTTATGGTCCGGTTCGGCTCGCTCTCAGTGATAGCACGATAAACTGACCCGCTCGCCCTGGCGTCGATAGAGGTGAGCCCGGCTTGAAAAAAAATATCGATAAACCGCAAAGGCTTAAGTCCCAGACGATTGACGATCTCCAATCGCTCCTCATCGACCTCCTCGATCCATGCCGCGATGGTTGGAGTAATTCCTTCACGGTAATAGAGGAAATCTCCGCCGGTTTTTTCGATCCAGCCGGCGTTGCCGAGCATGCCCGCCGGGTGCATGATCGCATTGATGTTCGAGAAGCCGGTCTCCAGCACGTTTTCAGCGGCGATGATATTGGGAAACACCGCTTGAACCTCACCGACCAGCTCGCCGGTGAATTTGCCGGGAAACGCCGCGCAGCGGAGATTGGTCGTGCGACGATAAATTTCCACCCGGCCCGGCTCCGGCATCCGGCAGATGTAGGTGAGCGTAACCGTCTCGCAAAGTCTAACGTCAGATTTGCACCCCAAGCCCCTCAAAAGACTAGCGACATGGAGCGAGCCGCCGGTATGGCCTGGGTTGAGCAGGATGCGTTGCCCGTCGGTCAAATAGCCGGCCAAATTTTTTGCAAAGTATTCATGCGCCACAGACGGCGCCGCGACGACGATCAGATCGGCGCCCTGCACCACCGGCGGCAAATTCGAGCTCATGAAGTACGGCGCGGCGGACTTCTTAACGCCGTCTTCAATAATCTCGATCTCGCCGCGCTTGGCGAGCCTTGCAATCGTGCTCTCGGAGCGCGAGAACAGCCGCACCTCGTAACCGCGCAGCGTCAGATCCGCCGCCGCCGCGCAGCCGCCGTTGCCGGCCCCCAACACCGCGATCTTTCGAATAGACATGATGCTAAAGCACTAGCCAAACATATTTGAATTTTCCCGACAAGGAGAAGATAGGAAAAGATGGTATCTCGCGCAAAGAACGCAAAGGACGCCAAGATGACGGCAGGAGGGCCGTCATCCCGAGCGAATGCGAGGGATCTAAGAAAGATTTCTCCCTTTGGTCGAAATGAGAGGGGCGGGGCCTTTGCGAGCTTAGCGTGCTTGGCGCGATAAATTTTCTTAAAGTCATTCTGTTTAACAATTCCCTGGTTAGTATCTACCATGCCTAGTTCATATAGCATGGCCTTTGGAGCGATACCCCAATTCAGTTCAAAGTTCCGGGTTCAAAGTTCAAAGTTTCGGATTCACACCTGGAACATTGAACCTTGAACTTTGAACCGGATTGTCCCGTGTCTCGGGCGGCTTCCAGGAACAATCCATGCGCCTTCTGCCACACAATCAGATCTTCGAACGTCCTTATTTCCGCCATGGTCCCCCTAAATCCCCGGCGAAGGCGCCGTTTCAAACCTTTCTTGCTGAAGTCCCCTGAAGCCAGTGAACTAGCAGCTAGTGAGCTAGTGATCTAGCCCTCCCCCCTCTGAATCCGGCTAACTCACTAAATCACTAATTCCTAACTCACTGCCGAAGGCTGCCGTTTCAATCCTTTCTTCCTGAAGTCCATCAAGGCAGTGAGCTAGCAGCTAGTGACTTAGTGATTTAGCTGATCGAATATTTCGTCCCCTTCTCGTCCTGCCCCCGTCCGACCTAACTCACTAAATCACTAATCCCTAACTCACTGGCGAAGCCGCCGTTTCAATCCTTTCTTCCTGAAGTCCGTTCATCCAACTACGGCGCGATACAGTCGGAAAAAAGGATAAAATACCCGTTTCAATCCTTTCTTCCTGAAGTCCATTCATCCGACTTTCTCCCCTTCCTCCCTTCCCTTTTTATTCTCTTTCGTTTCAATCCTTTCTTCCTGAAGTCCGTTCATCCAACTCTCGGCTATCCCGCGCAATCTGTTTTACTCGCACCAGTTTCAATCCTTTCTTCCTGAAGTCCGTTCATCCAACTCACCACTCGGAATCTCCATGCGGGATGGCAACTTACGAGCGCGATTTCTTAGCACCCGATGTACCAACAGCTTTCACCCCCTTCCGATTTGACTTAACTCGCTAACGGCCCGATTCTCAAGCATAATTCCGCGCGCAGGGGTGGGCTTCCCCCCGCAGACCCCTTTCCATTGAAATTTCGCCTACCTATGAAACTTATCCACAGGGGCACGGCTAAAATTGGTGTCCCCTGCGAACTTACACCACGAAGTAATCCTGGTTGCGAGTAATTTCTCCTTTCCCTTGAATCTCGACCTTTTTCACGCAGGCCTCGCAGAGAACATAATAGCGAACGTTGTCCTCAGCCGGTTCGATCACCTTCGCCAGCCGGCCCTTTAACTCCAGCAGGATGTCGGAGTCGATGTGGCACTCGAAAACACTGAAGTTAACCCGAGCGCCAAAGTTCTCCAGCTCGTCGCACTGTCAACTCACTAAACCCAATAAACGAGATAGCCCCGATCAACTCAACAAACTCTTACCCCCTAACTCACTAAATCACTAATCCCTAACTCACTGGCGAAGCCGCCGTTTCAATCCCTTCTTCATCAGGTCGCTGAGTTCAACAAGATCACCGATCAACAAGTTGCCACATATGTTTAGTTTCAATCCCTTCTTCATCAGGTCGCTGAGTTCAACGCGGCGAGTCGTTGACTCTGTCTCAGATACCTGGTCCGTTTCAATCCCTTCTTCATCAGGTCGCTGAGTTCAACCTATGAGAGCGTGCTGAAGCGCCTGGTGATGCCGCGTTTCAATCCCTTCTTCATCAGGTCGCTGAGTTCAACTTGCGTCGTGCCATCTGCTCCGACTTCGTGGGTTGCGTTTCAATCCCTTCTTCATCAGGTCGCTGAGTTCAACCCACCGTAGACCTCGGCAGCAAGGCCCTAATCATCCCGTTTCAATCCCTTCTTCATCAGGTCGCTGAGTTCAACGCGCGGCTGTCCTATCTATTGCGAGTGCAGTCTTGGCGTTTCAATCCCTTCTTCATCAGGTCGCTGAGTTCAACGGTGATCGCGCGGCTTAATCTCGCTGCTTTCTGCGGTTTCAATCCCTTCTTCATCAGGTCGCTGAGTTCAACACAATTGCAGACGCGGAAACGGAATCTCAGGTTCGTTTCAATCCCTTCTTCATCAGGTCGCTGAGTTCAACGATTTATCTGGCGGCTCCAGGTTGAGGCCCAGGCACGTTTCAATCCCTTCTTCATCAGGTCGCTGAGTTCAACGTACTGAAAAAGAGGAATGCGATGCGTGAGGCAAGTTTCAATCCCTTCTTCATCAGGTCGCTGAGTTCAACATAAGTATATAGTATTTATGTCATATTTATTCTTTGCGTTTCAATCCCTTCTTCATCAGGTCGCTGAGTTCAACATGAGGTGAAGTGATGGCCCACGAATGCGAGATTTGGTTTCAATCCCTTCTTCATCAGGTCGCTGAGTTCAACCTCAAAAGTTACATCCAGTTAGCGGCTGGCCGTAAGTTTCAATCCCTTCTTCATCAGGTCGCTGAGTTCAACTTCAATCTCCCGTGCATCCCAACCCCGATATTCAGGTTTCAATCCCTTCTTCATCAGGTCGCTGAGTTCAACATTGTCGCCGATGCCGCCGCCGTTGCGCCGCATGGTTGTTTCAATCCCTTCTTCATCAGGTCGCTGAGTTCAACCCACTCACCGCCACTTCCTTTTTCCTTTGCTGTGAGTTTCAATCCCTTCTTCATCAGGTCGCTGAGTTCAACAGGAGAAAATTCCGATCTTCTACGAGGATATCGAGCGTTTCAATCCCTTCTTCATCAGGTCGCTGAGTTCAACGACGGGAACCTGCGTCGCGCGCTCGGAGCATACAATTTGTTTCAATCCCTTCTTCATCAGGTCGCTGAGTTCAACCATCAGCAACGTCACGTAGGCCAACTCTGAAGCGCTGTTTCAATCCCTTCTTCATCAGGTCGCTGAGTTCAACCTGGCGAAATCGCCTTACTCACCGACGCAGAGCTGGAGTTTCAATCCCTTCTTCATCAGGTCGCTGAGTTCAACATGGCACCAAGATTATCCCCCGGGCCTGCTCCATGTTTCAATCCCTTCTTCATCAGGTCGCTGAGTTCAACCATTCTGTATGGCGATCCTGCCAAAGCCGATATCTGTTTCAATCCCTTCTTCATCAGGTCGCTGAGTTCAACGTAACGTAACCTCACATCGCAATTACCGCACGGCGCGTTTCAATCCCTTCTTCATCAGGTCGCTGAGTTCAACTGACCCGATGTTTTTCGTAATCGCCATGCTGATCCTGTTTCAATCCCTTCTTCATCAGGTCGCTGAGTTCAACACTCGTCGTGATCGACAAAATAGCGCTTCACCGGACGTTTCAATCCCTTCTTCATCAGGTCGCTGAGTTCAACTGATGAGCTGCCGGCGGTGACTGTGTTATCGGACTTTCAATCCCTTCTTCATCAGGTCGCTGAGTTCAACCGGCACGCAAACACCGGATCGAATGGTACAGTTTTACTTTCAATCCCTTCTTCATCAGGTCGCTGAGTTCAACCGTGGCCGGATCGCGCGCGGCTACAGGCGCGGCGTTCGCTTTCAATCCCTTCTTCATCAGGTCGCTGAGTTCAACAATTGTTACGTTAGTGGCATGACGGGAGACGATTTCCTTTCAATCCCTTCTTCATCAGGTCGCTGAGTTCAACGTCTGGCGCGTCAAGCATGGTCAGCGCGCGCAGCACTGCTTTCAATCCCTTCTTCATCAGGTCGCTGAGTTCAACTTCCCCGCTGCTGCGCCGATATTGTCTACATTGTCAGCTTTCAATCCCTTCTTCATCAGGTCGCTGAGTTCAACACTTCATCATCACGACCTGGCCGAGTGTAAGAGTCTCTTTCAATCCCTTCTTCATCAGGTCGCTGAGTTCAACTGTAGCCTGCGGAACTACGGCGGCGATCGTAGTACCTCCTTTCAATCCCTTCTTCATCAGGTCGCTGAGTTCAACCGCTCCGAAAACGCCGACAATTCAAGCGCATTCCACACGCCCGCTCCAACATCTTTTCGAAAACCTCCTTTCTGCGCAAAACCCGCCTACCTTTGCGAAAACCCATTGGGCTGTCCCACCCTGGAGAGACCCGGAACCCAAATAGCCCAACCAACGCTATCAAGCCAACGACGCGAAACGCAATGGCCTTCTCTTCCCCGACTCACTAAATCACTAATCCCTAACTCATTGCCGCAGGCCGCCGTTTCAATCCTTTCTTCGAAAAGTCCATCAAGGCAGTGAATTAGTCGTTAGGCACTCAGTGATTTAGCCGGACCAACGAATTTCGGCTTTTTCGAGCCTAACTCACTAAATCACTAATCCCTAACTCACTGCCGCAGGCGCCGTTTCAATCCTTTCTTCCTAAAGTCCGTTCATCCAACAACTCAGACGGGCGCAGGAATCAGTTAAAATGCACGGAGTTTCAATCCTTTCTTCCTAAAGTCCGCGGGCCGGGCAGCTAGACGAAAAATCCGCGGACGCTTCACTGCTCTTAATCCCTTCTTCTCAAGGTCTCGGAATAGGGCGATAGTCGGAACAAGGCACGGCTAACAGAAGCTGGTCGGTTTCAATCCCTTCTATTGGTTAGGTCTTTCCTCCGCCATCCTGCCGCAATCCCTCTTAAAGTGGGTCGTGATCGAAAATCACTAACTCGCCGGTCAATGGTGAACTGTAGATTAGCTTCCGCGCCTTCCCGTGCAGCGCATGCGCGACTTTCAAATAAAGCCACACCGGCGCCGGCCCGGTGAGAATAACCTCGTTGCCTTCGCCGGCTAACTCCGTCGCTTTAACAATATAAGCCGGAAGTTCCTCTATCTTTGCGATTTCGCCGTAGAGGGACTTCAGATCTAAGGACTTTCTTTCTGCCATGTTCGCAAGTGGTTATGGGCTATCATAGCTGGCGATGCGAAGAGGACGTTGCGAGCCTTCGATCGGCTTGTTATCTTTGAACTGGGAATACACGTACACCGTCCCCACTTTTGCTTCGTCAGCAGCCATAAACGCACCGACGGATACGACTGCCGTTCCCCCCGTGATGTCCACCAGAAGTTCTGAATTTGGCAGACCGCATGACTGCATCCAGCTTATCAGATGTTTGGTGTCGTCTCTGACTTCTGAGACATTAGTCGGGTCTATGATCTTCTCCCGCCACTGAGAATCCGATAATGCGCACCGACTCACGATTGAGGCCGTAATATCGGCCTTGGCCGTTGCCTGGCTCGCCAAAAATCCCACATAATTCGGTTTGACCGCACGAATCATCTTCATGATGGTTCCGGAATCCTCATGGCCTCGCAGTCCCAACGTAAAGATCACGCCCTTTTTTACGTCGCTGCCCCACTGAAACTCTCCGCCGATCAGCCGCTTCCGCGCGCGCCATTGCTCCGCAGCCACTGTGCCTACCGCAACCAACAGAAGCACCACAATCGCCGTGACAATCAACGTTAGCGGCCGATCACCAAGATAAAGCGCCACCCCGCTCGTTAAAAGCTGGAAACAGATCGCAACAATCGCAATCTCAAGCCACTTCTCTTGGAAAAATCGCTGAAGAAGGCCCATGGCTACCTCGGCATTCCGTATGACTCAGTCAAATACTCCTAAAGTTTCTCAAGCTCGAGATCTTCTGTCAGCTTGTGAATGGTTGTCGTTTCCCGCTTTTCCGCGTTCAGCAGCAGTTGAAGCACGCTAGAGTTTTTTAAGCGTCCTAAGACTTGTTTGCCATATTCCGAGACGCGGTCCCGGTTGGTACCGCGGCCAGATAATTCCTCACGCTCTATTTCACGCCCGTCCATCTTGTTGAGGAATTGTTCCCTAAACTGTTGTAGATTCATTTTCCCATGGCCGAAACGCTCCGGTCTCGCGTTCGCCATGTCTTTGAAAAGATCTTGGTCCGCATACCACTCACCTTGGTCGGCGAGTGCTTGCACTACCCAGTAGTAATCCTCATCAAAACTAGTCTTCACCAGCGGCACCTCTCGCCAGCTAAAGACCTCAGGGCGAGGGCTCGGCGGTTGGAGATATTTTCCGTACCGACGTACGTCGGATAAGAACGTGTAGTAAAGTCTGGCAATAAGCCCGCTTAGAAAGGCCACTTCAAGCAACGCCGCGTTGACGATATTTGGGCCGCCCGTTAAATTTGCCCACAAGTGCTTGCCGGTACCGGCGCCACCGAACTTCAGTGTGATTTTGGCCAACTTGTCGAAACAGTCGTCGTAGTCACCAGGGTTAACCGGGCAGCAGTACAGGATTACATTTCCTCCGAACTCTTTGTCCACGAAATCGCGGATGACAGTCAGGACAGACGCGCCGTTTTTCCAGGTTCGCCGTTTGTTTACCACTCCATAGTCATTGAGAACGTATTCTTCCGGCGTGCCCTCGTCGCCGTTACGTACCTCCCATGAGGGGAAGAGCACCACAGCCTCCACAATATCGCCGCGCACAACGAACTCGGGCTGTTGCTTGTTGTGCTTGAGGTGCGCCAACGCTGACGTAACTGCCCCCGGTGAGATCCCCACTGGCGCGAGGTGGTAGACGCCCATCAGCGGCTCACGTCTTTGGCGGTAATTTGAACCCAACCTAGAGGTTCTTTGGGCTCGCCGTTCTCGAAGATAATTTTCCGGGACTTAGGGGAGTCATCTTTAGGGAGCAGACTGTTACTCCACACCGCTCGGCCGTGCTCGGTCACGTGCGGTCGCCCCACGTTTAAGCGCAACGTGCTACGGACGTCATTGAAAAGACCATCTTCAAGCCGGTCCGTGATTGTTTTCGCATCCCAGCCGCTTGCTCCCGCCATGTGCAGAAGACACTGATTGCCACTCGTCACGAATTTTCCGAGTCGGCCTCTGAGATCCTCATACCACTCCACCATTTTGTTCCTACCGTTAAATGGATGCCGCTCAAAAAACTCTATTTCTTGCTGAATCAAATCGTGCGCCGCCCTGTTACATTCGGCCAGCCACGCCTTGACGAACTCCGTTTTTTGTCCGAAACCTAGCCGTGTGGCAGGTGGCATAGAACTCAGCAAGTAAAGGTTGATCGTCAAAGGGCAGACGAGTTCAACGCTCCTTGGAAGTACTTCCGGTGTCAGAGGACGCATCTCACGATCAGAGCGGCGTGGATCGCGTGCGAAATACAGATGGCCATTTGCGCCTAACGACAGGACGCGTACTTCGGGGACGCGCAGTTCCCGGACTTCGCGCGGCGTACTGTCGGCGAACTGAAAGCAGCGCATGAAATCGTGGTGCTCATCTTTGCCGAAGAAGGTTCGCTCAGCATCACCACCAATTCTTTTCCGCCAGTATGATAGGTTGGGGTGGGGTTGGCGGCGAATTTGGTCGAGATCCTCTCCAACCGCCTTTTCCGCCGCACTGCTCACCGCTTTGTCTGCCACCACTCGACTGCGAAGAAGGCTACTGCGGACTGCGCCTTTCACAGAGGACCCAGGAACATATGGCCTACCTTCTACATTTTTGATGAATGTTGGGATACGGCCAGGCTGACCTGTCGCCGTCACGGAGTAGCCGGCGACATCCTCAAACCGGATACGTTGCTGTCGGAGAAACTCAGTGAGCGATTGGCGTCCGTCCTCACAAAATGCGAGGAAATCGCGTTCCAACGTCGAAGAGCGCTGTACCAGTGATAACAGTTTCTCGGGCTTCGCCACGAAGACTTGCTGGCCCTGTCGGGCATAGTCCTTTTGTCCTAGCTGTTCTCCTGTTCCGATGTGCAACGCACTTAGGATCTCGATTCGCAGTTCCTGTGTAGCAAGTATAGGTGCCTGCTCAGTCACAGCGCACCTCCAATCTTGGCAAACACAGGCAGGGCTAATCCGTTGTGATAAACCTCTAAGCCGCCTGCATCAGCATTACGACCAACGTTGACGACCTGACCATAAACATCTTTCCGTTTTTGGAAAGGAAAGAACGATCCCGGTTCAAAAACACGCAGTAGACGTTTGTAGGTGTGGTGTCCTGGCGCTGACATTTGTGCCTCGTGCTTGGGACGGATGGTCGTTAGCGTGTAGGCGAGCGGCTCCACGCTAAAGTCGCATTCGCGGTTGGCAGGAATATAGCGAGAGAGCGTAACAAAGCAGTTTGGCTGGTCGGCTCCAGGCAGAGTGTGCTCGTGAATTTCTTCCAGTGGAATCTCAAAGTGACCTTTGCCTATGCTGCGTTCGCCGCCGATACCCGTGTCGCCGAGGTACCGCAAAAGCGGCTTGATAAACTGAAGGTCTTCAGTCTGAAGTACGAACCAAAGACCTGCCCGTTCCCGGTGAAGGAACGTTTCGTGAACGAAAAAAAGCCGGCCCTCCGCCGTCGCCAAAGCGACACGGTCAATTTCGTTGCGCTGGAGATCGCGTTCAGCCATGAAGGTTTCCAACTCCATGGCCTGTACTCTTTCTCGCTCACCGTGCGTTATGAGCGCGTTACCCCAGCGCACGACGTCAGGGTCCGTGACACTGGACTCCACTAACCTTTCACACAGTCGGGCGGTGTCTGTTTCGCCGCACACAATCTGTTTGAAGAGTTCTTCGGATAGGTAACTGGCCTCTTTCACTCTCTTTGCCTTTTCAATGGCCGCGACCTGTGCCCGCTGAAATGGGCGGAGCACGCTGTAGCGATGTTTTTGGCGTTCAGCAAGTGGAGCGGTTTGGTCACCGTGAAGTTCTGAAATGAGTGGCTTAGGGTAGAATCGAATTCTTATCCCGTTGTATCGGAGAAAGGGAAACGCGGAACTGAGAGCAAAGGGAAGACGAGTATCCGTCGTGGTCCCAGGACGGAATCGCTTTAACATGGCTTCCAACTCGTCGACGCCTCTCACCGCCCGTGTCGCCCAGCAAATTGCGCCAAACAGCGTGTCTGAGCTTATACGGGTTACAAAAGATGTCTTTGGTTTTAGATAGACGGCGTAGGTCGGCACGGTTATGGCCTTATTTGCGAAAAGGAAGGGAATTGCCAATCCACCTTGTCAAATTGGTTCACAACATCTTTCGCGGACATCGGCATCCTGACGTTTTTGATTCCATCCCCGTTGCGATAATAATCAAGACTGCGGAACTCCATCTTCAAATCAGCAAAACTCACCTGACCATGCCCACGTGAGCCGGAACCTCCAAGAGAACTGTTTTCCAACAGGTGCATGGCAGTGAAGAGACTCCTGAGTAGGTTCTTGTCGTTGGCATCGTAGACATCAAAGATCATCTCCACGTCGAACGCCGCGCCGGCAGGTACGCGCTCCATCGGACGGGGATTTGCTTCTGAGGTTACGCGGTCCAGTGTGTTTTCCGTCTTGATCTCGGTATATAGGTCTTCGCCCAAAAGTTGTGTAAGTTCCTGTTGACTGTAGAAAGACTTCGGGTTGCGTGGGTCTTCATCCCTTGTCAAAAAGGCGTCACGCACAGTGAGACGCGTTGGTCCGGCTTCGGATCGTGTCTCCGGCTTGTCCGTCGCCACACCGAAAATCTGGCAGGCGGCGCACTTGCCGCAGCTGCATGGTTTGAACTCAGTCCTGTCCCGTCGTGTCTCCTCAGTGAAGTGATGCGGTTTGCCGGTGTTCGCATTTGGTCCAAGACTCCACTCAAGCAGATGCCGGAGTTTACCCTTAAGCGACGAGCCGGGGACGTAAGGTTGGTCGCTAAGGGGATCTTTGATGACCGGGTTGTCTACCCCACCAATCTCGAAGCCTTCAGTCGAGCCTCCGATATGCAGGCCAGACTTACAGATAAGTCTTCCCGTGATCAGATATTTGCCTTTGAACTCCAGGCTCATCGCTCAACGCATCCTTTCACCTTCTCCTGATATTTGTGGTATGCCAGCAGTGCTGTTAATAGCTGCGCAAGGCGGCGAAAGTCACCCACTGTCTGCAACTTCTGGTCGCTAAGACACCGCCGCATGAGTTCATAAAACTTCTGCGGGATAAGGTCGCGTCCTCGGGCATAGGCTAGTTCGGGAACAAGCATGCGAATTTTAATTTTGTTGTTCTGGTCGAGGGGTTTATCATCGGTGTCTACCTTAAACCGACGCTCAACAGCTTTGATGGCATGGAAGACTTTGCGCAGCTGCGTCGGTTTTAACGCTCCACGGAACTCGCCCGCTAACTGGTCAGCTAACCGTTCCGGCTCAGCGAAGTCCGCAACAGGCAGCAACGCAGTTAGGGTTCCTTGCTTGTCTAGTTCGCGCAAGATGTTGTCTTTCGTCAAAGCCATTTTTTACTCCTTCCGTATTTTAAGACTGACGTAACTTGTGGGAATGCGGATATGCTGCATTAGGTTGCCCGGCGGAGGAATCTTCTCGTGAAGCCCTAAATCCTCAATCACTTCCTTGTCCACACGCCGCGCGAGGGCATAGAAGTATCGCGGCAACCAGTTCAGGTCGGGCGATTCCTTGTCTTTGATGTAGTCCTTGTGAAGTTGCAGAAGAAAGTAAATAAACGACCTTGGTAGCTTGTCTTCCGTAACCTTTCCTTCTAGTGCCTTGGCGAATTTGACCAATTCGAAAAAGCCTCTGCCCTCATCCCACGACACGGTGTCCCCAAAGAGAGTAATTCGATCTTTGCGATTGAGTCCGTAACTATCTTGATGCTGACCGACGGTCTTGGATTTCTCCAATTGCTCGCTGGCCAATTGCGCAAAGCGCTGTATTGGAAAGTGCGGCTTGACCAGGAGGACACCACCCGAAAGGGTAATATTTTCGTTGTAGCAGGTGAAGGCACGGAACTGAGAGTAGATCTCGCAGGCAAGGTCAACAACTGCATTCCATGGTCCTAGGATGAGAAGGTCATCTCCAGCCGAATATACGACGTAAAACAGCCCGTCCACCCGGCCTCTCAGCCGGTTGTCGTTACCTGAATCGGCATGCCACTTCTCTGCCAATTGCTCACAGATTCGGTTTATCCACCCAGAAAAAAAGAGGTCAAATGCACTGCTCAAAGTCGCAATGCGGGAGATACTCTTCGATTTCAGGCCCAGGCCGAAAACCTGCCCAAGATAGTCCACATCGGCTTTGAGTACTCCCAAAAGCTGCGCCCCGCTGCTCATGAACGCCATTTCATCGAAGTCCAGAATGTCCCCCCGCCTGATGGCTTCTTTGCCGCGCCTGACCGGGTTCGGATCTATGCTCTCACGTCCCCGCGGCACCTCCGTGCCGAGGAACTTGTAGCTGCAAGTGACAACAGACGGGCAATCTTTGCGAAGGAATTTACTGTCGTTGAGACGATACAGCACCGCAGGGTCTTCTTGGCGTTCGGCAATATGAATCATCTTTTCTACTTCGTGCGGCTCAAGAAGGATAACTTCCACACCAAAGGGCTCAATGAGATCGATAACCACGGGCTCGTCTAGCGACGAAAGGTCTTTCGCTCGACCGTATCGGTATAGATAAGCGAGGTATTCCGTGCGCGGCAACTTGCCGCCGACAGCCCTTTGGAGGCAGCAGGAGACACACGGCTCTGCTGTGGGACCAAGCACTGGGGTCAAATGGCAGTAGTTGCACACGTGATGGAGCGGCTCCGTCGCGACGAAAAATTTATCACCGTCAAATGCGTCTCGGAACTTTTGTTGCTTCCTTCTCGCCAGATCCTCGTTAAGGACCTCAAAAATATGGCTCAGATCCTCAAAGTCGGCCGGGAGAACGTCAACCGTACCAAGTTGGATGCCTAACTCTCCATGGAATTCCTCTACAAGCCACCTTTGTAACCGCTGTTCGAGTTGCGATAACATTTGCCGTGTTTCTTGGTCTGCGCCGATAAGCAGGTCAAACCGACCCCCTCCACAGAAAAGGATGTTGGCGGGCGAGAGGTTAACCTCCCGTGTCAGCCAATCTGCGGTCACGTCAGCCAACAACACAAGAAAAATGGAGCGACCACGAAGCCGCTTGGAGGTATTGCGGAATTCCACTGTCTGTTCGGCACGTGCGATGCGATAAAGGAAGTTCTGAATGCCGGAGAAATCGGCACGGAGGAGTTGAGCAACTGGTTGTTGCTGACCGGCTCCATCGCGCCGCTGCAACGTACCAATATGCTCAGGATCGAGCCGCACCAAACAAGCTGCGACGGCCGCTGTTACCTTCAGATGATCATAAAGGGAAATATCCGGTAGCGTGCGAAATTCTTCGTCTGTCTCCCACGGCGTTGATGAAGGGACAAAAGAAGCATATTTGCGCAGCAACGCCAGAAAGCTAATAAGCCCAAAATAGTCGGTGATCTTTCTTGACTGCCTTAATTCGCCTTCGAAGTCAGCCCACAGCCGTTGATAGTCGGCCGAAGAAACCCTCACATCTTTGCCGGGGAAAATACGTTCTTGGTCAAGCTGTAGCGCCGTGAGGCGGTAGCCCCACCGCTGGCTGTCTTGAGGTCTTTCTTCACGGAACTCTACCCGACCTGAAACCGGTAACAGAGGTGTTTCCGCGGGATCGCGCTGTTCAGTGCCAGGTTCTTCTTCACGTTCAGCTGAGGCTAGCCAATCGGCACTCTTGATTATCTTCTCGATTTCCGTGGCGCCCGGTTGGTGATGGTTGAGAGCAGCACTACGAATGTCAGTCAACCAATCAGATGGGAATAGGTCTTTAAACTCGTCGACAAATGCTGCGCTGGCGTCTGCGTGCGTCCCGGGCCGTCCGGCACGTTTCCAAATCTTACCCAGGTCATGAACAAGACCGGCTAATGCAACTTTGACTGTATCTTCCTTATTCACCGTTTGGGCTTCCAATCACATATCGTCCGAGTCCGAATCCGGTTGCTTTGCCGATCCGCAATTTTTCCCCGAGCCTAAGCAAGGGAACAAATTCCGTAAGTCCGCCTCGATACTCCACCTCCCCCACAAACCCTCCCATTTTCATCTTCGTATCCTGCCTTGCCGAATAGTGCTCCGTACCTGCTCGTTGCTCGTGATCGTGATCGTTATTCCTGGTTAAATTGCTGCGGCTTGACGGTCTTATAACTCCAGGTATATTAGCGGCACAGGAGTTTCGATCATGCAGAAATCCCTTGCTGCGCTGCTCGACGCGCTCAAAGCTTATCATCCCCAGAAAATCATCCTTTTCGGCTCCGCCGCTCGCGGCGAGGCCGACGCTGAAAGCGACCTGGATCTGCTCGTGATCAAAGAGACCCGCGAGCCCTTTGTCGAGCGCCTGGAGGTCATGGCCAACCTCTGTCCCCCTGGGGTCCACGCCGACATCCTCGTCTATACCCCGGAGGAGCTGCAAAAGATGATCGAGGAGGATAACCCCTTTATCACCCAAGCCCTCCACGAGGGAAAGGTCGTCTATGAAGCCCGGCCGTGAGGCGGCGCTGCGCTGGCTCCGCCAAGCCGAGCACGACCTGACCATCGCCCGAAACCACCAGAAACAAGGAGACCACTCCGACGCCTGTTTCATGGCCGAGCAGGCGAGCCAAAAGGCGCTCAAGGCCTTTCTCTTCGCCCAAGGCCTTTCTCTTCGCCCAAGGCCAGCGCTCGGTTCCGATCCATTCCGTGGCGCAACTGGCCGAGAGGTGCGCCGGTTTCGACTCCGATTTCAAAAAGCACATTGCTTCTGGACGTGTCCTGGATCAATATTACATCCCCACCCGCTACCCCGACGCGCTTGCTCCTCCCGCCGTGCCGTTCGAATCCTATACGGAAGAGCAATCCCAGAAAGCTGTCAAAGCGGCAGAGGCC
>Ga0326597_10006900_pt1 | contig 15484 bp, 11 predicted proteins | sample RVTome_12_FD_203789 | JGI IMG/M metagenome (GOLD analysis project Ga0326597, IMG submission 203789) | Soil microbial communities from uranium-contaminated site in the Upper Colorado River Basin, Wyoming, United States - RVT100D185 | ecosystem: Environmental > Terrestrial > Soil > Contaminated >...
AGCGCCCGAATGCGCGCGATCAGCACCTCGAGGTCGTGCATGCGTCCCAGCTGATTCTGGACCCGCCGCAGCGTTCGGAGGCGCGCGGCCGCCGCCTTGGCCACCCTGGACGCAGGCATCGTCGGCACACGGCGGCGGCTCGCGCGCAACTGCTGTTCGAGCTCCAGGGCGTACCTGAGCTTCTTGACCCCAATCCGAACGCCGTGCAGACGCTCTGGCAAGTACAAGCCCGCCGCGCTCTCGGTCGCGACCCGCAGTTCGATCGCCCGCCGCGCGCTACGCGCTTGCGCGTCGACAAGGAGCGCCTGCACCGTCTCCGGCTCCCCCGCCGCCGCGGTCGCATCGAGCGCGCGCGCCCCGCGCGCTGCGATGTTGCAACGCTCCAGGCGCCGCTGCAGCCCGGCGCACAACCTGCGCCGCTCCTCAGCAATCGCCCACATCACGCGTGCGACCGAATCACGCGACCACCGCATCTCTGCGGCGTACTCGGCCAGCGTCTCCATCGAGACGTCCAACTCACGCACAGGCCCGAGCGCGCGGGTGACACGCCGCGTCGCCTTGCGGAGCGCTCGACCGCGCTTGTGGCGTGCCACGACCGGAAGCACCTCACGCAACCGTCGACTGGCGACCCGCGCGCGATGCACGGCCACAGGGTCGCCCTGCCCCGCAGCCGGCAGCACACGCTCGAGTTGACCGAGGCGTTGCGTCACAATGAGCTTCGATGGCGCCGGATCCATAGTGAAATGATACAGTCCAGCGCTGATCACGCATTATCAGTAGCCGCCGTTCTGAGAGGGTACACATGCGCCTGGCCGCCATCGACATAGGCACCAACTCGGTTCACATGATCGTTGTGAACGTGCGGGCTGATCTCTCCTTTGAAGTCATCGATCGAGAGAAGGTGATGGTGCGACTGGGCGCGGGAGGGCTCGACGGCCGGCTGCTCACGACGGAGGCCATGACCGCGGCGCTTCAGGCTCTCTCGACGTTCCGACTGCTCACCGAGAGGCACGGCGTCGACGAAGTCCTGGCCACGGCGACGAGTGCGGTGCGGGAGGCCAGAAATGGCGGCGCTTTTCTCCGTCGCATCGCCCAGGGCACCGGCATCCAGGCTCGTGTAATCTCTGGCGCCGAAGAGGCACGTCTGATTCATCTGGCCGCCGTATACGGTGTGCACGTCGACCGTGCACGGGCGGTCGTTGTCGACATCGGCGGAGGCAGCGTCGAGATCACGCACGGATCTGCGAGCACGATCTACTCCTCGAAGAGCTTCAAGCTCGGCGCCATCCGGCTCACCGAACGCTTCGTCCGCACCGACCCGCTGTCCACGCGTGACGAGCAGAAGCTCGTCAGGTTCGTTCGTGGTGAGATCGATCGTCATTGCGCCCAGATCGTAAATGCCGGATTCGACCTGGTGATCGGCACGTCGGGTACGATCCTGAGTCTCGGCGCCGTGGCGGCGGCTGCCGCCACGGGAACCACGCCTCAGGAACTGCGAAATCTGCGTATTCCCGCCAAACAGTTGCGGCACGTGCGCAAGACCATGGTCGACATGGCGCTCCGCGAACGACTTGGTGTTGCCGGTCTCGACCCGCGGCGAGCTGACCTCGCCGTGGCTGGTTCGGTGGTCCTCGATACGATCCTCGCACGCCTTGGCGCGGACGAACTTACCCTGTGTGACCTCGCGCTTCGCGAAGGGATCGTGCTCGACTACATTCAGTCACACAAAGGGCAGATCGCCCAGGCGGATCTGATCCCAGACATCCGACGCCGCAGCACGCTGACGCTGGCCGAACGGTGCAACTACGACGCCGTCCACGCCGAGCAGGTCGTGCGGCTGGCGCTCGCGCTCTTCGATCAGACACGCGCGGCACACGGACTGACGGATCGCTCCCGCGAACTGCTCGAATACGCCGCCGTGATGCACGACATCGGCACCCACATCAGCTATCCCCGGCATCACCTCCACTCGTACTACCTGATCAAGAATGGGGATCTCCGCGGCTTCGACCCTGAAGAAATCGAGATCATGGCACTCATCGCACGGTACCATCGGCGTGGCTCGCCGAAGAAGTCGCACGGCGACTACGCGCGCCTGTCCTCGCCCAGTCGGCGGTCCGTTCGCATCCTCGCGTCGATCCTTCGCGTCGCCGAGGGCCTCGAGCGGAGCCACACGCAGGTCGTCTCGGGCATCGAGGTTCGGGATCGGGACGCCGACTTCCTGCTCCTCGTCCATGCTTCCGACGATGCCGAGCTTGAGGTCTGGACGGCGGAGCGACACCTCGGACCGTTCGCACGGATCCTGGGGAAACCCGTCCGTCTCGAGGTGGCGCCGACGCCCTCTCCGGCCGTCGCGGGCGCCAGCGCCAGGCGCGCTGGCCCTCGCCGACCCCGCTCAAGCCGCACGACGAGGGCTGCGTCAATCGAAGTACGGTCGTGATGCCCCGAGCGTTCGATCGATGAAGGTGCGAAGCTCCGCGAGGGTGTGCTCGGATCCCTCGAACAGGTGCTCCGGATAGCGCGTCTCCTCGATCATCCTGCGGTAGATGGCCGCGTTCTCGTACTCGTTGAGACCGAGGCCCGCGAGGTACTGCAGGCGCAGGTTGCTGTCGGTGTTGATGACTGCATCCTTCAACCACCCCGCCATGTCGGCGCGACTGCCGGCATAGGTCCCAAAGAGCTCAACAGCCGAGTTGATGCCGATCTGCGCGAGCGACCGCCTGATGGGTTCGCCTTCCGGAGCGCTGAGCCGCGCCTGCACCGCGTCGACGTCGATGCGCCGATCGCCCTCCTGTCCGAAGAGCACCAGATCGTAGCCCTGCCCGTTCACCGTATTGGCAAACACCGCCCCATTGGGAAATGCCTCGAGGAACGTGCCGACTTCGCTCTTGGTCGCTTCGTCTGTGCTCTCATAGAGCTGAACGAAGAGCGTGACGACACCCCCGGGATTGAGGTGTTCCTTGACCTCTTCGAAGAACTCTCTCGTGTAGAGCGTCGCGGCGCCCTTCACCCACGGGTCGAGCGGATCAGATGTAATCGCATCGAACTTCTCATCTGTTGTGAGCAGATAATGCCGGGCATCGTCGAGGTGGACCGTCACCTTCGGATTCGCAATGACGTCGAAGTTGTGTTCGGAGAAATACGTGGACACCACCTGCGGAACGAGCGGCTCGATTTCCGCGATCGTCTGGTCCTTGACCATCGGATCGATCGACACCGCACCGGCGGTGACGCCCGCCCCGCAACCGATGACGAGCACCCTCGTCGGGTTCGTCGGCACCAGCGTCGTGATGTGCCCGAGCATCCGCTGTAGCTTCATGTCCTGGGGCTCACTCGACGCCTGCACCTTGCCCGCGTTGTGGTAATTCAACACACCGTTGGCCGTCCGCGACACCGCCACCGCCGCCGTCACGCCCTCCCCGACGTAGATGATTTCGTTGATCCCCACCCAGGTCGCTGCATAGCGGCCATAGGCCACCAGAAGCCCTGGCAACGGCGGTACGACTCTCACGAGCAACACGACGGCCAACGAAACGCCAGCCACCAGCAGGGCCGCCCAGCGTGCGCGCATGCCCTCCCGATGGCCGGCGGGCGCCGTTTCGAGGAGCACGAGCACACCGGACGTCGCGGCGATTCCAATCAGAATCTGCTGGGTCACCTGGCTTCCGACCGTGCCGAGCAGCAGCAGTCCACTCGCCAACGCTCCGACAATCGCACCCACCGTATTGGCCGCGTAGACGCTCCCGACGAGACGACCCGGATCCTGCCCGCTCCTGGCGATCGCGCCGAGCGCCAACGGAAAGCTGGCACCCCACAAGATCGTTGACGGCAGTGTCACCCAGATCGCGCGCATCAGGTCGAGCTGAAACGTGAAGTAGGGACTCGTCGAAATCGACGGATTGATCGGCCAATACGGAAGCGACTCCCCGGTGGTGTAGCCCGCCCAGGCCAAAGTGGCGCAGAGCATTAGCTGGCACCATCCGAGCACGACCCGCGGTCGCTCGACCCGTCTCGCCAGCTCTGAACCGATCGTGCTCCCGATGCCAAGCCCCACGAGAAAGACGGCGAGGATCAGGGAAAACGTATACGCCGTCGCTCCAAACAGGAGCGACAGTACTCGCGTCCACACGACCTCCGCCCCGAGGGCCGTCATGCCCGACAGTGCGATCACGGCGTAGATCAGCCTCGCCTCCGGAACCGGCGACAGATGTCCGGTGGTCGACGCCTTCGGCGCGTACGCGGTCGCTCGCGCGACGCCGAGCGCCAGCAGCGCCACGCCGGCATTGAGACCAACGGCCACATACGTCGCCGTCGACATGTCGAAAAGCCGCAGCAGATAGAACCCGGCGAGCAGGCTCCCAGCCACCGCGCCGGCGAGATTGCCGCCGTAGAAGTACCCGAGCCACGAGACGCCGGAGGGTGTCGCTTCGACGAACCTGGCCACAGCCGGAAGCGTCGCACCCATCAAGATCGTGGGTGGGAGCAGGACGATTCCAGCGACGACGGCACGGAGGTAGAGGCTCGACTGCCCTGTCCCGGCGATCGCCGTGTACCAACCGCCGATCAGCGGCACGCCGAACAGCACCGCGATGCCGAACGCACCAATCCCGAGTTCCAGCCATGCGTAGACACGCAGCGGGTGATGCCGTGGGCTGACGAAACGTGGGAGCAGGAGGCTGCCGAGGCACATGCCTCCCATGAACGTGCCAAGGAGCGTACCCAGCGACACGGCAGAGGACCCCACCGAGAGCTGAAGCAGTTGAAACCACACGATTTCGTAGATGAGGGCGGCACAGCCGGAGCCGATAAACAACAACAGCAACGCGGGGAGCCATCTCCCGGCCGGTTCTCCCTCGATCGCGCGCACAGACGCTGATTCGGGTTGGGTCATCGTCCGGCGAATATATCAGAGGCGGCGTTGCGCCGCCCCTAACCTCGGCGAGTCAGGCGGGTCTCGGCAATCTCGAAGCGAATGGGAAACTGCGCAGCGAGTCGGTCGCTGTGGGTCACGACGATCAGAATGTTCTGTTGCGACCGGTGCAGATCGAGTAAGAGCGACGCGACGACCGCCGCCGACGCTTGATCGAGATTGCCGGTCGGCTCGTCGCACAGCACGAGCTTGGGCCGACGAACCAGCGCGCGCGCCACCGCCACGCGCTGCTTCTCTCCTCCCGAGAGTTCACCTGGGCGGTGGTCGATTCGATCGGCAAGGCCTACCTCGGTGATGAGCTCGCGCGCCCGTGTCACGACCTTGTCATCGGCGGCCGCCACGAGCGTCGGGATGAGGACGTTCTCCAGCACCGAACACTGGGGTAAGAGACAGTGATCCTGAAAGACGAACCCGATCTCGGCGTTCCTGAACGCTGCCAGACCGTCGGCCGACAAGGTGAACGGATCCCGACCGCCAAGCTTCACCGTACCCGCGGAGGGTGGTTCGAGGGCGCCCAGGATGTAGAGCAGCGTGCTCTTGCCGCTCCCGGACGGTCCGGTAATGGCCGCGGACTCACCCAGCGACATGGTGAGCGAGACGCCCGACAAGACCGATAACGGCCCACGCGGTGTCGGGTACGCCTTGCTGACGTGTGAGACCTCCAGCATGGTTCAGGCCACCGACTCGCCCGCCGACTGCGCGCGCAGCACCGAGTCGTAGACCTCCAGCAGGCGGGCCGCCGACTGCGACACCGTGTGGTGGGCACGCACGCCATGAAACGCGCACGCGCCGAGGCGGTCCCGCAGCTCAGGGTCTCGAAAGACACTGTGCAGGCCACCGGCGAGCGCGTCGGGATTGTCGCGCTCGACCAGCAGGCCTCCTCCGGTCCGCTCGACAATCTCGGTGAATCCCCCCCGCCTCGGCTGCACCACCGGCACGCCGGAGGCCATCGCTTCGAGGACGAACAACCCTTTGGGCTCGTCATAGGCGGCCGGTACCGAGAGCACGTCCAATCCCTGGAGGAACTCGAGTTTGCCGCGTCGGTCGACTTCGCCCCGATACGCAAACTCCTGTTCGAGCCCCGCGCGCGCGAGGATCCTCCGTACCGACTCCAGGTACGGCTCGCTCGACGGCGCCAGGTATCCGGCCGCCTCAAGCCGCATGGACGTCCCCTCGGTTCGGCGCCGAAGCCTTACGTAGGCCTCCGCGAGTACATCCAATCCCTTCTCGGGCGCAACGCGCGCGAAATACCCGACGCGAAAGGGCGCACCATCGGGAGAGCGGCCGTCCCTGCGCTCGTACCCCTCCATGCTGATGCCAAGGGACACGACCGAGATGCGCGCCGGGGGAATATCGAGATACCCGGACATGAACCTCGCGCAGTAGTCCCCAACGGCCACAAAGCGATCGACCGTCGGCACCTGCTCGCGAATCAGCGCGATTGCCTGTTCCCGATACGGAGCCACGAGACCGTTCAGAAAGAACTCCTCGCCTTGCATCGCGCAGCAGACCGGTCGATTGAAGACCCTCTTCAGCGGCGAGGCAAGCGCGATGAGCAGGGTGTTGGGAAGCTCGATCACATCCGGAACAGGCTCGTCACGCATCCAGTCCAGGAGTTTCTCGAACTCCTTGCGCAGCACGCCCCGCTCGCCCTGAAGCATCGAAATCGTCAGGTCGCCGAGCATCCGTGCATCGGTCGAGATGGCGCGGCTGGCGAACGCCCGAATCACACGTGGGGAGTCCCACAGCCGATCCAGCACCCGAGGCGTTCGGCGGAACAGAGATAGGTACTGTTGCAGATACACGCTGATGCCCCCGAAAAGGACGCGGTTGCGACTCACGTTCGGCTCGTCAGGTCGCGTCGGCGTATAGACAGGAACGAGCGTCACCTCGTGCCCACGCGCGGTCAACTCGCGGGCCAGCGCATTGTCGCGGGTGCAACTTCCGCAGTACATCCCCGCAGCGCCCGCGGTGATGGTGAGGATCCGCATCAGGACAATGGGGCGGTTTGGAACGCGCGCGCACGGAACAGGAACTCGACGATGTTCCCTTCGTGCGGCTGAAGCCAGTTCAGTCTCGTCGTCGGAACCGGTCCGATGTTCAGCCGATCGATGTGCACCGCGTCGAGCAGCCGCCGCTCGAGCGACGCCTGACCCGTGATGGCGGTGCATACCAGAGTGGGACCAAGGGCGTCGATCATGCGCGACTCCTCGCACGCCACCACCGTGACGAACGGGAACATGTACTCCTTCGATACCGCTGGCGCATCCGGCGCGCCGCTGTGCAGCACGGTTGGCAACAGGTAGTCCGCGGGCCCCTGCTTCACCACCCGACCGCCGTCGCGATGCATCGCCGTCACGTCAACGACCCCGGGCGTCTGGAGGTCGGCGTCGATACCCTGCGAAATCGCGTCCGCAACGCCCGGTACCGTGAATGCCGCGAGCGATGCGTCCGGATCGCTCGGCGGGAGCGGCACGACATCAGAGAGACGACGGGCGATGGCGTCTGCGATCTCCCGCGTATGCCGACTCGCCCAGATACTCGAGCAATTGATGCACCCGCGCCCGCTGTTGGCGAAGACGCTCTCAACCATCACGTCGAGATAGCGCTCCCAGTCGTCCACCAGATCGTCACCCAAGAGGATCTTCGAGAACCCGGGACCGTGCGCCTGCACGCGTGGGTTGCCACGATACCGATCGACGGTCTGGGTACCGCCGAAGATCAAGCTGCGGTCACAGCCGTCGAGCACTGCAGCCCCGATATCCGCCCCGCCCGGATAGACCGAGACCGCTTCCTTGGGAATACCCGCTTCACGGAAGGCCGCCGCCATCCGAAACGGCGTCCACGGCTCCTGCGGTCCAGGCTTGAGCACGAGGCCTACCTGGAGTGGGATGATTGGCATCCAGAGCGTGTGCACGCCTGGAGAGTTCGAAGGCAGGACCAACCCGAGCACTGGGCTGTGCGCCTGGTAGCTGATCGGCACGCCTCGTTCTTCACCATACCCCTTCGTCAGGATATCGAACGCGAGCCCGCGGGTCAGCGAGGTCAGAATGTTCCGCATTTCCGCGAGCACGAATGCGTTCTTCTGCATGTTGGCCCGGCACATCCGCTCGGGCAGCCCGGTGCTCGCCGACTGCGCGTGCACGAACTCGTCCGGCGTCTGCGAGCCATCGCCCATCGCCAGCGTGGCGTTCATATACAGGTCACCTGCTCGACCCGCACACGACACAAGCTCATCGATGGACATGGCCCGTAGCGCCGCCCTCGCCCGCCAGGCGTGACGCACATCGCGTTGCAGCATGCCGCCGTTGGCGCGGCTGACACGTGCGATCGGCTCACCGGTGGCAAAGTGCACCACCTCGTCGGCGTCCATGCTGGTGTACGGTTCGCCGCGACGCAGAATCGGAAGGTTGAGCACGGGATTTCTGGGGTTCAGTCTTCGGGCTCTAGTCCATGGGCTCTCGTCTTCAGTCTTTGGGCCTTGGTCCTTGGGCTCTGGCCTGCTTCTGGACCACAGACGAAAACCAAAGACGAGAGACTAAGACTGGAAGGCCCCTCAATACACGCCAACGGTCGTTGCGGCAGCGAAGCCTCGATACGGACGCACGCCACTGACCCCGTCCCACGGGTACCGCTCGTACGGCGCCTCGCGTTCTCCCTCGTCGCGTTCGAGAAATCCGGGCATGAAGAACTCCTTCGTCAGCGTCGTGAGCCGCACGCGACCTGTTGCGCCGTACTCCACGAGCCGTTCGGGATGGTCGAAGTCCACGACCTCGATCACCGCGCGCGGCTGAGGCGCGTAATAGGCAATTTTGTAGTTGTTGTGGGGGCCGCTCGGAGCACTCGCCGCGAGCCCCATGAGGGTGTTGCCATACGTTGGCGTCATATAGGCGCCGTCGAGCAGCTCCTCGTGTGCAAAGCGGTTCCACTGCGGCGTGAACTCCGTGCCCCCAGAGAAGATCCCGGCAATCCCAGCCTGCCGAATGGTCGTACCCATCGACTCGAGGCGAAGCGCAAGCGACTCCAGCAGCTTCGGTGTCGTGAACATGCACCGAATGTCATGGTTCGCCGAGAGGATCGTGACCGCCTGCTCGACGACATGATCCTTGTACGCCTGCAGGTGCTCGCTCCAGCCCTTCTTGATCAGCTTGACGACCCAGCGGGGGTCGAGGTCGACGCAGAAAGAGATGCCGCCGCGGTACTGCGCCAGGTGCTCAACGGCCAGCCGTAGTCGACGCGGGCCCGAGGGACCGAGCATCAGCCAGTTGGCCCCCCTCGGAAAATGCTTCTCTGGCAGCGTCGCACTGAACAGCTCGTAGTCGGTGCGGAAGTCATCGCACGCAATCCGGGTCTTCGGAATACCGGTCGTCCCGCCGGTCTCGAACACGAACACGGGTCTGTCGCCCAGCCCACGCGGCACCCAGCGCCGGACCGGGCCTCCCCGCAGCCACTCGTCTTCGAACAGGCCGAAGCGCGTGAGGTCAGCGAACCCGGTGATCTCTCGTCGCGGGTCCCACCCGAGCGTCTTCGCGCGCTCGAGCCAGAAGTCGCATCCGGTCGCCGGATCGAAATGCCAGTTGACGACCTCTCGAACCCAGGCGTCGAGGGCGTCACGAGCGGATTCGGCGGCTCCAGCGCCAGCCGATGGTGTAGGCGTCAAACTCTGCATGGCGGACAACTGAAGTATATTCGCACCCGTGTCCACCTCCGACCCCACCCCGGTAGCGCGCCCGTTGACCGCGGTCCAGTGGCTGATCTGCACCATTGCCGCGATCGGATTCGCCTTCGATTCGTACGAGTTGCTCATGCTGCCGCTGATCATCCGGCCCGCGCTGGCCGCCCTGCTCGGCGTCGCGCCAGACAGCCTGCTCGTCAACTCGTGGGTCGGCACGATGCTGTACGTGCCAGCGGTCGCCGGCGGCATCTTCGGCCTACTTGGTGGGTACCTCACGGATCTGCTCGGCCGACGCCGCGTGCTGGTCTGGAGCATTCTCCTCTACGGCTTCGGAGCCTTCTTCGCGGCTTACTCGACGACCGTCTACCAGTTTCTGTTCTGGAGGTGCTGCACGTTCGTTGGCGTGTGCGTGGAATTCGTGGCCGCAGTCGCCTGGCTGGCCGAACTCTTCGACGACCCCAAACAGCGAGAACGGGTCATCGGCTACACCCAGGCCTTCGGTTCCGTCGGTGGCCTGATGGTCACAGGCGTGTATGCCCTGACACTCGCCTATCGGGAATCCCTCCCGATGGTCCTCGGCGGCCACGAAGCGTGGCGGTATACGCTGATGTCGGGCCTCATCCCGGCCATCCCCCTGATGCTGGTCCGCCCATTTCTCCCGGAGTCGCCGGCCTGGCACGCCAAGAAACTGGCGGGGACACTGCAACGCCCGAGCTTCGCGGCGCTCTTCGCGCCCGAGTTCCGGCGCACGACGCTCGTCACCACCATCATGGTGGCGTGTGTGTACGGCGCTGCATTCGGCACGATCCAGCAGATGCCGCGCATCGTGCCAGGGCTCCCGGAGGTCCTGGCCATGGAAGGGTCGGCACGTGAGCAGGCCGTGCCACTGGTCCAATCGTTCCAGGAATTCGGGGGCTTGGCCGGCCGCATTCTGCTTGCGGTTCTCGCCGCGATCATCGTCGGTCGACGCCGGCTGCTGTGGGTCTTCCAGATACCGGGCGTGTTCCTGCTCCCAGCCACCTTCTTCCTGGTCGCCCGCGGGGGCCTCGCGTGGGCGCAGTGGGGTATCCTTCTCACAGGGCTCGTGACGATCGCGCAAATGAGCTTCTGGGGAAACTACCTCCCCCGTGTGTACCCGACGCATCTACGTGGCACGGGCGAGAGCTTTGCCAGCAATGTCGGCGGTCGGATGATCGGAACCTTCGCGGCGCTCATCACCACATCGCTGGTCCCCTACGTCGGTGGTGCCACCGCTCCGGTTCCAATCAAACTCGCCACGGCTGCGGCGATAGTGGGAACGTCGTTCTACGCCATCGGATTCATCGCCAGCTTCTGGCTTCCCGAGCCGCCCAAGGGCAAGCTGCTGGATTAGGACACCACCGGATTGGCGCGTACTGAGGAGCACTTCATATGCGACGTTCGACACAGGTTCTGGTCATCGTCACTACCGTCGCCGCCGCGTTTCTGTGGCCGGCCGCGCCAGTCGCACAAGACGCCGACATCGAACGGCAGTGGCATCAGTGGCGCGGGCCGCTCGGTAATGGCGTCGCGACCACCGCCGATCCCCCGCTCGAGTGGAGCGAGACACAGAACATCCGATGGAAGGTGGAGATACCGGGGCGTGGATCGTCCTCGCCGATCGTCTGGGGGAACCGGATCTACCTCACTACGGCCGTTCCGGTCGGCGTGAGCGGAGACGCGCAGCATGCGCCGCGGGGCAGTCAGCCCGAACGCGGCGCCCACCGGTTCACGGTCCTCGCGCTCGACCGTAAGACGGGGCGCACGGTGTGGGAACGCGTGGCGCGCGAAGCAGTTCCGCACGAGGCTGCCCATTTTCAGAATGGCACGTGGGCGTCTGGGTCGCCGATCACCGACGGCCGGACGCTCTTTGCCTATTTCGAATCGTTCGGGATCTACGCCTACGATCTGGACGGCACGCTCCTCTGGGACAAGGATCTCGGTGATAAGCGCATGCGCAACGAGTTCGGCGAAGGATCGACGCCCGCGCTGCACGGCAACACGCTCGTCGTCGTCTGGGACCACTTGAACGGCGATGGATCCTTTGTCGTAGCGCTCGACAAGCGGGACGGCAAGGAACTCTGGCGCGTGGCCCGTGACGAGATCGACACGTGGGCCACGCCGCTCATCCTCGACGTCAATGGCCGCCCACAAGCGATCGTCCCGGCCCAGCAGCGCATCCGCAGCTATGACCTCGAGACGGGGCGCGTTATCTGGGAGGGTGAGGGTCTGACGATGAACCCGATTCCGTCGCCAGTGCACGAGGACGGGTTGGTCGTCCTGATGAGCGGCTTCCGCGGCAATGACCTGCGTGCCGTTCGCGTCGCCGAGGCCAAGGGGAACATCGACGGCACGAGTGCCGTGGCGTGGTCGTTCGATCGTGACACGCCATACGTGCCGTCGCCCATCATCGCTGACGGCGTGTTGTACTTCCTCAAGACCAACTCCGGCATCCTGTCGGCCTTCGACGCCAAGACCGGAACGCCACACTTCCAGAATCAACGGCTCGCCAGCCTGCCGAACGTCTTCTCGTCACCTGTCGCGGCGCGCGGCCGCGTCTACTTCACCGGGCGGGAGGGCGCCACGATCGTGCTGAAGTCTGGCCCAACCTTTGAGGTGCTGGCCACGAACATGCTCGACGATGGGTTCGACGCCTCACCGGCGCTCGTGGACAACGCGATCTACCTCCGCGGCTACAAGTATCTCTACGCGATCGCCCAGCCCTGACCTCGACCCCGGCGTTGGCCGCGCTCGCAGGCGGATGGGCGCCGGCAGGACCCCTCAGCGCCCCGCTTTCTCATCAGCCAATCGGGCGAAGATGGGCCGGAGCCGTTCGGCCGACGCCGAGAGTTCCTCCGGCAGCACCCGCGTCTCGCCAACCACGGTCATGAAGTTGCTGTCGCCGTTCCAGCGGGGGACGATGTGCACGTGCACATGCTCGAGCACGCCTGCACCGGCTGGCTTGCCAAGGTTGACGCCGACGTTGAACCCGTGCGGCGCATAGGCTTCTGTCAGCGCCATCTCGCACCGCTGCGTCAACCGTCCGATCTCGTCCATCTCAGCACCGGTCAACGCCGACAGCGTCCCGACATGACGGAACGGCACGACCATGAGATGGCCGTTGTTGTACGGATACAGGTTGAGCACGACGTAGCAGGCAGTGCCGGCGAAGACCACCAGCGACTCGGCGTCTGGGAGGCCAGTCGCTTCACAGAAAACGCAGTCGTGTTCCACACTCTCGACTTTGGTCACATACGCGAGACGCCACGGGGACCAGAGCCGGTCCATGAATCAGGCCAGGGGCAAGAGTCGGCTCACAGGGCCGGAACCGGCACGTCGGCGTCGTCTGTTGAGGCGACCTCTCGATTGATCAGATCTTTGAGCTCTTTGCCGGGCTTGAAGTACGGCACCTTCTTCGGCGGGACGTCCACCTTGTCGCCGGTCTTGGGATTCCGGCCCTTCCGGGGCTCTCGCTTCCGAAGGCGAAAACTCCCGAACCCGCGAAGTTCGATCTTCTCACCGCGATGCAGCGCGTCGATGATGCTCTTGAACACGGTGTCGACGATGACCTCGGCATGCTTCTTGGTGAGATCAGAGACTCGAGAGACCTCTTCCACGAGCTCTGCCTTGGTCATGCTGCCGCCAGGTGTATTCACGCTCTAGCTCCCCTTGTAGACCCTGGCCGCTGCCCGACAAGGCTTACGACCGACCCTGTCGGCCTACCGGTTCCTGAAGTGATCGCCGAGTGTCGCCGTGCCGGTGCCCTCGGGTTCTGAGTAGGCCTGCCAGTCGTCAGACTTCAGCGCTCGGATGCTCAGCCCAATCTTTCGCTCCTGTGGACTCAACTTGATAATCTTCATCTGGTAGCTCTTGTCCACCTCGAGATCGATCTTCTCGCCACCGTGCGAGTCGTCGAACTCTGACACGTGGATGAGCCCTTCGATCCCCTCGTCGAGTTCCACGAAAGCGCCGAAGTTGGTGATGCGTGTCACCTTGCCCTCGACCGTGGCGCCCACCTGATGGCGGGAGAAGAAGTCGTCCCAGATGTCGGTGGCGAGCTGCTTCAGGCCGAGCGAAAGGCGTTGGTTCTCCGCGTCGATACTGAGCACCATCGCCTCAACGACGTCGCCCTTCTTGAGCACCTCCGACGGGTGCTTGATCCGTTTGCTCCAGGACATGTCGGAGATATGGATCAGGCCATCGATGTCTTCTTCGACTTCGACGAAGGCCCCGAACTCGGTGAGATTGCGCACCTTCCCCTTGATACGCGTACCGATCGGATACTTCTCGGTCAGCTCGTGCCACGGATTGCTCTCGACCTGCTTCAGGCCAAGCGAAATGCGTCGGGCCGCCGGGTCAACCCCCAGCACCATCGCGTCAACGGTGTCGCCGACGTTGAGAATCTTCGACGGGTGCTTCACCCGTTTGCTCCACGACATCTCCGAGACGTGAATCAAACCTTCCACCCCGGCCTCGAGCTCTATGAATGCGCCGTAGTCGGTCAGGCTCACCACCTTGCCGCCCATCCGCGCGCCCACAGGGTATCGTTCCTGCACGGTGGCCCAGGGATCCTGCACCAGTTGCTTGTGTCCAAGTGACACGCGCTCGGTCGCCGGATCGTACTTCAGCACGACCACGTCGACCTCGTCGTTCACCTTGAACAGTTCCGAGGGATGACCCACCCGACCCCACGACATGTCCGTAATGTGGAGCAGGCCGTCGATGCCGCCCAAGTCGATAAACGCGCCATAGTCGGTGATGTTCTTGACCGTGCCTCGCAGCGCCTTGCCTTCGGCGAGCGTTTCGAGAGTGGTCTTCTTCTTCTCGGCGTTCTCCTCTTCCAGGAGCGACTTCCGAGAGAGCACGATATTGCCGCGCTTCTTGTTGACCTTGATGACCCGCATCCGGAGTTCCTGCCCCCGCAACGCGTCGAGGTTGCGCACCGGTCGAACATCAATCTGAGAGCCCGGCAGGAACGCCCGCACGCCGATATCGACCGCGAGGCCACCTTTGATCCGTTCGATGACACGACCGATGACGACCTTTCGGTCGGTGTAGGCCTTCTCGACCTCATCCCAGATCTTCATCTTCTCGGCCTTTTCGCGCGAGAGGACGATATGACCTTCACGGTCTTCGGTGCGCTCGAGGAGCACATCGACGACGTCGCCGGCCCGTACGGTGACTTGCCCGTTCTCGTCGAGGAATTCCGCGATCTGAATCAGACCCTCGGACTTGTAGCCCACGTCGACGACGATGGCCGTGTCGGTCACCTTGAGAACGGTGCCCTTGACCACTTCTCCTTCCGCCATGTTGCGGAAGCTCTCGTCGTAGATGCCGAGCATCGCTTCGAACTCTTCCTGGTCGGTGTCTTCGCGACGCATCGGCTTAAACGCCGGGCCCGCAGGCTTGCCGGCCCGCGTGCGCCCAGGTGTGACGGGCGCGGCGCCCACATGTTCGGGCGAAACCAACCCGTTATCTACATTCGCCATTCAGTGCGCTTCCTCCTCAATCCTTGTAACCTTGTCGCTCGCCGGTGGCGCGATCAAGGCAGTACCGGTTTCTGTTACGGGACCGGTGCCCGCGGCGACAAACGGCGATGTGTGTACACGGAGTAATTCCCCTCGGCATCGTTTGGATCGGCCTCACGACGATGAAGGGATAGGACCGCCGCAAGACATAGAGGCTACGTCACTTATCGGCACACTGTCAAGATAATGGCCGGGGCTCTCTTTCCTTTAAAGACTACCGGCTAAAGCCGGTAGATTTCTTAACCGACTGAAAGTCGGGTGGCGGCTGAAGCCGCCTGAAGGCGCCCGGCTGCCGCGCCGGCTTAAGGCTCGGTCGGCGCGGTCACCTTGAAC
>Ga0326597_10006901_pt1 | contig 15483 bp, 12 predicted proteins | sample RVTome_12_FD_203789 | JGI IMG/M metagenome (GOLD analysis project Ga0326597, IMG submission 203789) | Soil microbial communities from uranium-contaminated site in the Upper Colorado River Basin, Wyoming, United States - RVT100D185 | ecosystem: Environmental > Terrestrial > Soil > Contaminated >...
CCCGGGTCGCCAATACCTTCGTGATCGCCGCCGTCAGCGTCGTCTTCCCGTGATCCACGTGACCGATCGTCCCGACGTTCACGTGCGGCTTCGTGCGCTCGAACTTCTGCTTGGACATGTGTGCGTCCCTCCTCCCCGCGGAATCCCGGTTTCCCTGTTATGCGCCCTTGACCTTGGCGATGATTTCCTCGCTGACGGAATGTGGCGCGGGCTCGTAGTGGTCGAACTGCATGGTGTAGGTGGCGCGGCCCTGCGTCTTCGAACGCAGGTCGGTCGCGTAGCCGAACATCTGGGCCAGGGGCACGTGGGCTCCGATCACCTGCGTGTTCCCCCGGGCCTCGATCCCCTGGATCCTTCCGCGGCGGGAGCTCAGGTCCCCGATGACGTCTCCGGTGAAATCCTCGGGGGAGACGACTTCGACCCCCATGACCGGCTCGAGCAGGATGGGGCCGGCCCCCTTGCACGCCGCCTTGAAGGCCATCGATCCCGCGATCTTGAAGGCCATCTCCGAGGAGTCGACCTCGTGATACGAGCCCTCGATCAGGGAGACCGTGACGTCGACCACGGGGTAGCCGGCGATCACCCCCCCCTCGGCCGCCTCGACGATTCCCTTCTCGACGGCCGGGATGTACTCCCTGGGAATCGAGCCGCCGACGATCTTGTTGACGAATTCGAACCCCTTCCCCTTCTCCGACGGCTCGACGGTGATCCAGACGTGGCCGTACTGGCCGCGACCGCCGGTCTGCCGGATGTACCGGCCCTCCTGTTTCGCCTGGCGCGTGATCGTTTCGCGGTAGGCGACCTGGGGGCGCCCGACGTTCGCCTCGACCTTGAACTCGCGCAGCAGGCGGTCGACGATGATCTCGAGGTGCAGCTCGCCCATTCCCGAGATGAGGGTCTGCCCCGTCTCCTCGTCGTTCCGGACCTGGAAGGAGGGGTCCTCCATCATCAGTTTCTGGAGGGAGAACCCGAGCTTCTCCTGGTCCGCCTTGGTCTTCGGCTCGATGGCGATGGAGATGACCGGCGCGGGAGAGGTGATCGATTCGAGGATGATCTCCTGGTCCTGGTCGCAGAGGGTGTCGCCCGTGTAGGCCGTCTTCAGCCCCACCACCGCGGCGATCTCGCCGGCGTAGATGGTCTTGATCTCTTCCCGCTTGTTGGCGTGCATCTTCAGGAGCCGTCCGACGCGCTCCTTCTTCAAGCGGACGGAATTGTAGATGAAGTCCCCCGAGTTGAGCACGCCGGAATAGACGCGAACGAAGGTGAGGTGCCCCACGAAGGGGTCGTTCATGATCTTGAAGGCGAGCGCCGAGAAGGGCTCGTCGTCGGAAGGTTTCCGGACCGCCTCGGCCTTTCCGTGCGGATCGATGCCGACGACCGGCGGGATATCGACCGGGGACGGGAGGTAATCGACCACCGCGTCGAGCATCGGCTGGACGCCCTTGTTCCGGAACGCCGTCCCGCAGACGACCGGGGTGATCCGGTTCCCGATCGTGGCATGGCGGATCGCGCTCATCAGCTCCTCGACCGGGATCTCCTGCCCGAGCAGGTACCGTTCCACGAGCGTGTCGTCGACGTCGGCGACCGCCTCGAGCAGGCGCTCGCGCGCGACGCCGACGTCGGCCGCCATGTCGCCGGGGACCGGCTCGTCGTGGAACTTCGCTCCGAGGGTGTCCTCTTCCCAGACGACCGCTTTCATCCTGACGAGGTCGATGACGCCGCGGAAGGAGTCCTCCTTCCCCAGAGGAAGCTGGATGGGGACGGGATTGGCGGCGAGCCGTTCCTTCATCATCCGCACCACGCGCTCGAAATCCGCGCCGGTGCGGTCCATTTTATTGACCATGGCGAGGCGGGGGACGCGGAATTTGTCCGCCTGGCGCCACACCGTCTCGGACTGGGGCTCCACGCCGCCGACCGCGCAGAAAACCGCGACGGCGCCGTCGAGAACCCGCAGGGACCGCTCCACCTCGATCGTGAAGTCGACGTGCCCCGGCGTGTCGATGATGTTGATCCGGTGCCCCCGCCAGAAGCACGTCGTCGCGGCGGAGGTGATGGTGATGCCCCGCTCCTGTTCCTGCTCCATCCAGTCCATCGTGGCGGTGCCGTCGTGGACCTCTCCCATCTTATGGGAGACGCCCGTGTAGTAGAGAACACGCTCCGTGGTCGTCGTCTTCCCGGCGTCGATGTGGGCCATGATCCCGATGTTCCGGGTTTTGTCGAGCGGCGAAACTCTTGACACGTACCGTCCCTTCCCTTCCCTGCCACCGCGCTCTTACCAGCGGTAGTGGGCGAACGCCTTGTTCGCCTCGGCCATCTTGTGGGTATCTTCCTTCTTCTTGAACGTGTTGCCGCGGTTGTTGTAGGCGTCGAGAAGCTCGCCCGAGAGGCGCTGGATCATGGTCTTCTCGGCCCGTTCCCGCGCGTACCCGACCAGCCAGCGGATCGAGAGGGACTGGCGCCGTTCCGGACGGATCTCGATCGGGACCTGGTAGGTGGCGCCGCCGACCCTGCGGGACTTTACCTCGACGACCGGCTTCACGTTCTCGATCGCCTTTTTCAGGACCGCGACGGGGTCTTCCTTCGTCTTTTCCTTGAGGACGTCAAGCGATCCGTACACGACGTTCTCGGCGACACGCGCCTTCCCGTCGAGCATGATGGCGTGGATCATCTTCGCGACCAGCACGTCGCCGTACACGGGATCGGGCGAAACGACCCTCTTGGAAACGAAACCTCTCCTGGGCATACGATCAAACCCCCTCGGCCGGTTGCCTCGGAATGGGAAACGCACGACGTCAACGGTTCCCGCCTCGCCTGCGGCGAAGCGGGCTCGGTACCACCCTGTTTTACCCTTCCCGGCAGACCCGCCGGGGATCGGAAGGAACCTCTACTCGGAAAATGGGGAAGCTATTTGGGTCGCTTCGTACCGTACTTCGACCGCGACTTCCGTCTGTCCTGGACACCAACGGAATCCAGCTTCCCACGGATGATGTGATAACGAACGCCGGGAAGGTCCTTTACCCGTCCCCCCCGGATCATGACCACGGAGTGCTCCTGAAGGTTATGCCCCTCCCCCGGGATGTACACCGTCACCTCGAGACCGTTGGTGAGCCGCACCCTCGCCACCTTCCGCAACGCGGAGTTCGGCTTCTTGGGGGTGGTGGTGTACACACGGAGGCAGACCCCCCGCTTCTGGGGGCACGAATCGAGCGCCGGGGAGTTGCTCTTGTTGGCGACGACCGTCCGCCCCTTTCGGACAAGCTGGTTGATCGTGGGCATTCCCGTTCCTTCCGGTTTGTGAATCTATCCCAACAGAATGAACTGTTACTTATAACAATAGAGCCTCGCACTGTCAACGATTTTCTTCAAATCCGCGTGCCCCGGAGCGTCGCTCTAACGGCCCTCCTCCTCGTCCTTCGGGAATTCCGGTTCCGGTTCCGGCATGGGCGGAGCCTCCACCACGAGCGGCGCGTCGGACTCGAAATCCACGTCCTTGTACGCCGCCGCGCCCGTCCCGCCAGGGATGAGGCGGCCCATGATCACGTTTTCCTTCAGCCCGGCCAGGTAATCGACCCGCCCGTGGACCGACGCGTCCGTGAGGATCTTGGTCGTCTCCTGGAAGGAGGCGGCGGAGATCCACGACTCCGTTGAGAGCGACGCCTTCGTGATTCCGAGAAGGAGCGGTTCCGCGGTGGCGGGATTTCCTCCCGGCTGCTTCACGACCCGCTCGTTTTCCTCCCGGAAGATCCATTTCTCGACGCTTTGTCCCACGAGGAACGAGGTGTCCCCGGGCTCCGAGATTTTCACCCGTCGCAGCATCTGGCGGACGATCGTCTCGATGTGCTTGTCGTTGATCCGAACCCCCTGAAGCCGGTAGACCTCCTGGATCTCGTTGACGAGGAACCGGGCAAGTTCCTTGTCTCCGAGTACCCGGAGGATGTCGTGGGGATTGGGAGAACCGTCCATGAGCGCCTCGCCCGCCCGGATCCGCTCCCCGTCGTGGACGGTGATGTGCTTGCCCCTGGGAATCGTGTACTCCCGGGGAGCGCCGACTTCCGGCACCACCTGGATCTTGCGCTTTCCCTTGAAATCCTTCCCCATCTGGACGATGCCGTCGATCTCGGAGATGAGGGCGTACTCCTTCGGCTTGCGCGCCTCGAAGAGCTCCGCGACGCGGGGAAGACCTCCGGTGATGTCCTTCGTCTTGGTCGTCTCGCGCGGGATCTTGGCGATGATGTCGCCCGCCTGGACTTTCTGGCCCTCGTCGACAAGGATGTTCGACCCGCTGGGAAGAAGGTATCGGGCCTCGCTCGAGGTGCCCGGGAGCTTCCGTGTCGTCCGCCCGCCCACCTCCTTGAGGGAGATGCGGGGGCGGACCTCGGGATCCTTGGATTCGATGATGACGCGTGTGGAGCGTCCCGTCACCTCGTCGACCTGCTCGCGCATGGTCACGTTCTCGATGATGTCCCCGAACTTGATCTCCCCGTCGATCTCGGTGAGGATCGGGATGTTGTACGGGTCCCATTCCGCGAGCCGGGTCCCGTCCTTCACCTTGTCGCCGTCCGCGACCATGAGGACCGCCCCGTACGGGATCTGGTACTTCTCCCGCTCGCGGTGGTTCTCGTCGAGCAGGACAAGGAAGCCGTTCCGGTTCATCGCGACCAGGTGTTTTTCCCGGTTCTGGACGGCGACGATCCCCTGGAACTTGATGCGTCCCGACTGTTTGGACTGATGGGAGCTCTGCGCGATCGACCCGGCCGTCGCGATGCCGCCGATATGGAACGTCCGCATCGTCAATTGCGTGCCGGGCTCCCCGATGGACTGGGCGGAGATGATCCCCACCGCCTCGCCGATCGCCACCATCTTCCCGCGCGCGAGGTCGCGGCCGTAACAGAGGGCGCAAACACCCCGCTTGCTCTCGCAGGTGAGGGCGGAGCGGATCTTCACCTCGTCGAGTCCGGACATCTCGATCTGCCGGGCGACCTCCTCGTTGATCTCCTGGTTCGCGGCGACGAGGAGCTTTCCCTCCAGGTCGTACAGATCCTCGAGGGCCGCGCGTCCCAGGATGCGGTCCGACAGGCGATCGATGATCTCCCCGCCTTCGATCAGTGCCCGCACGCCGATCCCGTCGAGGGTCTGGCAATCATCCTCGACGACGATGCAGTCCTGCGCCACGTCGACCAGCCTCCGGGTGAGGTACCCCGAATTCGCGGTCTTCAGCGCGGTGTCCGCCAACCCTTTTCGCGCGCCGTGGGTCGAGATGAAATATTCGCCCACCGACAATCCCTCGCGGAAGTTCGAACGGATCGGGGTCTCGATGATCTCGCCCGACGGCTTGGCCATGAGGCCGCGCATGCCGGCCAGCTGCATCATCTGCTTGTCCGATCCGCGGGCGCCGGAGTCGGCCATCATGTAGATCGGGTTGAAGCTGAGGACTTTCTTGTCCCTGCCGTCCTTCCCCTTGACGGTCTCTGTCCCCATCTCCCTGATCATTTCCTTGGCGACCTTTTCCGTCGCCGCCGACCAGATGTCGACGACCTTGTTGTACCGCTCGCCCGGGGTGATCAGCCCTTCGACGTGCTCGTTGATGACCTTTTCGAGGCTGACCGACGCGCGGTCGAGGATCGCCTTCTTGCTGGACGGGATGACCATGTCGTCGATGCAGATCGAGATCCCGGAGATCGTCGCGAACTGGAACCCCGTGTTCTTCAGCTGGTCCGCCAGGATGACCGTGGCCTTCTGGCCGCAGTTCCGGTACGTGATGTCGATCAGCTCGGCGAGATCCTTCTTCTTCATCACCTTGTTGGCGTATTCGAACGGGACCTCGTTCGGGACGACCTCGTAGAGAAGCACCCGGCCGGTGGTCGTGTCGACCATTTTGCCGTCGATGCGGACCTGGATCGCCGCCTGGAGGCCCACCGCGCCACCGTCGTAGGCGATTCGGACCTCTTCGAGGGCGGAGAACTTCTTCCCCTCCCCCGTTTGCCCGTCGCGCTGCCGGGTGAGGTAGTAGATCCCCAGCACGATGTCCTGCGACGGGCCGATGACGGGCTTTCCGTGCGCCGGAGAGAGTATGTTGTTGGTCGACATCATGAGGACACGCGCCTCCATCTGCGCCTCGATGGAAAGCGGAACGTGGACCGCCATCTGGTCTCCGTCGAAATCGGCGTTGAAGGCGAAGCAGACGAGCGGGTGCAGCTGGATCGCCTTCCCCTCGATCAGCACCGGCTCGAACGCCTGCACACCGAGACGGTGCAGCGTCGGCGCCCGGTTCAGCATGACGGGAAGCTGGCGGATGACCTCGTCGAGGGCGTCCCAGACCTCACGCTTCTCCTTCTCCACCATCTTCTTCGCCTGCTTGATGGTGGTCGCGAACCCGGCCTCCTCGAGCTTGTTGAAGATGAACGGCTTGAACAGCTCGAGCGCCATCTTCTTGGGGAGGCCGCACTGGTGAAGCTTCAGCTCCGGCCCGACGACGATCACCGAGCGTCCCGAATAGTCGACGCGCTTCCCGAGAAGGTTCTGGCGGAACCGGCCGCCCTTCCCCTTCAGCATGTCCGAGAGCGACTTGAGCGGGCGCTTGTTCGAACCCGTGATGAGCTTTCCCCTGCGGCCGTTGTCGAACAACGCGTCCACGGCCTCCTGCAGCATCCGCTTCTCGTTCCGGATGATGATCTCGGGCGCGGACAGGTCGAGGAGGCGCTTCAGCCGGTTGTTCCGGTTGATGACGCGCCGGTACAGGTCGTTCAGGTCCGAGGTGGCGAACCGCCCGCCATCCAGGGGGACCAGGGGACGAAGGTCCGGCGGCAGGACGGGGATGACCTGCTGGACCATCCACTCGGGCTTCTGCTCGCTGTCCCGGAACGCCTCGACGATCTTCAGCCTCTTGGAGATCTTCTTCTTCTTCGCCTCGGACGCGGTGTCGCCCATCTCCTTGCGCAGCGAATCGGAGAGCTTCTCCAGGTCCAGCCCGGCCAGCAGGGTCCGGATCGCCTCCGCCCCCATCCCCACGCGGAACCGTTCGCGGAGCAGGTCCTGCTTCTCCTTGTCCCCCTTGAAGAGCTCGCGATATTCCTCGAACTTCTCGCGGTACTTCGTCTCGGTGAGGACCTCCTGGGGCTGCGTGTCGGTCTCCCACGGATCGAGGACGATGTACTTCTCGAAGTAGATGACCGCCTCGACGTCCTTCATCGGCATGTCGAGGATCGTCGCGATCCGCGACGGGAGGCTTTTCAGGAACCAGATGTGCGCGACCGGCGACGCGAGCTCGATGTGTCCCATCCGCTCGCGGCGGACCTTCGACTGGATGACCTCGACGCCGCACTTCTCGCAGACGATCCCACGGTGCTTCATCCGCTTGTACTTGCCGCAGTTGCATTCGTAGTCCTTGATGGGACCGAAGATTTTCGCGCAAAAGAGGCCGTCGCGCTCGGGCTTGAAGGTCCGGTAGTTCAGGGTCTCCGGTTTTTTTACCTCCCCGTGCGACCATTTGCGGATCTGCTCGGGGGATGCGATCGAGATCCGGATCCCCGAAAAACGGACGGGATCCTTCGGTTTTTCCACGCGGGTGAAAAGATCTTCCACGGGTGCCTCCCGGTTACGTTTCCGATGCGGTTTGCTGCCGGTTACTGCTGGGGCTCCTCGCTGATCAGCTCGACGTCCAGGCCCAGCGCCTGGAGCTCCTTGATCAGCACGTTGAACGATTCGGGGAGTCCGGGCTCGAGGGAGAAGTTCCCCTTGACGATGGATTCGTACATCCTCGCGCGTCCCGGGACGTCGTCGGACTTGACGGTCAGGAACTCCTGCAGGGTGTACGCCGCGCCGTACGCCTCGAGCGCCCACACCTCCATCTCGCCGAGCCGCTGCCCTCCGAATTGCGCCTTGCCGCCGAGCGGCTGCTGGGTGACCAGGGAGTACGGCCCGGTCGACCGTGCGTGGATCTTGTCGTCCACGAGATGGTGCAGCTTCAGCATGTACATGGAACCTACGGTGACCGCCTGCTGGAACGGCGTCCCGGTCCGTCCGTCGTAAAGCATCGTCTGCCCGCGCTCGGGGAGCCCCGCGAGGCGCAGGTAGTCCTTGATCTCGTTTTCCGTCGCCCCGCTGAAGACGGGGGAGGCGAGGAACACCCCGGCATGCATCTTCCGGACGACCTCCCGCAGCGCGTCGTCGTCGAGCCCGGTGAGATACGCCCCAAACCGCTCGGAGTTATAGATCTTGCGTAGCCACTCCCGCAAGGAAGCGGTGCTGAACTCCTTTTCCATCATCTGCTGCAGCTGGTCCCCGAGCCCCTTGGCGGCCCACCCGAGGTGCGCCTCGAGGATCTGCCCGACGTTCATGCGCGAGGGGACCCCGAGCGGATTCAACACCACGTCGACCGGCGCGCCGTCGGCCGTGTACGGCATGTCCTCTTCCGGAAGGATCCGGGAGATGACGCCCTTGTTCCCGTGGCGGCCCGCCATCTTGTCGCCGACGGAGAGCTTCCGCTTCATCGCGATGAACACCTTCACCATCTTGAGGACGCCGGGAGGAAGCTCGTCGCCGCGGCGGATCCGCGAGATCTTTTCGTCGAACATCGCCTTGACGAGGGCCACCTGGTCCAGGCAGACTCGCCAGGAGTCGGAAAGGCGGGTCTTCAGTTCCGGATCCTCCTCGACGCCGATCTCGGCCCAGCGCTCTTTCGGGATTTCGTCCAGCACCTCTTCCGTGATCATCTTCCGCTTCGCGAGGAGCACCTCGGCCTTGTCCTCCGAGGTGAGCCGGACGGCGGAGGTCTTCCCCAGCAGCTGGGCCCGGATCTTGCCGAGGGCGGCGTCGAAGATGATCCGCGTCTCGTCCTCCTGGTCGCGGTACAGGCGCTCGAGGTCCCTGTCTTCCAGCATCCGGGCGCGGTCGTCCTTCTCCCCGCCCTTCCGGGTGAACACCTTCGCGTCGATGACGATCCCCTCGATCCCGGGCGGGACCCGCAGGGAGGAGTCCTTCACGTCCCCCGCCTTGTCGCCGAAGATGGCGCGGAGGAGTTTCTCCTCCGGGGAAAGCTGCGTCTCCCCCTTCGGGGTGATCTTTCCGACGAGGATGTCCATCGGCTTCACCCGGGCCCCGATCCGGATGATTCCGCTCTCGTCGAGGTCCGTCAGGGACTCCTCGCTGATGTTGGGGATGTCGGCGGAGATCTCCTCTTTCCCGAGCTTCGTCTCCCGCGCGACGCACTCGAACTCCTCGATGTGGATCGAGGTGAAGATGTCCTCCTTGACGATCTTTTCGGAGATGAGGATGGAGTCCTCGAAGTTGTACCCGCCCCACGGCATGAAGGCGACGAGGACGTTCCGCCCGAGGGCGAGTTCCCCCTCGCTGGTGGCGGGGCCGTCGGCGATCACCTCGCCTCCCGAAACCCTCTGTCCGAGGGAGACGATCGGCTTCTGGTTGATGCAGGTGTTCTGGTTCGAGCGCCTGTACTTGACGAGCGTGTAGATGTCGGCGCCGTAGATCCCCGACGCGTCCGGCTCCTCGGATCGAACGACGATCCGGCGCGCGTCGACGCCCTCCACGACTCCCGAACGCTTCGCGGCGACCGCGGCCCCGGAATCCCTGGCCACGACGGATTCCATCCCCGTCCCGACGAAGGGGGGCTCGGTCCGCAAGAGGGGAACCGCCTGCCGCTGCATGTTGGAACCCATGAGCGCCCGGTTGGCGTCGTCGTGCTCGAGGAACGGAACGAGGGATGCGGCCACCGATACCAACTGGTTCGGGGAAACGTCCATCAGGGTGACGTCGCCGGAGCGCACCATCGTGAACTCCCCGCTCTGGCGCGCGATCACCACGTCCTGGACGAACTTCCCTTTCGCGTCGATCTTCGCGTTGGCCTGCGCGATGACGTGCCGCTCCTCTTCCATCGCGGAGAGGAAGACGATGTCCTTCGTCACGGCGGAGTCCTTCACGACCCGGTACGGCGTCTCGATGAACCCGAACTCGTTGATCCGCGCGAAGGTGGACAGCGAGGCGATCAGACCGATGTTCGGCCCCTCCGGCGTCTCGATCGGGCAGATGCGCCCGTAGTGCGTCGGATGGACGTCGCGCACCTCGAATCCCGCGCGCTCCCGGGTCAAGCCCCCGGGCCCGAGGGCGGAGACGCGCCGCTTGTGCGTCACCTCGGAGAGCGGATTCGTCTGGTCCATGAACTGCGACAGCTGGGACGACCCGAAGAATTCCTTGATGACCGCGGACACCGGTTTCGCGTTGATGATGTCGTGCGGCATCAGCGTCTCGATGTCCTGCAGCCCCATCTTTTCGCGGATGGCGCGCTCCACGCGGACCAGCCCCATCCGGAACTGGTTCTCGATCAGTTCGCCCACGGTGCGGACGCGCCGGTTGCCGAGGTTGTCGATGTCGTCCGCTTCCCCGACGCCGTTCTTCAGGCCGATCAGGTAGCGGATGACCCGCAGGATGTCCTCCTGGGTAAGAACCGTTTTTTCGAGGTCGCTTTCCGGGATCCCGAGCTTGTGGTCGAGCTTCAGGCGGCCGACCCGTGACAGGCTGTACCTCTCGGGATTGAAGAACATGTTCTCGAAGAGCGTCTTGGCGGCGTCCTTCGTCGGGGGGTCCCCCGGGCGCATCTTCTTGTAGATCTCCTTCAATGCCTCCTCACGGGTCTTGATCTTGTCGGAGACCAGTCCCTCCCAGACGGCGCGGTCGGAGTTCTCGAGCGTGAAGATGGAAAACCGCTCGATGTTCTTTTCCCACAGCTTCCCCAGGATTTCCGGGGTGATCTGCTGGCCGCACTCGACCACGACCTCTCCGGTCGCGGGGTCGGCGACGTCGGAGACGACCACCTTGCCGATGAGATCGTCCGACGGCAGCTGGATCCTGCCGAAAGCGACCCCCTCCCGCGTGTACCGTTCGACGCGCTTCTTGCTGATCTTCACGCCCTTCTTGAAGGCGATCTCTCCCGGCTTGCCGGGGTGACGGACCTCGACGGGCATCTTCAGCCCCACCATCAGCTCCGGACGGAAATCCTTGGCGTACTTTCCCCCCTGGAGGGAGACCTCTTCGACGTCGTAGAAGATCCGCAGGAGCTCCTCGGTGGTCCGCCCGAAGGCGCGCAGCAGCACGGCGATGGGGAACTTCCGCTTCCGGTCGATCTTGATGTAGAGGGCGTCCTTGTGGTCGAATTCGAAATCGAGCCACGAACCGCGATACGGGATGATCCGCGCGCTGAACAGCACTTTCCCGGACGCGTGGGAGCGGCCCTTGTCGTGCTCGAAGAAGACGCCCGGAGAACGGTGGAGCTGGCTGACGATCACCCGCTCGGTGCCGTTGATGATGAACGTGGCCCGCTCCGACATGAGGGGGATCTCCCCGAAGAAGACCTCCTGCTCCTTGACGTCCCGGATGGTCCGCGCCCCGGTCTTCTCGTCCACGTCGAAGATGACCAGCTGGACCGTCACCTTGATGGGTGCGGCATAGGTCACGCCGCGCTCCCGGCACTCCTCTTCCGACCACTTCAGCTCTCCGATCGCGTAGGAGAGGAACTCGAGGGAGGCGCGCCCGTTGTAGTCGTTGATGGGGAAGATTCCCTTGAAGACGGTCTGGAGCCCCACGTCCCTGCGCTTTTCGGGCGGGACGTCCGCCTGCAGGAACTCCGCATACGACTCCTGCTGGACCTGTATGAGGTTCGGAATCTCCTGGACCTTCTCGTTCTTCGAAAAGTCCACCCGCTTGATCCGGTTCCTGTAATCCAGATAAGCCATCGTGTCACCCCGGGGGAAAAACCTTGAATGCGGCGGGGGACGGTCGCCCCCCGCCGCGGTTGCCTTCGCCGACGAACGCGGTTACTTTATATCCGCGGTTCCGCCGACATCCTCGATCTTCTTCTTCATCCCCTCGGCGTCCTTCTTGGCGATCCCTTCCTTGACGGGCTTTGGAACACCCTCGACCAGGTCCTTGGCCTCCTTGAGGCCCAGGCCGGTGAGCTCGCGGACCACCTTGATGACCTGGATCTTGTTGGCCCCGAAGCCGGTGAGGACGACGTCGAACTCCGTCTTCTCCTCGACGACCGGGGCCGCCGCTCCGGGAGCCGCCGCGGCAGCCGCGGGAGCCGCCGCCGTCACGCCGAACCGGTCCTCGAGCGCCTTCACGATCTCGTGCAGCTCGAGAACGGTCATCCCCTCGACCATCGCGATGAATTCATCCTTGTTCATGGAAGCCATTTCGTTCGATCCTCCCTAAAAGGTTTTGTGATTTTGTCTGTTCGGGTTCAGCCCGCGACCGCTTCGGCGGGCTTCCGCTTGCGAATGGACTCGAGGACGTACACCAGCTTGCGAGGCGGCCCGGAAAACGCCTGCGCCAGGCGGGTGATCGGCGAGGCCAGCCCGCCGACCAGCCGCGAGAGCAGGACCTCGCGGGGTGGAACGGACGCGAGGGTATCGACATCCTTCGCGGAGAGCAACTTCCCCTCGACGAACCCCGCGCGCAGCGTCACCTTGGGACTGGCGGCCGCGAACTCCTTCATCACCTTCGCCATCGCGACGGGATCGCCGTGGGCGAACGCCACCGCGGTCGGCCCCGTGAAATGCGGGGAGAGCTCCCCGAACGGCGTCCCCTCCGCGGCCCGCAGGATCAAGGTGTTCTTCACCACCCTGATTTCGGCGTCGATCGCGCGAAGCTTCTTCCGGAGGGCCGTGATCTCCAGGACGTTCAGCCCCCGGTATTCCGCGACCACGGCCCCGCGCTGCGCCGCGATGGCGGCCTTCAACGCCTCTACCGCGACTGTTTTCTCGTTTTTTTTCACCGCGTCCGTTTCCCCCTTTCCCTCTCGAAAGTTTTGGACCCTATGACGAAACCCCCGTCAAAGGAAGAGGGCGCGGCGCGAAAGGATGGCATCCCGTCCGACCGGCTCCCCTTGTCTGCGCGGGACGGGCGAAGGAGCGATCCCTTCGACCCCCTTGGTCGCCTTGCGGCGAACCCGCGGTCTTTGGCAAAGGAAGTTTCCCGTGCGTGCAAAGAGCGGTCACTTCTCCGCGAGAAGCGCGCTGAAATTCATCCGGATCCCGGGGCCCATCGTCGTGGAGACCGAAAGAGTGCGGATGTACGCCCCCTTGGCGCCCGACGGCTTCGCCTTCACGATCGCCTCGAAGAAGGCGAGGAAGTTCTCCCGGAGCTTCTCCTTCTCGAAGCCGGCCTTGCCGATCCCGGCGTGGAGCGTGGCGGTCTTGTCGACCCGGAACTCGACCTTCCCGCCCTTCAGGTCCCGCACCGCGCGCGCGACGTCGAAGGTGACGGTCCCGACCTTCGGGTTCGGCATCAGCCCGCGGGGCCCGAGCAGCTTTCCGATCCGGCCGACCCCCCCCATCATGTCCGGGGTGGCGACCGCCTTGTCGAAATCGAGCCACCCGCCCTGGATCCTGGCCAGCAGGTCGTCGCTGCCGACGAAATCGGCGCCGGCGTCCTCCGCCTCCTTCACCTTTTCGCCCTTGGCGAACACGAGGACGCGAACGCTCTTTCCCGTCCCGTGGGGGAGCACCACCGAGCCCCGGACCTGCTGGTCCGGATACTTCGGATCGACCCCCAGCCGCATCGCGACCTCCACCGTCTCGTCGAATTTCGCCCGGGCCGTCTCCTTCAGAAGGTCCAGCGCTTCGTCGAGAGAGTACTTTGCCTCCCTGTTCACCTTGCCCCGTGCTTCCAGGTATTTTTTCCCTTGCCGCGGCATTTCCCCCTCCCTTCCCGCCCCGCATAACGCGCCGGGGGCGACTTCACCGTTGCGATCCGTGTCCCGTCAGACGACGTCGAGCCCCATGCTGCGCGCCGTCCCCTCGACCGTCTTGACGGCGGCGGCGAGGTCCTTCACATCCAGGTCGACCATCTTCAGCTTCGCGATCTCCACGACCTTGTCCCGGGGGATCCTTCCGCATTTTTCCTTTTTCGGCGTCTTGCTCCCCTTCTCGAGCCCCGCGGCCTTGAGCAGCAGGACCGACGCCGGCGGGGTCTTGGTGATGAAGGTGAACGACCGGTCCGCGAACACGGTGATCACCACGGGGATGACCATCCCCTCCTGGGACGCCGTCTTCGCGTTGAACGCCTTGCAGAATTCCATGATGTTCACGCCGTGCTGCCCGAGGGCGGGACCCACGGGGGGCGAGGGGTTCGCCTTCCCGGCCACGATCTGCAGCTTGATCTGGGCAATGACCTTTTTCGCCATGGCTTCTCCTTTTCCCTTTCCCTGCTACGCCTTTTCGACCTGCGTGAAATCGAGCTCCACCGGGGTGGCGCGTCCGAAGATGGAGACGAGGACGGTCACCTTCCCCTTGTCGGGCTTGACGCTGTCCACGACGCCGGTGAAGGTCGCGAAGGGGCCGTCGATCACGCGGACGTTCTCCCCCTCCGTGAAAGTGATCTTCGGCTTCGGCTTCAGGCGCCCCTCGATCATCTGGGACTTGATGTCCTCGACGTCGGGCTCCGGGATGGGGGCCGGGTGCTGGCCGCCGACGAACCCGGTGACCTTCGGGGTGTGGCGCACGAGGTGCCAGGTCTCCTCGTCGAGATCCATGTTGACGAGGAGGTATCCGGGGAAGAAGGAGCGGGTCCCGGTCTTCTTCTTCCCGTTTTTCATCTCCACGACCGTCTCGGCCGGGATCAGGACGTCGCCGAAGCGGTCCTGCATCCCCTCCGTGACGATCCGGTTCAGGAGGGATTCCCTGACCTTCTTCTCATACCCGGAATAGGTATGAACGACGAACCACTGTTTCGGCATCGTTTCCTCTTGGGGGTTCAGAAGCTCAGGATCGACTGGGTGATTCGTCCGAGGGCGAAGTCCACCAGGCCAAGAAACGCCACGATGATGAGGACGGTCACGATGACCACGGCCGTGGACGAGACGGTTTCCTTCCGCCCCGGCCAGGTGACCTTCTTCATCTCGGTGATCCACTCCTGGTAATATACGGTTACCCGCGGGACAATGCCCGCAGGAGCCGCCGCCCCCCTGCCCTCGTCGGTGGAGATGCGGGTGCCGGGCAACCGTTCCAGCAACCTGTCCTTGATCGTCTTCGCCATGATCCGAACGCTCCCGTCTTCGGAGAAAAGTGGCAGGCCAGGAGGGATTCGAACCCCCAACCCGCGGATTTGGAGTCCGCTGCTCTAGCCGTTAGAGCTACTGGCCTTCGCTCCCCCGCCCCTACTTGGTCTCCTTGTGCGCCGTGTGCTTGCGGCACGTGGAGCAGAACTTCTTGAGCTCGAGCTTGTCGGGCGTGGTCTTCTTGTTCTTCGTGGTCGTGTAGTTCCGGTTCTTGCAGTCGACGCACGCCAGCGTGATGATGTCCCGCATCGTCCGTTCCTTCCCCTACTCGATGATTTCCGAGACGACGCCGGCGCCCACGGTCCGACCGCCCTCGCGGATCGCGAACCGAAGCTCCTTCTCCATCGCCACCGGTGTGATCAGCTCGATCGACATCTGGATGTTGTCGCCGGGCATCACCATCTCGACGCCCTCGG
>Ga0326597_10006902_pt1 | contig 15483 bp, 18 predicted proteins | sample RVTome_12_FD_203789 | JGI IMG/M metagenome (GOLD analysis project Ga0326597, IMG submission 203789) | Soil microbial communities from uranium-contaminated site in the Upper Colorado River Basin, Wyoming, United States - RVT100D185 | ecosystem: Environmental > Terrestrial > Soil > Contaminated >...
ACCTCATCGACATCGACCCGCGCCTCCTCGACGACGCGTCGAACGAGGCCGACCGCGTCGTCGCTGCCGATCCCGAGCTCGCGCATCCCGAGCACGCCGGCCTGCGCGGCGCGGTCGACGAGCTGTGGCGCCGCTACGGGTCGACCTGATGCGCGTCGTCGCGGGCGCGGCCAAGGGCCGTCGGCTCGTGTCGCCGCCGGCGGAGACCACGCGCGCGGCCACCGGGCGCATCCGCGAAAGCCTGTTCGCGATCCTCGAGCCGAGCATCGAGGGCGCCGCGGTGCTCGACCTGTTCGCGGGCGCGGGCACGCTCGGCATCGAGGCGCTCTCCCGCGGCGCGGCCAGCGCGACGTTCGTCGAGCGCGCGCCCAGGCCGCTGGCCGCGATCCGCGCGAACCTGGCCGCGACCGGCCTCGCGGACCGCGCGCGCGTCGTCGGACGCGGCGTGCCGGCGTTCCTCGACGGCCCGGACGTGGGCGGTCCCTACGACCTGGTCTTCTGCGATCCGCCGTTCGGCGAGCTGGAGCTCCTGGGGCGGACGCTGGCGCATCCCGGCTTGCGCGCCGCGCTCGCGGCGGAGGCCGTCGTCGTCGCTCGGGCGCTGCGCAAGCATCCACCCACCCTGCCGGCGCAGGCACGCGTCGAGCGCATCAAGGAGATCGGCGAAGAGGCGCTGATGTTCCTGCGGTACGATGCCCGCGCCTAACGAGGAGGGACGCGCGGTGGACATCCAGTTCCTGGTCGAGCGGATCGAGACCCTCATCGTCAACGCGCGAAAGCTCCCCATGACCAACAACGTCGTGCTCGACCAGGCGGTGCTCCTCGACGTCATCGACCAGCTGCGCACCTCCATACCCGAAGAGGTGCGGCGCGCGCGCAGGATCGAGCAGGACAGCGACCGCGTGCTGGCGCAGGCGCGCGAGGAATCCGAGCGCATCATCGCCGCCGCACAGGAGCAGGCGGCAGTCCTCCTGCAGGACCACACCATCATCCGCGAGGCCGAGTCGCGCGCGGCCGAGCTCGAGGACCGCGCCGCGCAGCGCGCCGACGACACGCTGCGCGCCGCGCAGCAGCGCGCCGAAGAGACCATGCGCGGCGCGGACCAGTACGCGGGCGACGTCCTGCTGCGCCTGCAGGCCGACCTCGAGAAGACGCTCTCGATCGTCCGCAAGAGCCTCGAAGTGCTGGAGGAGCGCAAGGCCGACACCGCGGAGGTCTAGCCATGAAGATCAGCGTCGCGCCGCTGCTGAAGCAGCCCGTCGGGGACAAGGTCGACTACCGCGTCCTGGAATCGCCCATCGACCCGCGCGGCGAGAACGCGGGGCTGGCCGACGCGCGTGTCACCGGGATCGACGCGGAGATAGAGGCCACGCACACGGACCCCGGCGCGCTGCTCGAGGGCGACGTCCACGCGACCGTGGCCCTCGAGTGCGCGCGCTGCCTGCGGCCGATCGAGTCGCCCGTGGACACGACGTTCGCCGAGCAGTACTACGCCACGCTTCACGTCGAGACGGGGGCGCGCATGCCGCGGGCCCCGTCCGACGCGAAGACCATCGGCCACGACTTCAGGATCGACCTGACGCCGCTGCTGCGGGAGGAGGTCATCCTGGCGACGCCCGTCGCGGCGCTGTGCCGCCTGGACTGCAAGGGGCTTTGCGCGGTCTGCGGGCTCGACCTCGACCGGTCGCCGCACGAGCACGGGGCGGCGGTCGACGATCGCTGGAGCAAGCTGCGCGAGCTCGGCTCGCTGACGACCGGCGACGGGGATGTGAAAGACTAGAGCGACATCCCTGTAAGGAGTCCCCATTGGCCGGTCAGCCCAAGAAGAAGTACTCGCACGCGAACCAGGGCAAGCGGCGCAGCCACCTGGCGCTGTCTGCGCCGAAGCTAGTGGCCTGCCCGCAGTGCCGCACGCTCAAGCGGCCGCACGAGGTGTGTCCCCGCTGCGGGACGTTCCGCGGGCGACAGGTGGTCGAGATCAAGACCAAGAGGGCGGCGCCGGGCGCCGCCTAGCGCGTGCGCATCGCGATCGACGCGATGGGCGGCGATCGCGCCCCGGACGAGATCGTCCGGGGCGCGACGCTTTACCGGGCGTCCGGCGGCGCCGCGGAGCTCGTCCTGGTGGGGCGCGAGGAGCTGCTGCGGCCGCGCATCGCGGGCGCGAGCGGCGTCGAGGTCGTCGACGCGCGCGAGGTCGTCGAGATGGGCGAGCACCCTGGCGCGGCGCTGCGGCGGCGCTCCGAGACGTCGATCGGCGTGGCCACTCAGCTGGTCAAGGACGGGCGCGCCGAGGGCGTGGTCTCGGCCGGCAACACCGGGGCGACCATGGCCGCGGCGCTGCTCATCCTGGGCCGCGTCCGCGGCATCGACCGCCCGGCCCTGTGCGGCATGCTCCCGACCACGAAGGGCACGCCGGCGTGCCTGCTCGACGCGGGGGCGACGATGGACGCCGACGCCGGGAACCTGCTGCAGTACGCCCGGATGGCCTCGCGATTCATGGAGAAGGTGCACGGGATCGGGCGGCCCTCGGTCGGGCTGCTCAACGTGGGCGAGGAGCCCGAGAAGGGCGAGCGCATGCAGCTCGAGGCGCACGCGCTGCTCTTGGCCGCTAAGGACGTCAACTTCTACGGCAACGTCGAAGGCCGCGACATCCTGCGCGGCACGACGGACATCGTGGTGACCGACGGCTTCACCGGCAACACCGTCGCCAAGGCCATGGAGGGCGTGCTCGACGTGGTGACCGAGGGCATCCGCGCCGACATCTTCGGCGGCCTGCTGGGCAAGCTCGCCGCCCTGCTCGCGCTCCCGGGGATCAAGACTTTCCGGACGCGGATGGACTACGAGCCGTACGTTTCGGCGCCGCTGCTCGGCGTGAACGGGGTCTCCGTGGTCACGCACGGCCGCGCGCGGGCGCGGATGATGAAGCTCGCCATCGACGTGACCGAGCGCTCCATCGCGACCGGCCTCATCGGCGCCATCGGCGAAGCGGCGACGGCCGCGTGACCGAAGCGCGCGTGCCGCGGCGCCGCGGGCCGCGGGGCGGCCGGCATCCGGCGCGCAAGCTCGCGCTCCAGACGCTCTTCGAGGTCGACGTGAACCGCGGCGCCGACGCCAAGGCGACGTGGGAGCGCGGCGTGTTCCGCGCGGGGCTCAACGAGGCCGCGGGTGCGTTCGCCTGGGAGCTCGTCAGCGGAGCGCTCGAGCACCGCAAGGACCTCGACGCCGAGATCGCCGACCTCGCGCCCGAGTTCCCGGTGGAACAGATGCCGCGCATCGACAAGAACGTGCTGCGCATAGCGCTCTACGAGCTGCGCTACAGCGGCGACGCCCCCGCGAGCGTGATCATCGACGAGGCGGTCGAGCTGGCGAAGATGTTCGGCTCCGAGGCCTCGGCGAAGTTCGTCAACGGCGTGCTCGCGACGGCGGTCGGCCGCGGCGACGAGACGGAGGGCGAGCCGGACTAGCGGACGGTCAGTGGGATGGAGACGACGTCCATCTCCCCGCCGTCCTTGGGGCTGGCCCAGAACATCTCGAGCGTCACGTTCCCCGAGACGCTCGCCGGGACGGTGACCTGGGTCTCGAAGGTGCCCCAGACCGGGCTGGTGCCGAGCGTCGCCAGCGTGTGGCCGGTCGCGACCTCGCGGCCGGCGCCATCCCTCACGCGCCAGGCCACGTTGGCCTCGAAGACCCTGGCCGCGCCGGAGACGGTGAAGGTGCGCGCCGTATCCGCTCCTGGCACGGGGGCATACACGGCCACGTTCTTGTTGACCTGTTGCGGCTGCCCGCCGATGTCCACGTTGAGGCGCGCGGTCCCGTTGCCGGTGGGCTCGATCGTCACGCGCCACGGCCGCGCGTCGTCGAGGCCGATCAGGAAGATCGTCCCGACGTCGGCGGGCCCGCGGGTGTGGGGCACGTCGATCGCGCTGATCGGCCCGGTCACGAACCGCTGGTACGGCGGCGCGGGGTTCAGCGCGGCGGCGTCGGGCAGGTCGAGCCGGAGCTGCCATGGCCCGGCCTCGCAGCCGTCGCAGCGCGTGAGCGCGGCCTTGAACCGTGGGTCGAGCCGGCCGCCCGTTGTGGCGCCGAGGGCGCGCAGCTCGACCGAGAGGCGCCCCAGCCCGGGCGTGACCTCGTTGGTCACCTTCCAGCCGGCGAGCTCATGTTTCACGTCGCCGCCATCGTTCTCGATGGTCGGCACGTCCGAGCCGATGAAGTCGTACCCGAACACCTCTTCGCGCGTGTAGGCCTTGTCGACCACGATCTGGTCGAGCCGCAGCGGCCCGCCTGCGCGGTCGGTCAGCAGCACCTGGCGGATCCCCGGCTCCTCGGTGACCGTGTAGACGATCTCCTTCAGGAAGGCGATCTCGCTGGCCGAGCCGCGCACGCCCACGCCGTCGAGCGCGATCGTCGCCAGGTCGCCCTGCGACCTCCCCGCGACCAGGTCGATCTTGTTCCAGCCCTCCGCGGACGCTCCGCCCTCGATGCGATGAGCCATGACCAGCGCGGTCACGCGCGCTGACACGCCCTGCAGCGCGGGGTCTACCTCGACCCGCACCGTCTTCGCGAGCGGAGGCAGCTGGTCGCGCGCGAAGAACACGCGGAACTCACGGTCGGGGAACGTTGTCGCGGTCGGAGCCGGAGTGGTCGTCGCCGCTACGGGGGGCTCACTCGGGGTGGGCTCGGCGGGCGTGCCGCGGCCGAGCAGGTACGCGCCGGCGCCGAGCAGCAGCACGAACGCGGCAACCGCCGCGAGCGCGCCGAACGGGAAGGAGCGTGCCGGGCGCGCGAGCCGCAGGGCGAGGCGCGAGCGCTCGAAGGGCGTCTCGCGGACGTGCTGGCTGTCGACGGCGCGCGAGAGCGCCGTGCCCAGGATGGTGTCCTCGCGCTCGAGGTCGCCGCTCATCTGGTCATCCCCCGCGCGAGCTTGCCGGCGAGATGCAGCTGCCGGAGCTTCGCCAGGCCCTGATGCAGTGTCGCGCCGACGGTGCCGCCGCGGACCCCGAAGGCGCCCGCGATCTCGTCGTAGGCGAGCCCGTAGTAGAAGCGCGCCACGACCATCGCGCGCTGGCGCTCGGGCAGCTGTCTGAGCGCGGCGAGCAGGTCGGCGCGGTCGATCGCGGCGTCGAAGGCCGCGTCGCCGCGCTCGGCGCGCGCTTCCAGCCAGCCCTCCCGCTCGCGGCGGACGCGCCGGCGGTGCCGGAAGAGCTCGCGGGTGCCGACCACGAGTAGCCAGGCCCCCGGCCGCTCGATCCCTTCGAGACCCTTGTGGTGAGCTCTCACGAACGCCTCCTGCGCGGCATCCTCGGCCGCGTCGCTATCCCCGCCCAGGGCCGTGAGCGCCCGGAGCAGGCGCGGGTATTCCCGGTCGTACAGGCCTGCCCAGTCGGTCGTCACGTCTACCTAACGAGGCCCGCCGGCGGCGACTTCTTTAGTGAGTGCGAGCGAGCCGACGGCCGTTGAGCGGGAATTGACGCATTTCCCGCGGACGTTGACACTTGCGCGGCACACCCGCCGGGCTACCGGCGCACCACCCGAGGAGGACATCTTTGGCGGAAGGACCGTCCTACGAGCGCCTGAAGAAGATCATCGTCGAGCAGCTCGGCGTGGACGACGCCGAGGTAAAGCCCGAGGCGTCCTTCGTCGAGGACCTCAACGCCGACTCGCTCGACCTCGTCGAGCTGATCATGAGCCTCGAGGAGGAGTTCGGGATGGAGATCTCGGACGAAGAGGCGGAGAAGATCAAGACCGTCGGCGACGCAATGGAGTACATCGAGGAGAAGACCGGGGCATAAGATAAGGGCGAGCGAGCGTCCGGCTCTGCCGGCGCGAGCGAGTTCGACGAGCGGCGTCGAGGCGGCGCAGGCCGGCGAGGCGAAGCGAGCCGGACGAGCGCGTTGAAACAAATAGGGGAGGCAGCGCCCGCAGGGGTGGCTGCCTCTTCGCGTATGTGGAGGGCATGGACAACGAGGTCGCCGGCTACACCTTCAGGGACGAGCGCCTCCTCGCGACCGCGCTCACCCACGGGTCATACGTCCACGAGCACCCCGGCGAGGACGAGGCCGACTTCGAGCGGCTCGAGTTCCTGGGCGACGCCGTGGTGAACCTGGTGGTCGGCCAGGCGCTCTTCGAGCGCTTCCCGGACGCGCCCGAGGGCGAGCTCACCACGCTGCGCGCCCGGGTGGTCTCGGGCGAGACGCTCGCCGCGGTCGCGCAGCGTCTCGGCCTGCCCGAGCGCGCGCGCCTCGGCCGGGGCGAGGAGGAATCCGGCGGGCGGCAGCGCCCGGGCCTCGCGTCGAGCCTGTTCGAGTCGGTGATCGGCGCCATGTACCTCGAGGCCGGATCCGAGCTGACGCGGGACGCGGTCCTGCGCGCGCTGCGTCACGAGCTCGAGGCCACCGAGAACGCGCCGCGCAAGTCCTCGAAGAGCCTGCTGCAGGAGTGGGCGCAGGCCGGGAAGCTCGCGCTGCCGCAGTACCGCGTCATCGAGGAGACCGGGCCCGAGCACCAGCGCGGCTATGTGGTCGAGGTCGAGGCGGCCGGCCGCGTGGCGCGCGGCGAGGGACGCTCCAAGCGCGAAGCGGAAGAGGCCGCCGCCACGAGGCTGCTCGAGGAGGTAGGCACGCCGTGACGGACGAGCTGCGGGTGATCGAGGGCGGGGCGGGGAAGCCGAACGCGGTCCTGCGCACGGCGACCATCGCCGGGTTCAAGTCGTTCATGAACAAGACGACCATCGAGTTCGCGCCCGGCATAACCGCGATCGTCGGCCCGAACGGGTCGGGCAAGAGCGTCCTGGGCGAGAGCATCCGCTGGGTGCTGGCCGAGACCAACCCGCGGCACCTGCGCGCCAAGAAGGGCGAGGAGCTCATCTTCGGCGGCTCCGAGACCAAGCGCAGCCTCGGCATGGCCGAGGTGATCCTGCAGGTGGACAACTCCTCGCGCCGCCTGCCCATCGACTTCCTCGAGGTCGAGATCGGCCGCCGCGTCTACCGCAGCAGCGAGTCCGAGTACCTGGTCAACGGCGCGCGCGTGCGCCTGCGCGAGATGGAGGAGCTGCTCGCGGGCGCCAACCTGGCCGACAACCCGTTCACCTTCATCGGGCAGGGGCTCGTCGACCAGGTCCTCGCGCTCCGCCCCTCCGAACGGCGCCTCGTCATCGAGGAGGCCGCGGGCGTGCGCCGCCTGCACGAGCGGCGCGAGGACGCGCTCAACAGGCTCAAGTCGGCCGAGGCCGAGCTCGTGCGCGTCATCGACATCCTGCGCGAGATCGGACCGCGCGTGGAGGCGCTGCGCGAGCAGGCCGCGAAGTGGCACGAATACGAGACGCTGCGCAACGAGCTTCGCCGCCGCGCCATCCGCTGGTACCGCAGCTCCTTCGGCGACACCTCGCGTCAGCGCGCCGAGCTCGCGGCGAGGCTCGCGGGCGTCGACGCGGAGGTCGCGCGGCTGGCCGATCGCATCGAGGAGATCGGCTCGCTCAGCGCGGTGAGCGACGACGAGCTGAGCGAGGCCCGCGAGGAGGAGGAGCGCCGCCGCCTGGCCCTCGCCGACGTGCTGGGGATCGAGACGGGCCTGCGCGAGCGCGTCGCCGCGCTCCAGGCCAGCATCGAGGCCGTCGAGTCCGAGCGGCAGCGCACCGGCGCGCTCCTGGCGACCCTTCCGGGCGACCTGGCCGCGCTGCGTGCGCGCCGCGCCGAGCACGACCGCGAGGCCATGGAGGCCGCCAGGCGCGCGCGCGACGCCGCCGACGCCGCGCGCTCCGCCGAAGAGCGGGCCTCGCGTACGCGCGTCGCGCTCGCGGAGGCCCAGGCCGCGCGCGTCGAGACGCTGCTGCGCGGACAGGCGGCGGCGCTGCGCGCGGCCGTCGAGCGCGCCGAGCAGGAGCTGGCCGAGATGCAGCCGGGCGAGCTGCCCGCCGGCCTGCGCTGGCTGCCGGAGGTCGGCGAGGGCGTCGCCGTCGCGTCCACGCGGGCGGCGGTCCTCGCGCTCCGCGCGCGCGGCATGTCGGTGATCGTCCCCGACGACGTGGTCGAGATCGCGACCCCCGCGGGCTGCGAGCGCCTCAGCGACGTCCTCGCGGACCCCGAGCCGGCGCTGCGCAACGTCTTCGTCGCGCCCGACCGCCGGACCGCGCTCGCCGCGGCGCGCGGGCTGGCGGCGGGCCTCGTGGTGACGAAGGACGGCTTCGCGGCGAGCCCAGGGCTTGTCCACCTCCTCGGCGCCACGAGCACGACCGTCGCGGCGCTCATCGAGCGTCTGCGCGCGGAGATCTCCGTGCCCGAGGGCTCCGACGACCTGGCCGCCGCGGAGGCCGCGGAGCGCGACGCGTTCGCCGCACATGCGGCCGCGTCGAGGACGGCCGAGGACGCGCGGCTCGAAGCGGCCACCAGCGACGAGCGCCGCTCGGCGCTGGTGCGCCTGCGCGACGCGCTCGACGAGCGCATCGCTGAGACCGAGCGGCGCATCGCCGAGACCGAGGAGCGGGCGCGCGGCCTCGCGGCGCAGGAGCGGGACTCGCGCACGCGCCTCTCGCTCGCCCAGACCGACCTGGGCAAGGCGACGGCGAACGCGCGCGAGGCCGAGCGCTCGGCCGAGATCGCGCGCATGCGCGCGCTGGCCGCCGAGGGCTCGCGGCGCGAGCAGGAGCAGCGACTCGCGGCCGCGCGCGAGCGCCTCGCCGAGCTGCGCGGCGAGCGCGCCAAGCTGGCCGTCGAGGAGGAGCGCGCGACGGGCGCGCTGCGCCTGCTCGAGGAGCAGGTGCGCGCGGAGCTCGGCCTCGCCGACGACGAGCCGCTGCCCGACCCCGAGTCCCTCGAGAGCGACGAGGCGCCGGCGGCCGCTGAGCAACCCGAGAAGGAGCGCGCGAACGCGCTGCGCGACCTCCAGCGCCTGCGGCGCAGGCTCATCCAGCTCGAGCCGGTGAACCCGCTCGCGGCCACCGAGCTCGCCGAGATCGGCCAGCGCCACGACTTCCTGTCGGCGCAGAAGGCTGACCTCGAGAAGGCCATGGCCGACCTGCGCACGCTGGCCGACGAGCTCGCGACGACGATCGCCGCGCAGTTCAGCACCACGCTCATGGCCGTCGACCGCGAGTTCGGCGTGTTCTTCCAGCGCCTCTTCAACGGCGGCGAGGCCCGCCTGCGGACCAGCGCGGGGTCCCCGCCGGGAGCGACAGAGGCTCCCGACGAGGCGGGCATCGACATCGTGGCGCGGCCTCCGGGCAAGCGCATCGGCAGCCTCACGCAGCTCTCGGGCGGCGAGCGCGCGCTGACCGCGGTCGCGCTGCTGCTGGCGATCCTGCGCGTGCGCCCCGCGCCGTTCTGCGTCCTCGACGAGGTCGACGCGGCGCTCGACGAGCGCAACATCGGCCGCTTCACGCAGGCACTACGCGAGCTCACCGACCGCACGCAGTTCATCGTCATCACGCACAACCGCGGGACGATCGAGGCCGCCGACACCCTGTACGGTGTCTCCATGGACGAGGGCGGCGTCTCCAAGGTCATCTCGCTGCGCCTGGCGGAGGCCAGCCGCGCCGCGGGCGCGTGAGCATCGACCGGGGCCTGGCGAGGACGCGCGGCGGCCTCCTCGGACGCGTCTTCGGCGCGCTGCGCCGGCCCGAAGAGGAGCCGGTCAGCGAGGAGAGGCTGGAGCAGCTGGAGGAGGCCCTGCTCCGCGCGGACGTCTCGGTGTCGCTAGTGGATCCGGTGATGCTCCAGGTGCGCGACGTCGTGCGCGAGGGCCGCGCCCGGACGATGCCCAAGGTGCTCGAGGCCGTCGGCGACGCGCTCGCCGCGGTGTTCGTGGATGCGCCACCGCGCGACGCGCCGCGGCCGCGCGTGACGCTCGTCGTCGGCGTGAACGGCAGCGGCAAGACCACCACCGCGGCCAAGCTGGCCAAGCGCGCCAAGGACGCCGGCGGCACGCCGCTGCTGGCCGCTGCCGACACGTTCCGGGCGGCGGCCATCGAGCAGCTCGAGCGCTGGGCGCGGCGCGTGGACGTGCCCGTCGTCAGCGGACGGCCCGAAGGCGACCCGGCCGCCGTCGTGTTCGACGCCGTGCGCGCGGCCATCGCGCGCGGCAACAGTGAGGTCATCGCCGACACCGCGGGCCGCCTGCACACCAAGGCTCACCTGATGGAGGAGCTCGGGAAGATCGTCCGCGTCGCGGGCCGCGCGCGCCAGGGCGCGCCCGACGAGGTGCTGCTGGTGCTCGACGGGACGCAGGGACAGAACGCGATCGTCCAGGCCCGCGAGTTCACCAGGGCCGCCGACGTGACCGGCCTCGTCGTCACCAAGCTCGACGGCACGGCCAAGGGCGGAGCGGTGTTCGCGATAACGGACGAGCTCAAGCTCCCGGTGCGCTACGTCGGCGTGGGCGAGGGCGCGGACGATCTCGTTCCGCTCGATCCGCGCGCCTACGTCGCGGCTATGCTCGGTACCGATGGCCGTCGTCCGCCTGCGACCCGCTGACCTCAGGAGCGCGCTCGAGAGCGACGGCACCTCGCTCCAGTTCCAGGTGCAGGTGCACGTCCCGAGCGCGACGCTCGCGGGCGTCGAGGCGCTGGTGCGCTGGCCTCACCCGGTGCTGGGCATGGTCTCGTTCCAGGAGATGGCGCAGCTCGTGATCCAGGGCGGCCTGCACGAGCGGTTCGACGAATGGGTCATCCGCGCGGCCGCGGCGCAGGCCGCGGCCTGGCGCCGCGAGGGCGTGCCGCTCCCGCTCATCGCCGTGAACGTGTGGGAGCCGACGCTGCGCAGCCCGCAGCTGCTGGCCTGGGTCGACGGGGTCGAGGGCCTCGAGCTCGAGCTGCCGCGCGGCGTGGCGTCGGATCCGGCGCACGTCCCGATGATCGGCAGCCTGCGCGCGCGCGGCGCGCGCGTCGCGGCCGACTCGGTCCCCGAGATCGAGGTGGACACGCTCAAGCTGCGCTATCCGGTGCGGCGCGAGGACGTCGAGGCCGGCCGGGCGCGCGGCCTGCGCGTCGTGGCCGAGGGCGTCGAGGACGAGAGGCAGCAGGCCGAGGTGCTCGCGGCGGGCTGCGAGGTCGTGCAGGGCTACGTGTTCGGCCCCGAGGTCTCGGCGTCGGAGGTCAGCGCCCTCGCGCGGCAGCGCCCCTAGGTGTTCGAGCAGCTAGAGGCGCGCCTGACCGCGACCTTCACGCGCCTGCGCGGGCGGCCGCGCGTCAGCGAGGCGGACCTCGAGGAGGCGCTGCGCGACGTGCGCGTGGCCCTGCTCGAGGCGGACGTGAGCTTCAAGGTCGTGCGCCAGCTCGTCGCCACCGTGCGCGAGCGCGCCGTCGGCCAGCAGGTCGTCCAGAGCGTCACGGCGGCCCAGCAGGTCGTCAAGATCGTGCACGACGCGCTGGTCGAGATGCTGGGTACCGCGGCCGTGCCCCTTGCGCGCGCCGAGCGGCCGCCCACCGTGATCGCGCTCGTGGGCCTCCAGGGCTCCGGGAAGACCACCACCGCGGCGAAGCTCGCGCGACTGCTGCGCAAGCAGGGCCGCACGCCCGTGCTGGTGGCCGCCGACGTCCACCGGCCGGCCGCCATCGAGCAGCTCGAGACGCTGGGCAGGCAGCTGGGGCTGCCGGTCGTGAGGGTCGATCCGGCGCGCGTGGCCGAGGACGCGGCGCGCGTCGTGGCCGATCACGCCGGCGACACGGTGATCGTCGACACGGCCGGGCGGCTGCACATCGACGAGGCGATGATGGCCGAGGTCGAGCGCATCGTGGCCGCCACCAAGCCACACGAGACGCTGCTCGTGGTGGACGCGATGGCCGGACAGGACGCGGTGGACGCGGCCAGCGCCTTCAACGCGCGCATCCCGATCAGCGGCCTGGTGCTGGCGAAGGTGGACAGCGACGCGCGCGGCGGGGCCTCGCTCTCGGTGCGCGCGGCCACCGGGATACCCGTCAAGCTGATGGGCACGGGCGAGAGGCTCGACGCGCTCGAGGTCTTCCACCCCGACCGCCTGGCGCAGCGCATCCTCGGCATGGGCGACGTGGTCACGCTCGTGGAGCGGGCGCAGGAGGTCGTCGACCAGAAGCAGGCCGAGGATCAGGCCAAGAAGCTGCTCGAGGCGCGCTTCACGCTCGAGGACTTCTACGCGCAGCTCCAGCAGCTGAAGAAGATGGGGCCGCTGGGGGACCTGCTCAAGATGATCCCGGGCATGGGCCAGCTCGCGGCCCAGCTGCCCAGCGGACCCGAGGCCGAGCGCGGGATGCGGAAGGTGGAGGCGATCATCTCGTCAATGACGCGCGAGGAGCGCGCCGACCCGTCGATCCTCAACGGATCGCGCCGCAAGCGCATCGCGCGCGGATCGGGAACGACGGTGGGCGACGTCAACCAGCTGGTGAAGCAGTTCGAGGAGATGCGCAAGGTGATGAAGCAGCTCGGCGGCATGGCCAGGGGCGGCCGGCTCCCGAAGGTGCCGGGCCTACGCACTTGAGGTGGCTCCTCGGCGCGCTGAGCGTCCTCCCGGCAGCGCTGCTCCTTTTCCTGCTCGCGGACCCTGGCCGCAACGCCAGCCTCGACTCGCCGGTCGAGCACCTCGCGGTGGTGAGCAACGTGGCGGTGCTGGCCCTCGCGGCGGCGCTGCTCATCGCGCGCACCGCGTCGCAGATGGGCCGCTACGGGATCGTCCTCACCGCGCTCGGCTTCATGTCGATGGCCTGGACCTTCCTGGTCCACGGGCTGGCGACCCCCGGCGTGATCCTGGGGTTCGACAAGAAGGCCGACGTCATCGTGGGCGCGTCCGCATACCTGAGCCTGCTGGTCCCCGCGGGCTTCTTCGCGGTCCGCTACACGGGCCTGGCCGGGTGGATGTCGCGCCAGCCGCTGCTGGGCGTGCGGCGCCTGCCGCTCCTCGTGGCCGGGGCGTTGGCCTCGTACGCGGCCATCGCGCTGATCGCTCCCGACCGCGTCGCCGCGCTCTTCCTCCTCGTCGCCCCGCCCGACGCCATCTCCGGCGGTTACGGCGGCACCTATGCCGCCGACCTCGGGATCCTGCCCTACGTCGGCGCGGTCGTCATCGCGCTCCTGCTATTCGCCGCGTACGGCCAGGCGCGCGAGGCGCTCGCGTCGCGCATGCCCATGCATTTCGCGCTCGTCGGCGCGTACCTGCTGCTGGGCCAGGCGCAGGTCGCGATGGTGCTCGCGCCGATCTGGACGCTCGGCTGGTGGGAGTACCACGTGCTGATGCTCGCGGCGACCGTGACCGCGGTCGCGGCGCTGTTCCTCGAGCTCGATCGCCGGCGAGGCCTCGAACGCTTCCTGCCCTCGACGGTGGTCGAGCGCGTGATCCAGGGCGACCGCCTGCGCCTGGCGGGAGACCGGGTCACGGCCACGATCCTGTTCGCCGATCTGCGCGGCAGCACCACGCTCGCCGAGCGCCTCGCGCCCGAAGCCGTGGTCGAGGTGCTCAACGAGTACCTCGGCGTGCTGGCCCGCGCAGTATTCGCGCACGGCGGCGTCCTGGACAAGTTCACCGGCGACGGTCTCATGGCCATCTTCGGGATCTTCCCTGACGGCAGCGCCGGCGCGGTCGCGGCCGTGCGGGCCGCGCGCGACATGGTCCGCGATGTGGCCGAGCTCGACCGCCGCCGGGCAGAGCGCGGCGTGGCGAGCGTCGGATTCGGAGTGGGCATCAACACGGGAGAGGTGGTCGTGGGCGCGCTCGGCATCCCCGAGCGCGCGGACTACACGGCGATAGGGGACACCGTCAACACGGCCGCGCGGCTCGAGTCGCTCTCCAAGGAGCTCGAGGTGCGCGTCGTGTTCTCGCGGGAGGTCGCGGACCGGCTGGGCGGCGAGGTGGCGGTGCGCCCGCTGGGGAGCGCCGCGGTGAAGGGTCGGGCCGAAGAGGTCAGCGTCTTCACTCTCGCTTGAGCTGGCCGCGGACGAAGCCATCGGGGTTACGCGCCGAGTGGACCATGAAGTAGTAGCCACCGGGGTCAGCGAGGATCTCCGCCGCGAGCTTGGGATCGCACGCTACCGCCGGCAGCGAGATCGACCCCGCTCCGTTCGCGAACCGGAAGCGCGCGGCCGTCAGTCCGCTGTCCAGCAGGATGGGTCCCTCGACGTTCGCCGTGCCGAGATGTATGTGCGCGAATTGCACGCGCGCGTCGGCGGGCAGTCCCCGCAGCGAGAAGTCGAACTGCGCGGTCGCCGACCCGATCGCGTTCCCGTCGCGCTCGAGCTGGAACAGGATGCGTACCTGGCCCGAGGCCGTGCGCTCCTCGTTGGTGACCTTGGGCCCCAGCGTCGCCACGAGCGTCACCGTGCGCTCGGGCGTCGGCGCGGGCGTCGGCGCTGCGGGGGTCCCAGATACGGACGTCGCGCTGGGCTCGGCCGTGGGAGTTGGCGTGGGCGGGCGCGTGTATTCGGGCGTGGCGGTGGCAAGACCCGCCGGGGGAGCGCCCCCGCAGGCGGCCAGCGCGACAGCGAGGGCGAGAGCGCGTGCTGAGGGGCGCATCGCGCTATCATCGACGAGCGCCCCGGACGCCGGGCGCCTTCTTTTTGACCATCGGGAGGAAAGATCTGGCCGTTCATATCCGCCTGCGCCGACAGGGCAAGACGAAGCAGCCGACCTACCGCCTCGTCGTGGCGGACTCACGCGCCCCGCGCAACGGCAAGTTCATCGAGAACCTGGGCCACTACGACCCGCGCAAGGAGCCGGTCGAGCTGGTCGTGGACCTCGACCGCGCCCGCCACTGGTTCAAGAGCGGCGCGAAGCCGACCGAGACCGCGCGCGACCTGCTGGTCAAGGCGGGCATCCCCGAGAGCGAGGTCCCGCCGGTCGCCCGGTGAGCGAGCCTCGCGAAGCCCGCGTCCTGGAGCACATCGCCCGGCAGCTCGTCGACGAGCCGGCGGCGGTCGTGGTCACCGAGCGCAGCGAGGGGGAAGCGCGCCGCCTGCACCTCGCCGTCGCCGAGCCGGACGTGGGCAAGGTGATCGGACGCGGCGGCCGCATGGCCCGGGCGATCCGAGCGCTGCTCAAGGTGGTGGCGACGCGCGATGGCACGCGGGTCGACCTCGAGATCGACTGAGGACGACGACAGCGTCGTAGTCGGCGTCGTGCACGGACCGCACGGCGTCAGTGGCGAGGTGCGCGTCGAGCCGCTCACCGACCGCTTCGAGGAGCGCTTCCGGCCCGGGTCGCGCCTGCGCAGCGCGCTGGGCGAGGTGACCATCGCGTCCGTGCGCGGGACGGCCGCGGCGCCGATCGTGCGCTTCGAGGGCATCGACGACCGCGATGGCGCGGAGAAGCTGCGCGGCGACCTGCGTGTCGGGCGCGCGGAGGCGCGGCGGCCGGAGCAGCATCTCTGGGCCGACCTCCTGGGCAAGCGCGTCGAGACGCCCGACGGGTCGCGCCTGGGCGATGTGGTGGACGTGCTGCGCGCGGGCGGCGCCGACGTCCTGGTCGTGCGCGACGGAGCGCGCGAGGTGCTGCTGCCCATGATCGACTCGGTGGTGAAGGACGTCGGCG